>Ga0209572_1000131_pt1 | contig 160953 bp, 174 predicted proteins | sample EBPBio232012_DNA_FD_185867 | JGI IMG/M metagenome (GOLD analysis project Ga0209572, IMG submission 185867) | Wastewater treatment Type I Accumulibacter community from EBPR Bioreactor in Madison, WI, USA - Reactor 1_1/23/2012_ DNA (SPAdes)... | ecosystem: Engineered > Bioreactor > EBPR >...
CGAACGGGCGCATCAGCACCGCTCATCGCACCCGAGGAAGGGGCCTCAACCGCGGACCGCGGCGAGGCAGACGACGTCGTGTCGGGCAGACCCCATGACCGTCAGTGGGCAGTTCTCATGTCCGCCACCGGGCAGCTTCGTGGCCGTCTCCGGGCAGTTTCTCGTGGCCGCCGACAATCACGTCCGCCGCGCCGGCCCGCACGAACGACTGGAACCCGCGAGTCAGCGCGTGAAGATCATGAATACGGCATCCGTGAGGGCACGGAAAGGCACATTCCCGTGCCCTTACCAGGCGGTGCGGCAGGTGGTGCAACCGGCGGTAGCCACGGCAGCTGACGGCATTCATGGCAACGAGTTCCAGGTGGTGCAGCCGTGTCGCGGGTGAAGATCCTGCTGGTCGCGGTGATCGCGTTCGTGTGGGCGGTGATGCCGGCGTCGGCGTGGAGCGAGCTGCGGGAGCGGATCGAGAACCGCGGAGAGGTGAACGTCTCCGTCGACGGTGCCGGTATGCCGGACCTCCCGGACGGTGTCCCGGACGTGTTCGGTGACCCGGGGCGGGTTGGTGACACGTTGTCCCGGCTGGCGACGGTGCCGCACCGGCCGGACGTTGACGGGTATGCGCGGGCCGCGTTCGGGAAGTCCTGGGCGGACGTGGATAGGAACGGGTGCGACACCCGCAACGACATGCTGGCGGCCAGCCTGGAGGGTCCGGTGTGGAAGCCCGGAAGCGACTGTGTCGTGATCGCGGGGATGCTGCACGACCCGTACACCGGCTCAAGCATCGCGTTCGTCAAGAAGGAGGCGAGCAAGGTCCAGGTGGACCACCTGGTGCCGCTGTCGTTCGCGTGGGATGTGACTTCTCTGTCGCCTGAAGGCGACAGCTTCTTCAGGCGGGGTGGTGCCGCGCTGGGACCAGTCCAGTCCCGACCGCGCAGATGACTCTGGCGGCGTTGATGTCGGCGTGGTCGGTGTGACCGCAGCCGGTGCAGGTGAATCTGCGTCCTGTCCGGGATGCTGGGTCGGTGTGCCAGCATTCGGGGCAGGTTTGTGAGGTGAAGGTTGGGTTGATCGCTGTCACTGTCCGTCCGGCGCTTTCAGCCTTGGCGTGCAGGATGGCGAGGAACTGGGTCCAGCCGGTGTCGAGGATCGAACGGTTCAGCCCGGCTTTCGTGGCTTTCCCGTTGGGGAGGTAGGCGCCCTGGTTATGCGGGTCGGGTTTCGGTTTCGGGGCTTTGGTCATGTTCTTGACGGCGAGGGCTTCGTGGGCGATGACGTCGTAGCGGCGGACCAGGTCCAGGGCGGTCTTGTGGTGGTGGTCGCGGCGGATGTTCGCTGCTTTGCGGTGGGTCTTGGCGAGCTGGGCCGACAGGCGGTGGTGGGCGCGGGAGCCGCGGGTTGTTCTCTCGCGGCGGCGCTGTAGGTCGGCGATCTTGGCTGCGGCGGCGTGGAGTGGCCGGGGGTTGGCGATCCGGTCTGCGTCGGAGGTCCACGCCAGGCCGTTGTCGCCGGTGGCGAGGTCGATCCCGGCAACGTTGCCGGTGGCTGGCAGCGGGGTCACGGGGACGTCGTCGCAGGAGATGGTCGCTTGCCACCGGGTCCGGGCGCGCGGGTCACCGGTGCGGGTGATCTCGATGGTTTTGATCCGGCCCTGGATGGGCCGGTGGGCGTGGACGCGGACATGCCCAATGCCTTGAAGGTAGACCCGGGCCTTGTCCGGGCGGTTGGTCGGAACGGAGTTGAACCGAGCGCCGTCGCCGTCGACGAAGGTGACGGTGTGGAACCGGGTCCACTTCTTAAATCGTGGGTAGCCGGGAGACTGTCCGGCCTTGACTCGCCGGAAGAAGGCGTCGAAGGACGTGTTCAGCCGGCGCAGGGTCTGCTGCTGGCTGGTGGCCGACCAGCGGGCCTGGTCGGGGTCTGCTTTCCGGATCGCCGGCAACTGGGTGATCTGGTCGTAGGCGCCCACACGGCCGTAGCGGTCCTTCGGGTCGGTGATGTGACGCGCCTTGCGGGCATTCCATCCGTCCCGGCGTTCTTGAAGGGCGGCGTTGTACAAGTCCGCGTGGTCGCGCATCATCGCCGCCAGCAACACCTGCTGTTTGGCGGTCGGGTACATCCGGAACTGGTAGGCCCGTCTCACGCCGAGTCCTTCCGCCAGGGACGTTCCCACTGGGTCTCGATGTAGGCGGCGACATCGGCTTGCGACACCGACCCGACAGTGGCGATGAAGAACGAACGAGACCACAAGGTCGGCAGCCGGGACTTCAGGTGCGGGAACTCCGCACGCAGCATCCGAGAACTGGAGCCTTTGAGCTGGTTGGCGATGAACGCGGGCGAATCCGCGGGCCTGGTGGATACCAGCGCGTGCACATGATCGGGCATCACCTGGAGTGCGCCGAAGGTCCAGTCGTGCTCGGCGGCCTTCTCCCGCAGGATCGCGTCCAGCCGGTCACCGACCTCGCCGGCCAGGACCGGACGACGGTACTTCGCGCACCACACCAAGTGATAGCCGAGGGTGTACACACCCCCGGGACCCGTGCTTACCGACCGACCTTTCGCCACAAGAACAGTATACACGCCCAAGCAGACAACTAACGTCGCCCAACCTCACATCCGGCGATTCCCCTGACGCCTAAAGGCGCCAGTCCCCTCGCAAGCCCGATGGGCGCAAGCCGGTGGCCGGTGACGAAGCGGCTCCGGTTCGCCAACGACCCGATCAATTTGATCGTCGTCTCCGGTAAGACGAATCAGGCCAAGGGTGACCTGTCGCCGGGTGAGTGGATGCCGGTGAACCGTGGTTTCGCGTGCACGTACGTGCGCCGGGTCGCGCTGGTCGCGTTCAGGTACGAGCTGCCGCTGACCGCCGACGACGTGTCGTCGATGGCGGCGACCGCCGATGCCGTCTGTGGCAACGCGAACTAGCGACTCTTCGTCGCCGCGAGAGCGATTGCCAGCGGCACGTCCCGAACGATCGGGGTCATTTTGTGCGCGTTCGACCAGTGCCCGTAGCCACCGACCTTCTCTCCGGTGAACGGGATGTCGGCGAGCAGGAACGTCTCGCCGGTTCCCGCCATTTGGAACAGCTGCCGGTATCCGAGAGCCGACTTCGCTTGCCCTGTTGTCTGGATGACCGCGGTCACCATGTCGCGGCTGTTGTCGTACCCGAACTCGACTAACTGCGCATCGCCGATCTTGACCAGACCCCGGTCGTACACGCCGACCTTCTTGTTGGGCTTGAGGCGGGTCGAGTTGTGCAGCCCGACGACAACTTTGGATCCGTCTTTGGTCAGCGGCTCGACCATGGTCACATCGCCGGTCAATATGCCCGCTTTGTGTCCGAGCACGTCAACGGCGACGTACAAAGTGCGCATTTCACCGGCGCGGGTAGCGGCCCGGTACTGCATGGCGGACCGACCTTTGATCAGTCCTGCGGCTGCCTTCTTGTAGTTGGCTGCGAACGAGTCCTGCGCGCGGGTGGGCCGTCCCTGCAGTGCGTCGATCTGTGCGAAGACGTCACCGAACGCCTTGGCAGCGAAGGCGATTCGCTCAACTTCGGTGTCGCCGGGGATCCAGTAGGTGCTGGCGATGGCCTCGGACACAATGAGTGCGAACGGGTTCTGCGGAATCCGGGACGAGGCGTTCAACCCGTTCATCGTGGTGAGCTGCAACGGCTGCGGGAGGGTGCAGAGCACGGCGCTGCGCCGCACCCGGTCCAGCAGGTCGTTCATGGTGCGACGGGAGTCGACGGCGAACGGCAGCGGTTCCTCGACGATCTGCTCGATCACCTCGTCGAGGATGAGGGTCTGCGCCGGGGCGCCCTTCCCGGTGTAGGACCGTGCGGCGAGCTTGCCGTCCGGGTCGCGGAAGACGACGGTGGCCGGGGCGGACCCGCTCATCACGCCGTGCGCGGCAAGGCGACGGATCGGGTTCTGCACGGTGGACCGGGACTTCATCCCGGCCACGTACTCGGAAAGTGTCTGCATGGCCTACATGAGTGCGGTCAGCCGGGCTGGGTACGCGTTTTGGGGGATGAATTTTGGTCCGCGGAAACACGTAACGACGTGGGGGTGCCGCACTCATGTAGGGCATGAACATGAGTGGGCTGACTGCCGAGCAGGCCGAGAAACTGTCCGACTGGCGCGCGCTGGCGTTGCAGCGGATGCCGTACTTCGTGGCGATGCTGTTCCAGTTGCGCCCCGTGAGCATGCCTGGCCTCGGCACGATGGCGGTCGATGAGCAGTGGCGGCTCTACATCGACTTCGACAAGGCTGCCGAATGGGGCGACGTGGCCTGCTCCGAGGTTTTGCTGCACGAGTGCGGTCACCTGTTCGGCGATCACGCGGCCCGGTACAAGGAGGCGCGGCGCGTGGGTGAGGCGAGCATCCGGGACCACAAGGTATGGAACGCCGCGGGCGACATGGCGATCAACGACGACCTGATCGAGGTCGGGTGCACGACGATCGCCGCGAACGGCCTGGTCGGGACGAGTGCCGGGATGCCGTTGCACGAGACCGTCGAGGCGTATTTCGCGGGCTTGAAAAAGCTGGCGAAGCAATCGAATTCGTGCCAGACCTGCGGCCAGCAAGGCCAGCAGCAGGGCCAGGGTGGTCAGCAGGGCCAGGGCGGTCAGGGTGGTCAGCAGGGCCAGGGCGGTCAGGGCGGTCAGCAGGGCCAGGGCGGTCAGGGCGGTCAGGGTGGTCAGCAGGGCCAGGGCGGTCAGGGTGGTCAGCAGGGCCAGGGCGGTCAGCAGGGCCAGTGCTGCCCGGACTGCGGCCAGGAAGTCACGTTCAGCGGCTGCGGGCAGGGGGCAGGAGGCATGCCGGTTCCCGGCAGCGATGACGGCGAGAATCCGGTCCAGGGCGTGTCTCCGGTCGAGATCGAAGCGACGATTCTCGACACCGCGGTGAACATCCTCGACCATCAGGGCAAGGGCATCGGCAACGTCCCGGCCGGTCTGCTGGGGACCGCGAAGGAGCACATGAGTCCGTCGAAGGTGCCGTGGCAGACGGTGCTCGGCAAGACGATCCGTCGCGCGAAGGCGTGGCGCTCCGGGTATGACGACACGACGTTCCAGCGTCCCAACCGTCGCCGCCAGTACACGATGCTCGGCGACCGGAAGTCACCGAACCGTGGCCTGGTCCGCCCCGTCCCACAGATCATCCTGATCCGGGACACCTCCGGGTCGATGGGGCAGGCAGACCTCGCCGCCGTGTCCCGTGAGTGCGAGGCGATTGCGAAGCGGATGGGCATCAGGGGCGATGACTTCCGGGTCGTGGACGCCGACACGCACATCTACGACGTGAAGAAGTACCAGGGCCGCAAGACGATGGAGCAGGTCACCGGGCGCGGTGGCACTGACATGGCCCGCGCCATCGAGCAGGCGTGCAACCTCAAGCCGCGACCGCATGTCGTGATCTGCGCGACGGACGGCGGGACGGGCTGGCCCAACAAGATGATCAACGACATTCCGGTGGTCGCCGTCGTCGTCACCGACAACGTTGAGAGCCCGTGGTGCTGCCCGCTGCCGGAGTGGATCAAAACGGTCGTCGTGGATCGCGAGGAATTGACGAAATCGACTGCTGCGTAACGTTTTCTGGCCCGAGGACTGTCAGACCTCCCCGGTAGCGTAAGCATCATCGGCGACCGGCGTCATAAGGGGTAGAAGCACCCCGAACCATTAGGAGCAGAACCCATGAACAGCGTTTCCGACCAGATCCTTGCGACCGCCAAGGTCGGCCTCATCAACACCATGCGAGAGCTGCTGCACAACCTCGGCGTCCCGACGCAGCGCGTCGCGTCCGGCACCGATCCGCGCCTCGGATGGCGTGTCAGCAAGAAGCACTGGCTGACCGAGAAGGGCCGCCTCGTGACGGTCAAGTCCACCTGGACCGACCACCGCGACGAGGGCCACGACTACATCGACGAGCACGGCGTCCGGCACTTGGCGATGGTCAAGACCGCCGAGCGGGTCGCGGAGACGACAGACCTGTTCACGGTCACCGTCGACGACCTGTCGAAGATGATCTCCGACATCGTGGACGCCGCGGTCGCGAAGGTCATCTGAGGGCTGCCGCGCAGGCTTTCCGCGACGGCCTGAGTGACACCGCCCGGTGGCTGCGAAACCTTGCAGCACAAGTGCTTTCGGGAGAGAAGAAGCGATGAGCGAGATCATGCTCGTGAAGGTCAACACGCAGGAGAACAACAACAAGTTCTACCACCTGCGCCTCGACGGCGATACGGTGCACGCCCGTTGGGGGCGAGTCGGGAACACTGGCCGGACCAAGCCGTATCCCGGCGGGCAGCACACGTTCGACCGGCTCGTGCGGTCCAAGACGCGCGAAGGGTACAGCGAAGTCAAGACGGTCACCGCGCACGCGGCGAAAACCAGCGACGACACACCCCTGAAATCGTTGGCGCGCGAGGGTCTTGCGTCCGTGTCCGACCCGTCCGTGGTCGCCCTGATCGACCGGCTGGTCGCCTCGAACGCCCACCAGATCGCGAACATCTCCGGCGGACGGATGACTGTCCGGGACGGGCAGGTCACCACTCCGCTCGGGCTGGTCACGACCCGCACGATCGATGAGGCTGCGGTGCTGCTGAACGAACTGCCGAAGCTGACCGGCAGCGCCCGCATCGAGAACCTGGAACGGTACCTGCGGCTGATCCCGCAGCAGGTCGGTGCGCGCCGCGGCTGGCATGAGGACTTCCTGGTCACGCCCGATCAGGTTGCGGCACAAGCTGATTTCCTCGACCGGTTGCGTGCCTCCGTGCAGGTCGGGCTGGTCAAGGAGGAAGCCGGCGCTGACATCGACCCGCTGGCGCTGTTCCGGTACCGCCTGGCACCCGTCAGCGACGGGAAGGTCATGGATGACCTGGGCCGACGGTTCACCTCGACCGTGAAAGCCCAGCATTCGGCGCGCGTCACAGGCGCGAAGCTCGTCGGCGCGTACGAGATCACCGACACCCGTAAGGCCGACCAGTTCGACGCCCTCGCCGCGAAGCTAGGGAACGTCCAGCGCAACTGGCACGGCACCCGAAACCACAACGTGCTGTCGATCCTGACGACCGGGTTCGTGCCGCGCGGGTCGATCTCGACCGTCGGCCTGGCCGGCAACATGTTCGGCGGCTACAACTGCGTGTACACGTCCGAAACGTCGACGAAGGCGGCTGGGTATGCCGCGGGCGGGGTTTGGTCGTCCGGGGTCGACCGGCAGTGGTTCATGTTCAGCGCCGACGTGATCATGGGCAACGAGTGCCTCCCGGACCGCAAAGGCCAGTACGTGTGGGACGACATCCTGCGCGGCAAGGTCAGCGACACCAAGGGCCGCCGGTTCGACTCGATCCACGTCCGGGCGGGAACGTGCAACGTCCTCAACCAGGAAGTCATCACCCCGATCGACCAGGTTGCGCTGCGGTACCTGGTCGTGTTCGACAGCTAGCCGTTCGCGGCGTCGTAGGCCGCCTTCAGCCGGTCGTACTCGACTTTCGCGGCACGGATCCGGTCATCCTGTAAGGAGCGTTCATGGGCATGTGTGCGAACTTGCGCGACGGTCGGCCCGTACCCGCCGTTCCTCCGCTCCCAGTCGGGCCGGTACATCTGCCGGACCGGCTCCAGCGCATCCAGGTACGCCTTCGCGGCTTCGACTTCTCTCAGCGTCGGGACGTCGGGGATCCGGTCCGGCTGCGGTTTCGGGGCGTACTCGCGGGCCTGGGCGGCGTCGATCACCGGAAGCATCGCCCGGTACATCCCCTCGCCGGACGGCCCGCCGCGGCTGGCTGCCGCCACGGCATCCGGTGTCGCGGCTTCGGCGACCTCGGATGGGACACCGCGGTACACGGCGACGATCTGGAAGATGCGCGCGGCGCACGCTCGCGGGTCGGCCACGAAATGCGGGAACGCGGCGATCTGCCCAGCCAGCTCGACCTCCAACCGTTCCCGTTGCTCCGCATCCTGGTTCCACGGGTGCCCGTCGCCGTATGGAGCGTCCAGCCGGGCCTGCTCCGAGCGAGCCTTCGGCGCGAACTGCCCACCTGCTCCGCGCGGATGATCGCTCTCGTTGAACGGGGTCGTCATGCCCAGTATGTGTGCGGTGCCGCCGGAACGACGTGCAGCGGCAAAGAGCAAATATGACGGCACAAGCGGAGATCACCGGCAGCTGGTACACCCCTGCCGTCGTGCTGTACTTCGGCTACCACGACATCCACGCAATCACGGGAGAATCCTTGCGTGAATGGGTGAAGCGCTTCCCGGGGCGGCAGTTCAACGACGCCGACAAGTCGTGGACGATCACCGCGACCGGTAAGAACCCGGACCGGACCTTCACCGAAGCGGGCATCACCGTGATCGGGCCGGACGGCCGGCCGGCCGCCTTGAACGGGCTTGCGAAGGCGGCCGCACGTGCACGTCCCGGCGACCCGTCACTGGTCGAGGTGCACCCACGACTGGACGGCCCGGACCTGGTGCGCTCCCACATGGGGGCGACCGCGATGTGGCGCAAGGCCGACAGTTGCTGGCTGCTGCCGTCGCACGCGCTCGTCAAGGCCGGCTCCCCCGTCGGCTGGTGCGAGGTGCCCGAGACGATCGTGCAGTGGTGCGAGAAGAACCCGGTCGTCGCGACCGAGGCGTTGCCGCCGTTGCCGTTCGACGGCAACATCGACGGCCTGCGCGGGGTCGGCCTGGACGAGCTGGCCGCCGTCTCGCCGGTGATCGCCGACGCGATGCACGCCACCGGGATCAGCAACGTGCACGACCTGCTGCACACCCTGCCGCGCCGGTACATCGACCTGACCTCGCCGGGCCAGGTGCGACAGTTCGTGCCCGGCACGACCGCGACCGTGTTCGGGACGGTGACGAAGCTCGAGGTCCCGAAGGAGCGGGGCGCGATGAGCAAGGCAACCATCCGGGACGACGCCGGCACGTACCTGCATGTGCGCTGGTTCCATGCCCGCGGCCTGGGCCGGCGCATCCCCGTCGGCACGCGCGTCATCATGCACGGCAAGCTCGAGACGTTCCCTTACAGCGACGGCGGCAACGGGTTCGGGATGACGAACCCACTCGCGGAACCGATCGTCGAATCGTCCGCGAAGATGATCGGCGTCTACCCGGCATCCGGGGTGAATGAGCTGGCGACGTGGCAGATTTTCGCTGCCGCCCGGGAAGCGGCCCGCCGCCTGGGGTCGATGATCGACCCGGTGCCACCGGAACTGCTCGGCGAGCACGGGCTGCCGGACCGGGCGTCCGCGTACCGGATGGTGCACGACCCGGCCAATGCCGATGAGGCGCAGTCCGGCCGCGACCGGCTCGCGTACGACGAACTGCTGCGGCTGCAACTGGTGATCTCGGCCGCCAAGGCAGCGAACAGCGGCCAGGAGGCGACCGCGCACGTCCTGACCGGTGACCTGATGCGCGACTTCCTCGCGTCGCTGCCGTACACCCCGACCGGGGCACAGCAGCGCGCCGTGACGGCGATCCTGAACGACATGGCCGTCCCGGCGCCGATGCACCGCCTGCTGCAGGGAGACGTCGGGTCCGGCAAGACGCTGGTGGCCCTGATCGCGATGCTCGGAGCGGTCGAGAACGGCACCCAGGCCGCGATGATCGCGCCGAACGAGATCCTCGCGCTCCAGCACTTCGAGGACGTCGAGGATTCGCTGTCCGGGCTGACGAAGGCCGACGGCGAACCGGTCCAGGTGCGCCTGCTGACCGGGAAGGTCACCGGGAAGAAGCGCAAGGAGACCCTTGCCGGGATGGCTGACGGTTCGATCGACATCGTGATCGGCACGCACGCCCTGCTGGACGAGAAGGTGGTCTTCCACGACCTGACGGTGGCCGTGATCGACGAGCAGCACCGGTTCGGCGTCGAGCAGCGGGCCGCGTTGCGCGCGAAGGGGGTCCGGGTCCCGGATGTCCTGTACGCCTCGGCGACGCCGGTTCCGCGAACCGCCGTGCTGACGACGTTCGGCGACCTGGACCTGTCCGTCCTGGACGAGATGCCGCCCGGCCGGACCCCGATCTTGACCCACCACATCAGCGGCGACCAGGCCGACCTGATGGACCCGGCGTCGATGGCGTGGGCCGCGGTCCGCACCGCAGTGGACGCCGGCCATCAGGCATTCGTCGTCGTCCCGCTGGTGACGTCTTCTGCGACCCGAGAGGCCGCCGCCGCGCACGCGACCGCGGAGCAGCTCGTCATCGGCGCGCTGGCCGGAATGCGGATCGGTGTCATCACCGGCAAGGACACCCCAGCGGACCGGCACGCGACGATGGCCGATTTCGCGGCGAAGAAGCTCGACGTGCTCGTCGCGACCACCGTGATTGAGGTGGGCGTGAACATCCCGAACGCGACCGTCATGGTGGTGCTCGGGGCGGAGAAGTTCGGTCTCGCACAACTGCATCAGCTACGGGGCCGGGTCGGGCGCGGCCATGCGTCCGGGCGGTGCATCCTCGTCGGCGACCCGAAGACCGCCGTCGCGAAGCAGCGCATGGAGGCGATCGTGTCGACGACCGACGGATTCGCCCTGGCCGAACTCGACCTGGAGATCCGCGGCGCCGGTCAGGTGCTCGGAACGACCCAGTCCGGAACGGGCCGGGACCTGCGGGTCGCGTCAGTGACGAACGATACGAAGCTGCTGGCGTGGGCGAACGAGGACGCGGCAGCGTTGACACGCGACGACCCGCACCTGGTGCGCCGGCCCGGCCTGCGCTCCGAGGTCGCCGCGGCGGTCGGAGAGGAAGCCGCGGCGTGGCTGATGAGCGCGTGATGGCGACCGTCCTGTATGCGATCGGTGTCATCGCGCTCTCGTGCGCCGCGACAGTGGTGACCGCGCTCGTCCTGCTGATCGTGATCATCCGTCTCCCCGGGAAGCGCGACGATGACTGACTTGGTACCCGACTGGAAGGAGAAGACCGCGAGGGCGCTGCAGGCTCGGGCCGACGCCCAGCGGCTGCGCGCCCGGAAGCCTGCGTCGTTCCGGCAGGCGCTTCGCGACCCGGCACGGCCGGCCGCGCGTGTCGATCCTTCACGACCGGCTTCATGGTGGTCATGAAAACGATCTTCGAACAGCTGACCCTGGACAGCACGCTGGCCGAGGGCGACCTGGTGCTGCCGTCATCGTGGGCGCAGCCGGGTTCGGCCGGTCTGCCGTCGGACGGGTGGAAGGCGATCTACCCGCACCTCGACGGCGTCGGCGTGACGGTCGGAGTCCTGGATTTGTGCGCTCTCGTCGACGACGGCGCGGTCCGCATCCACGACATGGCCGCCTTTGTCGACGAGGCGAAGACGTGCCTGACCGGATCGCGCGTGGACAACTTCGTCCGCGACATCCTGAACGAGTGGCCCTCGCACCGCCGCACTGATTGCTGCCGGACCTGCAACGCCGTCGGACCGTGCGAACGGCACGAAGAGATCGCGGAGCTTGCCGTGGCAGCACTGCGCGACGCTGGCCGTCTGCCATGAAGACCTTGACCCGCATCGTGAAAGCCGGGGCGGTCCGCGAGGGCGACCTGGTGATCGTCACGCACACCGCCGACGGGGCGCCGACGAGCGACCCGGACATCCGCGTCGTGCAGAAGGTGACCGACGCGCTGGTCGCGATCAACCCGGCGCTTCAAGGCCGGGAGATGGCGGCGTTCACGTACTCCCTCGACGACATGGCGGATGGGATCGCGTACCGGATCAGCGACCGGAAAGACCTTGTCACGCAAGCTCGTTCGCTGGTGTTCTCGGGCCGGGCCGTGTCGCGGGCTCTGGACGAACTGCTCGGCGAGGATGGCGACCACCCGGTGTCCGGGATCTGCAACGAATGCGACCAGATGGCGCCGTGCACCGTCCGGTACCTGATCGAGAAGTTCTCCATCGCGCTCCTGATCGACCGTGGGGTGATCTTGTGACGACCGGAAAGTTCATCACCGTCGAAGGCATCGAAGGTGCCGGCAAGACGACCGCCATCAAAAGCATCGAGGAATCTCTCCGGCTCGCCGGCCGGACACCGCTGGTGACCCGGGAACCGGGCGGCACCGGCCTGGGCCGCGAGATCCGGCAGATGGTCCTGCACGGCGAGCACCTGTCCCCGGTCGTCGAAACGCTGCTGTTCGCCGCGGACCGCGGACACCACGCCGACCAGGTGTTGTGGCCGGCGCTGCGCAGCGGCGTGGACGTGATCTGCGACCGGTACATCGACAGCTCGGTCGCGTACCAGACCGCCGACGGGCACCTGACCCGGGACGTGGTGTGGAACATGTCGATGACCGCGACCGGCGGCCTGGTCCCGGACCTGACGATCCTGCTCGACCTGGACCCGGCGGTCGGCCTGGAACGAGTCGGTCAGCGCGGCCAGAAGGACCGGATGGAGTCGAAGATCATCGACTTTCACAGGAAGGTCCGAGAAGGCTTCCTCGCCCAAGCCGCCGACGACCCGACGCGGTTCATCATCGTCGACGCCACCCAGCCCGCTGACGTTGTCGGCGCGCACGTCGCTGTGGCGGTGGCGAAACGGTTCAGCCTGCTCTGGAACAGGCCGCAGAAGTGTGGGTTCGGCGGCGACCGGTACTCCCCGCGCTGTACCCGCGTCGAAGGCCACCCCGGCGACCACCTCCCGACCGGATTGTGAGAGAACGGTAATGAAGGACTCACGCGCACAGACGCTGGACGACTCTGCCTACGAGCGGCGTCCACTCGTGTTCATCGACATCGACGGTGTCCTGAACCGCTACCGGATCCCGGTCACGGAAGCCAGCCAGAAGGGCCTGATCGTCTACGACCAGGAAGACTGGATCGGCAGGACGTGGACGATGCGTCTGGACCCGGCCGACGGTCAGCGGCTGCTGTCGCTGACCGACCTGGCCGACCTGGCGTGGGCGACGACGTGGACCGACCTGGCCGACCTGATCGGGAACCGGATCGGGCTGCCCGGCGGGCTGCCGGTCGCGTACCGGAAGATGAGCGAGTACACGAAAGGCCGCGGGATCCTCGAGGTCGCCGGCGACCGCCCGTTCGTCTGGTTCGACGACGAGCCGACCACGGACGACCGGGAGATGTTCGCCGAGCACGGCAGCGCGCACCTGGTCATCCAGGTCGACCAGTTCACCGGACTGACCGACGAGCACATCGCTAAGGCCCGCGCGTTCCTGGAAAGGCTTCCCGCATGATCGTCAAGCGCGGCAACCTGTTCGACTCGGACGCGCCCGCCCTCGGACATGGAGTCAACCTTGCCGGCGTCATGGGTGCCGGGATCGCGAAGCAGTTCGCCGCCCGCCACCCCGACATGGTGACCGCCTACCGGGACGCATGCCACTCCCGCGCCCTGCACCCCGGCGGCATATACGTCTGGCAGCCGGAGACTGGCCCGGCGATCATCAACATGGCAACCCAGGTCTGGCCCGGCCGGGACGCCCGGATCGGTCTCGTGCTCGACGCGGCCCGAGCGACCGCGGAATGGGCCGGCGCGAACGGCATTGCCCGGGTCGCGATCCCGCAGATCGGGTGCGGCATCGGCGGGCTGTCCTGGGCCGACGTCGCCGACGCCCTCGCCTCGACGGAGACCGTCAAGTTCTACTGGGAGGCGTGGATTCTCTGACGCCGCGTGCCGACGCCGGCGGACCGGCCTCATGGACGACATGACGATCACGCTGCAGACGACCGAGCCGATCCGGCACCAGTCCTTGCCGGCCTCCTCCCGGATGCTGTCGGAGCTGTCCCGGCTGGTGCGGGGGGACGGCATGACTCTGGACGCGCCGTACCAGCGCGGCCAGGTCTGGACGACGATGCAGCAGGTCCGGCTGATCGAGTCGGTCCTGCGCGGCGTCCCGATCCCGGCGATCGTCATCAACGACCGCACGCACGAGTGGTCCGACGGCCCAAACCCGCTCAACGACGGCATCGACATGTACGCCGTCATCGACGGCAAGCAGCGGCTGACCGCGTGGATGGCGTTCGAGGACAATGAGATTGCGATCCCGGCGTCCTGGCTGGAACCCGAGTGGGTCGAGAAGACCATCGACACCGGCGACGGCCCGTACGCGACCCGGTCCGGCCTGAGCGAGCGTGGCCGGCGGCTGCTCGGCAACCGGGCGTTGGTGCCGGTCGTCACGAGCCGGGTGTCGACGGTTGCCGCCGAAGCGGAAATCTACCTGCTCGTCAACGGTGGCGGGACGGCACAGGAGTCCGCCGACCTGGACCGGGCCGAGAAGGTCGCCGGCCGATAGAAATCGGTCCCGCGAAATGCGTGCCGACGCCGCCTGACCGCACTCATGTAGGGCATGAATCTCGATGACCTGGCCGGGCTGATTGGCGAGCAGAACGTCAAGCCGGAAGCGGTTCAGGATGAGCCGGAAGCCGGTTGGGCTCCGCCGACCCTGGTGCCCGGTTCGGTTGCCGCGGCGGTTGTCGCCGACGTGTACGGCGGCGCGGCTGTAACGATCGTGAAGTCGCCGCCCGGTGGCGGCAAGACGCACCTGCTCGGCATCCTCACGGCGTGGCTCGCCGGGTTCGGAGACCTGCGCGTCGGCGTCGCAACATTCACGACGGAACAGCGCAACGCGGTCGCCGAACGGCTCGCGCTGGACCTGCCCGACGGCATGGTCCGCCTCGAAGGCAGAAGCAACGTCCCGGATGGTTTGAAGCACCTGACCAAGCCCATGCCAGGCGTGCCGGGCACGAAGGTGTCAGTAATGACGTGCGCGTCACTGACGGCACATAGGTCGGCACCGCAGTTCGACGTGCTGCTCATCGACGAGGCGTACCAGCTGCCGTTCGATGAGGTCGCGACCGCTGCCGCGAACACCCCGCAGCTCGTCCTGGTTGGCGATCCCGGCCAGATCGGTCCGGTGATCACCGCCGACACGTCCGCATGGGAGGCGATGCGGATCGCTCCGCACCGCCGCTCCCCGGAAGCGTTCGAGCACCTGTACGGGGTGACACCCAAGGTGCACACGATGGACGCTACGTGGCGGCTCGGCGAGATTTCAGCGAAGGTGATCGCTCCGCTGTACGACTTCCCGTTCGGTTCGGCGCGCCCGGACAAGTACGTCGCCCGTGGCGGTGCGCGGCTGCCCGAAGTTGCCCACTTCACCGTCCCGGAACCGGACGGGGTGGACGACTCCGCGATGATGCGCGCCGTTGTCGATCTCGCCGTCTCCCACCTCGGGGACACCCTGGTCGAGGACGGCCAGCAGCGGACGGTCGTCGAATCCGATATCGCCATCGTCGTTTCACGGTCCACCCAGGTCACGAAGATCACCGCGATGCTGCGCGCCAGGGGCCGCTCCCGGATCTCGATCGGCACGGCGGACAAGTTGCAGGGCGGGCAGTGGGCGGTCGTGGTCGCGCTCGACCCGATCACTGGCGCACCCGACCTCGGGTCGCACCAAATCTCGCTGGGCCGTACTTGCGTGATGCTCTCCCGGCACAAGGCCCGACTGGTGTGGGTTCACGACAGTACGTCCGTGGCCCAGCTCGTGAAGATCGGCGCGGAACGGGCCGCTGTCGCCGTGCGGCAGCGGATTCTTTCCCAGCCGATTGCGTAACGACGTGCGATCACCGGCGTCATGTGGGGCATGAGTGAGAACCTGAAAAACCTGCCCGGAACACCAATGCTGCGCGCGTATGCCGCAGCCGTCCTCGCGGACGTGCCCGCCGCCTTCATCGGCGACCCGGGCATCGGCAAGACCGCCCAGCTGACCAAGTGGTCGGCCGCGTGGGGCCGTCACCTGGAAACGATGATCGGCTCGATCCGGGAGGCGGTCGACTTTTCCGGCCTGCCCGTGATCTCCGATGTCACGACAATGCCGAACGGCGACGTGGTCGCGCAGCCGACCACGGTCAACACCGTCCCGGCGTTCGCGATCCGGGCCGCGGCCGCCCCGAAGGCGACCATCTTCTTCGACGAGTTGACCACCGTCCCGCCGTCCACGCAGGCCGGGATGCTCCGCGTGATCCAGGAACGGTGCGCGGGCGACTTCCAGCTCCCCAAGACGGTCTCGATGGTCGCGGCGATGAACCCGCCCGAGTCCGCCGTGAACGGCCAGGAACTGGCTCCCGCGACAGCGAACCGCTTCTGGCACTGCAAGTGGCAGTTCGACCGCGAGGCGTGGCTGAACGGTGTCCTGTCCGGGTTCGCCAACGAGATCGTCCCGTCATTGGAGCAGTTGACCGGCAACCCGACCGAGGCGGAGCAGCTCGCCAATGCGTCAGCCGTTGTCGGCTATCTCCAACACAACCCGTCCAAAATCGACCCCGGCTGCCCGGCCGACGCGGACAAGTCCTCCGGTGCCTGGCCGTCGCCCCGGTCATGGGACAACCTGCAGAAGATGCTGCGCTACGTCCGCCGTGGCGACGCCCCCACCCTGATGCTCGTGATCAACGGGTGCGTCGGAGAAGGCGAGGGCAAGATGTTCTTCCAGTGGTTCAAGGCCCGCGGCCTGTACGACCCCGAAGCGGTCCTCGCGGACCCGTCGCTCGTGAAGTGGACGACCGACACACCGGACGTCCTGTTCGCCCTCACCCAGGCCATCGTCGCCCTGATGGGCCACAACCCAACGCTGAACCGCTGGAACGCCGCCATCGACGTGTGCGACTCCGCTATCGCCGCTGGCCGCAAGGATGTTGTCGTCCCCGCCGTCCGTTCGCTGCTCGCGATGAAGCCGCAGGACGCGGCCATCCCGCAGCGGATGCGCGACGAACTTGGAAAGGTCATCCTTGCGGTCGCGTGACCGCCAGTATCCAGAAGGGAAGGTACTGCCCATGGACACCACTGGCTGGCTGACGATCAAGGTCGCCTACCCGCTTCCGCTGGTCCTGTCCGCGACACTGATCCGGGCCATCGGGACGGTATGGCCCGAGGCGGTCATCGACCAGGCTGACCCGGCCGCCCGGGACCACCTGGTGCTGCGCGTCCCGAACCCGAACGGGCGCTCCGACGCGGAATGGGCGCTCGTCGAGGTCCGCGACGAATACCAGGATCTAACCGCCGACGGCGACACGACGGCCGGGTCGTTCGTCACGGGCCTCCAGGACGGGCAGACGACCGTCATCACCCCGGAAGACGCTTTGACGAACCTCGCGGCGTGGGCATTGACCGTACTGGAAGCGTTCCCGGACGCGCCGAACTACGTCGAACAGGCCACCGTCCTGCTCCACCCGGTCACCGGCCCGGACGGTACCGTGCGCGACCGGATCGCCGTCGCGGCGTGCTGGTCCGAAGGGCAGACCCCGGGCGAATTGCACCGCGACGCCGAAGCACGGGTCACGGTGCTCGAGAACCTCTTGGCCGACCACGGGATCGACATCCCGTCCTGAACCGGGAATCCCCGGCCCGCACCCTCACTCACTCATTGCGGGCCGGGGATTTCTTTTCCCAAAGCGCGTAACGACCTCCGGCCACCGGCGTCATTACGGGTGCAAGACAAGACCGGCCCTCCGGGGAGTAGGAGATTTCCCCTTTCGCCCCGAAGGGCAGCCTGCACCGGCCTGTCCGGCTGTTAACGGCATCGGCGACGTCGAAGGCTCTCTGTGGTGGTGTGGCCTCGGTCCCGAACCGAAGGCTGCCTCTCCCCGGAGGGCTGGATTGTCTGCCCCCGCACTCATGCCGGGTAGGACCCCGGGCGGCGGGTAAGACGGCTGATCCTACCCACCGGACGACGGGGCACCTGCGCCGGTCTGACCGGCTGTCAACGCCGGGCGGCACGGGCTCCCTCCCGTGGTCGCGCGAGCGAAGGTGCCCTCCCGCCGCCCGGGAGTTCGCCGCCGTAACGCCCGATCTGCCGCATTGAAAAGGGTATGGCGGACGACAACAGCACCGACATCGGCAACCGGGCGCCGGCAGGTGGCACCGGCCGGTCGAACGATGACGTCACGAACTGGCTGAACGGACCGGGATCGACCGTGGTCATGGTGATCCTCGCGGCCCTCGCCGTGATGTTCATCGTCCGGATCATCCAGGGGCTCCTGTGAGCGGGCAGATCATCGGACGGGCCGCGACCTCGCTCTCCGGTGACACCAGGTGGGCCACGAACGCGGGCACGGTCAGCGCCGGCACCCGCGGCGAGGCGGCGACCGCGTACGTACTCAACCAGATGGCCGGCAGTACCGAGATCACGGTCATGCATGACGTGAGTGTCCCGATCCCCGGCATGTCGATCAACATCGACCACGTGGTCATCGCCAGCAACCGCGTCATGCTCATCGACAGCAAGTCGTGGAAGCCGGGTTTCCTGTGGACGTTCGGCGGGAAGACCCGCCGCGGTTTCCAGCCGTTCGCGGCGTGCGACAAGAAGTCCGTGCAGATGGCGCAGGAGGCGTTCACGGCGTACCTGTCCATGTATGACGTGCACCTGACCGTCCCGGTCGTCGTCGTGTGGCCGTCCCGGCGGGAGGGGAAGGTGTCGCTGTGGGCGGCGACGTTCCCGTCCGCGAGGCTGGTCCACGGCGCAGCGCTCGAGCGTGTCGTGCGGCGGGCAGTCCCTGTCACGAAGCAGGCCGACCCGCGCATCGTGCAACGCATCCGGTCACTGGTGGCGTAATGCCTGCCACTCGCAGCCAGCAGCAGGCCGGGTCGGCGTCGCTGGCGCCGTTCGCGTTCTTCGTCGGCATCATCGGTATCGGCGTGGCCGCGTGGAAGGGCTACCCGGGCGTCCCGGTCCTGCTCGCTGCGCTCGTGATCTCGGCAATCCTGGAGAAGCCGCCGCTGATGACCGGGCGGAAGGTCCCGGGCCGCGGCGCGCAACCCGCGGGCGAGAAGGAGGAAGACCTGCAGGCGTCGTACCAGATGTGGCGCAGCCTGCGGTGGCGCCTGCTCGTCCCGACGCTCGACTGGCTGCCCGGGTGGCCGCCGCGCGCGTCGTGGTTCGCTGCGGTCGCGGCTGCGTGGACCTCGATCGCGTTGCCGGTGAAGGAGCCGGTGTACGCGCTGGCGAACCCGCCAGCAATGTTCATCGTGGTCGCCGTGATGACGGCCGCGATGCGCCGCAAGTCCGGATCCCCCGGCCTGCGACTGAACACCTTCCCGTTCCGCCCGCTGGCACTGCTGTCCGGCCTGGCCGGCGCCGGGGCGGGCGCTGCGGCCGGGAAGTACGGGCCGCCGAAGATCGAAGAGGCCGTCCCCGGCCTCGAGTTCGGCCCGCCGATGGTCATCGTCTCCGGGCTTGCGTTCCTCGGCTTCCTCGCCGGGCTGTACCCGGCCTGGTCGAACAAGGCGCTGGCCCGGTGGCGCGCGGTCGTCCGGGCCCGGCGGGAGTGGCGCCCGCGGTGGGAGTCGCTGAAGTTCGATCCGTTGCCACAGCTGATCGACTCGGTCATGGTCGGCGACTGGCAGATCGACGACTTCATCGCAACCAGCGTCGGTGGCGCGGCGGAGGTCCGCGACAAGGCCGACAAGGTCGCGACCACCGTCGGCGGCGGCGTCGAGGTGACCGTCCTGACCCGACCGAACGAGGCCGGCGGGCAACCGCTGCCCGGCACGATCCACCCGCAGAAGTTCGCCATCGTGACCGCGCCGTCCGGGAACGCCCCGGATCTGACCGACCCGGGCACCCCGGCGGACATCGTCCAGGTCGTCATCGACGTCCTGATGCGGCGCACATGCATCGCGCTCGGCCTGCCCCCGGCCGTCGTCACCGGCGTCGAAGGCATGCACGCCGACGGTGCGACGAAGGCGCTGTGGCGAGTCACCGCGGACTGGCCGGACGGCCCCGGATGGGAGGCGGCCCGGTCGGGAAAGGTCGCCAAGCGGGTCACCGACGGCGGGTCGAACAAGTTCGGCGACCGGTTCATGGCGGTCTCCGGTATGCCGGCCGTGGTCGACCACCGCCGCGACGGCGGGTCGATGTTCGTCGGTGCGGTCGATGACGACATGCCGTTGAAGGACGAGAGCGTCCGCCCGATCGTGCTGATGCTCGCCGCCGAAGACCAGTGGCGCGCCCGGTGGGAGATCCTGAAGGTCGACCCGGCGCCGGACCTGTACGAGGTCCGGTCCGTCGGGACGTGGACGGTCTACGAGTTCGAGACGCTCGGTGCCGAGTCGTCCGAGACGATGCGGTTGAAGGCGCCGAAGATCGCGCCGACCGTCGGCGCCGGCGTGGACATGACACTCATCCCGAGACCGAACGACGTGGACGGGGTCGAGGTCACCGGGACGATCCACCCACGCAAGTTCGCGATCGTCATCTCCCCGTCCGGCGACATCCCCGACATCGGCGATCCGGCAACATCCCCGGAGGTCCTGGACACCGCAGTCCGCACCTGGGTTCAGCAGGTCTGCGACGCGCTCAAGGTCGCGCCCGTCATGGTCACCGCGGTCACGGCGATGCACACCGACGACTCACCGGTCGCGATGTGGCAGGTGAACGGGGCGTGGCCGGAAGGCCCGGGCTGGACCACGGCACGCGCCCTCGGGTTCGCTCCGATGCTCGGCGGCGGGACGCGACTGGACGCTGCGATCGACCACCGGTCACCCGACGGCGGGCACCTGTTCCTCGGCGCCGCGACGGACGATCTGAAGACGATCGACCCGAAATTCCCGGACGCGCTGGGCGAGATCTTCGAAGAGGACTGGTGGAACGGCGTCTGGACGGAGGTGCTCAAGCAGGGGGTGAACCCGCCTACGATCGCGCCCCGGGTCTCGAGCGAGGACACCTACCAGGGGAAGCGGATCAAGCACACCGTCTTCCAGGTACGCAAGGGCATGGACCCGATGGAGCACGGCAACCCGAAGGCGGAGACGAAACTGGCGTCCACGTTGAACGCGGCCCCGTTCGTGTCTGTGACCGGGTGGACCCCGCCGAGCGTGGGCCGGAAGGCGACCCGCCACGCAACCGCGTTCTGCGTCACGTGGTCCTCCGAACCGGGCCTGCCGACGGCACCGGAGAAGGTCGTGTCCGCATCCCGGCCGACGCCGGCGTACCAGTGGTTGCTCGCCTCGCACGTCAACCATGCCTTCGATGCGGCTCGTCTCGCGCGCCCCGAGGTCGTCGCGGTTCGCGCGCTGACCCCGGAGCCGTCCGGGAACAGGCGGTTCGCCGAGCCGTCCGTCTGGGAGATCACGCTGCGGCTGTATGGCGGGGTGACCCTCGCGGACGTGCGCGGCGCGGCGGACCGGATGCGGCAGGCACTGGCGACGCCGTGGCTGCGCGTGGATGCTGCCGCGGACGGGTGCATCATCTACGCCGGCGCGAGACCGTCGTCCGTCGAGATCGTCTCCGTCAAGGACCGCGACAAGGTTGTGGCCCTCGACTGGGACCAGGCGTGGCTGAAGTCGAAACTCGACATCCCGGGCGCGCTCACCCCGGTGCTGGCGAAGGTGGAGCCGGTCGAGACGAACCCGCAGGTGACCGTGTTGACGTTCGACCTGCCGCAGGGTGCGTCGATTCCGGGGATCGTGAAGATCCTGCCGACGTTGCGGACCTCGACCGGGAACGACTTCATCGAGCTTGACCGGGAGCGGACCACGGCCGCCCGGCTGGTGCTGCAGGTCTCCGAGCGGGACCCGATGCCCTCGCGCGTCGAACTGATCATGGACGGCATCCCGGACGGGTCGCTGTCGATCCCGCTGGCCGTGAACGTGGCCGGAGTCCCGGACAACTGGAACATGAAGGAGTCGCCGCACCTGGGCGTGATCGGTGGGTCCGGGTCAGGTAAGTCGGTCGCGATGACGAACCTGCTGACCGGCGTGCTGCTGGCCGGGCATGACGCGATCGTCGTCGACCCGGTCAAGGGGGCCGCCGACTTCAAGTACGCGACGTCGTTCGCTCTCGCGACGGCCGACACGTGGCAGAACGGTGCAGCGGCGATGCGGTGGGCCTACCAGGAGGTACTGCGCCGCAAGGATCTGAACAAGCAGCACGGGACCGAGTCCATCGACAAGCTGCCGGATGAGGTTCGTCCGCGCAGGCTGGTCGTGTTCATCGACGAGTTCACGTCGTTGATCGAGAAGTCATCCGTGCCGAAGACCCCGATGGACGACCCGGACCTCGAGGAAGAGCGGCAACTGCTGCTGCTGGAGAACAGCTTCAAGGACACGATCGGGTCGCTGGCCGGGAAGATCACCCGGGAGGCCCGGTCCGCGGGTGTCTCGCTGGTGCTCGGCGGCCAGAAGTTGCGCCAGGACGACCTGGCGAAGATCGGCGGCCTCGGCAGCCTGAAGACGAACCTGGCCCGGCTGCTCGTCGGCGCGACCACCTCCGGCGACCGGATGTCGGCGCTGCGGCGTGCCGAAGAAGCCCCGATCTTCCCGGGCGCGATCCCGCCGGGCCGTGGCATCTACGAACCGTCGACCGGTATGCCGCACACGGTGCAGGTCGCCTTCACCGATACTGCCGTGATGGGTGCGAAGATCGCGCAGGAGCGCGAACCGGTCGTGCCCGTAGACCTGTCCCCGTTCATCCAGGTCCGCAAGGACCGCGGCCCGGCCGTCGAGGACATCGACCTGGACGAGGCATGGGACCTGGAAGACGAGATCGAGCTGGACCTTGGCGATCTGGAGAACGCCGTAGAGATAGAGCTGGACCTGGACGACTTTGCCGACGAGGCTTCCGAGGCCGCAGAAGCACTGGACGGGCAGCCCGTGACCGATCAGCCCGGTCTGGAGCAGGAGGCTGCCAGCGAGCCCGCCAGCCCGGTCAGCGAGCCGGAAACGGACGATGCGTGGGATGTCTTCGGCGCGTCGGAGCCAGTCGAGACAGAGACCGACGACGACGACGACCTGTGGTCCATCGACGCCCCGGACGCGCGGCCGGACAACAAATCGGAACCGGCCGACGACGGCTGGGACTTCGGCGAAGATCCGGTCGAGCAGGTGGTCAAGGACGTGGTCAACGACGTCGACCTCGCCGACGCAGACGACGAGGGCTGGGACTTCGTTTCCGAACCGGTCGAGCGGCCCGCACCGAAGCCGGCCAACGCCGACGACTGGAACTTCGGCGACGTCCCGGACCCGGTGCCGGTGCCGGCAAAAACTGCGGACGAATGGAGCTTCTGACGTGGCGGAAATCCGTCACACAAAATGCCGAAAACCGTTGCTGGGCAACGTAATCACTGGAACGGACCGGCGTCATCATGGGCATGGATAACCCCTACGAAATGCAGGTCATCACCACGGCCGACGTTGCGGTACTCCTTCGCGGACGGGACACCTACCCGCTCCGGTCGGTCATTGGCAGCCTGCGGACTCAGGACGACGATTCCTGAGCCTGCGGGCGGAGCCCGGTGATCGCCTGGAACGCCTTCGTCGCCTTCGCCATTGCCTTGCTGATCGTCTCGGGGTCCCCGCGCGACCAGGACGCGATGTAGCCCGGCGAGAAACTGGACGCCTCGGACGGGGGCATCCCCCAGTGCCGCATCGTCATGTACGCCGTCGCCTCGGCCTCGGTTTCTGCGCGAGACCGCCCGGAGCGGGTGTGGTAGTCGTCCATTTCGTCGACGTGGCCGCAGTGGATGTGGCCCAGCTCGTGCGCGAGAGTCGAGACCTTCTGCGCCTCCGGCAGCCGCGAGTCGACGACAACGGTCTTCGTCTTCGGATCGGTGTAGCCCACGTTCGACGTCGGGTCACCCGGACGGTAGCGCGGGATCTCCTTCTCCTCGTACTGGTAGCCCGCCTTGCCGACGGCATCCTTGAGCGCCTCGTATGCGCCCTCCGGCGGAGCCGCCGAACTGAACGAGACCAGCTCCTGCTGCGGGATCGGCCCGCCGGTCGTCTGGCACGCGTCGAACTCGGCCTGCCCCGACCAGCCCTTGATGAAGGACCGCTTCTTCTCTTCACCGGTGCCAGGGTCCTTCTCGGTGATCGTGATCTTGTTCGGGCGCAGGATCCAGATCGCCTTCGCGCCGGCGCGCGGGTGCCGCTTGTACGTCCGCTTCCACGCCGCCGCCGACATGAGCATCAGGTCCGGCGGGCAGCCCTCCAGCTCTTCCTCGGTTGCGTTGGCCCGGCGCTCCGCACCCTGCAGGTGGGCGAGCATCTGGTTACCGAACGACCAGCTCGACATCCGGTTCGCGGCACACAGGTCAAGGAAGTCCCGCAGCTTCCCCTCGGCGACGATCTGCTCGACGGAGGCGAGCAGCTCCTGCTCGATCCGTGCGGCCCGCTCCTTGATGTCGACGTTCGAGAAGACGGTTGTCATCCGCACGTCGTTCCCGGTCGGCTGCATCGCCTCCGACCCGGCCGCCAGATCCTGAACAGCCTGCGGCGTGAACACGGCGTCCTCGTCGATCCCCTCCAGCATCCCGTCAACGACGTGCGCGTCATGCCCGAGCGAGACCAGGTATTCGCGCACATCCGGCGTCGACATCAGCTCGGAGAGGTCAACGTCCTGCTCACCGTGAGCTTGCGTTCCGAACTGGCCGTTGCTCTGCCGGGCGGACTCGCGGGCCGACTCCGCATGCGTCGAGATCGTCGTCATGCACTGGATGTGTGCGGGGCGAACAGACCGGTCAGGACGCGGGCTGTGCCGAACAGTCCCAGCGACGGGCCACCTCGTCGACCGTCATCGACAGGCCGGAGATGAAGACCGAGCCGTCCGCTCGAACGTCGGCGACCTGATCGTTCGCGTTGTTGAACAGCCGGACTCCGCCCGCCTCGCCGAGCTGGACGGTCAGGTCCGCGCTGAGGGTGCGCACCGCGATCAGCGACGCCACCTTGCGGGCCTCTCCGGTTGCCCTGCCGTGACCCGCCAGCGCCTCGATCCGTTGCAACCTGGTCACCGCCCGAACCCGGTCTTCCGGGTTGGGGATGAGCACGTCCAGCATCAGGTTGATGTCGTCCGCGAGAGTCTCGATCGCTTCGCCGTTGTCGAACGCAGCTCCGACCCCGCGGAGCAAGGCGTTACGCGCGTTCATGATGTTCCCTTCAATGGAGTGGATTTCTGTCTGCCATGGGCGAACCATTCGCCGGTCCCGTCTGGTCGTTCAACAGCGGGAGCGCCGGCGCGGTGCCAGCGGCCCTGCGTGTCGAAGAACTCGCGGGTCCCGTCCGGGCGGATACGACCCGGCCCGTCCTTGCTGCGCAGCTTCCCGTTCACCCAAAACTCGACCGTCCCGTCCGGGTACTTCGCCGCGGGACCGTCCGGGTTGTGCCGGCGTCCGCGAACCCAGTGCTCGAACGTGCCGTCCGGGCGGGAGATCGCCGGACCGTCGGCGTTGTGCAGCTTGCCCTTCACCCAGAACTGGGTCTCCCCGTCCGGCAATATCACGGCCGGTCCGTCCGGGTTGTGCAGCACGTCATCGAGACGGAACTCGACCGTCCCGTCGGGGCGCTCGATCCGCCCGGAGATTCGCGGCACCAGCGGAACGAGCTGGGCCGGGGCCACCTTGATCAGCTCGCCCGGACAGTCCAGCGACATCGGGCACGACTTCGGTGCGGTGCCGCGCGCGAACAACAGCCAGCGGCGGCAGGCGGTGCACACGACAACGGTGACGAGCGGGCGTCCGTCGGCGGCGGCAGCGACGTGGGTGATTGCCGGGGCGAACCGGGTCAGCAGCTCCGGCTGGCCGGTCGTCAGTGCGAGGTCCTCCGGAAAGTGCGGCAGGTCGGACCAGCGGCGCACTTTCGCATGCTTGAGCACCCCGAGAGCAAGCGAGACCGCGGTGCCGACCGGCGGCAGGCCGGGCACCGGGTCGAGACGCTTCATGGAGGGGTCCACGTCTCTTCTTTGCCGCGGACCCCGACTGCGGCGGCGATCAGCCCCGCAATCGCTCCATGATCCACCGGTATTCGGCGATCGACTCGCGGATGTCGGACATCGCCGAGTGTTGCTTCTCCTTCGGGAACCCCTCGGTGACGAAACCGTTGGCGAACATCACGTACGCCAGCGCGGTGACGTCGACGGAACGGTAGTGCAGCATCCCGTACGTACCGGGCAGGCGCCGCTCGAGGAAGTTGAGGTCGAGCCGGACGGAGTTGCCGGCGACCCGAAGCTGGCGGGGGCGGCCGGAAAACTGGCCCATGAAGTCGAGCAGCTGCGCGTCGACCTCGGCCAGCGGCGTGCCTCCCGGCAGCCGGCCCCACAAGCCGGTCTGGTCGTGCATGTTCTGCACGACGGGGCCGCTGTTCGCGCGGATCGCGGACGCTTCGTCCGGGCTGTAGGCGATCGTGCGCTCGAAGCAGCCCATCTCGTATCGGCCGGTCGGGTCGGTGATGACGGCGGCGATTTCGAGCAAGTGGTCACGCTCGGCGTCCAGGCCGCTCGTTTCGACGTCGGTCCACATCAGCAAGGTGTTGTCCATGCCGATGATGAGGCCGGGACGAGAGGATCGGTACGCGGCGGCCGGATTGGCTGACGTCCCAGACGCGCTACCTGCACTGTGTGCATGTCCCCGCACACATCCAGGGCACGACGACGCAATTCACCGAAGCCGACCACCCACGCGGATCGGGCGGGAAGTTCGCCACCAAGCCGCATCCCGAGCAGGACGTCGACCTGACTGCGCCGGCGTCCGGTGGCAAAGAGAAAGCAACCGGACCAACACCGAAAGACGCCGCCGTGAACCAGATCGAAGCCACCTACCGCCGGCCATTCCGGCCGTCGTTAACGGATCCGGGCAAGCCAGCGCCGTCGCGGCCTCGTTCGCCGAGATGGGCCTGCACCCGACCCTGACATTCCGGGTGGTGGTCGCCGACCCCGACGGCCTGCTCCGCCTGAACACCGGCGAGGTTCCCGACGCCGGCGGCCTGACGCTCGAACATATGGTTCGCAACACCTACCACAACGGCCGGAACCTGATGATGTCGCTCCACCCGGACGTCAACCTGCCGGCCACCGAATATGTCGCCTGGCCGCTCCCGAACGTCATGCTCGGAGTGCGTAACAGCGGACAGCGCGCCGTCGACATGGTGGTGCCGGTCCTGCAGCAGCTGCCCGCCGCCCTCCGGTACCTGATCGTCGACCGGTCGGAGGATCAAGTCGAGCTGCCGCGAATCTGCGCGGATGCAAAGAGCCGCTCACGACTGCGCTCAGGTCGGTCCGGCTAAACCCGGGGTCCTTGAACGCAGAGCAGGCGCAAGCCGCCGTGACCTCGACGTGCCGGTGATCGAGATCTAGACGCGCGACCGGTGCCGGGTCGAGACCTGCACCTGGTGCTGCGGGTAGTCGCGTGCCGTGGACAGCAGCAGCGTCTCAACCCACGCGGGCCCGTCAACGACGTGGACCAGGTGCACGCCCGGGGTGCGGAACCCCGCCCGGATCAATGCCCGCTCCAAACGGCTCCGGTCCCCGGCGGCCGAAACATCCTGTCCGGACCAGACGATGACCAGTCTGCCGTTCCGGCCGTGCACGACCACGCGCATCGGCGCCAGGGAGTCCCGGATCGCATCGGTCGTCCGGTGCGAGAGCACCTTCACCGGCTCCCGCCGGCGACGCTCGCGCACCGCCTTGCCGGTCACGGCGCGACGATCCCACAGCCACCGGCCGGCCTCGATCAACGCCCACGCGCGATCGTTGTCGCGTCGCGGTGCCCGCCACGTCGTCGGCATCCGCCGTCCCGCGCGGCCGCATGACGAGCACGATCCCGACGACGGCCGGTTCGGACCGGACAGCGCGGCCCGCCACACCCGGCGGCAAGGCACGCACACCATCGGGACGGACAGGAAGCTAGGCATGACTTTCGCCTTTCAGCCGGCCGAGCTCGGCCTGCACCTGGTCGGGATACCGCTGCGCGACAACGTTCCTGGCTCGCTGTAGCAGCGCGGCATCGCTGCGGCCAGCTTCTCCGCCTCGACGGTCGCGCGCAGCGCGGCAACCTCGTCGTCGTGAGTGGTCACGACGTGCCCTTCCATTGGTCTGTGTGCAGCCGGAGCAGGGTGCTCAGCAGTTCCTCCGGGTGCGCTTCGGCGACCATCTGATAGGCCCGGCGGAGCACGTCCTCGTTGTCCTTCTTGGCCCGGTTCAGCGTGACACGCGCGTACTCGTCGGCGAACACGTACCCGCTCTGCGCCCACCACGGCAGAGAGACGAACGGCGTCCTGCGGGTGACGGTCGCCAGGGTCCCGTCGGCAACCATCTGGCGCAGCAGCTCATTCAGCGCGACCACGTCGATGTGCCGGTCGTAGCCGTCGGTCGGGGTGAACCCGAGAACGTCGTCGGCCAGCATGAACGGGGTGAAGCCGTACGCTACCTGGGCGTGCGGGGCGGACGGGACCCGGCGGCGGCGCAGGACATCGCCGGTCGTGATGACACGGAGCTTCGTCGTCATCATCGGCTCCCGATCAAGGCGGTGACGTCGTGCACGCTGGCCGGTCCCATGTCCCAGGCGTCCAGGCCGACATGGACCTGGGCGCTACCGGCGCCGGATGTGGTCAACCGTTCCGGGCCGTGCGTGTGCCCGTGCACGACAGGGAACCCGTTGTCCCGCAACCGCCACTGCGTGAACCGGTCCGGGCCGTGGTCGCCCTCGTACGGGAAGTGCGACAGCAGGATCTGTCCGTGGTCGGTTCGCAGCGCGCCGTGCAGGGCCACGGTGGCGAACACGTCGAGGTAGCGGCGGAACGCGGACCGGTGCCCGCGCGCCCCCGGGAATGCCGCGTCGTGGTTGCCGAGGATCAGGTGTTTCGTCCCCGGGACGGACGCCATCAACGCGAGGGCCTGGTCGAGCCGGCCGACGCTCAGGTCGCCGAGGACGAACAGCTCGTCGCGGTGGCGCACCATCCGGGACAGGTTCCCCACGACGTGCTTGTCGTGGTCGTCAACGTCGTCAAAGCCGCGCAACCGCGCGACGTGCGGGTGCCCGAAATGCAAGTCGGACGTCAGCCAGATCTCACTCATGCCGATGTTGATGCCGGTACCAGGTCGTGGGCACGCACCGAGACGATCCGTGCCCGCCGGACCGCAGTCCCGAACGGCAGCGCATCGCCGGTGTCGACGAACAGCCACACATCGTCGCAGCCGATGATTGTCCCGATCGTCGTGATGTGCCAGGAAGAACCGGGCACCGCGGAAACGACCACGACCGTGTCTCCCGTGGTGAAACCGTGCACGACGTCGACGGCGACCTTCGCAGCGAGGGTGGCGAAGATTCCGGCGATGTCGTCCATCGCGGCGGCGGTCAGGCTTTCCAGGTGCGCCGAGGCGACCGGGTCGACCGACCGGCCCAGCCACAGGTGCGCTCGGCCGTGAAAGACCCGGAACGCGAACGGTATCCGCCTGGCGAACTCGCCGACGGCGTGCAGCGGCTGGGTGCCCCAGTCGTGCACCGTGCCATCATCGCGGCGCCGGAACCGGTACTCCGGGTGTTCGGCCTCGATGCGGTCGGCCACCTGACTGTCCATCAGAGGTTCGCCCCGAGAATGACGTCAGCGACGGACCGCGCAGACGCCGACGGCGAACAGCCGGTCGCGCGGCACAGCGCGGCGTGATTCTCGAGGATGTCCGCGACCCCGTTGACGAACAACGGGTGCCCAAGCATCTGCTCGTGCGGCGGCGTGTCGTGGCTGATCTCGATCAGGTAGCGCTCCGGGAGCCCGTCCGCGCCCGCACGGAGTTGCCGCGCGGCCTCTTCGATCCGGTCCAGCTCATGCGCGATGTTCATCATGGTCACCCATGAGGCCGGTCGGGCGGCGTCGGCACGCGGAGGTCAGACCCGGACGGGCCAGGCGTCGAGGTAGCGCAGCTGGTCGACGTCCTCACCATTGAGCGGCAAAGCCCGGCACTCGATCGCGGTCCGACCGACGAGGTTCCCGCCGGCGGAGGACCAGGCAGCCAGCTGCGGCGGCGCGGTGTCGGTGCGCGGCACGATTAGGAACACATCCACCCTCATTCCGAGACGGATCGTCCCCACGAGGGTGTGCAACGCGTCCATGTCGGCCTTCTCGAACCCGGCCTGGCCCTGGTCGTTCTTGGCGACGTCGATGTCGATGCGGCGCACCGCGCCCTGGCCGGTCAGCAGGCCGGTGATCTTCGCGGTCTGGCGCGGACCGAGCGGCCTCGTGATGTCGAGGACGAACTTGGCGTCCTGCCCGGAAACCTTGATCTGAGTGTCGTTGGCGGTCATGGGATTTCCTTACTCTGTCGGTGTTTGACGGATCCGGCGTCGATCAGCAGGAGCGCCGCAAGTTCGAGTTGGTCCCGGCGCGGATCGCACGGGAAGGCCGTGACGCACGTTGCGCAGGTGCCTTGCGGGAGTGCGGTGTGCGCATCGGATGCGAGCTGGCCGGCCAGCCAGGTCGACACGCCGCCGCCCTGCTTTGCGACAAGGTCGAGGGCGGGCGTGATCAGGTCGGTGTCGGTGGCGAGGTACGCCTCCCCGCCGGCCAGGTCGCCGATCGGGCGCAACCCGATGACGAGGTCGGCGTCCTTCGCGGCGCGCACGCGCAGCCGGAACTGCTCGTTGGGCACCTTCACGGTCATCCACGTGTTCACTTCGCCGACGCTCTCGTGCCCGAAGCGGACTACGAAGACGCTGTCGCCTGCGGTTAGCGTCGACGGGTCGGTGATGCGGATCAACGGTGAGTTGTGCACATCGGCTCTTTGCCGCCGAGCCGCGGTTTCGCGGCGGGTCATCAGCTCTGCGCCGCCCGCAGTTCGGCCAGGACCGCTTCGACCTCGTCGGCGTGCCGTTCTGCGACGATCCGCAGGGCGCGGTCACGCAGCTGCGTGTCGAGCTTAGCTGCCCGCGCCTGTTCGGCGGCCTGCCGGGCGACATCCAGGTCCGCGGTCCAGACGAAACCGCTTCGGGCCCTGGGCGGGAGCACGACGTGCGCATCGCTCGCGGACACCGGGGTGAGGTCGCCGTCGGCAACCATCTGGGCCAGTAGACGGTTCAGCTTCGCCAGGTCGACGTACTCGCGGACCCAGCCGTCCCGGCTCTTCCCGCCGAAGTCCGCGCCGGGCTTGCCGATACTTGGGTCGAAACCGAGGCCATGCTTGGCGACATCGTGGGCGGTGAACCCACGGGCCAGCCGCGTGGAGACACGCGACGACGACTGGGCTTGAGCGAACTCGTCCACCTGGTCGCGCGTGACAACGAGACGGTGGCCCTTGACGGGCGGGGTCTGACGGTCGAAGGTCATGCTGGTCATGAAGCCGGTCCGTCAAGGTAAGCACGCGGATCGGTATGCCGGATCTGGCATACCGATCGGTATCCCCCGCGGAGGCGGGGCGGATTCTCGATGGCCTTGGATGGCTTCGGCCACCAGGCGGGCGAGGTCGACCGCTACTACCGGCACGTCTCGTCCATCTCGGGGAACCGCGCGAGCGGCGGGTTCCCGGCGTACATGACTTCGTAGAAAACGGACAGGAAGGCGAACCCGTCCACGCAGAGGACGGACACGTCCCGCGGGACCAGCTGATCCCCGGTGATCGGGATGACCTTCACCTTTTTGGACGTGACCGGCGACGGGGCGCCGTTGACGTTGGGGTCTTTGGGCGAGACAGAGCTGCCGCAGCCACCGAGCAACAGCGCCGCAGCCAGGACAGTGAGAGCGCGTTTCATGACCAAGATGAGCCCGGTGATCGGACGTCGTTACGCGATATCGAGGACGGATCGGAAGAGGATCACGATGACGAGCACGAGCACGGCTGCGCCGGTCAGGATGATCGCCGCGGTGCCGGCCAACAGCAGGGCCCGCTCCCACGGCTGCACGACACGCTGGTCTTGCGGTGTGCGAGAGCGTGTTCCGACGGCGACCGAGGCGATGTAGCCGGCGACGAAACCGAGGATGATCGCGAGGATCAGGAAGATGCGCATCAGCGGGTCTTTCGTGGTTGAATCCGGATGCCGCCTGCGGGCCGGCGCAGCGCTCGTACTGTGCGTCCGGGCCGGCCCGCATGGCGGACCAGGACTGGGGTCTTGGCTACTTGGCCGGGGTCAGGACGTTGCCGCCGTACGTCGGCTGGTAGGGGTTGAGACCCTGCTCGATCGCGAGGTGGCTGTTGTACTCCTCAACGGAACCGAACGGCTTGATCTTCTGCTCGAGGATCTCGGCATCGAGCTTGGCGATCCGGGCCTCGGCCTCCTTCGTCGCCACCTGCGCCTCGGCGGCAGCCTTCGCCGCTTCGGCATCCGCGACGGCTTTCGCACGCTGCGTCTCGGCGTCCGCGACAGCCTTCGCCTTGGCGGCATTCGCCTGAGCCTTCGCCGACTCCTCATTGCCGAGGGCGGTCACGAGGGTCTCCGCCGGTTGCGGCTGCTGGATGAGCGCGGAGAAGCCCTGGAAGAACTCGTCCTCGCCGGGCATCTTCTGCTGGATCAGGGCGGCCAGCTGCTCGTTGACCGTCTTGTTCATCTCGTCCTTGATCGTGGGGTCGGCGTATAGCTCCTTCCACGTGTACTTCTTCGCCACCCGGTCCAGGGTCGCGTCGAGCGCGGGCGCGAAGTACAGGTCAAGGATAATCCGCCAGCCGTCCGGGGTCTCCGACCAGTCTCCGGAGCCAGAGTGAAAGGCGGAGTACCGGTTGCCGATCGAGTCGTGGAAGCGGGTCAGCACCTCGCAGTCGGTGTTCAGGGTGAACTCGACCGAGCCCGGCACGGACAGCGGCTGGTAGTCCTTGGACACGACAGTGAACGAGCCGTGGTCGGAGCCTTCGACTCCGGTGAAGTTGTACGTGCGCTGGGACGCGGGGTACCAGAAGTATTTGTCGCCGGGCTTCTGGATCTCGCGCGAGTTCGCTTTCACGCAGCCCTTCGAGTTGGGCGACTCGATGATGCCGCCGCCCTTGTGCACGGCGACCTCGTCGGCTTGCGCGGACACGGTCCCGGAGATGAGGAATCCGAGGACGCTGAGGATGACGACCGCTACCGCGGCGAGCAGGGCGTAGCCCTTGATCTTGTTGACCATCATGTGTCTTTCTGTGTCGGGTTGCTACTTTGATGATGTTGCGAGAGAGGGGGTTCCGCGCTCAGAGGGTCGCTTTGCGGGTGGCGACCAGCCAGTCGTTGATCCGGTCCTGTTCGGCGCGCACCGGCAGCGGTGTCGGCTGCTCGAACGTGTCCTTCAACCGGGCGATCAGGGCCTCGGCCGGAGCGGTCTCACCGTTCGCGCAGGACCGTCCGAACGCCCGGCATGCCTCCGGGTCGGCGACGACCGGGTCGATCCGACCGGTGGTCCACAGGCCGGTCGCCTGCTCGGCGAGCCGGTACAGGTGCCGGCCGAACTTCTCGTGCTTCGTGGCCTGCTTCACGGCGATCCCGTGGGCTTGCGCGGAGCAGTACCCGAGGTAGGAGGACGCGACCTCGCGCCGGGAAAGGACCGCGTCGCGTAGCTCCAGCAGGGACCGACCAAGCGGCGAGACATCGAGGTAGTCGGTCAGCCAGAACGTCTCGAGGACGGACGGGTTGCCGCGCAGCGCCAGCGACAGGTACTTACCGGCCTCGTGGACCGTGATGTCGTCGGCGGTCCCTGTCGAGTGGTACGTCAGTGCTTCCTTCGCCGGCGGGTTCAGGCCGAGGAAGACGGTCGCAGGCAGTAGGGCGACACCGAACTTGTCCGTATCGCTACCCGTGTTCGCCAGACCGTACGCGCGAGAACCGACAACGGCGGTGAACAGGCGCGGCGCGGTCAGCAGCCGGGAGACGTGATCGGTCTTCATGCCGCAGATGACGCCGGTCAGCGACGGTCGTTACGCGGCGTCCGTCAGCGCACGGACGCAATCCCGGCGCCGGTGCGCAACCGGTGCGACCGCATCCTCGCGGTCAGCGGGGTGACCCCGAACTGTTCCGCGATCGAGCGCATGTCGTTGCGGTGCGCCGCGACCGAGTCGTGGAAGAACTGCGGCGGCATGAGGATCTCGTCCGCGAACAGGTTCGCCGCCCGCTCCCCGGAAATCGTTGTCGGGCACCAGACCAACGCCGGACCACTACGTCCGGCGTCGAGGAAGCCGAGCACGTAATGCCCGAGGAAGTGAGCAGTCTCGTACCGGGATCCGTGCAGCGTCGCGATCGTGAAAGTGCCGTCATCGCCGACGGTCAGTTGTGGCCGGCCGGCCACGACCGTCCCGTTCAGCCGCTGCACGAGCAGCCGCAGGTCCGCCCGGCCATTCTCGTCGTGGAAGGCGTGCGTCAACGTAAGGCATTGCGCCACGGTGCGGACATGAACTTCGGAAACGTCCACCGGCATCGGCGGCGACCTTTCGGTTCGGGCCACGGGGAGCTGGCGGCCGGATGCCGTGATCGTACGCTCCGGCAACGGTTTTCGCGAGACGTCACAGATCGCCGGCCAGGGTCTTCCCGCATTCGCTGCACACGCGCATCTGTTGGTTCGACGGGTCGTCGATCCCGGTCTTCATGAATGCACCGCAACGGGCGCACAAGGTGTGCCCGTACGGCATTTCCGGAAAGAAGTCCTCCCGCTGCTGGCGGGTCGCGCAGAACCAGCACAGGTGCTCCGGCCCGTGCCCGGCACCCTTGAAGTCGACGCCGTCCGGAAGCTCAACGCGAGTGCCGAAATGGTTGCCGGTCATAGTCTTTCGCTTTCCTGTCGGGCGTTCGCCGTGGCCCATGCGGCTTCCAGGTCGGACCGGTCGACGTTCCCGGGCAGCCCGATCATCAAGCCGTAGCAGTACGCGGAACAGATCATCATGGGTGCCTCGCAGCGGTACATGTCGTCCTCGTGCACATCGTGCCCACATTCCTCGCACACGCCCCAGCCGTCGAACTCGGCGTAGAACGCGGCGACCCCACCGTGCGGGAACTGCGCCGCTGTCGGGTCGACGATGGTGCCGTCGTCGGCTGCCGCCCACCAATGCTCCTGCTGCCCCCAAACCGGGTCGAAGTACCAGCCGCGCACCAGCCGCAACGCCGGGTCTGCGGCGACCGCTGCCTCCGCCGCCTGCTTGCATGTTCCGCGCAGCGACGGATCGAACGTGCGCGCGCTCACTGGAACCGGTCCCAAAGGACGTGCGCGAGAACCAGCAGGCAGCAGCCGGCTGCCGTGGTACCGCCGGCCAGCAGCGGCGGCAGCCAGGACGGCACGAGCGGCGATACGGGTGCCAGGGCCGCCCAGGCGATCATCAGCACTCCCGCGCCGATCAGCGACCAGGCGACCGTGATGGCGTCCCGGTAATCGGTCCGGTTCTCGATCAGCTTCATACCGAGGATGACGCCGGTCGAATGCCGTTGGTACGCACCGACCCTCAAGCGGACTCGAACTCGAAGATGCGGTCCGTGACGCTGTACCCGACCGGCTCCTTGACCTTGTCGATCATGGTGAACAGCGCCTCGTCGTAGCCCCCCTCTTCCAGGACGTCCATATCGAACGGAATCCCATGGCGGGCGAGATCGGTGGCGGTGAATTCGAATTCGACGTCAGTGACAGTCGTCTGTCTCATCGTGACGCGGATCTTCCTGGTGCTCATCGGGTTTCAGCCTTTCTGTAAGTGGTTGATCGCCCAGCGTTTGAGCAGGGCCCTGGCTTTGCACGCGGACAGGTGCGGGATCTGCTCGCCGAGAACCTCTGCGACGGCGAAGGCTTCGTCCACGTCGAGCGGCCGGCACGGGTTGTGCAACTCGCACGGCAGGACGACGGGAAGCTCCGCCGCCCACGTGCGTCCGGTCCGCTTCTCGGCGATAATCCGGTCGTCACGGCCGGTGACGTCGTGGAAGGCGGCGGCACGTACGGCCTCGCTGGTGATCCGGGTGGGCTGCGGGACATCGGACGCGAACATCTGTGCCTCCCGGCCGTCCGGGTGCCGCCACACCAGCCCCGCGTAGCCGTAGCGCGCGGCAAGGATCATTGCGTCCAGCGGGTCCCGGCCCCGGGCGGGAAGGAACTCCTCCGCGTTCCCGGACCCGGCGAGCAGGTACTCCTCCGCGTGGTCGAGGTTGCGCTCGATGAGCGGCCCGATCAGGTCGTACTGGCCGGGAGTCCACTCGCGCTGCAAGTTGCGGGCGGATGCGAAGAAGAAGAACGCCTTGCTGTTCTCGGCCGGCTCCCACAGATCATCCCGGTCCAGCGCCGGGCCGATCTCGATCAGCTGCCAGGCGTTGTCCAGGAACTCCCACGCGAGGCGGCGCGCTAACCAGGCGGTGCCGTCGAAACGGAACCGGACGCCGCGATACTTCTTCGTCGCCCGTCCCTCGCCGGCGACCACCCACTCGCAGCCGGGCGTGACGCGCGGCGGCGTGGTGCCTGGCACGTAAACGGTCGGAATCGTCGTCATGCTCAACATGAGTGCGGTAGCACGAGGTCATTACGCGGCGGGAGCGGGTTTCCCATGCCCGGATGCTTCGGCGGCTTCGGTTCCCGGTGCGGACGGCCGGGACGCAGCCGGGAGTACCGCTCCAACAGGGCCGGATTCTGAGCGAGCAGGGCAACGGCGAGCCGGGCCGTCGCATGCGCGTCCGCGCCGGCGTTATGGTGGTCCTTCATGTCCTCGCCGAGGACGGAGCGGACCAGGTCGTTGAGCCGGTACGACGACAGTCCGGGACGGACCGCCCGCGCCAGCTCGTGCGTGCACAGGGCGCGGAACGTCGGCGAGGTGCCGAGCCGGTTCGCATGCCACGCCTGCTCGAACATCGACAGGTCAGCGGACCGCACGCAGTGGCCGACGACGATCCCCGCACCGATGTTGCGGACCAGGTGCGGTCCGAAGTAGTCGAACCCAGGGGCGTCCGCGAGGTCGGCGACGGTGATGCCGGTCAGGTGCGCGTTGTACGGCGCGATGAAGTCGAACGGCGGCACGGGACGGATGAACCAGTGCCGGGGCTCGTGCACCACACCATCGACGACACGGGTCACCCCGACGCTGCACACCGAGCCGTGGCTGCTGTTGGCGCATTCGAAGTCGAGGGCGACGAACGACAGGCCGGGAACGAGGGGCATGCCTGCTCTTTGCCAAAACACCCCGATACGGCGGCGGCGAAGCGCGCCTACCAGGCATCAGCGGCGTCATTCAAGGCATGACTGATCGGAACACACCCCTCATCGAGAGACTGGAAGAGACCTTCTACGAGGTGGTCGAAAAGTACGACCTGGCGAAGCCAGTTTTGTGCATGCGGACCGGCGACCAGCCGAAGGTGCTCCTGATATCCGGCGACCAGGACCCGAAGGCCGTCATCGCACAGCTGGTCCGCCAAGGAATGCGATGCGACGAAGCGCGCCTGTGCTTCGAGGCATGGGTGCGCTCGGTCGCCTCGGACGGCGACGACGAGCATCTTGCCGAGGCGGCCATCACCGTGACGGTCTCCCCCATACACACGGACGTGAAGGTGCGTCCGTTCGTCAGGACCTCGAGCGGGGTCCGCTGGTTCGACGACCGGATCGAACACCCGCGGGCGGACGGCAGTCCGGTCGTCGCGGCCATTCAGCAGCTGCTGCACTGGACCCGGGCGGACATGTCCTAGCGGGCCCGGTCGGCCTGCGGGTCAGAAGCGGCCCGCAGGCACGCCGATCCGAATCGGAACCTTCACGGCGGCGAATGCCGCCACGGCCGACTCGACCGTGCCGTCGAAATCGCGGGGTGCCGTGGTGTGCGCCAGGACCCCGCCGCAGAAGGCGTAGTACAGGTGCAACTGGCCGCGCTCGTGACGCAGGTAGAGGTCGCCGTGCCCGCCAGTCTCCAGAACGAAGATGGCTGGGTCGCCGGTCATGATCTGCTTGTGACCCTTGACTGTGATCATGTCGTTGGTCGTCGTGCTGCTCATGATCTTCATGAGTGCGGCACCCCGGCGTCGGCACGCATCACGGCAAGAAAAGTTCGGCGGCCTGGTACGCGACACCGCCCGCCAGGACCAGCCAGAAGGCCACCCGCAGGAGGTCAGGGTCGAACAGGCGGACGCGAGGTCCGGTCAGGCGCTGGTGCCGTTCCGCGACCGTGCGTGCTGGCCGTTCGGTCTCCACGGTGACGGTGAGCCCGGACGGGAGCAGGTGGTTCAGGGTGTGTCCGGGCCGAGCCGAACATCGTCGAGCATGTCCGCCGCGTGCTGCTCGAGCGTCTCCGGGCCGGGGACCGGGTAGCGGAAGTCGCCGTTGCAGGCCCGCCACAGCTGCGGCCAGCGCGCGAGCGGAAGTTGCCGGCGCGGCGCCATTCGGTCCGGGCCTTCGCGACCTCCGGGGCGTAGGCGATCCGGTCGGCGACCGTGGCGGCCAGCTCCCGCAGCGCGGCCCGCATCACGACCCACCGCCGAACTCGGCGAGGAACTCATCCTCGGACATGACCGTGACGCCGAGCGATTCGGCCTTGGCGAGCTTACTTCCGGCACCAGGACCGGCGAGAAGGATGTCCGTGTTCTTGCTGACCGACGATGACGCCTTGGCGCCGAGCGACTCGACGAACTCGTTCATCTCGTTCCGGGACCGGGAAACCATCGTCCCGGTGACGCACACCGACTTGCCTGCCAGCGGAAGCGCGGACGCCGGGGCGTCGGTGGCCGGGGCGGCAGGCTGGTCCTGCGCGGCGACCACGCCAGCGGCAGCGAGACGTGTGATGACGTTCGCCAGAACGTCCAGTTCGGTTCGGATCAACTCGGCCTTGACATCACCGACACCGTCCACGGCAGCCAGCTCGGTCACCGTCGCGGCCTGCAACGCGGCCATCGAGCCGAAGTGCGCGGCCAGGCGGCGGCTCATCGACCGTCCGGTGCCCTTGATCCCGAGCGCGGTGATGACTCGCGCCAGCGGGGCCGACTTCGCCTTCTCGACCTGGGCGACGATCTTCGGGGCGTTCGCCGGGGCGACCTTGCCGCCGGTCACAAGCAGGTTCTCGACCGCGCCGGTCTCGAAGATGGAGGCCACGTCCACGAACGTCTCGGACGCCACCAGGTTGCTCACCTGGGTCTTGCCGAGACCTTCGATGTTGAGGGCATCGCGGCCCACGGCATACGAGATCGCTTCCGCGACACCGCAGTCACGCCCGGCAGCGCACCGCAGGCGAGCCTGGGACGCATCGAGCGGGCCACCGCAGCGCGGGCAGGAGGTCGGGGCGACGATCGGGGTTTCCGACCCGTCACGGCCGGCGAGGACGGCGGCTTCGACGCGCGGGATTACCTCGCCGGCCCGAACGATCACGACCGTGTCGCCGACCCGGATGTCCTTGCGCGCCACATCCTCGAAGTTGTGCAGGGTCGCATACGTGACGGTCGTGCCGCCGACGAACACCGGGTTCAGGATCGCCCGTGGCGTCAGGACGCCGGTCCGTCCGACCTCCATGTCCCAGCCGATCAGCTTCGTCGTTCCCTGCTCGGCAGGGAACTTGAAAGCAACCGCCCAGCGGGGCGCACGCGACCCGGCGCCGAGACGATCCCGGTCGGCGGGCTGGTTGGCCTTGATGACCAGACCGTCGGTTTCGACCGGCAGCTGGCCGCGCACCAGCGGGTCCGCCGTCGCGGTCACAACGCCCGCCACCTCGACAGCGTCCAGGGAACGGTCGAGCGGGATGAGCGACATCCCGGCGGTCACGTCCACGGCGACCTCGAACCCGAGGACGCGCAGCCGGTGCATGGACTCGGTGTGCGAGACATGCGAGCCGGTCAGGTCGTAGGCGAAGAACGACATCGGCATGTCGTAGGCGCGGTCCTTCGCGCCACGCAGAGCACCTGCGGCGCCATTGCGGGCGTTCGCGAACGCAGGTTTGCCGTGGGCGACACGGGCGCTGTTCGCGGCATCGAACTGCTCGCGGGTGAAGATGATCTCGCCCCGGACCTCGCCGAAGAACGCTCCGGCGAGCGTGGGCAGGTTGGCGATCTGGCCGATCGCGAACGTGACGTCCTCGCCGTGCTGGCCGTCACCGCGTGTGACCATCTGGACGGGCTTGCCGCTCTCGTACTGGATGGCGACCGCGAGACCGTCGAGTTTCGGCTCGATCGCCCACTCGGTCACGTCGGCCCGCTTCATCCACGTCCGCAACACACTGGTGTCGAAGATGTTGTCCAGCGACAGCATCGGGGTGCTGTGCGCGACATCGCCGGTGACGGCGCCGACGGCGACCTTCCCGGCGATCCCGTCGGTGATGCCGTTCGTGGCATCGAAGTCGCGGACCTGCGCGAGCAGGTCGTCGAACTCGGCGTCCGACATCACCGAATTGCCGTCGCCGTAGTAGGCAGCGGAGGCGGCTTGAAGCTGGGCGACGACTGCGTCGTAAGTGGTCTTATCCATGCCCTTGATGAGGCCGGTAGGCGGTCGTGGTTACGCCGGGGACGGGGTGTTTCCCGGAGCGAAATTCCCTCCCCGGCGGCCGGCCCTGAAGTGGGGGTTGGGGTGGAACTCCAGGGCCGGCCTCATCCTGGGGAGGATCGGAGGCTGTGCAGTGACCTCCATGAAGATCAATGCGGCAGGCGAGTTAACGCGGGTCACCGGGCCAGGACGTTGACCTTCTCCGACTGCACGAACGGCGCACCGTCCGGGCCCTTGACGTACGGGCTGATCCAGAGCCGGACCCGGTGGCCGCGGTCATACTCCTGCGCCATCGGGTGATCCTTCCCGCACTGCCGCCACGCCCAATGCCCACGGACGTACCAACGGTGCCGCCAGTGCACGTCAGCGGGCTCGCCGGACGGCGGCTTGGCGATATGCCGCAACTTCACCACGGTGACCGGTTTCGGCAGGTTCATCCGGCGCGGACCTTTCCGGCGCGGCCGGATGTCCTGCCGTTCGGTTTCGACGATCGTCTGCCCGAGCAGCAGCCAGAGGGCGTGTGCATACCGGATCATGTTGGTCGGCCGGTTCGGGGTGTCGCCGTCGGCGACGATCCTTCGCTCTGCTTCGGCCGGTAAACCGGTCGCGGGCGGTCCGAGCTGGCTCCCGGACGGAACGAAGTCGACCCCGAGCAGGCCCCACCGCCCGACGATGGCATCGAACTGCGGGATCTTCTCCGGCAGCAGATCCTTCAAGATCCCGTAGATGTCGTCCGGGTCGTCCGTGTCGTTCCACGACGACACAGCGACCCCGGCTCGTTCCCGGACCACCCCGAACGCGTCCGGTCCGCTCTTGGTTACGGGCTGCCACATCATCCAGTGCGCGAGCATCTTCCGGCCGCGGGCGTCCAGCACCGGCAGCGGCGTGTTGAACCGGGCGATCCCGTACGGGGACGGCGCCAGCGTCGGGTCGAGGATGTCCGAATCGTCGAGGGCGTCCGCGGCGGCCTTGACGACATGCGTCATGTCGTCGGTGATCAGGAACGGCTCCGCGATCGTCGACAGCGCCGTGAACATGCGCGAGACCAGCTGCTGATTCTTGGCCGGATCGTCGGCGCCGAACGCCGTGAACGTCAGGTACTGGATGAACTTCGGCTGCCGGACACGGCGGCCCAAGTCCTCGACGGCTTCCAGGATCTGGATGGGCCGCAAGCGCAGCGTCATGGCCGGTCGGTCAGCGCTTCGTTCAGCGTGGTCCCGGCAGGCGCAGTGACGGTGAAGGTTGAGACCACCTGGTGGCTCGCCGCGTCGAACCAGCAACCGGTGTAGCTAACCGTGGTGACATCAGGGTTCCAGCGACGCGTGTTCTCGACGTAGTTGCGCCACTCGGTCTCGGCGCACTCGGCGACCTGTTCAGCAACGGCGCTCCAGTACCAGAACTGGCCGGCCCATGCTTGCGGGATAGGGGTGGCCGAACTGGTGCGAAGCATGAGCGTCCGCGAGTCATCGGTGCTCGCGCCGGCGGGGACGGGTACCAGCGAGAGGAGGGCGGCGGCGGTCAGTGCGGATGCGATTTGCTTGTTCATGACGCGGATGATGCCGGTGGCTGGCCGTCGGCACGCTCCGGGGCGTTCCGCCACTGATAGACCCGCTGCCGGGACGGCAACATCGGGGCGCTCTCCGGCCCCTTGATGTGGCCGGGCACCCGGACCGGGCGGCGCAGTGTGCTTCCCGGGCCGTACGGCTGCGACCGCCAGTACGGGTCGACCCACCAGCGGTGCGTGTAGACCCGCCCGGATTCGGCTGCCGCCGGCGCGGACTTCGGCGGGCATAGCTCGACAACCTTCACCGGCCGGACCCGGTCGCTGCCGCGGCGTCCCTTCGCCTTCTTCGCCGAGACCACCACCCGCTCCCGCGCGACACCGGGCGAGGACATGTGCGCCCACGTCGACGCGATCACAGCGAGCACGGACGCGCCGGTTGGGGCGGTCCGCTCCACGTCGGCCAGGTTGTACACGCGGTTCGCCTCGAACGTCGCCGCGAACATCGTGTCCCATCGCCACTGGTCGTCGTCCGCGCTGTCCGAGTGCACCCAGTCGATGTCGTCGCTGTGGCCCCAGAGCAGGATGTGGACCGCGTCGTCGCGGATCCACGCCCAGGTGAGGACGAAGCCGGTCGCGGTTCGGAAGCTGTCCGTCGCGTTCGGGCCGTCGGCGGCAGTCGGGGTGATCGGCGGCAGCGCGCGGCCGAACACGATCATCCCGTTGCGGGCCGGCGCCAGGCCGGTGATCGAGAAGTCCGGGATGTCCCGTGCCGCGTCGACCGCGAGGGTCGTCATGTCCGGCGAGACCAGGATCAGGTCGGCGCCGGCCAGGACCGTCCCGGTCTCGAGGAACGCGGCCACGTACGGGTCGGCGAGAACGCTTGCGGGAGTGCCCTGTTCACGGATGCGGCGCTGATTCGCTGCGATCTGCGTCATGATCTCCCGCGCGATCCGTGGCACGTCCGCGGGACGCACCTTCCCGGTCACCAGTCCTCCGGATAATCGACGTCCTCGACCGCTTCCCGCCATGAACCATCCGGGTTCATCGCCCATTCGGCGGCCCCGTCGGAGGGGCAGGACGGCGTCGCCAGGAACGGCGCAGTCTGGTCGAACAGCTCGACCGTCCCGTCAATGAACTGGGCGCACATCCCGTCCTTCTTCTTCGTCCACAACGGGATGCCGGGCAGGCCGGTGCCGGTCATCCGGGCCATGACCGGGAGGGTGACCGACCAGTTCTCGCCTTCGATGACGGTGACGTTCTCGTCCGGGTCGTCGCCCTGCGGAGCGTCGCGGTATTGCGGCACGAGCGCCAGTGCATCGGCAACCGTCGACACCGGCCGGAACGATGCCGGGTCTGGGACGACCCGGGCATTCGTGACCATCAACTGCGCCAGCAGGACCGCGACGGCGAGGGCGAGCAGCAACCGGGGAGACAGCCGGCGCACAGCGCGAACGCCAGTGCGCGGCACCGCGGCCGGCTGGGCTGGACCGCCGACATTCTCTCCCGCTCGAGCTGACTTCACGGCTCCTCTTTGCCGCCGGCGAGTATGAACACGGCGAGCTGGACCGCCCGCCGCATTCATAGAGGAAACGACCACCGTTTCAGACCTCTTGGAGCCCTGCATGAAGCCACCCCGCCTGCCGGCTCCGCTCGCTGTCGCGACGACGCTGGGGCGGGCTGATGTCGTACGGGGACACCAGCACGTACAGCTACTGCGAAACACCCGCCGCGGTCGCGTACCTTCACACGATCGACGCGGGCCAGCCGTACTACCCGCCGGGCTACACGTCCGCGGGCTGATCGCCGGGCATGACGAGATCGGCGAAGTCACCGGCGTCGATTGTCTTCTCGCCGGTGGTCAGCTCGCCGAGGTACATCTCGACGATCTGGCCGACGGTCTTACCCGCCAGGTCCACTCCGGCGCCGACGCAGGCACTGAACACGGCGAACGCCCACCGGGGCTCCCGATACCTCTGGGCCAGTTTCACGGTACGCAGGTGGTGTTCCCACAGGTCGGCTCCGGCGTCGTAGCCGAAGTCGATCACGAAGCTGGCACGCTCCCGTGCGGTCTCCCTTTCCAGCCACGCCCGTTCCAGGCGGTTCCGCAGCACAAGAGTCGCGCTGGCGCGACGGTCTGACTGCTCCATGGATTTCCTGGACCGTGCTTCCTGGGTTTCAACGTAGCCGTCGACCAGTGCGACCTGATCCGGGTCGCACCAGACCAGCTCGGCGGACTGGCCGGCGCGGAACCAATGGCTACCACGTTCGCGCCACGGACGCCGACGCCCCTCGTGCTCGTAGCGGTACCACAGGGCCTTACGGTCATGACATTCGGTGCGCAGCCCACCTTTGGCATCCCGGCGCCAGTAAACCACGACAGACATCATGTGGTCATCGACCGGATCGCTGGTGTCGGTGAAGTCGACGCCTTGCTTCCAGCCGTACACGGTGACCGCGTCCCGCTGCGATGAGTAATCTTTGCCCCACGTCAGGACTGCCGCGATCGGCCTCGCGCCCTTTTCGTCCAGCCATGCCCGACCGTTGGCGATCATGTTCTGGATCTCCGGAGTGGTCAGGAACGCAGCCAGCTTCGGCCGGAGCGGGACGTCATCCCATTTCGGGTCCGACCACAACACATCCATACGCGGCAGGGCCGCCGCCGGGATGATGCTCCACGGGATCGTCGAGGTGACTTCGCCAGTGGCATCCAGGGCATGCGTCGTCAGCCATGGACCCCGATCAGGATCGGTAAGCGTGAACGCCCGGTAGGCCCCGGAGGCGAGCCGGACGATTGCGAGCACATCCGCAATCGAAGCCCGGGCGCCGGCGACCACGGCAGCGTCCGTGCCGGCCAGCGCCACCGTCTTCTGCCGGCGGGCGTATTCGGTCAGGATCGCCTTCGCGGCCTTCGCTTCATGCGGGCCGTCACCGGTCAGCGGGCGGGCCGAACCGTGAGCGGTCTTGAACCAGGCCACCAGCTCATCCAGCAGGTGTCCGTCGTCGCCGAGCTGGGCAGCCAGATAGCCTCGGAAACCGGCCTCCTGCGCCGCCTCAGCGTCTTTCGCGGCCAGGGCGGCGCGTAGCACGGGCACCATGTTCAGGTAGTCCTGGCGGTCGCTGCGGCGGTGCAGGTAGTAGGCCAGCTCGTCTCGGGTCGCCGCGTCGAACGGCAGCACCCACGACTCTTCGCCGGTGAACCACAACGACGCCCGCTTCGATGGGACCACCGGGCGCTCGCCGCGGTAGATGTAACCCGGCTTGTCCGGGACGGGCACATTGCGCCGCCACACCTCGTCGGTGCGGGCGAACCGGATGATGAACCGGCCGCCTTTGTGCTGCTCGATCAGATGCGGAGCGTCCTGCTCCGGCAGCGACCCACACCTCTCCGGAGTGATCCGCAGGTGCCGGTAGCCCCAGCCGTCGCTACTGCGCGATTTGTCGTCGTCGTCGAAGGCGTCCGATCCGGTTGCCAGGATGACCCGCATTCCAGGCCGGAGCCGGGAGTTCAGCGACTTCTGCCAGGCGCGGAAGCTCGGCCGGCCGTCGGTCAGCGCCTTGGCTTCTTCGTCGAGCAGGACAACATGTCCAGCATCCTGTGCGGCCAGGGACATGACGTTCAGTCCGCCGTCGGGCAGTGGCCGGAAGACCACCGACCGGTCGACCAGTCCTTGGATGACGAGCATCAGCCGCATGAAGTGCTTCTGCTTCGCCTCGGCCTGATCTTCTGCTTCGATCCATTTCTTGGATCCGGGTTCCAGCGGCTTTCCGTTCTTGGTGAACATGGCCGTGAACTCATCGGCCGCCGGCACGATCCGCCGGCCCACCGGGAGGTCGACGCCGGTGATCAGCACATATACCCGTTCCCCGTTGCGGAGGATCCAGTGCGGACGCTCGTTCTCGGTCATCACCGTGCTGTTCAGCCACGGGTCGCCGTAATCGCGGGCCTGCCGGGACGGCTTGACCACGACGATGCCACGCTGGTCCGGGACGACCCGGTCCAGGTTCTCCGGCGCGGCGACGATCCAGTCGAGGAAAGCTCCCATCGTGCGGAAGTCGAGGCCGCCGTGTTCGACAAGGATGAGCGACTCCTCGTCGGCGAACAGGACCGTCGAGCGGACCACCAGCGGGGTATCCGCCGGTGCCGGCTTGCCGCCTCGCAGCATCTCGACATTCTCGCCGCGACCCAGGTAGAGGTCGATCAACTCGGCCTTCTTCTTCAACACGGCCAGCTCTGCCTCCACCGGAGCCATCCGCGCAGCCAGGGCAGCCATCTGCTCCCGGTGCTGGCGGTCCAGCTCGGCACGCTGCGCCGCGAGGTCGGCCTTCGCTGCGCGTTCCAGCGCTTCCAGCTCTAGTTTCCGGCGGGTCGCCTCGGCCTTCGCCGCGGCAGCATCGGCCCGGGCATCCAGGGCGGCCTGGCCGGTCGGAATGATCTCATTCATCGTCGTCCCTACCGATCAGATCAGTTGCAGATAGTGAGCCAGGTCCGGCCGGGCAACCGACTCGGTCATCGGCGCCTGGTGTTTGTACACGCCGGAGGCACCCTGGCGCTGGAATCGGAGCACGGGGTTTTCGGTGCGCTTGGTGGCGTTCATGTCCGAGATGACGCCGGTGCCCGCGCGTGATTACGCGGGGCCGCCGTAGGTGATCAGCACGTCGTCGCTGCCGGCCTCGGTCCGGGCACGCATCAGGCCGTCCAAGCCGATGTCGTCGATCCGGTCCGGGGTGAGCCGGTCAGCGGTGATGGTCAATGCAAGTTCAGCCATCGGGTCGTCCTTCTCGGGTTGCCGGCTTCGGGTAGCCGAAGTCGTCGTAGTGGGTCCACACGGGTTCGCCGGCCTGGCGGATCGCGTCGACGATCTGGCGCTGGCCGCCCAGTCCTGCGGCCCAGTCGGTGAGGGCGAGCAGGGCCCGGTCTGCGGTGACGTGGAACGTGCGCCGCTCGGTCTGGTCCATCGCAGCCCACATCTCGTGGTCGATGCCGGACAGGTTCGCGATGTCGCGGGCCATGTACTCCCGCAACGTGATCGACGGGTCGGTGCTCATAGCAGGTTCAGTACCTTCCCGGCCGCCTCGAGCTGGTCCCACCTGGCGCGATCGCCGCGATGCAGATCCGGGTGCGCGTTACGGCGAGCGAGCTTCCACAGCACCGGCAGTTCGTCCTCGACCTGCGGGCCCATCGCCGCCCCGGCCATGTCGACGACCACGATGACCGCCGTCGTGTGGGACATGACCTCCGGTTCGGACGTGATCTGCACATAGCCGCGGTACTGCTCCCCGGACCGGGACGCGCCGTACCGGTCGACCGCGCGCAACGCCTCCAGCGTCATCGCGATCGCGCGCACGTTGTGCTTCCACGCAGCACCCTGGTCGTAGTACGCCGTCGTGTACTCATCGCACCGCATCAGGACCGGGCCGTGCTTCGAGGTGAACGCGACTTCGACTGCGGGAGAACGGAAGTTCGCGCGCGCCCGTGGCTGTCCGGAAAGCGTCAAGTCCATCTCGGCCACGTCGACCCCGATGACCAGCTCGGTCGCGCCGAGATACTTCGCCTCCTGCTTCAACAAGCGCAGCGTGTCGGTCCACGTGGCCCGGAACCGGGTCGACGAACGACCGGCTGGCCGTATCCAGGATCGGTCCGACAGCGGACGGTACTTGACGTTCACAGGGCACCTCGGAAGAAGTCGATGATGTCGTGGACCGGGTGGAACCCGGCGGCAGGCTTGCTCGTGGGCGTGGTGGTGCTGAACGTCGCCAGCACCACGCACCACACGACGATCAGGACGAACACGACGGCCAGTGTTGGTGCGTAGCCGATCATGACCGGATCTGCCTGGACGGCCCGCAGGTCGTCGACGATGTCGCGTGCCATGCGCAGCGGATGCCAGCCGCCGCCGTGCGCCCAGAACAGCAGAAAGGTGCTGAACACGCCCGTTGCCAGCGAGAAAACGATCAAGAAGATCGTCATCAGCACGGGGGTGACGGTCACGGTGATCACGACGTGCTCCTGGCGATCGGGACGATGGTGACCGGGATGGACCGGTCCTGGGCGCGGGCCACGCAGTACGCGGTGCCGCGGGAGACCGGGTCGGCAACGAACGCGACACACAGGTCGACCCCGGTGGACGTCGCCAGCTCACTGCTCGCGAACCGGGCGTACCGTCCATGCTGCCAGGTCACCACGACCGGCTTGACCGGCAAGCCCTTCGAGGACCAATACGCCGCAGACACCCGGTCGACGCCCCGGCAGTTGCCGTGCACCAGCTCGACGTCGTCGTCGCCGGCCTGAAGCCCGGCATATGCGGCATCAAGCGCCGGCCCGATGACAGACACGTCGTCGAGCCAGCGCGGGCCGGTGACCAGGATCCGTTTCATGTCTGCTCTTTGCCGGACAGGGCGCCGGACGCGGCGCTACCAGACGAGGGAGGGGATCGTGACGGCGGTCCCGTCCGGAGCGATCAGCCGGGCCAGGCGCCCCGGCGCGTCGACGAACGTGACGACGGTGCCGGCGGCCGACCATCCCGACAGGCGGGCCTGCGCCTGGTCGAGGGCTTGAACGGCCGCGGGCTGATCGCCGAGGTCGATCGTGAACTGCCCGACCTGGTTCCGGGTAAGGCACCCGTCGGAGATCCCGGTGCCTTCCTGCGCGTACAGGACGATCAGCGCAGTCCCGTGCACAGCGGCCCGGCGCACCGTGATCTCCATGTTCGTCGTCAGGTCCGCATCGTCCGGGCGAGCGACATCCAGCGGTTCCGACTCCCGCTCGAGAACGGCGCGCCCGCATTCGGTGCAGAACTTCGCCCCCGAGAACGGGATCGCCCCGCACGCGCAGTCAGCGATTGCCGGCGAGGCGGGCAGAACGATCTGCGACGGAGCGGAGGTGAACACCAGGTCACACATCGCATGCCAGACCGCGACGTACGCGGCATACCAGCGGCCCTTGACGGCGTACTGGCGCGCCTTCGCGGTCATGTTCCGGGCGGCGTGCTGGGAATGCAGCCACTGCTCGGCGTCCGCCAGCGCACGCTCGAACGCATCGACGTCGTAGACGCGGGTCGCCAGCATGGCGTCCCGGAGCGGCTCGTATGCGTCGTTCATGCCTGCGATGATGCCGGTGCCTCGGCGTCGGCACGCCCACCCGCGACGAACACCGGGACCGGGTTCGGTTCCTCCTGCCCGGACTCCCACGTCACGCACGGGACCGTCGCACGACCGGGCAGCTCGAACTGGTCGCCGAAGATGTCCTCCGGCCCGTCATACCGGGACAGGTCACACCGGGAGAAGCGGCCTTCGTCCGTGTCCACCTCGACCACCCACGGCGAGGAATGCGGGTTCGTCACCACGAAATGCGTCACCTCGGCAGGGACGTGGATGTAGAGCACCTCGTCGTCGCCGATCTTCGCCACGCCGACAAGAGTGAGCGCGACAGCCCCGATCGCAGCCGCCCGAGCCAGACGCATCGCCATCACATCCCGCTCGGAAGGGTCACGGACGCGCCGTCCGGAGCGACAAGCCGCGAAAGCCGTCCAGGGCCTTCCAGGAGGCGCACAGTCGTGACGGATGCGGACCATTCCCGCAGCCGGGCGTGCGCCTGGTCGATCGCTGCTGCCGCTGCCGGGTCCGGGCCAAGGTCGAACACCAGCCGCCCGACCAGGCCGTCGACGGGCTCATCGTGCAGCAGCCCCGCGTCGGAGCCATAGGTGATCACGACCGTGGTGCCGTGTAGGGCGACACTGCTCAGCGTCATCGGCAGGTCCGTCCACAGGTCCGGGTCGTCGGCGGACGCGACCGGCAGCCGGGAGACGGTCAGCGGCAGTTGGAGGTCGGCCCCGCACTCGGCGCAGAACAGCGCACCGGACAGCGGCATCGCCCCGCACTCGCAGTCGGCCACCATGGGCGACGCCGGCAGGTCCACCGGGACGGTGAACATCAGCACGGCGATCGCCGCACGGATCGCGAGGTAAGCACACGCCCACCAGCCGGATGTCGCCGCCAGAATCGCGCGGTCCAGATACGGATGCGCACCATGACCGGGGTGCAGCCAGGTCCGGGACTCTCGCACGGCATCCTCGAAACCGGGGAGGTCCGCCTGCCGGGTCGCCACCAGCGCCGCAACCAGGTATGGCTGCGCGTCGTGGTCGAGTATGCGGGTCTGGCCGTCACTCATCGCCGGCCTCTGCGAGGATCGGCTCGACGGTGACGTCGATGACGGTCGAACCGGGGAAGATCAGCTTGACCATCTCGACTGCCGTTTCCATGTCCATGATCGTGATGACTCCGGTGACCAGGGGTGGTTACGCGCCGCGGGATCGCCACGCCGACAGCGCCTGCTCGACCACCCACCAGAGCAGCATGAGCAACGTGATCCCCGTGGTGAACGCGGCGATCGCGCCGGCGACGGTCACCGGCACCGGGTCGTGCTTGCGGTCGTGATCGACCGGGGAGCCGGCCCGCTTCCACAGCAGCACGTTGGCGGCCATCAGGACCGTCAATGCCGCCGCGGCGAGGTAGGCGAACTTCACTGAAAGACCTCGGGCGCCCGCAACGGCTGGCCGCAGCAGGCCGGGTGACGCAGCTCCTCGGCGTGCTCGGCGATGTAGTCGACGACCTGGCCTGGGTCCAGGTCGGGCGGGAGGTGCTGCTCGAGATGCTTCAGCGCTTCGTGGATGTCGCGCATGACGGGTACCTGCTTAGGTGGAGAGGAAAGCCCTGACACCTATACCGATGCGGCAGATTCGCGGGTGACCGCGGCGAGCAGCGCCGACGCGAGGCAGACCCCGAGCATGATCGCCGCGGCCGTGACCCGGTTCAGCCACCCGGTCTGCTGCAGCACCCACAGCCACCCGGCGATCCCCGTGATGAGGGCCGCCAGGCTCAGGACGGGCGCGCCGTAGTCCGGACGCAGCGCCGCCAACTGGCAGGACAGCGCGAACACCATGAGTGCGGCGATCACGGGAATGTCCGGGCTCACCATTCGGCATCGACCTTCGGTGCGTTCGCCCAGGCCGGGTCGGACTGGTACGTCTGCTCGATTCTCCCCTGCATCGCGAACAGGGTGCGAGCTGCGACGTCGGCATCATGCAACGCCCGGTGCCCGTCGGCGTACTCGACGCCGACATGCCCGGCGATCGTCTCGAGCTTGTGGTTCTCCAGCGTCCCGAAGTGCCGTTGGGCCACGCGGAAGGTGTCCGCGGTGGGGATGTACCGGTCGAAACTCGCTCCGGCGGCCGGCATGTGGTGATCGAGCCACGTGCTCTCGAACGGGCTGTTCTGCGCGATCATCGTCGAGCCGCGCAGGTGCGTCTCGAGCTGCGTGGCGACGGCCGGCCATTCCGGGGCGTTCTCGACGTCCTCCCACTGGATGCCGTGCACGTCGACGGCACCGGTCCGGTACGTGCCCGCGGCCCGCGGCTCCGGCCGGACCAGGGACGCGAACTCCCCGACCCGTTCGCCGCGCTCGTTCCAGATCGACACCCCGACCTCGATGATGCAGCCGTTCTCCGGCTTGAAGCCGGACTTGTCGAACGGCCCGGCAGTCTCGAGGTCGACGGAGGCGAACTGGCGCGGCCGGTCGGCAATCCGCCCGAACGCCTCCGGATCCGCTTCGGCACGGTAGAGCGCGTACAGGGTCGCCGGGTCGTGCGGGGCGGAACGGACGTCGTAGGCCCGCTCGGTCACGCCGGCCACCCATTCGGCTGGCGGCGCCGGAAGCGTCCCGGGTTCGGCGCCCTGATGCTGGATCCGGGCGGCCCGGACGTACGAGCGCACCCGGTCCGGGTCGACGCCGTGCACGGCGGCGATCGAGGCGACGTGCGCGCTCAGGGCCTTCGAGGCTCTGTCATCCCGCCGGTTCATGTCGAGGGCGGCTCGCAGTGTCCGCGGGTCGTCCGGCGGCTGGGCCGCCAGGCGCCGGTAACCACCGGCGATCGCTGGGGAGTGCGCGTGCTTCGCGCGCCAGGAGCAGAAGTTCCGCCACGCCTTCTCGGTTTGACCGGTGATGGGTCCGTCCGATGCCTCCCGGTACGCCCGGGCGAACAGATCGGACGTCATGGCCTCGTCGAAACCGTGCTGGTCCGTGCCGTAGACCACCAGGTGCCGCGGCGTCGGCGGGATAGGGTCCTGGGCCGGCGCGAGGTCGGCGTCCTGCTCGGCGTGCCGGTGCGCGCCGAACTTGCCGTCGACCTGGCGGGCTTGCTCACGAGCGGACACGCTCGCCGCGGAAATCGTCACGCCCGGAATGTGTGCGGGTAGCAGAATCTGTTAACAGAAAGGGCAGTGCTTGGCAAATGCTGACAACATCGTGTCCAGCCGGCCTGACCGGCATCAACACGGGCATGAGTGCGCGATGGAATCGACTGCAAGCCAGCCTGCAACAGGCCGGGATCGAGACGAAAGTGATCGTGCGCAGCGGCATCAACGGCATGTCGCACCAGATCCAGATCCGCTCCGGCAAGCACATCATCCACGTCAACGACATATGGTGGCGCAAGAACCGGGATGTCTGGGTCGGGTGGAACGTCTGGATCGAGAACGCCGACTCGATCGTCGTCAAGGACTACCGCTGGACCAAGAAACGCTCCGAGGTCGTCGAATACGTCCAGGACGCGCTGCGCCGGGTATGAAACGCGGCCCAGGTCCGGAGAATCCGGACCGGGGCCGCGCCCGTACCGTGTCGTAGCTTGCGTTGCCAGAGCACGACGCGCCTAACCGTGCCTACCCTGCCGAGATGATCTTCAGGCGATGACGACGTCTCTGGTCGTGTCAACACGGAACGTTCCGAAGTCCCCGCTGCGCTCCGGCCGCCACTCCCCGACACCGACGCTCAGCCCGCCGGCGTCGATCAGGGACAGCACGCTGTCACCGGTCAGCATCGACGTCACGAACGTCACCCACAACGTGCTCGACCAGTCCGGGAACTCCGGCCGGTACCGCAGGTCGGTCTTCGAAACTCCGACACGGGTGACCTCCTCGCGCATCCGCGGTTCGCCGACGATGTGCGCGAGCTTCTGCCCGGTTCGCGGCCGAGAACTCGGCGTCGAAGAACAGCGACTGCCGCGCCTCGCTGCGCGCTCACAGCTGCACCGGCCACGCGTCGACGAAACGGATCGGATCGGCCTTGTCACCGAACCAGGTGAACGCCGCGATCTCCGTCGCGCTCCGCGGCCTGAGCCGCCCGCCGGCGGCCACCCACGCCGCCGCCTGCTCGGGTGCGTCAGCGGAAGCGGAAACCCCGAGGAAGATGTCGGCCACATGCCCGGCGCGCACCGTCGCCACGAGCGCCCGGAGGGCGTCCTCGCCGAACTGTCCAACCCCGACACGACCGTTCTCGTCGAGAACGACATCGGCCGCGACCGTGCGGGTCGAGCCGGGCGTGTACAGGATCGCGCTGAGCGTTGCGATCCGGCCGGCCCCGATCGGGCGGACCATGTCGACAACGAACGGGGCATCGACGACCGGGACAAGAACCGTGGCGATGGTCATGACGTCAACCTCCTTGCCGGGCAGGCTCATACGTGATGTCGACGCCGGCGGCGCGAACCAGGCCGAGGGCGTCCTCGAACGTGCACACCCCGTCCAAGTCATCCGGCGCGGAACCGGAGACGATCACGGCCCGGTCGCCGTCGTCGTACGCCAGCCGGAAGGAGCCGTCCCGGAGCCGGAAGTACCCCGGCCGGCCGGTCGTCGTCATGTCGAAGATCGTCGGGCAGGCGTAGCACGTGGTGGCGTAATCCACGACGCGGATCCGGAGCTTCTTCTTCATGCCGTCCATGACGCCGGTCCGGTCCTCCGACGTCGTTACGCTGCCCCGGCCACGGCCCGGGCAGCCGCCTGCTCGCGCAGGAACGCGAGAGCGTCCGCCTTGCTGGACGTGCGGCGCGTGAAGTGGCGGGCCGCCGCCATGTACGCCGCCCGGGTCGTCTCCGGCTGCGACAGCGGGGCGTTCTTCATCAGCCGCGGATCCAGGCAGACCGCCATCCCGTGGTCGGACACCCGGCGGATCAACCGGCCGAGGGCCTGCTCGAACGTCAGCGAGGCGTCCGCGCCGTAGACCATCCGGTCCGCTGCCCACTTGTCGATGTCGAGTTCGTCCATCAGCAGTTGCGCCCGGGCGTCGTCGACGACGTTCTGCGGGGCCCGCGGCACCCGGTCGATGATGACCAGGGAGCACGTGTCCCCGGCCGCGTCCAAGCCCGTCATGAACGACTTCGTGCCCACCATGACCGATGACGGGTCGTCCTTCCAGGACGCCGCGATCCGGGCCGGGTCACCGCCGTCCCACTGGGAGTGGACGTGCAGCCGGGTGCGACGGCGCAACTCGTCGGCATACATCTTCCCGGTCGCCGCCGTCGCCGCCAGCACGAGCGCGTAGCCGTCGTTGGCGCTGACCAGTTCGGTCACGTAGTCGGCCGCCCACTGCGGGTGCCGGTAGACGTCGAACCGCCACCGGCCACGCTCGTTGCGGGTCGCGATCCGTGCCAGCTCGGCCGGGTCGTCGACGCGCGGGACGTAGAGCATCGAATTCTCGTACGCGGTCGCGAACGGCGACTCGTACTCCTGCGCCTTCGCACGGATCCCGGACTCGCGGGCGAAACCCGCCGGCAAGGTCGCCGACACCATCGACACCGACAAAGGGAGCCGCGGCTCCACCTCGTCCTTCGGGCGCTTCTCCCCCGGCTTCCGGTCGGTCGTGGAGAACAGGTTGCCGGAGATCGCCTCCGACACGTCGATCGGGGACAAACGCATCACGAGACCGGTCCAGCCACGGGCGCGCTCGGAGTCGGTGACATGACCGACCTCGACCCACCGGGCCGCGGCAACGTCCGGGTCGAACAGGTCGGACACGTCTCGCAGCAACGATCCGAGCTGCCCCAGGACGCGATGCCGGGACAGCTCGGCCGACGTCGGCAGGCCGTCGCCACCGGGCAGAGCCCGCTTCACCGCGGCACCCCAGGTGAGCAGCTTGTCGTAGATCGGTGAAAGGCTTGTCGTGCTGAGATCGGGCGGCAGGGCCGGGGTCTCGCCGACCTGGCCGCGCACCCACGCCGTCACCAGGTGGTCGACCTCGGTCGCGACCAGGTAGCCGTCGTCGACGACGGCGTCCACGGCGGGCGCCTTCAAGTCGTTGATCGTGCCGAAGTTGCGGGCCAGTTCCCGGGCGACCCGCGTGATCCGGCGAGCCGACAGGTCTCGCGCCCCGGCACCGCGGACCTGGCCGGGCAGGGCGTGCGCCTCGTCGATGATCAGGTGCCGAAACAACCCGTTGGACGGGTTCGACAGCAGCACGGGCGCCGACTGGGATGCCTGCACCGCGAGCAGCGAATGGTTGGTGACGACGATGTCGGACTCCCGCGACGCCTCACGGCCCCGGACGGCCGGGCACTGCTTCGCGAACGGGCAGCCCTTGTCCTGGTTGCCGAGGCATTCGGTCGGGCCGATGGACACCTTGTCCCACTCGGTCACGTCCTCATCGCACGTCGCCCGGTCTCCCTCACCACCGGAGATGGCTTCCAGGAGAACCCAGTTCACCAGGGCAGTGTCCAGTTCCGGGTGGTCCTGGATGATGGTCATCGCCGCGTCGACGACCTCTTCCGGGTCGGTGTCCGCCGGGTCCGGGATGGTGTCCTTGATCCCGGCAAGCTCGAGGTCGGAGCGCAGCTTCGTGACGGCCTGGACGACGCAGCCGTAGTTCGACCATCCCTTGCGGACCGAGAACGTCAGCTCGTGCCCGGTCGCGTTCAAGATCGCGTTCGCGATGTCCGGCAGATCCTTGGTCAGCAGTTGGGCCTGCAACGCCAGCGACTCGGTCGACACAACCGTCCGGTGACCGCGCTTCGCAGCCATGACGGCGGCCGGGGCGGCGCACGCGATCGCCTTGCCGACGCCGGTCGGGGCGCACCCGAGCACATGGTCGGAGCCGGCCTGCGCATCGCGTGACGTCGCGTTGATCATCGCGGTCAGGATGTCGTGCGCGAGAGCGGACTGCCCAGGCCGCGGCTTCGCGTCCGGGTCGCCGGTGATCTCGATGACGGTCCGGGTCAGGACATCATCGAGAGTCGCGTGCAGAGCGTCGGCATCAGGGATCGTCACGCTTCCTCTTTGCCGCAGGCCGGCCCGGAGACGGCGAGAGGCGAGGCCATTTCTGACCTCGCCTCTCAGGCTTCCCGTTCCCGCGGACATAGCCTCTATCGCAGTGTGCGCATCTTACCATATGGACACTTCGGGCGGAAGCATTTCGCGCGGCGAGATGTCACGGTCCGAGCAGCTCGATCGTCTCGCCGTCGAAGACGGCCAGGTTGTCGCTCGGGAGCGTCCCGAGGCCTGTGATCGTCAACTCGTCGAGGACGTCGACGTACCGCAGGTGATGGTGACCGTGGAAGAGGAACCGCGGCCCGGTCGCCGCGACCAGCGCCGAGATCATCCGGCGCGACTGCTCCGACTCGGCCAGTCCGGACTCCGGCCACTGCGACGGGCTGGCATACGCGGCCCGCAACGTCGGCGACTCATCCGGGGCCTCGTGGACAAGCAGGGCATCAACGCGGCCGCCGATGGCGCACCGGTGTAGATCCGCCTGCGTGATCGTCTCCTGCGGCCACCAGTTGAGAACCGGGGTCCGGAACGATCGGTCGATCGACGCCGCCCCGCCGCACGCCAGCCACGACCGGCCGGCCGCGGCGAACCGGTGCCCGCGCGGCAGATGCCACACCGACCGGCGCACCCGGCGGCGGCCATCCGGGTCCGGCGCATAGGCGTACAACCGCTCGAAGTCCTCATGGTTGCCATCGACGAACCACAACTGGACGCCGGCAGCCTCCAGCTCGCGTTGCAGGGCGTCGAGAAAGAACTCGTCGCCGCGCCAGATCCCGAAATCGCCCGTGTGCAGGATCAGGTCGATCCCGCGCCCCTTCGCGGCCTGGACCGCAGCCACCGCCAGCCTAACCTCGCCGTGCCAGTCGCCGGCGACCAGGACCGGGGCGTCCGGGTCGTGCACGGGCACCGGGCGGGCGTACGTGACCACCTGAAAGGACCAGTGGTCGGCGCGGCTGGTCTCCACCCACGCATCGAGGCTTGGACGGGTCAGCAGATCCCGGCCGTCGAACAGCGTGAACTCCGGGAACAGCACGTCGCCGTCCGGCGCCAGCGGAATCTCCGACAGGATCAACCGATCCGCGTACGGCATCGCCGCCTCGTAGAGCTGCCCGCCGCCGGCGATGAAAATCTCCGTGCCGGCCCCGGCCAACGCGATCGCGTCATCCAGGCTCGACGCGGTCTCGACGTCCGGATGGGAAACGATCGGTGCGCGCGTGACGACGATGACGCGCCGGCCCGGCAGCCCCCGGCCGATAGAGTCGAACGTGGCCCGGCCCATGATGACGGCGTGGCCCATCGTGGTGTCCCGGAAATGCTCCTGCTCCCCCGGTACCCGCCACGGGATCTGTGGCCCGTTCCCGATCACCCGGTTCTGCGCGACCGCCGCGATCAAGGTGATCATGCTGCCATCCCCACGGTTGACTTCACGGTCCGGTCTTGGCACCGGCTCCACCACGTGCTCATACCGCGATCGGCGCCTTGATCGACGGGTGCGCCTGGTAGCCGACCAGCTCGACGTCCTCCAACTCGTAGGCGTCGATGGACTCCCGCGGCGTCAATCGCAGGGTCGGCAGCGGGAAGGGCTCGCGGGCCAGCTGCTCGCGGGCCTGATCGAGGTGGTTGAGATAGAGGTGGGCATCGCCGAGGGTGTGCACGAAGTCGCCGACCTCAAGCCCGGTCTGCTGGGCCACGAGGTGGGTGAGCAGGGCATACGAGGCGATATTGAACGGGACACCGAGGAAGATGTCGGCGCTGCGCTGATAGAGCTGGCACGACAGTCGGCCCTGCGCGACGTGGAACTGGAACATCGTGTGGCACGGCGGCAAGGCCATCTTGTCGACATCGGCGACATTCCACGCCGAGACGATGTGCCGCCGGCTGCTGGGGTTGGTGCGGATCGACTCGATCACGGCAGCGATCTGGTCGACGCTGCGCCCGTCCGGGGTCGGCCAGCTGCGCCACTGATGGCCATAGACCGGGCCGAGATCTCCGTTCTCGTCCGCCCACTCGTCCCAGATCGTGATGCCCCGCTCTTGCAGCCAGCGCACATTGGTGTCGCCGCGCAGGAACCACAACAGCTCCCCGAAGAGCGAGCGCAGGTGCAGCTTCTTGGTGGTCACGACGGGGAACCCGTCGGCGAGGTCGAAGCGCATCTGGTGGCCGAAGACCCCGAGCGTGCCCGTGCCGGTGCGGTCCGGGCGCTCCACACCCTCGTCGAGGACTCGTTGCATCAGGTCGAGGTACTGTCGCATACTCCCTCTTTGCCGGAGACAGCCGGTCAGGCGGCGGGGTCAGGCCGTTGCCTGCGTTCTCGCCGGTACGCGGCATACCCTCGACGACAGGACTCGCACCGGCACCCGTAGTTGTCGTACCCCGTCGTCGTCCCGTGCTTCGGGTCGTTCTTCGGAAGGCCGCCGGACGCCTTCTTGCGGCGGTACGCGGCAAGCGCCTCGCAGCAGGGCTTGCACCGGCATACGTGATGGTTGTACCCCGTCAGCGTCCCGTGCCGCGGATCGCCCTCGGGAAGGCCGCCGGACAACTTCTTGCGGCGGTGCGCGGCATCCGCCTCGCAGCAGGGCTCGCACCGGCACCCATAGTGTCTGTACCCCGTCAGCGTCCCATGCCGCGAGTCACCCTCGGGAAGGCCGCCGGACATCTTCTTGCGGCGGTACACGGAACGGGCTTCGCCGCACTTATCGCACCGGCACCCGTATTTGTTGTACCCCGTCAGCGTCCCATGCCGCGAGTCACCCTCGGGAAGGCCGCCGGACATCTTCTTGCGGCGGTGCGCGGCATCCGCCTCGCAGCAGGGCTCGCACCGGCACCCATAGTGGTTGTACCCCGTTAGCGTCCCATGCCGCGAGTCACCCTCGGGAAGACCGTTGGACAACTTCTTGCGGCGGTACGCGGCATACGCCTCGCAGCAGGGCTCGCACCGGCACCCGTAGTTGTTGTACCCCGTCAGCGTCCCGTGCTTCGGGTCGTTCTTCGGAAGGCCCTTGCGCACCCTCTCCCGGTACCGCCGGGCCTGAGCTGCCCGGCAGTCTTCGCAGCGACAGCGAAGCTGCTTGTAGCCCGTGTACGTGCCGTGCCGCGGGTCGCCAGGTGCAACGAGATCAGTCATGCCATCCATGACTCCGGTAAGAGAGGGTCGTTACGCATCGGGGGCAAGGTGCCTTGCCGCATACATCTCAGCAGGGGAGCGTGAGCGTGATCAATCCGGATGTTGACGCACCGACCCCATGGAATCGAGAGAGCAGGGAGCCGACATGATTCGTCGCATTGCAGCAGTGACGCTCGCGGCCACCGCGGTCTTCGTCGGCGCGACATCTGCGTCTGTCCGCGGCCGACCACTGGGAGTGGCGCAACGGCAACACCGTGACCAAGGGTGACCACTGGGAGTGGCGCAACGGCTGATTCAGCACACGCCGAACAGGGTGCCGGGGAGAGATCCTCGGCACCCTGTTCGTTTGATTCAGCCGGCTGCGCTCAGCAATTTCCTCGAGATGCTCGAGGCATCGCGCAGTTCGATCAGCCCGAACTGCACCCGGCGCCGCAACAGGCCGCCCAGCCGGGCGATCCGGGCGTCGATCAGAACCGCCGGCACCGCAGCCTGATGGGCGTACGGGAAAACCTTTCACCGTGACACCGCCCCAGCGAGGCAGAGACCGGCAGCGGTGACCGTGTCCGCACCAGCCGGCTCAGCGCAGCCCCGAGAGCGTGGCAGCCGCCCGGAGGCAGGATCAGCACCGTCCTCTCGCCGCAGTTCCGCGTCGCCAGCACCATCTCGTCCACGCGCCGGGCGAGGGTCAGCTTCACCGACGGACGGTACGTCGGGCACTGGTCGTCCGGCGGCACCAGCCACAGCGGGTACTGCCCCGACCGGGTCATCTGCCGTTCGATGGTTCATGCCAAGAGCGATGCGGCAGCCGACCCAAGAAACAGCACCGCAGGCCCGGGAAAACGTTCATCCCGAACCTGCCGTGCTGGTCAAACTGTCTAGCTACAACCGGACGTCGCCCCGCACGATTCGCACGAGAAACAACTTCCAGCTCTCACCATGCGTACCCCGCAGGTGAAGCACAGCGGGGCATCCTCGGACTTGCGCAAGCCCTCGTTCAGCGCGTCATGGCGGACCGGCGCCGGGAGCGCGGCCGGGGCCGGCTTCGGAGCCGGGACCATGTCTTCACCGATGCCGTCGGACAATCCGTCCATCTCCTCCTCGACCAGCTCGGGCTCGTACGACCCGGTCTCGAGGTGACGGGCCCGCTCCGCTGCCGTGTAGATGCCATACGACGCCCGGGTCTCGAAGTCCATGTGGTCGAGAGCAAGCCGGCGGAAGACGTAGTCCATCGGCGACTGCGCTATCCGGATATCCGCGTCGTCTGTCAGGCCGGCCGGCTCGAACCGGGTGTTCGTGAACTTCTCCACCAACGTCTCCAACGGCACCCCGTACTGCAGCGCGATGGAGATCGCGATCGAGAACGAGTCCATGACGCCGGCCAGGGTCGAGCCCTGCTTGCCGAACTTCATGAACAACTCCCCGATACGACCGTCCGGATAGGTGCCCGCCGTCAAGTACCCGGCAGCCCCACCGACCGTGAACGACGTCGTCTCACTGACCCGCTTGCGCGGCAGCCGAACACGGACCGGGACCGGTGCCGTGATCGTCGCCGGGACGGCTGCAGCGGGCGCCGCAGGGTCAGCGACAGCGACCGGCTTGACCGCTCCGTCGGACAGCGGCTGACCAACCTTGCAGTTGTCCCGGTACACCGCCAGAGCCTTCAGGCCCAGCTTCCAGCCGGCCATGTAGACGGCCTCGATATCTTCAACGGTCGCACTCTCCGGAAGGTTGATCGTCTTGCTTATGGCGCCACTGAGGAACGGCTGGCAGGCAACCATCATGTTGACGTGGCCCATCGGGGAGATCGACCGGGCCCCGATCGCGGTGTCGAAGATCGCGTAGTGCTCGGTCTTCAAGCCGGGGGCGTCCAGGACGTGGCCGTGCTCGGTGATGTGCGCGACGATCGCGGACACGGTGTCATCGTCGTAGCCGAGCTTGCGCAGCGCCCGCGGGATCGTCAGGTTCGCGAACTTCATCGACCCGCCGCCGACGAGCTTCTTGAACTTCACCAGGGAGAAGTCCGGCTCGATACCGGTCGTGTCGCAGTTCATCAAGAAGCTGATCGTGCCAGTGGGCGCGAGTAGTGAAATCTGCGCGTTCCGGAAGCCCTGACGGACGCCGAGACGCTCCGCAGCCTCCCATTCGGCTCCCGCGAGGTCGTGGATCGGGGCGGCGAAGGCGTCCGTCACCCGAAGGTCGATGTTCGCCGCGTGATGCTTGCCGATGACCCGCAGGTGCGCGCCGGTGTTCTTCTTATACCCGGCGTACGGTCCGAACACGCCGGCCAGCTCCGCGGACCGGCGGTACGAGGCAGCCGACATCAGCGACGTGATGCTGGCCGCAACCTGACGGCCCGAGTCGGAGTCGTACGGGTGCCCGGTCGCCATCAGCAGCGCGCCGAGGTTCGCGTACCCGATGCCGAGCTGACGATAGTCGCGGGTGTTCTTCGTGATCGCCTTCGTCGGGAACTCCGCGAAACAGATCGAGATGTCCATCGCGGTGATGACCAGCTCGCACAGGTCGGCGAACCGCTGCGCATCGAACGTGTCGTCGTCGCGCAGGAACTTCAGCAGGTTGATCGACGCGAGGTTGCACGAGCTGTTGTCGATGGACATGTACTCGCTGTTGCTCACGACGACCGGGTCGCGGCCCAGTTCACCGACGAGGAAGGTGTGGGTGTCTTCGACCTCGAGGTCGTACACGTCGACCTCAGGCCCGTCCGTGGACAGCGTCGCCGAGACAACCGTGACGATCTCGTCGGCATGCGCCCGCAGCTGCATCCCGGAGAGCAGGTCCTGCGCCTCCACCCAGGTGCCGTCAACGAGCATGTGCTTGTGCTCCGGCGTCGAAACGGTTGCCGCCCCGGCGGAGGTGCGCAGCCGGACCAGCTTGTTCGTCCGGCCGGCGACCCAGCCCTTCTTGACCTGGTTGATCGTGAAGCAGCGTTCGGCGGCATCCCACGACATGACGTCGACGTCGATCCCGGCGGCCACATCCTCGGTGATCCCGCGGATCGTGCGGTAATCCCCGTCGCCGGTCATCACCAGGGTGTCCCCGACGAAGCAACACGGGTTGGACGCGGTGATCCGGCCGGTGACCGGGTTGGTGTGCCAGTCCTGGATCGTGCCGTCGTACTGGACGCCCGGGTCGGCGCACTCCCACGCGGCCTTCGCGATCCGGTGCCACAGGTCGCGGGCGTCGACGGACTTGACGACCTCGCCGGTGGTGCGGGCGATCAAGTCGAAGCCGGACCCGGCCTCGACGGCTCGCATGAACTCGTCCGTGACCCGGACCGAGTTGTTGGCGTTCTGGAACTGGACGGAGTTGATGTCCTTGCCGCCGAGGTCCATGTCGAAGCCGGCGTCACGCAGGGCGCGGATCTTGTCCTCTTCGCGGGCCTTGGTCTCGACAAACTCGACGATGTCGGGGTGGTCGACGTCGAGGACGACCATCTTGGCGGCACGACGGGTCGCGCCACCGGACTTGATTCCGCCAGCGGAGGCGTCCGCACCACGCATGAACGAGACCGGGCCGGACGCCGTGCCACCGGAGGAGAGCAACTCCTTGGAGGAGCGAATGGCGGACAGGTTCACCCCGGCGCCCGAGCCGCCCTTGAAGATCATGCCCTCTTCGGTGTACCAGTTCAGGATCGACTCCATCGAGTCGGCGACCGACAGGATGAAGCAAGCCGAGACGGCCTGCTTCGCCTTCGTGCCGACGTTGAACCAGACCGGACTGTTGAACGAGAACATCTGGTGCAGCAGTGCGTACGTCAGCTCGTGCTCGAAGATGACAGCGTCATCCTCGGTGGCGAAGTAGCCGTGCTCGCGGCCCGCCTTGCCGTACGTGAGCACAACCCGGTCGATCAGCTGCCGGAGGCTGTGCTCCCGCTCGGGGGTGCCGTGCTTGCCGCGGAAATACTTCGTGACCGCGATCGTCGATGAGTTCTCCGACCAGAACGTCGGGAACTCCACGCCACGCTGGTCGAAGATCGTCTCGCCGGTGCGCCGGTTCGTCTGGATGACGTCCCGGCCCTCCCAGTCGACCTCGTCGTACGGGTGAACACCCGCGGTGGTGTGGATGCGCTTGATCGTCAATCCGGGGGTCGCCGGGGAGGCGGATGCTGCCATGAGAGGTCGGTCCTAACATCGAAGTGCGGGAACAGTGGTGATGTAGATATGCGCGGGGCTCATCGAGACATCTCCACCGCCTCTTTGCCGCAGACAGGCGCGTTCCCGGCGGCCGGGTGGATCAGGCCGTCGTCTGACTCCTCGGAGCCGCCTCCGGGGCGCTCAAGAAGCGCTCTCGCTCGATGGTGAAGTACCGCTCCCGCAAGGCCGTCGAGATCTCGTCGATGGTCTCCCCCAGCTCGTAGCAGAAGGAATCCAGCAACACCGATGCCGCCGTCCAGAAGTCGGAGCGCTCCTGCAGCCGCTGCTGATCGGACTTCACCTCGACCGGGCCTTCCCGGCCGCCCGTGATCTCGGTGCGCTGCGTCAGCCACGCATCCGTGACGGCCCGAGCCGCCGCGGCGTGCTCACGCGGGACCTGAGCAGCAGCCCAGGCGACCAGTTCCCGCTGGACCGTGCGAGAGATCGCCGGCAGCGGCGTGATAGCCAACTCTGCGAGCAGTTCTAGTGACAACGCGTCCAGATCACCAACCTGCTCCGCCGTGAAGTCCGCAAAGAGATCCTGCACCGGACCGGTGTGGCCGGACCGCAGATACTGCGCCAGCGTGCCCGCCTTGATCGCCTCGCGCACCTGCCGGCGGCCGTCTTCCGTAACCGGGCGGCGCGGCTCCGGCAGCTGGCGGTACCGCAGCAACGACGTCGACCGCGCGATAACGCTGGCCCCCTCGCTCGCGCCCCGCAGTTGACGGTGGAGAACATGCAACTCGTCGTCGGCGCGCTCCGCGTCCTCGTCCGTGACATAGTCCGACCCGGCGGCATCCGCCAGCGAACCTGTCAGCGACAGCATGTTCTTGGTGCGATACCGTCCCACGCCACGGATGATCGTGCGGTCCAGCAGCGCGCCGCTGAAGCTGCGCATCCACGCCGAAAAGCTCGACCCGCCGGCCAGCAGTTTGAAGTCGACCTCCGCCCTCACCCGAGTATCGCCCGGAGTCGGATCGAGCTTGTCGCACAACATGTCCCGGAGCTGGTCTTCAGCCGTGACGGCATCCTCCCTGCGCAACGCCCCGCTGCGCAAGCGGGTGACCATCTCCTCGTGCGGGATCGTCGACAGGACGATGAGCCGGCTCAGCCACGTCATCGCCGTGGCGTAGTCCACCTCACCGCTCTGGTGCGCCCTGGCAATGGCGGTGGCTTCGTTGTCGATCTGGGCTGCGGGAAGGCGTGCGGGAATGACGCGATCAAGACTCATGACATACATGAGTGCGGGAGCACGAGGTGAACACGCTAACCGGCGGACGAATCCTGAACTGCTGCGGACGCCTTGTCCCGTCGGAGCATGTCCTTCCGGCTCGTCGAGCTGATCCCGAGGAACGCCGGTGGGATCTTCACCTCGACCGGGACAGCGCGCCCCTTCTGGTCGCAGTACAGCATGATCGAGCCACGCAGCACATTCCCGTCGTCGTCACGCAGCGCGCGCATCGAATTCCAGTTCGGCGCGTTCGATGCGCCCTCGGCGCGGGACGCCTTCCCGGTGATCCGTTCCAGTCGCTGCGCCGTCGGTTCCAGGCCGAACAACCGGCACGCCGCGATCGCCTCCGACTGCACCTCCATCGGCAGGATCCCGCCGCGGGAGATGAAGTGCTGGATCTCGGCGTCCACGACCTCCTTGACGCGCTGCGTCAGCAGCAGCAGCCACACCTGCCAGGACCGGGCCAGACGCCCGGCACGGACGACCTCGGACTTGCCGGCCTCGAGGAAGATCCAGCCCTCGTCCAGGATGACGATGCCCTCCCGGCCGGCCAGCGCCATCATCGAGCCGTACACCATCGCCTTGACGAGCACGAGCGCGGTCCGCTGGCCGATGTCGGCCTTGTGCTTCGCGTCCGGGTCCGGCAAGTTCAGCTGCGCCGAGCCGAGCATGATGTACGTGATGCCCTCGGACGCCTGCAGCGGGGTACCCTCCGGGTCCGAGCCGCACATCGCCCGGAAATACGTCGACGCGGCAACGAGCTTCTCGATCCGGTCGACCATCGCCCGGGATGCGTGACCGGCCGTCTCAGCCATCGCCAGGGCTTCCATCGTGCACCGGGCCCCGTTGGAGGCGCCGAAGTTCAGCGAGTGGATCAGCTCGGTCTCGTAGTCCTCGATCTTCGACCCGAACGGGTTGACCTCGAGGATGATGCTGGCCGCCATGGACGCCCCGGACTCGGCCGTCTTGGCGAACCGGATCGGGTCGAACACTCCGTCGGAGGTGATCAGCCGGTCCAGCGAGAAGACCGTCCCGCCGGACCGGGCGACCGTGCGGGAGTGATTGGACTCCAGCTTCGGGTCGACGAACACGATCGGGATGCGCTGGCCCCTGCTGGTGCGCATCCGGGCGTACTGATCGGCCAAGAAGAGCGCCGTCTGCGTGTTGTGCGTAACCACGTGATCGTCCACCAGGAACGTCGAATCGGGCGAGTCGACCTCGATGCAGCACACGATGTCCGCACCGGTCGCGTCGATCGTCTCGATCCCGACGCATGACACGGCCGGGAAGCCGTCCGCGGTCATCGCGAGGCGGACCCCACCGCCCCACGGGACCTCGACAGAGAAGACCCCGAGCGACCGGGCCAGCGTCAGCACCGACTCGACCCCTTCCGGGGACAGGCCGGCCATCTCCGCCACGGCGAACTCGCAATCCCCCGGCATCGACCCATGGCCGCGGATCAGGTCCAGAAGCAGTTCCCGGCGCTGCTCCACTGGCGCGAAAATCACCCGCTCCGGCAGCGCCTTCGACGGGCGCCACCCAGCAAGGGCATCGGTAACCAGGCTCTCCCCGGAGCCGGCGACCGGGGCCGGCAACGGCAGCGACCAGTGCTGCGCCGAACCGGTGGAGATCATCTCCGCCGTCGAAACGACCATCCAGCCGTCGGCGACATCCGGATGGCTGGCACGCTGCTTCAGCCGGGCTGCCAGGGCGGCCAGAGCGACCGCTCTGCGGTACCGGCCGAGCGTGCCCGGCCGGACATCCATCATCGCCAGCGCCGCAGCGACAGCGTTCGTGGAGGGGAAGAACTCGCCTGCGCCCGTGCCGGCCAACTCCCGGGCCAGCGCCGGCGCGGTCACGACCTCCTTGTCGATGGTCGACTCGGCCAGTTCGACCAGCTGGCCGCTGGCCGCATCCAGCCGCTCCGGCAGCCCGCGGGCAGGCCAGCCGCGGAATCGTGCGACGAACTGGTGCTGTCCGTCGACCCGCATCGACTGGCCGTCGTTCAGGGTGACCTCGAGCAGGTCGTCGCGGACCTGCGGAGTCGTCACGTTCAGCACCGTGCACGGCAGCCCGTTCGAGCCGATGACCTTGTCGCCGACATCGACCAGGCCGAACGTCGTCCACCCGGACGGCGTCCGCAGTCGCGTGTCAATCGTCATCGCCTTACCGGACCCGGACTGCCCCACGATCACCGCGATCGGGAGGGTGTCCTCGTCGACGGACGCCATGTGGTCGATGAAGACCGGCTGGTTGTCCGTCTCGGTGAATCCCGGCTGCGCTCCCGACTTGTCACCGACCACCGACAGTGACGGCAGGCCGGAGAAGGAGATCGTCTGCGCCGGCAGGTCCAGCAGATACGGGTTCGACATCGTCTTCGAGCACGGCATCATCTCCGACCATGCCTCTTGCTGCCGGTTGACCATCGGGTAGAGCGTCACCCCGGCACGCTGCCCGACCGGGACCGGGTCGTACCCGTGGATCGGGTGCCGGCCGGAAAAGGCGACCAGGACGGAGGTGTCCGTCAGCGTCGGTGTCCCGCCCTGGGCGTAGAAGGCTTCCGCATCCTGCAGCGACTGTTCCAGCTCGAGCTGCTCGGTGCGCTCCATCTTCCCCTCGTTCAGGCGCTCCCGGATGTCGTCCTGGTAGCCCTTGCGCATCCGCCGCAGTTCCTCGCGGGTCACCTTCGGCGGTTCGATCAGCCCGCGGACCGAGATCGCCTGCGCACCCGACATCAGCAGCGCCGACATCCAGTGCGAGGACGGGCTATCCGCTTGGACGTACGACAGGTTCGTCGCCGCAACGGTCGCGAAACTGAGGGCGTGCGTTCCGGGCATGTTGTCCCAGTCGGTGCACCGGTCCGGCCCGATCTTCGCGGCGGCCCGCAACGCCTCCATCGAGGAGAACGAGTGCAGATGGTCAGCGTGCATCAGGTACGGCGGGTCCGGCTGGCCGTAGTCCGCCCACCACGAGTTCGCCAGCTGCATCTGCTGCGCCGTCGGCACCTGCAGCCCGCACCGCGTCATCGCGTCGCCGACCAGCCGGGCGTCGCGCATGAAGTCACCGACCGGAGTGACACCCTCGGTCAGGGACGCAATGATCCCGTCCGCCGTGTCGCGCCAGCCGGTCCGGCGCACCGACGCCTTCAACTGGATCCCGATCAGCAGCACGGAGGCGGTCGTCATCGTGTCGTGGAAGGTCGACGACAGGTGCTCACGCAGCTGCGACTCCGCCGGCGGCACATACTTCGCCGGCACCCGCAACCGCAGCAAGTGGATCCGGCGGTAACCGGACTTCGCCAGCCGGCGCCGGTTCAACTGGGCCGGGGGTGCGAGTTCGGCCAGCTCGTCGAACGCGAGCATCAACGGACTGCCGGGCTGAAGGGATTCCGCCGGCGACCGGGCATCAACGACCGGGCCCATCGGGACGGACCGAAAAAGCCAGGTCGAACCGCCGTCAGAGGACTGCACGATCCCGCCGTCGTGGACGCGCCCCATCGACGTCGCCCACCGGTGAGTGACGTCGAAGTGGACGTCCTTGATACCGCCGCGTGCCATCTACTTGCTTCCTTCGCTGGTCGGGGATGAGGAGGACGGGGACGGCGTGACCAGCGGCTCGCGCGCGACGGCGGTCACGGCGTTCATGAACGGAACCAAGGACGGCCCGGAACCGGGCGGACCCCACGCGACCACGGCAGGGGCCGCGGTGTCGGCCCGCGCCAGCAGGACGTCGTAGATGACGGTCGACACTTCCGGCTTGATGCTGGAGGTCGGGTCGGCCTGCCGGTCGGCGAACGTCAGCACCGCCCGGACCAACAGCCGGGACGGATCCGCGAGCTTCGCGGCCCGGTCGATCGTTGCCCCGTCGAGCTGCATGCCGGACAGCGGGACGTACCCGTGCGTCGGGTTCGGGTCGCCGACGGCGAGCCGAAGTGCATCCGCATCACCACCGGTGAACGCCGCGGCCCACGACCCGATCGCGGCGTTCACCGGATCGGACGCGACGGACGAGTCAAGGCCGGGCCACGGGTCGGTGTTCGACACCCACTCATCGGACGCGGCGGTCGCCACCGGGAGCAGCGACGGCCCGGAGATCGTCTTCGCGCCGCCGCGCGGATCCAGCGCCACCTGCACCGCCGTGGTGAACTGGTTTCCGGACGCGTCGGCGATCGTGAAGTTCTCCGTCGAGGACAGCCAGTCCGCCGTCGGGTTCCCGTTCGCGTCCAGCGGGGCCTGCCGGGTGGTCGCGCCATCCCAGGACACGATCCGGCCGCCGGGGATGGGCGCCGGCGTCGCTGCCAGCCACTGCTCGATCGCGCGGGTCGCCACGAACCGTCCCGGAGAGCTGACCTTCGCCGCGCCGGCCTCCGGGGAGGTCTGCTGCGCCTTCTGCGTCGCCTGCATCGAGGCGAACGTCACCAGCGTCTGCAACGGGAACATCAGCAGGATCGTCCACAACACCAGCTTCTTGACCCGCTGCGAAACGGTCGGACGATCTTTGGGGACCACGACCTCCTGCTCCCGGGTCAGGTCCCACACATCGACGCTGGTCGCGCCGGACTTCTTGGTGCGCGCCATCAGCGTCGCCCTTCATTGATCATGACGGCGCCGGCCGTCGAGTTGAACAGGTGCGTCCCGTCCCGGTCCCGTAGCGCGTTAGTCGCCGCGAGAGCGACGGAGAAGTCACCGTCGGACACCAGGTACCGCAAGGTCTCCTCAGAGGTGTCCGACTGCCGGGCCAGCTCTGCACGAACCCGCGGCGCCGGATGCTGCGCCAGCAACGACTCGCATGTGGCGCACATCGTCACGCCCGGTTCGACCTTCTCCCGGCACGGGCGCCAGCACGTGTGGCATCGACCCGGCTCGTGGTCACGGTGCTCTGCAGTGACCTTGAGGACGGGTCGCCAGGTCTGGCAACGCGGCATCAGTCGATGAACCCCAGCGGCGCAGACAGATCGGCCAGCTGCTCATCCGAGAGCCGGGAGACAGCCTCGGCGAACGCGATGCCAGCCTTGCTCGGGTGGGCCGGCGGATCCTTCGGCAGGCCGGCGATCGGCACCAGCAGCATCCATGCCGCCCGCACCCGGTCCCGGTACTGCATCACCATCACGGTCGCCTCCGCACCGCGGGCCACCGGCTCCATGTTCCGCAACGACCGGATGTCGTCCAGGGCGCGCGAGGCATTCCGGGCACCCTCGAGAGCGCGGCAGGTCATCTCCACGACGTTGTCCGGGGCGACGTCGAGCATCACCCCGAGCGCCTCGCGCTGCGAGGGCGACGCGGACGACAGCGCCTGGAACTTCTCGATGACCCGGCGCGCGAGGGCACGGTCCACCGGGTTCCGCTTCCGGCCGGCGGGCGGCCTCTTCGCCCGCGGCGGGGCCGGGGCCTCCGGCGCCGGATCGGCAGGGACGTCGGCCTCGGCGAGGGAGACGATCTCGTCGTCGTCGAACGGGTTCTCCGGGATGGGTTCGCTCATACCTCTACTGATGCGGCAGATTCGCGGGGTCCCCGGCGCAGAATTGGCTAACCCCCGGTCCAAGGGAGCCAATCTCAGCCTCGGACCGGGGGTCTTGCCATGTATGAGTGCGGGGCGGTGACGTCGGCACGCAAAACGGGGAAGGAATTTCCCGCCGGACCAACGAGGACACCCCCGGCCTGGGGGGTGAAAAGGCCGGGGGTGCCCCGATGAGCGGGCGGCAGTGCGCCCGCCGAGGGCACCGGTTCCCTGAGTGGGGGGGTAGGAACCGGGCGCCCCGATCAGGGGGTTACACCAGCTCGATGTGCTTGAGCACACGCGAGGTCGGGCGTTCCGGGTTACCGGTGGGCTCCATGTACACCCACACACGCACCTTTTGGCCCTTCATGGTGCGCACCTTGTGCGCCATCGCCGCCCCGGCGGGCGTGTCGGTGCGGTCGGTCCGGACGCCCTCCTGGCCCATCGGCAGCTGGGCGCCGCCCAAGCCGTTGTTCTTCCGGGACGAGTCGGTGTCGAGGATGACGAACAGACGCTTGGACGATTGCTCCATCTGCCCACCGACGATGGTGCCGGTGAAGACCTTCGTCGACGGGGACAGCATCGCCTGCACGACCTGCGCGACGGGAGACTTCGGCGACGCGAACTGAGCGATCGCCTTCGCACGGTCGGTGACAGCCTGTTCCCAGGCGTTCTGGTCGGACATCGGGCCGACCGACACGACGGCCGCCGCAATGATCGCGGTCGTCTCGGTCAGCGGGGCGCCCTCTAGCTGCGCGGGGTTTTCGGTCATGTGAATTGCTCCTGCGGGAATCGGGTTGTTGGAATGGGTCAGGCCGCTACGGACGGCTTGGCCGGGGTCAGAGTGGTCAACGGGCCCCAGGCGCCGTCCTGCGGGCCGGCGACGTACAGCTCGCCGGCAGCGCGGGCCGTGGAGATCAAGCGCTTGACCACGCGGGCCTTCCACGCGACCCACTGCTCCTCCGGCTGACCGAACGGGATCGGGATCGTCTTGATCGCCGTGTGCAGGACGCCACGCAGCCGGGTGTGGCTGTTCTCCTGCATCGAGGTCCGTCCGAACACCTCGGACTGGGCGGACGCGATCACGTCTGCGAACACGGTCGCCAACGCGGGAACCGCATCCTTTGTGACCGGGACGCCCGCGTCGAAAAGCGCCTCGGTAGCCATCGACACGAGCGAGAACGCTGCCGTCGCGGCATACGCCGCCGGGTTCAGCAGGCCCGTCGCCGGGTCGGTTTCGATCCACGGCTGCACTTCGGCAGCAGCGAACAGGTTGGACATGGTGACTCCTTCGGTTGATGTCGACTCAGATGACGCCGGTAGCACCGGGTCGGTACGCACCGGGACGGCCGGAACGTCCGGAACCCCGAACAGCTCCGGTACGGCGACGGTCAGACCGGCCAGCGGAATCCCGATCCGCTCACCGGTGCGGGCGTCCGGGATCTTCGCCTCCGACTTGCCCGCCGAATCCGCCGCCGGGCAAACCGTCGCCAACGGGCACCAGCCGCACAACGGGGACGGCTTCAGCTCGTAGCTGCCGGAAGCCGCCGCCGCCTTCATGCCCGTCCACGAGGTCGTGAACCGCTGGCGCACCCCGCCGACAGTCTTGGGCGTCATCACCGGGCTGTAGGACTCCGCGTGCTGCTCCGCCGTGAACAGCAGAACCAGCTCGTCCGGACGGCGGCCGTCGAGAGACTCAACAGCCAGGCCGTACGCGACCATCTGGTCGGCCTTCTCGTCGCCGTACTTGGCCCGCTTGTACGGCGGGGACGGCTTCCCGGTGTTGTGCGTCGGGACCATCTGATGGCCGGCCAGGTACAAGCTGTTCGCCGAGTCCACCTGGATGCACTGGGTCGGCACCGACGGTACCGGCGTGATCGCCGTGATCAGGCGACGGCGAGACCGGGCGGACTCGGGCACCACGACCAGGTTCGCCTTGCGCGGCAGCAGGAACGGGACATCGTCGAACGGCGTGAACTTCACATCCCAGCAGGTGGTCGTAACGCCGAACCCGGACCGCACGGTCTCGCAGATGTACGGGCGCCAGCCCAGAGACGCGGCAAGTTCGAAGACGTCCTGGCACAGCTGCTTGTCCGTGCCGACGAAGACCGCCTGCTTGCGTGCGACGGTGAACGAGCCGTCGGTGTCCATCAGGCCGCGCAGCAGGTCCAGCCGCTGCGCACGCGAGGCCCGCAGATAGGCCGCAGGGATGTGCTTGTTGTTGAGCAACCCCATCTCGCGCAGCCGGGTCCGCAGACCGTAAAGGGTGCGCGTCATCTCGCCCGGGCCGCTGGGGAAACCGCGGCGGGCGCATTCGTCGAACAGGTCCTGGTCCGGCCTGGACACCTCGCCGGAGCTGGCCTTGCCGTCACCGAGCCACACCCCGAGCACGTACGGGTCCAACGGCAGGTCGGCGTCCGGCAGGTCAAGGGCACGCGTGTTCGGGATGCGCAGGTCGCGCTGCCCGCCCCGGCCGGCACGCAGCAGCGGGATCATGTCCTGCGTGGACAGCACCTGCACACCGCTGTCGCGGTGCACCTCCCACAAGTGGACGTTGTCGGCGATCAGGTGCGTGCCGTCGTCGAAACTGACCCGGTAGCACGGGCGGTCGTGAATGCCCGACTTCGCGGTGACCGTGCACGGCTTGCCGTCCGAACCGAACAGCTGGTCGCCCACCTGGACGGCCCCCATCGTCGTCCAGCCGGTCGGCGTCGGCAGCGGGGTGTTCCGGTCCAGCCCCTTATAGTCCTCGACGCGGGAGCCGATCACCTCGCCGGCCGTGTTCGTGATCGCCGACGTCCGGTCCATGAACCCGACGAACGGGACACCGTCGATGTCCGCACCGGACAGGGACCGCTCCAGGCCGAGCACATGGACCGAGCGCGGGTCTTCGATACGCCACAGCCCGGAGATCTTGTCGATGACGGCCGCCCGCCACCGCAGCAAGTCCGCCGGCGTCGCCGGCGCGTCGATCTCGCCGCGGGCACGGCCATGCGCCTGCGGGTCGTGCAGCGTCTCGATGATCTGCGCCGCCCGGTCCAAGGTGCGCTCCTGAGCAGGCAGGGCGAACAGGATCTCTAGCGCCAGGTGCCCAGCCGAGCCGGTCTCCGCCGCCCCGAACGGGTCCGGGACCGACGGCAGCAGGCGCGAGGTCGCCCACCGTCCAGGGCACCCCAGGAAGGACGACGACGACGACGGCGACCACGCCGCCCGGTCCAGCTTGGAGATCAAGCGAGGGTCGGAGACAGCCAGCGACTGCGGGTGCAGGACAAGTCCAGCGCGCAGAGTTTCGTCAGTCGGGGCCATATGATCTCTTTGCCGCCCGACCCCGGTTTCGCGGCGGGAAAGCTACTCCGGCATGCCCCAGTCCCGAAGCACCAGGACGGTGACCGCCTGGATCGCGCGCTGCGCCTCGATGACGTCGTCGAGGTCGATCCCCAGCTCTGCCGCGATCGCCGCGGACGTCGCGAACACCTCGTCCTGATAGGTGCCCAGCCACGCCCGGGCCACGATGCCGAGCAGCGGGTCCTCCATGGCGGACCGGCGGATGATCTCCTCGGCCAGCGGCCCCGCCTGCGGGGTGAGCAACGGGTAGACGTCGTCGCTGGCCGCCTCCCGGCCGGCCGACACGTCCAAAGATGCCGGCTCCAGCGGGGCCAGGTCGCCTTCGGTGGCGATCATGCCCTGCCGGGCGGCGTCCTTGCGGCTCGCCCGGATCGCCTCGTTGTAGGAGTCGATCAGCTCACGGTTCGACGGTTCCCGCTCCAAGTCCTTGATCATCCGGGCCCGGTGCATCCCGAGCGCCCGGCGCCGGCGCACCTGCGTGGACATCCCGGACGACCCGATCCACGCCGCGGACTCCGTGATCGAGGCGAACTTGTTCCGCGACAGCTGGAACAACCCACGCGGGAAATCCGAGAGCAGGTGTGCCCGGTCCGACCACTGCTCGTTCGTCAGGATCAAGAAGATGATCGCGTTCACCTCGGCGGTGAAGTCGTCGCCGTACCGGGCGAAACTGATCCCGTTGCGCTTGCACAGCGTCCGCACCGTGACATCGACCAGCCGGCGCACCGGTTGCTGCCGCAGGAAGTCGTTCAGGACGGGAGCGTCGGAACGGACCGTCCGGCCTCCGATAAACGACTCCACACCCTCCCAGGTCAGGTCCACGACACACCATCCGGTACCGGCGCGTACGGGAACCCCGGCCACGGCACGGCCCGGTCGCCGAGAGCATCCGCGAACGCGACCAACCGGTGCTTGGACCGGTTGTCCAGCAGCCACCCGATCGTCAACGACCGGACCGGGACATCGTTCGGCACACCCGCGAACCGGGCCAGCCGGTCCATGACGACACCGGTGCGGGCCTCACCCCAGCCGGCCTGCGCTTCCAACAACATCCACAACCTGATCAACCGCAACGGGGCCCGGCGCTCATTCGTGTCCGCGGCCTCCAGAATCACATCGAAGATCGACGACCTTCCCTGTGTCACAGCAGTCAAACACCGTGCTCTGACAGCGTCCTTGCTCAGCCGTCCGGCGACCCCGGCGGCCGACGTATGTGCACCGACGCTCGGTGCTACGACGCCCACGACTGCAGCCCTGTTGCCCGGGCGGTGACCGTGGGGGCCACCGACAGTGCAGCCATGAGCCGGCCCATCCCGAGGTTGTCCAAGGGGTACTTCCTGTTGTGCCACGCGAGGATCTCGTCCGGGTCGGCATCGACGCCGCCGGCCTCGAGAGCAGACTTGCGGATCCGGGGGCCGGACTCCGGGTCACCCATGTGCTGACGCAACGCCACATGCGCATCGCGGCGCAGGGACTGCTCCAGGTAGTACAGCGGATCGACCTTCAGGAACGTCAGCGGCAGCAGCGACCGCTCGATGATGCGCGCCAGCGCAGACGGCTTGGTCGCGTCAAGGGAACCGATCGTCATCGACGTCAGGATTTCCTCGACCGCGGTCCGGTCGATCAGCCGGGTCGGGGTGCCGCCGTGCATTTTCGCGACGTCATGCGCGAGGAACGTGTGCGCCTTCTCGATGGCGGTGCGCACCTGCTCCTCGGGCCACATCAGCGCCTCGCACCAAGCGTTGTGCCCGTCGACGTCCAGCCTGCGCAGCTCGACCCGCAGCTCGGCGGGGGTGCGCATCCGGACGGAGAAGATGTCCTGGTCGGCGACATGCGCCGGATGGCAGGCGTCGGAGTAACCGGCACGCACGGTGACGACACCGGCCGTGGAGATGCCCAGGCCGGCCGCGGTGAACGCCAGGTCGGACGGGTCGGAGAGCACCTGGACGGGCGATCCGGGCGAGCTGACCCGGATCGGCATCGGCAGCAAGGAGCCGTCGTCGGCGACACCCTTGCGTCCGACGTCGATACCGGGCTCGACCCAAAGCCACGTCGGGAGGATGAACAGCAACCCGGGCTCGAGATCACGGCCCTCGTCGAGAGCAGCCGCGGCGGCCCGCCCGACAACGATCCGGTCCAGCAGCGAACACCAGGTCCGCAGCCGGTCACGAGGCGACATCAGCGTCATGGATCCTTCCTCCACCCCGCTGTGAGGATTCCTCCCAGCACCATCAGGACCGCTGCCGCGGCCCACCACCAATGCGCGGACACCACGGCAACCACGGCGCACACGGCGGCCACCGCCAGCCCCAGCTTCGGGCCGCGCGCGTACATGACCGCCATCGTGACGGCAGCCGCCGTCGCCGTGACGATGAACTGGCCGACACCGGTGACGTCCGCGGCCCGGTCGACCACCAGCCACACCAGGCCGGCGACCGCGACGGCAGCAACGATCCGCACCACGTCCTGCATTCCGGCCGAAGAAAGCCCGGCGCCGGCAGCGCCCAGGGACGGCTTCGACAGCTTCGGCATTGACCGGCGGGCCCTCGGCAGGCGCGGAGTGCGCGCGCGGGACGTGGACACCGCGTCCACGGTCGGACCCGGCCTGGCCGGTGCCGCCGGCGCGGGCGCCGGCCCGAAGAGGTCGTCCGAGAGGCTCGGCTCCGCCGGCTTCGGTCCCGGTGCCATGAACAGATCCGGCTCGTCGTCGTCGTCGGTGAGGTCCGGCTCGTCGTCGGGTCGTTCCGGAGTGACCACGGAACTGCCGTGATGACCACCGAAGATCACGTCCGAAGGGTCGGACCCGTCGACGCGTTCCGGCGCGGGCTTCGGAGGCCAGTCGTCGAAACCCATCAGCCCCTCCTTCCAAACCGGGACCACCGCGATCGGCCCTTCGCCAGGGACGATGGGTCGGCATACCGGTCGCAGTGACGGTCGGAGTCGAACTGGGAGGCCCCGGTCACCTTGAAGAGGATGTCGTCCAAGACGCGGGCCAGGGCCGGGTCGTCGTGCGGGATACGCCCGGTCGAGAAGGCGTTCAGGACATCCGGGGATTGCATGACCGATCCAACGAAGTGCATCTTGCCCTCGAGGTAGCGCACGGTCGCCGGGATGTCGAGCGGTGAATTCGCCTCGACCCGGTTGATCACCGCGAGGGTCCGCTCGGGCGGGATGTCGCCGGCACCGAACGCCTTCAGCCGTTCGATGAGGTTCAGCACGCCTTCGACGGAGGTGTCCGCCATCGCCACCGAGAACGACCCGGCCGCAGCCGTCAGGATCGGCTCGAGAAGCCGGTCGAACAGCCCGGACGTGTCATGCGATTCCTTGATCTGTGTGTCGACGATGACCAGGTCGGCGTTGCGGCGGGCCCAGTCGATCACCGCGCCGTACACCTGATCGGAGACGACCTCCGGGTCGGCCTGGCCGGCTCGCGGGGCAAGAGCGGTCGCGAAGTGCACCGGCGGCAGGTTCTGATGCCGGAGCTGGACGATCTGGGCCGGGGTGGAGATGGCCTGCTCCGGGTCGCCGGTGATCGCCGCGCTGTACATCGACGGCAGCCGGTCGACCGCACCGGTCAGGCGCAGCACCTTGCGGACTCCGTCCTGACCGCGGTTCGCATCGACCAGCACGATCCGCTTGAAGCCGCCGATAACGGCTGCCCGTTCGGCGAGAGCGATCGCGAACGAGGTCTTCCCGACGCCACCCTTCGCTGCCCAGCAGACGATGATGTCGGACTGACCGCCGAGGGTCGCGGACCGGACCAGCATGGTGTCGGGTCTGCGGTCGAAGACGCCGAGGATCTCCTCGGTCTCGTCGGGGTCGATCAACCCACCGGGCCGCTCCGGGGCGACAGCCTCGGCCGGAGCAGGGGGCGGGGTGTCGTCCATCCCGAAGCTCGGGACCGGCGGCGGGCGGTAACCGGGATCGTCGTCGTCGTCATCGGGGACCGGCGGGTCGAGATCGTCGAGATAGTCGAGATCGTCATCAGGGACCTGCGGATCGTCGGACGGATCGAGGTCGTCGTCATCGGGGACCGACGGGTCGAGGTCGTCGAGGTCTTCTTCTTCGTCGTCGTCGTCGCCCGGGACCGGTGGGTCGTCGGACGAGTCGAGGTCGTCGTCATCAGGGGCTGGTGGGTCGGCATCGTCGTCCGCGTCCGGGCTGGGATCGGCGGAGAACCCGAAGTCGTCACCCCAGATGTCGCCGTCATCCGTGATGGGCTCGGATCCCGGGGAGGTCAGGGTGCCGTCCGGCTCGAGGACCGAGGACCCGACATCGTCGCCGCGGGCCGGAGCGTTGAAGCTCGCCATGATGTCGTCGAAGGTCGCCGGCAGGTGGACCACCCGGGTCTTCGGGAGCGGCTGTGCATCGGGGTCGGCGGCCAGCAGCAGAACCGGGCGGCGCGACTCGGATTGCACCGCGATCCAGTCGCGCATCTTCGCGTCGCCGTTCGGGTGAGCCGCGATGACGACGACCTTGGCGTCGGTGGGGGCGGAACGCAGGGATGCGTTGACCGCCCGGGGCTGGGTGTCCTCGCTCGCCAGCTGGTAGCCGGCTGACCGGAGGGCGGGGACCAGCCCGGGCAAGTTGACGACTGCGATGAAGGTCTGCACATCGGTCCCTTTGCCGGAAGAGGTCGCCGACGCGGCGCGCTCTGTTCGTCCACGCTAGCCATGTGTGCGGGCGGGTCCAGCCGGTTACCCCGGGAGCGGGGTTCGGAGGGCCTCGAGCGGCGTGTGCCGGGCCGGCTGGCGCCCGGGAGGACCTGCGAGGAGGTCTGTGCGTGGATCCCCGATCTTGACTACACGAGGTCAATGACGTTTTCGCAGGTCAGAGGGGGTTTAGAGGGGGTCTGGGAGGGTCTGGGGCCCGATCTTGACTGCAGAATCGCGAAATTGACTACGCTGTAGTCAAGACGTTTCCGCAGGTCAGAGGCCCTTTTATCATCAATTGACTACATTGACTACAAACATATATATATATATGGGGAGAGGGGTCTTACATCACACCAAAACTGTGTGTAACGCAGTCCCTCCCTATATAACTACTGTGTGAATGTGGTCAATGCAGTCAAGAGGCCCCAAAACGGGGCCTGACCTGCGAAAACGTCTTGACTACAGCGTAGTCAAGATCGCGATTCTGCAGTCAAGATCGCTCGGATCGCTGCTCGAGGCCCCTCCAGTTTCCGCGAGTTCTGTCGCGGGCGCGCACGCCAATACCCGTCGGGCGCGCGCGCGCACGCGTTTCACACGACACGGTGGTCTGTCAAGGGGTACGGCCCAAGTCGTGGGTGTGACGTGCGCCACTCACAGTTTGCGAAAGTTTTGCCGGAGCGCGTTACTCTCATACCCGTCGGGCGCGCGCGGGCGCGCGCGCGACCTTATAGACCGAGAAGGGTCACGTCAATGGTTCGGCGACGATTAGTGCGTGAGAACGATCACACGAGATATGTACCGTTCCGGGCTCTCCCGGCTCAGAAATCGTCCGGATCGAAGGCGGTCGGCTGCCCCCAGGCCAGCTTCTCGGCCTCGATTCCGGAGTCGACGTCCTCGGTCGACCAAGCGATGTCCGCGGTGATCCGGTCCGCTCGCCAGGCCCAGCGGAACGCCGCCTCGGCCGGCCACAAGTCCTCGAGCCCGCGGTAGGAGCGGCGCCGGTGGATCGCCCACCGGGACGCCTCCACGCAGGAGGTAAACAGCTGCCCGCCGGACCATCGCACCCGCCACTGCGCCGGCATCTCGGTTCCCGCCGGCGGCTGCCTGCGTCCGACCGCCTCGATCATCTGGATGCACTGCTGCCAGCCGTAGGCACCGGAGGCCAGGATCGCCGCGGCCGGCGGCAGCAGGTCGACCGTCAACGCGACCAGCTGCGGGTCGTCCTCGGGGTCGTTGAACATCAGCGGCAGCCGGTCCAGCGCGTCACGCCACGTCCCGAACGGGCGCCCGTCCGCGTGGACCGCGCCGTCGGTTTCGGGTGGCCTGTTTCCGACCGTGACCGAACCGACCCGGGCGGACAGATGCGCCCACGGATCCTGGATCGGCAAGGTCATCATGATGTCGGCGATGAACCCGCCGAAGAAGTTGCCCGCCCACCGCGGATGGTGGGCGCAGATCCGGACCATCGCATCCTCGGCCATGGCCCTGCGGGAAGCCGGCATGAGCGGCTCCATCATCGTGTGCACCCAGGCCAGAGCCGCAGCCGACGGCTTGAACTCTGGCGGCGACGTCATGATCTATCAGTGGTCACGTCTAACCCTTGCCTACCCGCCGCAGCGCACGGACACGCGCTATGGCCCTCGGCTCTTTCATACACCACCACGCTTAGAGGCTAAGCGGTACCGAGGGTGTCTTCTACGGCAGAATATCTCCCTTTGGATGGGCCGCTTCAGCAAGAAGTGACATGGGCGGTCCACGCTCGCCGCGGCACCACCGGGTTCCGGCAAAGGACCAGCATGACGTCAACTCCGTGGACCGCCGCCGACTATCACCCGATCCTCGGATCCGGGGCGGGAAAACTCGCCTCATCCGCGGTGGCCCCGCTCGTCGCCTATGCGCAGGGATGTTCGACGGTCACCGAAGACACTCTCCCCGCCCTCCTTAAGTCCTACGGCATCGACCGGCGGTCCGCCCAGGGCAAGCAGGTGGTCGGCAGCGTCAGCAGTGGAGACTCCCTCCTGATGCCGTGGACGACAGCCGCGGACGCCGCCGCGTACTGGGCGTCCGTCTCGATGCTGTCCCAGGCCGGCGCGCTGCTTCCGGTCCCCGACTTCTCCGCGCTTCAGCTGCGTCCGTCGGTGCCGGTCCTGGTGAAGAACAAGCCGATGAAGTACATCAACCTGGCGGGAGCGCCCACCGTCATCGGCGTTCACCCGTCCACTCCGTCCGGGTGGCTGACCGGGACCTGCGACGACATATGGGTCGCCGAAGGACTCATCAAGGGCATGTCCGTGATCACCGCGATGCTGCTCGACGGCGGTGTCGACCCCAAGGACCTTCTCGTTCGCAACGGCGAAGACGTGCACGCCGGACGCGTCCGGTTGCGCGACATGCTCGACGGGCTCAGCGAAGGCTCCCGTCGCCTCGTCGTCTCCATCGTCGGGGTGGGCAACTGGCACTCCCACCCCGAATGGAACGCCATCAGCGTTCGCGACCGGGACGTCATGATCGCCCTGGACGGTGACATCGACACCAACGTCGAGGTCGCCAAGCAGGCCCGGCAACTGTTCGCCTTCCTTGAGCAGCGCAACGGTCGCCCGAAGATCCTGCGGCTGGCCGACCTCGAGGCGTACACCCCGAAAGCCGGCGTCGACGACCTGCTCGCCCGCGGCGTCACCCTCGACGACATCGTCGCCACCGCCACCACCGACCTGCCGTCGACCAGCTCGGTCGCCTCCACATCCGGATGGCGGATGAACGAGAAGACGCTGTGCACCGAGAAGCGCGTCGTCGATGAGGACGGGTCCGTTCGCTGGGAGACGATGTACCCGTACGTCGCCCGCGTGCTGCGCTCGTTGCGGCCCCGGTTCCTCACCCCGGAAGAAGTTGCGACCGGAAGGCTGACCGCCGACAACATGCTCCCCGCCGGGAACAGCGAGATCACCGTCGAGTTCGAATGGAAGCAGGCCGACGGGACGACCGCGAGCTACCCGATCACCGGCAACCAGAACATGCTGTTCATCACCCCGGACCGGTGGATGAACCCGCCCGTGTCCGCGATCATGCCCGGCCGGCCCCTCGGCCCCGAACCGGGCATGTTCCCGCCCACCCACAAGGAATTCTTGGCCGCCATGCAGGCGTACCGGGCCGGCGAGACCATTTATCGCCCCGCATGGGAGCAGATGGGCTGGGTGCCGACTCCGGACGGCATGCCCGTCTTCGTCGCCGGGCGGTGCGCGGCAGGAGCCGACGGCATGGTCTCCTCCGATATCGCGATGTGCGGCATCGACTCCGACGACCTCGCCGGCTGGGACGACTACGGCTTCCAGATGCCGGCCGACGCCGCCCAAGCCAAGCAGGCCATGATGGACGTCCTCGACATCTACCTGCCGAAGGAGAGCGCCGACCGGGTCTGGACGAACACCTCCCATGCCGCCCTCGTTTTGGCCGCCGCGCTCCGGCCGGTCATCCCGGTGGCGTCCCGCGTCCCGGTCTACATGTCCGGCGGGTCCGGACTGGGCAAGACGTGGACGGCTGCGACCATCATGGCGTTCTGGCAGGGCGAGCCGGCGACCTGGACCGACCGGCACCTGCCTGGGTCGGCGAAGGACACCGCCACCGCAACGGAGATCGCCGTCGCGCGCACGCCGATCTGGGTCACCGACGACATCTCCCCCAACGGCGCCGACATCAACACGCAGCGCCGGATGGAAGGAATGATCGAAGACCTCATCCGTAACATCCACAACGGCGCATCGAAGCGGCGCTCCACCCGCAGCCTCGGGTCGGCGCACACCTTCACTCCCATGTCGTTGCTGATCCTGACCGCCGAACAGCCGTCGACGCTGCCGTCAATCCGCAACCGGACCCTGCACATCCACGCCGAACGCGGGTTCCTCAACCCCTCGTCCGTTCCGACGGACCGGCTTGACGAGATGTCGACCATGACCTCCGAACAGTCGATGGTGACCGGGTGGGCCATCAAGTACCTCGCGCAGCAGGCGGTCGACATCGGCTCGTGGCGGAAGCTGATCGAAACGTGGCGCGCCGAGATCAAGACGTCCGAAGACATCATGAAGAAGACCGTCGACTCCGCGGGCGGGTCGAAGCGGCAGCTGTCGCTCGTCGCCGACATCTCGATCGGCCTCGTCCTGTGGCAGCAGATCGCCTCCGACCTGAAGCTGCCCGTGGAGTACCTGCGCCGACTCGCCGAAGCGTACGGCTCGTTGAACCGGGTCGCCCAGGACCGTATCGGCGACAACCAGGAGGCCGCGATCAGCGCGGTGTTCGTCGACAAGCTCGCCGCGGTCCTATCCAGCCGGCAGGCGCACATCCGGGTCCTCGGTAGCCCCGAGGTCCCGATCAAGGACAACGAGCACGGCTGGGGCGACCGGGCGGGGATCGTCAACGACCGGCTCGGCTGGTCCTTCCCCGGAACCGGCGAACCGCCCCGGCCGAACGGACCGTCGATCGGCTACATCATCCACGACAAGGACGTCCCGTACATCCTGTTCGAGAAGGACGCTGCCTACAAGGCCGTCACGCGCTTCGAGCCGGGTCTCGCTGGGCACCAGTCGTCGGCGATCTGGCAGGAAGTGCACCGGGCCGGTATCTCCGCTGTGGACCGGTGGAAGCGCAAGCAGGCACGCAGCGGCAGCCTCAGCGTCGTTCAGCGCGTCACGCTCCATGGGGTGACCGTCGAAGGGATCGTCATCCCCGTCAAGACGATCATGGGCTGGGATGACTAACCGGCACCCATCGGTCTTCCGCTACCCCGGTGGAAAGTCCTGGCTCGCGCCAGCGGTCCGGTCCTGGCTGGCCCGCACCGGGTACCCGGACGTGTTCGTCGACCTGTTCGCCGGCGGCGGGTCCATTGCGTTGATGGTCGCCGCCGAACACCTCGCCGGCCGGGTCGTGATGATCGAACTCGACCGGGCGGTCGCCGCTGTCTGGCGTGTCCTGGTCGACGGCAGCGACCAGGATGTGGCCGTGTTGACCGGCCGGATCGCCGGATTCGAGATGACAACGGAGAACGTCCGCGCGCTACTGGATGCACCACCGGCCGGCCTGGTCGAGGCAGCATTCACGACGATTGTGCGTAACCGTGCCCAGCGTGGCGGGATCATGACAGCCCGCGCCGGGCTGCTGAACCGCGGCGAACGCGACCGCGGGATCTCATCCCGCTGGTATCCGGCGACACTGATCTCCCGGATCGAGGCGACCCGGGCCTTTAGGCACCGGATCGACTTCATCCACGGCGACGCGCTCGAGCTGATCGGTGCCTACCACGGCGCGGCCATGTTCGCCGACCCGCCATATAGCGCCGGCGGCAAGAACGCCGGAGCCCGGCTGTACACCCACCACCGGGTTGACCACGACCGGCTGTTCGCCCTCATTCACCGGCACGCCGGCGACGCGCTCCTGACGTACGACGACAACCCGGACGTCCGGGCCCTCGCCGCAGCCCACGGTTTCGACGTGGGCACGGCCGCGATGCAGACCTGCCACCACCGCCGCGTTCACGAATTGGTGATCGCGAAACGGGCGGGTCAGTACCCGTTCGCTTCCAGCAGCGCGGCGGTCAACTCGACCACGGCCCGTCCGTCATCTGTGCCCCATCCGAGGGTCGGAGGGACGGCCCAGGGCTGTCCGTCTTCGTCGGTGCCCTCGAACCCGTCGTAGGCGCTTGTCGGCTCGATGACCAGTTCGTCGGTGGTGACGACCTCGGTGATGCCGGACGGACCCCAGAGACGGTAGGTGGTGCCCTTCGGCAGGCGCACGGTGTTGCCCTCGGCGATTGGGTTCTCGATGATCGTCTCGATCGTGGGTGCGTTCATGACCGTGATGATGCCGGGCTGGGCAGGTCGGCACGCAGCGCGGAAATGATCGCGCGAGCCTGCTTCATGTCGGACCTGGACGGCGGATCCACGAACGGAACAAGGACGTCAGGGTCGCGGACCTCGTCCGGGAAATGCAGCGTCTTGATGGCGATGACCGGCCCGTGCGTGGATCGGGCTGCCGGATCCCGTCGATCCACCACTCGCGGGTGCCGTCCGCCAACTCGATTGCTGGCCCGTCGAGACGGTGCCGCTTGTCGTCGACCCACCACTCGCGGGTGCCATTTTGCCACTCGGCGGCCGGGCCGCCGATGCGGTGCCGCTTTCCGTCGACGTACCATATGCGGGTTCCGCCCTCCCGCTCGACTGCTGGTCCGTCCAGACGGTGCAGCTTGCCGTCGACCCACCACTCGCGGGTCCCGTCCGGCCGTTCGACCGCGGGACCGTCTATCCGGTGCTGCTTGCCGTCGACCCACCATTGGCGGGAGCCGTCAATCCCCATCATCGCCGGCCCGTCGATACGGTGCCAGATGCCGTGCATCCGCCACTCGAACGCACCATCCTCCAGCAGCTCGACGGCCTCCGGGTCGATCCCGGGGATCAGGTCGACAGCGGGGCCGTCAGCCCGGTGCAGCCGCCCGTCGGCGTCGTAGTACAGGCGCCACGGGTAGGCGTCGGTCGCGCGCCAGGGTTCACTGCTCATGACCGTGATGAGTCCGGTGCGCCGACGTCGGCACGCGAAAACGGCGGCTTTCCGTCACCCGCCCGGCGGTAGCCGCGGCGTCGTTCCGGGTCCGGCGGTAGCCGCACCGACAACCAGCCGGCCAGCCAGCCGATGCCGGGCCAGCGCGCGCCAATCCGAAACCGCTAGGAAGCCTCGACCTTCGCTCGCTGGCGCTCGCTTCGGTCTCGGCGTTCTGCGTGGTCGTCTTGTCCTGTTCGTTGCTGTTGTGCGTTCTGGTCCGGTTTGGGTCGTCTTGTTCTCGTGGTCCGTTCTGTGTTCGTTCGGTCTCGTTCTGGTCCGTCTCGTTCCTGGTTCTGGTTCCGGTTCGTCCTGCTGTTCGTTCCGGTTCTGCTCGACTCGTGTTGCTCCGGTCCGTCTCTGTCTGGTCTGTTCCGCTTGGTCTTCACCGTTCCGCTTGGTCTGTTGTCACCGTCTGCACGTGGTCTGTTCCTGGCTTGGCAGCTCTCGTCGTCTTGGCCTGTTGTCACCGTCTGCACGTGGTCTGTTCCTGGCTTGGCAGCTCTCGTCGTCTTGGCCTGTTGTCACCGCCCCGGCTCGGTCTGTTCCTGGCTTGGTCTTCACCGTTCCGCTTGGCCTGTTGCCGCCGTCCTGCGTGGTCTTCACCGCGATCTCCTGTCACCCATCAGCGTCCCGGACCATCCCGTACCGCTCCGCATCGCATCGCCCCCTGGCCGCACTCCACCTCGACCATCCAGACACACCCAGCCACGCCACCCGAACACTCAGCAACGCGGGCTTCTAACCCATCCATCACCACCACTCGACACCACCAAACACACCACACCACGCGGGCCTGTAACTCTCCACAAAAAACACCCCACAATTCATCAACACCCAACAACGCGGGCCTGTCCTGGACAACGCCAACCACCCAACCCGACACGGTCCACACAACCCAGCCACACGCCCTGAAATCGTTGACCTGCTCCGTGACTTTTGACCCTCGAAGCCTCCCCGCACATACCTACACTGAGGCACCGTTCCCCGATCAGCCAGCCGCAGCCGCCCGACCACACACCAATCGAACCTTCCACCACCACTCAACCGGCCTCACTGTCCCAAAATCACCAGGTCACCGACCCTCTCAACTCAGCCACACACGCACGGCGCGGGGGCCCGGGACGATCTGACCGGGGATTTGGCGGAAACCTGTCACTCTGTCGGGTTGTTGCCAGTTCCCTGCGTATCCCCGGTTGCCGCATATGACTTGGTATGAAGTCCATGTCACCGTCGTTCTTCCGGGTCGTGCGCACCGGGTCGCTCCCTCCGGACCGTGAAGAGGCCACTGCGCGCGCGTCTGCCCTGGTCTCTCCGATCGCGGAGGCGGCGGGTGTGACGTTGATCGCTGTCCACGACGAGTCGGGCATTTCGTGCTGGGTGGCGGCTAACCGGCCGGGCCGGTCCTCGCGCCTGTTGGCCTCGACGCTGGAGTCTGCCCTGGGGGCGCAGGTGCGCCCGTCCGATGAGGGCCCGAACTTGATGCGCGACGCGTACGGGACGTTGCAGGCCAGGCCCGCCCAGGACGCTGCGCACGAGACGCTGGCGGGGGCGGACCCGGTGCAGCTGGCCCGGCATTTCGCGCGTGGCGGGTTGCCGCCAGGAACGTGGGTGGCGTGTTCGTTGCGTCCGCCGACGAAGGCGGAGTCGCGGCGGTCCCGGATGTGGTTTCGTCACCGGATGGCGGGGCGGGCGGTCCATTATTCGACCGGCGGGCAGCTGCTGGTCGCTTCGTTCGTGGCCGGCGGCGAGGACTTCGCGCAGGTGGAGAGCGTGCTGTTGTCGCTGGCATCGACGCTGCCCGGTTTCGACATCGAGGTGAAGGTGGCCCGGCCGCGCGGGAACGCGGCGATCACGGCTGCCGGCGGCCTGTTGGCGATCGCTCCGGCGGCGGGTGTCGAGTATTTGCTCGCGGATCCGCGGCTCGCTGCGGCGGCGGCGATCCCGGGCGGTGTGCTGGCGCTGGCCGGCTTGACGAACCGGATTTCCTCGCCGCGGGCCGAGCTGATCGGGTCGCTGAACAACGGCATCGCTCCGGTCCCGGCGCGCCGCCGTACCCCGCCGGGTAAACCACGGCAGGAGCGCTCGTTCAACGACGGCCGGCACATCAGCGAACGGCCGGGCGGGTATCCGCTCGCGTCGTCCGCGTTCCTGGTGTCGGCGCCGATGGTGGTCGGGATCATCTCCCCGCATCACGGGACGGGCGCGTCCCAGTCGGTGACCGCGACCTTGGATGTGCCGCCGGCGTTGCGGGAGCCGATCGGTCCGGTCGTCGGGTACGTCAACGAGAAGCCGGTGCACATTTCGGCGGCCGACCTGTGGTCCGGGGTGGCCGCGTTCGGGCTGCCCGGGTCGGGCAAGTCGGTGCTGGTGACGAACCTGTTCGCCTACGACCTGTTGGAGCGGGTGGCGCCGTCGCGGCTGCCGGGCCGGAAGGGGTCGCGCAACGCGATCGTCGCCTTCGAGTCGAAGGGCCAGGGGGTGCGCGACTACGCGAAGTGGATGAAGCAGTTCAAGGTCGGCGGCTGGATTTCGGAGCTGGGCCGGCCGGAGACTCCAGCGGTCGAGCTGCTCCCGGACGGCGACGTTCACATGCAGGCCGACTTCATCGTGTCGGCGTTGACGTACTACTGGGGCGAGATGTCGATGGGTGCCCAGTCGAGCCAGACCCTCGGGTTCCTGCTGCCGGCGGCGCTGTCGATGACGGATGAGGACGCGGCGACCGCCGGGCTCCCGGCCGGCATGTCGTGGGTGGCGTTCACCGACATCCTGCTCGGCTCGCGGGACGAGGGCGATGACGTCCGGCTGGCCGCGGCGTTCACGGAGCGGGCGATCCGGTCCAAGGACGCGAAGCTGATCGAGATCGCGACCCGGCTCGGGCCGATGTTCGGGGAGAAGGTCACCCCGTCGACGCGCCGCAGTTTGCAGTCGGCGCCGGTGTCCAAGATCGGTCTGCTGCTGAAGGCGGAGTCGTGGTTCGACCCGAAACGCAAACGGATCCGCTTCTCGGATGTGCTCAAGAAGAACCAGGTGCTGATCGTCAACCTGGGCTCGCCGTCGAACCGGAAGGGGTTCGTCCCGGACGCGAAGCTGACGGCGTGCCTGTCGGCGATGCTGATGTTCGCGTTGCAGCACGCGATCATCACGAACTGCTCCGGATGGCAGGAGGAAGGCCGGGCCTCGACGATCTACAGCGACGAGCTGGGTCTGCTCGCCGGCCAGTCGCCGGAGGTGATCTTGTGGCTGCGCAACCAGGGCCGCTCCTACGGTGTGCACATGGTGGTGGCGACGCAGATTCCGGAGCAGCTGGACCCGAAGGTCCGTTCGACGGTGCAAGGGTTCGGGACGATGTTCTGGATGCCGCAGAACGACACGACGGTCCTCGCCGGCGCGGTCGCCGACCTGACGAAGGACGGGTCGGAGTTCACGTCCGCGGACGTGGTCAACCTGGACCGCTTCCACGCGATCGTGCGGGCCACGGTGCAGCAGCGGCCGGCGCCGCCGGTGCCGCTGAAGATGGGGTTCTGGAGCGATGACCTCGGGGCGTTCGCGGCGGATCAGGGCTATGCGCTCTGACCGGGTCGACCTGTTCTGGGGTTCTGTCTGGGACACGTATTCGCGGGCGATCTGGTCGGACCGCGCGATGTTCGAGGCGTTGGAGGAAACCGGCCGGGGCCGGGTGCCGCTGGCGATCTCGCGGGCCTCGAAGCAGCAGGCGCAGGAGATCATTGCGAACGACCTGGTGATGCTGAAGATCCTGGCGACCGTGATGATGTGGCGCACGGTCACGGTCGAGCAGGTGGAGACGATCACCGGGCATGTCCTGGGCCCGAAGCGGATGAACTGGCTGCTGTCGTCCGGGCTGATTTCCCGGGGCCGGTTCATCACGGACGGGATGAACGCGCGGCTGCCGCTGCTGCTGCGGCCGTCGCGCTCGGAACCGTCGGACGTGTTCGAGAAGGTTCTCGACTACCGGGACTGGCTGGGCGTGACCGGCGGGTTGCCGTGGCGGGCCGGAAGCCAGCAGGACCGGCACAACCTGCTGGCGACGGAGCTGGCGATCCGGGTTGCGGAGGAGGAGCTGATGCCGTGCGTCCTCGGCGAGTCGTTCGCGTGGCTGGCGCAGCTGTTCGACTTCGTCCCGAACGATCGGACGTGGGCGGGCGACGCGGTCCTGGTCCGCGGTGACGGGTTGCGGGTTGTGGTCGAGCTGACCGCCGGGACGGGCACGATGTTCGCGAGCAAGGTGGACCGGTGGGCTTCGCTGCTGGCCCGGGACACGGCCAAGTCGACGGTCGTGCTGTTCGTGGAGGCGCGTGACCCGACGGCGGCGGCCAACGTCCGGCAGCGGGCGAAGTCGGAGATCCTGCGCACGATCGGCAACGCCGCCAACGGCACGATCGACCGGCTCCGCAACGACGTGCCGACGCGGATGCTGTACATGTCGTGGCCGGACTGGTTCCCGCAGGACGGGTCGGTCCCGGCGGAGCTGTCGACGTTGCAGGTGCAGCGGCCGACCGGCCCGAAAGGGGCCCGGTTCGAGCCGGCGTCGTTGCGGGACCCGTTCGACGTCGACGGCCCGGACGGGCCGGGATGGTCGGACGTGATCGGTTCTTCCCGGTTGTTGTACGGCTTGCCGCATTGGTTCAGTAACGGGCCCAAACCGGATGTCGACCCGATTGTGTGCCGGCGTGCCGGGTGGGACCGTGTCCCGGCGCCCGCCCTGGTGCGCCCGGAGAACGCGAAAGCAGCCCGGGTAGGGCGGAAAGGGTGAGCGGTCATGGTCGTTCCGTTGGTGGTGCCGGACAGGTACGGCGCTGTGCTCGCCGATGTTCCCGAGTGCGCGCGCCGGCGGGTGCACCGGCATCACATGAGTCCGTACGTGCGGATCCCGAACGGGGGCACGGAGATCTCGAGGTGCAGCTGCGGTTTCGCGCTTCCGGTCACTCCGGGCGACGGCCCGGCGCCGGCCATGCCGACGTGGCAGGAACTGCTCGCCGCGGCCGACCGGTGCCCGGAGCGGTGCCGGACGGCGGCCCAGTTGATGCGCGCTCTCGCGGGGATGGCGTTTGCGGCCTAGCCTGGGCTGATGGATGGTGCGGGGGATGTGCTCGACTGGCTGTACGGGCATGAGGGTGAGGCGCGGGTGGCGTTCACCTCCGGTGCGAGCCGGGTCGATGCGGTGCTGCCCGCGGAGGTGATGCTTTCGGTGCGGGACGTGCTGCGCGTTGCGGTCGCGGGACTGCCGGTGATCGTGCTGGCGGCCGGGCGGGATCTGTCGCCGGAGCAGGCCGGGAGCCTGCTGGGAATGTCGCGGACGTCGGTGATGACGGAGATCGTCCGCGGGACACTGCCGGCGCACCGGGTCGGGTCGCACTGGCGGCTGCGGTTCGTCGATGTGCTGGACCGGCGGGAGCGGGATGCGCAGGCGGCGTCGGAGCAGGCGGCGCTGGCCCGGATCGCGCTGGCGAAGGATTTGCGCCCGGGCGGCTGAGCCGCGTGCCGACGCCCGGGCGAGGTGCGCACGTGGCAGGAGGCGATCAACGGCGAGCATGTCGATGCCAGGGAGCTGCGTCAGATCGCGGACGCCGGCGTCCCGGCCGAGGTGCTCGGGCAGTGGGTCCGGACGTTGCCGATCCCGATGCCGAGAGCCAGCGACGTGCACCGGATCAGGGACGCGGCCCAGCAGTTCCCGGACCCGATGTCGTTGCAGGGCAAGGTCGCCCTGGTCAAGCACCGGCCGGACCGGCGGTACCGGTACGGCGACCGGGTGGGCGTCGTGGCGGCGCTGGCGTTGATGCGCGATGACGACGTCAAGCCTCTGGTGCCGAGCGGGCGACCGGCCGGTCGTGGCCGATCAGTCGTCCCCGCACATAAGTCAGGCATGCCTACGATCAACCCGGGCGCCGCGGCGAACCGTGAGCAGGCCCGGCGCAGCGATGGGAAGTTCGGCACCACGACGCACGCCGAACAGGACACGCTGGGCCCGACCGGTTTGACTGCCGGCAGGTGCAGCGATTGCGGCGAGCCCGTCGACGGCGGTCGGGACGGACGATGCGCCGACGACGCACAAGCAATGTGCTCCGAATGCGCGGTCAACCCGGTCGACCGGGCGCGGCTGGGAGACACCCGGTGCGCCGACTGCATCGCCCTGGTGTGCTACGAGTGCGGGGCGGAACTTGCCGAGGGCGAGGGCCTGGTCGACGGGTGCTGCAACGGGTGCAACGGGGACGACGAGGAGTAGCCGTACCCGGCGTTAGGTCACCCGCCGCATACATCACTGCAAAGGGCCATCTCCTGCGGCCCGCGATCTCTCGGAGTGATGATGTCCGTCCGTACCCGTGTCGCAGCGATTGTGGCTGCCGTTCCCCTCATCGCCGGCGTCGCCCCCGCGACCGCGCAAACCGACAAGGCCCCGGCCGGCACCATCCACGGCGTCGGGTCGTGGGTGTTCGTCAACCACAAGACCACCGACCGGATCGCGGATCTGGCCCGCCCGTTGTACGTGAACTGGATCAGCGCGTACGACTACATGGAGCACGTCCACACCGGGCCGAACCGGTTCAACTGGGCCGGGTTCGACGCCGCGCAGAAGGCCGCTCACGAGCTGAACAAGCCGTGGTCGATCATGGTCATCCCGTCCACGCTCGAGCGGGGCCTGCCGTCCTGGTACATGTCGGATCTGGCGTCGAACGAGAAGATCTCGATCTACCGCGGCAACTTCCCGGCCTGGTACTCGAAGACCGCGAACGCGAAGCTGTCCCAGCTGCGCGCCGCGATCGCGAACCGGTACGGGGACGACCCGCTGCTGCAGATGGTCCGGGTCAACCTGTTCTGGGCGACGCACGGCGAGCCGTGGTTCGAGGGCGGCGGCCAGGGACGCAAGCAGTGGCTGGACAAGTACCGCTCGTACACGAAGAAGCCGAACACCACGTACGAGCAGCTGCGCGCTGCGTATAACCAGGCCGAAATATCCGCGTTCGACGAGATGGCCCGGCTGTTCCCGTCCCGGATCAAGCTGTCGATGGCGACCGGGTTCGCCTACTCCGACTACGTCACGGCGACGAACGCGAGCATCTGGGGCAAGCCGAACGCGCACCCGCAGCGCCTGAACACGTGGGGCAAGCTGCGCGGCAAGTACGGCGACCGGGTCGTCTTCCAGCAGAACGGGGCCGGTTCGCCGGAGAACAACGGCAACTACGACGGCGCCCGCGGGTTCGGCCTGTGGCTGGCGAACAGCTTCGGACGCAATGGTGTCTACCCGGGCGCCATCGGCGCTCAGCAGGTCGCCGGCGTCATCAAGTACGACGGGCGGATGGACGTGAACCGGTTCCGCAAGATGATGTCGGTCGAGGCCGGACGGTCGACCTTCATCGAGATCTATGAGACGGACGTGGCCGCCGCGAACGCGGCAGCGAACGCGACCGGCCGTGCGCTGCGGGACGCCCTCTCGGACGCCGACAGGCTGAACTGGCGCTGACCCGGACAAGATGGATGGGTGCCCGCTGATCTTGTCACCTACTCCTTCGCGTCCCAGCTGATCGACACGTACCTGTCGACCTTGCGTTCTCCGGCCAGCCGGGCGACGATGCGTGCTTCCCTGGACGCGGTCGCCCGGCTGCTTGGCGAGATATCCGGGGTAGACCTGGACGCTTCCGGTGGGGGACCGGGCGATCGCATCGACTGGGCGGCGATGACGTTCGAGCGCGCGGTCCGGATCCGGGCGGCCGCGTTGGACCGGTGGTCCCCGGCGACCGTCAACCGGCACCTGGCCGCCGTGCGCGGGATCGTGAAGATCGCGTGGCTGTCCGGACTGATGACGTCGCAGAACGCGGACGCGGTCGCCGCCGGGTTGAAGTCGGTGCCGGTGCAGAGCCGCTCGGATACGGCCCGGATCTTCACCGCCGGCGAGCTGCGGACGGTGTTCGCCGACCTCGCGGACCGGGACGGTGTCGTGGCCCGGCGGGACGCCGCCATGCTGGCCCTGCTGACCGGGTGCGGTCTGCGCCGCTCGGAGCTGGCTGCGCTCGACCTGGACGACCTGGACGGGACGACGGTGACGGTCCGGTCCGGGAAGGGCGGGAAGGCGCGGCTGGTCTTCATCGACCACGGTGCGCACGCTGCCGTCGCCGACTGGGTGGCGGCCCGCGGCGAGGATCCGGGTCCGCTACTGCTGACGTTCGGGCGGGGCCGGGACGCGGGCCGGATGACCGGTCACGGGATCTGGAAGCGCGTGAACCTGGTGTTCGTGCGGGCCGGCGTCTACCCGGCCGCCCCGCACGACTGCCGTCGCTGGATGATCACCGAGCTGCTGTCCGCCGGCCAGGACGTCATCGCGGTACGCGACCTCGCCGGCCACAGCAGCGTGTCGACGACAGCCGTCTATGACCGGCGCGGAGTGGACGCGGCACGCCGGGCAGCCAGTCACCTGCATGTCCCGTACGTCGGGCCCGGTTAGGAACCGTGCCCCTGTTCTCCCCTGACGATCCGGTCGATCTCCTGCTCGATCCGGCTGACCGCGGTGCGTCGCTGTTCGTCCAGGACCTGGGCGTACACCTGGATCATCGACGGGCTCGACCACCCGTATGTATCGAGCATGGCCGACGTGCTCATGCCACTGGCGAGGCCGACCGTGGCGCTGAAATGGCGCGCCTGGTGCAACCGGTAGTGCGGCGTGCCGGCATCACGGAGCAGTTGCTTCCAGCGCTTCCAGTCAAGGCTCGGGTTGATCGGCCGGCCGTTCGGTTGCGCGAAAAGGAACTCGTCCTTGTCCTCGCCCCACGGGTATCCGGCTTGCAGGCGTTCCCGCTTCGAGATCGCGAGATGCTCGTCGAGAGCCTCGATGAGGGCGTCCGTCAGGGCGATCGTCCGGGTCCGGCGGCTCTTTGTCGACTTGCTGATCAGGCCGCCCCTGACCCCCATCGGGCAGCACCGGGCGTGACCGGTGCATCCGGGCTGGCAGGGTGCCGGGCAATCCCTGGTGTGCTGGGTGCAGCCTTTCTTGCACGGCTTGGTCTTGCAGTGCGGCTTGGCACAGGCGGCCGGGTCGGTACACCCGTGCTCCCAGGTGCCGCGGGTCAGCGATTGCCGGATGACGAGCATCCGCTCATCGCGGCGGTAGGCGCTGCGGCGCATAGCCAGTGCCTCACCCTGGCGCACCCCCAGGACCATCGCGAGCAGGAACCGGGACCGCCAGCGGTGGCCGGCTAACTGCCGCATGATCGCACCGGCGTGGGCGTTCTCGATCGACTCGATCTCGACCGGGTCGTGCGCGGGGGCTTGGGCGCGGATGGCGGGGTTCTTCACCATGAGGCCCTCGTCGATGGCCTTGTTCAAGCACGCGCACAGCGTGCGCCGGACGCCGAGCACCGTCGAGACCGAGACGTCGGGACCCGAGGGGGACAGCATCCAGTCGAACATGTCCTCGATCTGGCGCCGGGTCAGTTTCTCGAGCCGGATGTGACCGAGCCTGGGCAGGATGTAGCACTTCATGTGGCTCGCGTAGTACCTCGCCGTCGACGGCGCCTTCTGGCGCTTCTTGTCCGCGAGCCAGGTGTGCGCCCACTCGGCGAGGGTGCCGGCGTTGACGGCGGCGACGCCGCCCTCGTCCCGCAACTTCTCGAGCGCCTTCAGCCTCCGGAGCGCCTCGGCCTTCGAGGTCGCCGAGTAGTGCTTGCGGACGCGTTTTCCGGTGACCGGGTGGGTCCCGAACGAGACGTAGCCCTCCCAGTAGCCGTTCGGCATGAGCTTCGGCTCGCCACGGCCGTATGCCGCCCGTTTGCTCATGCCGACTTCCCGATCAGCCGGTCGATCGCGTGGGCGGGGATGCGGGGCACCGACTGGAACCGGGTCGATTCGAGCTGGCCGGAGGCGATCATGCGCTGCACGGTCGCTTTGGAGACGTTGAGCATGGACGCGCATTCGAGGACCGAATAGAACCGGGGACCGTCGAGGCCGGACTCCAGGTGCAGGCGCAGGTCGTCGATGGCCTGGTCCAGTGCGGTGAGTGCGTGGTCGACGGCAGCCCGGCGCTTCATGACCTTATCCAGGAGGCGGTCGGTGGTCGAAGGACGGAGCTTCTGGGTGTTGGTTTCCATGACCAGCATGTGTGCGGGGAGTCCCCACGGCTCATAGCAAGTGGCACGAAAGTTCTGGACGGATGGCACGAAAACACGGCTGCTCCTGATGGCTATATGCCCTCTGAGCTGGTCTTTTATCGGTGGGGCGTCAGGGGCTTGAACCCTGGACCGACGGATTATGAGTCCGCTGCTCTGACCGACTGAGCTAACGCCCCGCACCGGCCGCGACACGGGCGCGGGCCGGCGGGCAGATCCTATCGAGCCACCCGGCGCCCGACAGAAATCGACCGACCGCTAGCCCTCGCCGGAAATGCCGGTCTACGGTAAATTGCTCCAACCGCGGGGTCACTCCCGGCCCCGTCAGCGGGTGCCCGCCAGGGCGCTCACATAAGGAAGGAAGATCACCCGATCATGGGTTTTCTGGACAACCTGAAGGATGGCCTCGGCTTCGACTCGGACGAGGAGAAGGCGCAGAAGGCAGCGGAGAAGGCGGCCGAGGAGGCCAAGGACCGCGCCGAGGAAGCAGCGAAGCAGGCCAAGGAGGCCGCCGACGCCCAGGCGAAGGCGAACGAGGCCAAGGCGAAGGCCGACGAGGCCACCCGCAAGTCCGCTCCCGCCCCAGCGCCAACCTCCACCTCGGCGCCGACCTCGGCGCCGGCCCCCAAGCCGACGCCCGAGCCCAAGGTCGCCACGGCGCCCGACTACACCAAGTCTGTCCCGGCTCCCGAGGCCGAGGCCGCCCCGGCGCCGCCGAAGGCTGCCCCTGCTCCGCGCGCGGACAAGCCCAAGCCGGACCACGACCGGGACCGCGACCGCGCGGACCGCTCCGACCGGAACGATGACGACGATTACCGCGTTTACACGATCAAGCCTGGCGACACCCTGTCCGAGATCGGCGAGCGGTTCGGCGTCCCGTACATGAAGATCGCCAAGCTGAACAACATCTCCAACCCGGATCGGATCTACGCAGGCAACAAGATCAAAATCCCGAACGGCTGACCGCTTGGTCCCCGTCCCACGGGTCTGCCACCACATACGGCGCCCGGGGCGGTGGAGAGGTCGGTGAGCGAGCGGGGTGGAAGGGGGCCTTCCACCCCGCTCGTGACGTCTCGGCTGTTTCGGTTTCGGATTGCCGAGCACTCTTTGCTATGGTTTCCGAGCGCCTGCGAGGGCGTGCCAGACGATCCCCTGTAGCTCAACTGGCAGAGCATTCGGCTGTTAACCGAAGGGTTGTTGGTTCGAGTCCAACCGGGGGAGCTTTTCTTCAACCGCCGCGCCGAATGCCGCGCGCCCCTTCTCCCAGTTCATCGCCCGGTTGACCCAGCGCGCGTAGTCCGCCGAAATGGCGTCCATCGCGTCGGCTTGGGAGCCGAGTTCGCTGAGTGTGATCGCGTAGTCCGACGCGGTGCCGGGCTGCCAGAAGAGCACGGGTGAGGCGTTGGAGTCCACCAATGCTTCGGCCGAACCGGGTTGCAGCCGTTCCCGTTGTCAGCGGGGCTGAACCCGCGACAAATGCACACCGCATCGGCCGGCGTGAGCGCAACTCCTCATCCGCCGCCGGCCGCCGGGCGGACCGTCCGCCCCTGGGATGACTGAGCACCGGCCCCGACGCCGGTGGTTCACCAACCGCGAGAACACACCGACCCGTTTCCCTCGGACCGGTGTCTCAGTGGCGCCTGCTTTCGAAAGGAAACCCGCGTCCGGGCACCGACGACACCGACTGCCCCGGCGGACCCCGAGGTGGCGGCGGCGAACGCCCGGCCCCGGCGAACGGCCAGGCCGACGCCCCGGCCGGGCACCACGGCGCTCCGGGCAGCCGCGTCAGCAACGCCTGACCGAGCGGAGCGCAGCGGGCAGGCCCTCGTTGAGGGGCCCGCTGGTTCATCGACTCGGACCAAGATCTCGTTGTGGGGCCGGCCTCTAGCTGGGCCGGCCCCACAACGAGAACGTGTCCCCCGGGTCGAGAAACCGCCGGCTAGTCCAGACCGACCTGTTCGCGAAGGCGGGCGCGGGCGTCGGCGAATGCCTCGCGCACACCCGGATCCCCCAGCCGCACGCGCCGGCCGAGGATCGTCTGGTCCAGCAACGACTGATCGCCGAGGTTCTTGCGGATGACGACCCGGCCCGAGCCGCTGACGCCCACGTCCACCTCCTCGACCAGGACGACCGAGGCCTGGACCCGCTCCCGAAACGCGGCCAGCACCTGCATCGTGTCCCGGAAGACCCACTGCTGTGGGCGGGCACCGTCCACCCACGTGACGGTGAGGGTGAAGTTGTCGTGATCCCACGAGCCGTGGTCGACCAGGTGCCACGGCCGCACGAGGATCTCGCCCGCGGCTGGCACGGCATACAGGTGCGCGGTCCCGACCACCACCCACGTGCCACCTTCGTCGCGGGCCGCGGCGAGGGGGCGTTCGCCCGGAGCGAGGCCGAGGCGGGCCCTGACCTCCGACGGCAGCGAGGGCGTATCGTCCTTGCGGCGCAACAGTTTCACGTCAGTTCACTCCTTCGCGAAGAATGGCCAGCTGGCGCTGCAGATCCTGCAATTGGGTGCCGACCTGGCGCACCTGGCCGGGGTCGGCGTCCGGGTCGGACGAGAGCCGGCGCATCCACGACATGGCGTCGGCGATCTGCCGGGTCAGGGAGACCTCGCGGACGCGGGCGACGAGCGAATCGACATACCGCTGGTCGGGGCCGCCCGTCGCGGGATCGATGGACGTCGGCAAGGTCGCGACCGACAGCGCCGAGACCAATGGCTGCGCCGCCAGCGGAGCCTGTTGGGTCACGCCGTCCACCCACTGCGCCAGCGTCATGCCCTCGGAGACAACGACACTGCGCATCGCGTCGAACACCGCCCGGTGTGCCGGCGCGACGAACGCATCGGGCGGCACCGTGTCGTAGAGGTCGGGCGGGACGGCGTTGGGATACTGCAGAACCACCTGCAGGAGTTGGGCTTCGGCGTTGACGATCGGGTCGCGCAGGTCGGGCATGGGGTATGCCGCGGCGAGCTCGGCCGCGCTGGGTTCCGGAGCGTCGGCGTCGCGACGGTGCGGCCCGTCCTCGGGCGCCTTGAGGGTCCCGGCGCGCCGCATCTGGTCGGCCAGCTGCTCGACGCCAACCCCGATCCACCCCGCCACCGTGCGCTGGTACTCGGGTCGCAAACTGGGATCCTTGACCGAATTGATCACCGGGGCAACGACTTTCATCGCCTGCACCCGGCCCTCGGCGGTGCCGAGATCGCAGCGCGCGATCAGCGTCCGCACCGCGAACTCGAACATCGGGACGGCGTCGTCGACGAGGGTTTTGACGGCGTCGGCGCCCTTCCGGATGCGCAGATCGCATGGGTCCATCCCGTCGGCGGCGACCGCGACGAAGGACTGCGCGGTCCAGCGCTGGTCCTCGGCGAAGGCCTTCATCGCCGCCTTCTGCCCGGCGGTGTCGCCGTCGAAGGTGAAGACGATCCGGGCCGGGTCGAGGCCGGGCTCGTCACGCATCAGCCGGCGCAGCAGCTTGATGTGGTCGACCCCGAAGGCCGTGCCGCAGGTGGCGACGGCCGACTGGACACCGGACAGGTGGGCGGCCATGACGTCGGTATAGCCCTCGACCACCACGGCCTGCCGCCCTTGGGAAATGACCCGTTTGGCGAGGTCGATGCCATAGAGCACCTGGCTCTTCTTGTAGATCGTCGTCTCTGTCGTGTTGAGGTACTTCGCCTCGATCCGATCGTCGTCGAAGATCCGGCGCGCGCCGAAGCCGATGGTGTCGCCGGAGGTGTCGCGGATGGGCCACATCAGCCGGCCGCGGAAGCGGTCGTAGATGCCGCGCGCGCCACGCCCGACGAGGCCGGCCAGCGTCATCTCCTCGTCGCTGAAACCCTTGCCCCGCAACAACCGTGCCAAATCCTCCCCACCCCGCGGCGAGAACCCGACCCCGAACGGCTCGCACTGCGCGCCGTTGAAGTCGCGCTGGCGCAGGAAGTCCCGCGCTGCCCGGGCGTCGGGACTCGTGATCAACAGGTCGGTATAGAACTCCTGCGCGATCCGGTGCGCCTCGACCAGCCGGGAGCGCCGCCCGAGGCCGCCCTCCGGACCACCCGCCCCGCCCTCCTCCCGCTGCAGTTCCATGCCGAGCCGGGAGGCGAGGCGCTCGACCGCTTCGACGAAGCTGAGGTGGTCGATCTTCTGGACGAAGGCGACGACGTCACCGCCCTCGCCGCAGCCGAAACAGTGGAAGGTGCCGGCGCTCTCGCGGACCGTGAACGAGGGGGTCTTCTCGTCGTGGAAGGGACACAACCCCTTGAGCGAACCGACCCCGGCGCTGCGCAGGGTCACGTGGTCGCGCACGACGTCGACGATCGACGTGCGGTCCTTGACGGCCGCGATGTCCTCGGCTCGGATCCGCCCGGCCACACCGCTCCTTCCGTCGCTGCCCGCAGGTGCGACGTCAGTGTATGTGGGCCGCCTCGCCGAATCCCCACGCGCGGGCGAAAGCCCAGGCGCTAGGGTCGGTCAGGCTGGCCACCTGGTCAGCGACGACGCGCCTCCGCGCGGCGTCGTCCACAGCCTGGTCATGGTCGGCGCGGAAGTCGGCGGCGAGGCGGGTCGGGTCGTGCTCGAAGCCGGCTACGAGGGCCTTGATCACCTCGCGCTGCCGCTCCTGGATCGTGAGCCGGTCCGGGGCGTACATGACGAAGTGCGCGGCGACGGCCTTCAGGACGGCCACCTCTGCCCGGGTCTCCTCCGGGACGACGAGCCGGGCGGCATACCGGGTCAGCGGGCCCGCACCGTAGACCTCGCGCGTTGCCGCTTCGGAGGCCAGGACGAACCGGCCGATCAGCCGCGACGCCAGGTCTTTCAGCGCCGCCCGGTCGCGTCGGCTGCCGTCATAGGAACTTGGCACCATCCCGGCGGCAACGAGCCGCGCCCAGGCGTCGGCGACGAGGCTCGCGCTCAGGTCCGCGGCATACACCCCGTGCGCGACGGAGAGCACGCCGGCGATCTCGTCGGGGTCGCCCAGCATCCCCGGATCGAGCCGGCCGCTGGCCACCGCATCCTCGACGTCGTGCACCGAATAGGCCACGTCGTCGGACCAGTCCATGACGTCGGCCTCCAGGCACCGCTCCCCCGGTCCGCGCCCCGCCCGCACCCAATCGAACACCGGCAGGTCATCGGCATACGCGCCGAACTTGGGTGTCTCGCGATCGCCGCGCTCCCACGGATACTTCACGCTGGAGTCCAGGCTCGCGCGCGTGAGGTTCAGGCCCGCAGGACGGCCGTCAGCGTGAAAACGCTTGGGCTCCAAGCGCGTCAGGATGCGCAGCGTCTGCGCGTTGCCCTCGAAACCACCGATGTCGTCACACAACTCATCGAGAGCGCGTTCGCCGTTGTGCCCGAACGGCGGGTGACCCAAGTCGTGCGCCAGGCAGGCCACCTCGACCAGGTCGGCATCGCAGCCGAGCGCAGCCCCGAACTCGCGCCCGATCTGCGCCACCTCGAGCGAGTGGGTGAGCCGGTTGCGCACGAAGTCGTCGCTGTCGGGCGCGAGGACCTGCGTCTTGGCCGCGAGCCGCCGCAGCGCCGCCGAGTGGATGAGCCGTCCGCGGTCGCGGGCGAAGTCGTCGCGGTCGGTGCGCTTGAGCGCCGGGTCCTCGCCGACCCACCGCTCCCGGTCGTGAGGGCCGTATGCCGCGCTCACCGCTCCTCCGGCCCGCTCGCGCCGGTGCCGTCGCCGGGGTCGGCAAGGCCGAGCGTGGCCCGGTTGCGCACCACCCAGGCCGGCACCGCGCCGTACCGCTGCGGCTTGACCAGCAGCCCGCGGGCGCTGTCAGCGACCAACTCGGCCATGCGCCTATCGCGGGTCGCCTGCTGCTTCGCCGTGAGCACCCAATGGATCGCCAGGCGGCGATAGGTGGGGGTGGCCAACTCGAGCCAGCGGGCGGCGACCGGATCTGCGGCCAGCTGCGCGGCATACTCCGGCGGCAACTCCTGATCGCCCGGCTTCTCGTAGGCGTAGACGCCGGACTTCTCGGGCCTTCGGCGCTCGAAGGCGGCCAGGCCGGCCGGCTGCATCCGGCCCGTGGCGATCAACTGCTCCACGAGGGCGATATTCACCGAACTCCACACGCTGCCCGGGCGACGGGGCGTCCAGCGCTGCCGGGTGGTGTCCGCGTCGATCCGTTGCGCGACCGAGTCGATCCAGCCGAAACACAGCGCCTCGGGCACGGCCTGGGCCCAGGTCAGCCCCCGGTCGGCGACGTGCCTCTTGCGAAGCCCCATCCACAGCTCGCTGGCCGTCTCGTGGTGCGCCGCCAGCCACGCCCGGAACTCCTCGGGGCCGGAGAAGAACAGCGCGGGACGTTCGGGACTGCCTCCCGGGGTCCCGATGCCATCGCGCTTCGCCCTCGCCATGGCCACCACCTTGCCAGAGGTGACCGACAGGCCACCTCAGCGCGGCATGTCGCGGAACCACGCCTCCCGATCCGCGGGATCCGGCCCTATCCGGCACCGTTGGGGAGGTGACCCGGCCACCGGCGCGTGGTGGTCGAGCCGGTGCACGACCGCCGAACCGTTCGCGAATCGCGTTGAGGACGGCGCAACTATCAGCCCCGGATCGGTCGATCTTGTTGACGAACACCAGCATCGGCACCCCGACCCGGCGCAATGCGCGCCACAACACGACCGTCCTGCGCCTGCACTCCCTCGACGGCCGACAGCACGAGGACGGCCGCGTCGAGAATGCCGAGGGAACGCTCGACCTCCGCGATGAAGTCCGGGTGACCGGGGGTGTCGACGATATTGACCTGCAGGTCGCCGAGCGCGAAGGACGTCACCGCCGACCGGATCGTGATGCCCCGATCGCGTTCCAGGTCAAGGGAATCGGTGCGCGTAGCGCCCGCGGCGACGCTTCCGAGGGTGTCGATGACGCCCGCGTCGAAGAGCAGGCGTTCGGTCAGGCTGGTCTTGCCGGCATCAACATGCGCGACGATCCCGAGGTTGAGGGTGGTCAATGGACAACTCCACGGCAGAACGGATGAGGGTCCGGAGCGTGAGAGCTGTCATTGCCTGTGGCCTTTCGAGTGGGTACCGCGCCTAGCAGGGCTCAACGGCAAGGCTGCCTGGAGATCGGCTTGCGCGCCAACGATTTTCCCCCGAAACCGCCATTTCGCCCACGAAGGCCGGGGTTGCAGTGCACTATGGGAGACCGCGCCAGGGGCGCGGTCATACCGATCACAAGGGGGAATCATGAGGACATCACGAGTCGGACTCGTGGCAGCGCTCGCGGCACTCGGCACGGGACTGGGCTGCGCGGCAGCGGCGGCTCCAGCGCCGGCGGCCGGCAACAAGACCTCGTACACGCCGGCGGTCTCGCGCGACGGGAGGTACGTCGCCTTCGCCTCCGACGCAACCAATCTCGTCGCGGGCGACACCAACGGCAAGCGCGACATCTTCGTGCGCGACACCGTGGCGAAGAAGACCCGCCGGGTGTCGATCGGCGCGGGAACGACGCAGGCCAATGGATCCAGCTTCTGGCCGAAGATCTCCGACAACGGCCGGTACGTCTCCTTCATCTCCAGCGCGACCAACCTCGTGGCCGGCGACACCAACGCCCAGGCCGATGCCTTCCGCGTCGACACCACGACGGGCGCCGTCCTGCGACTCAGCGTCGGCGCCGGCGGCAAGCAGGCCAACGGCAAGTCGGCCAATCTGGACATGGACGCCACCGGCACGAAGTTCGTCTTCAGTTCCACGGCAACCAACCTCGTTACCGGCGACACCAACAGCACAGAGGACGTCTTCGTCCGCGATGTGACGACAGCGACGACCAGACGGATCTCGAGGTCGTCGAGCGGCGGGCAGATCACCTCCGGCACGGTGGAGATGACAACCATCAGTCCCAACGCTGCATACGTCGGATTCGTCTATGAGCTACCAGGCGGGCGATCGGATCTTGGCTACCAATGGACCCGCTCGTCGAATTACCTTTCGGAGCTGAGCGACGCCGCCGAGTACTACGGCAGCGTGGCGGGAACCAACCACGGTGTGGCTTGGCTCGCCGGCGCCTACGCCGAGGGCGGCCACTGCGACAGCCAACTCGCCACCGCCCCGCAGGCCGGGGACCCCGCCCTGGACGTCTATCTGGGTGAGTGCACCGGTCACAACGGGCAGACCATGGACGCCAATCCCGCCGGCACGATGATGGCGGTAGTGATCGGCGATTGGGGGTCTGCGACCACTCTGTATCTCTTCGACAAGGACCTCGACCTGTGGGATGACGCTCCCGACGGGAACGCGGTCGCGTCGCTGGCCCGGGAAACCATCACTCCCGCCCTCGCGGCCAACGGTCAGAGCGTGGTCTATGCCGACGACTCGGGCCAGATCCGCAAATGGACGCACAAGACCGGCGCGATCGCGCTGATCAGCACCAGGTGAGGCTCACCCACCGCTGACATCGTCCTCGGCCTGCGCCACGAGCGCTCGTTGCTCGGGCGTCAGGTCGGGGCTGTCCAGCCAGCCCTCGGGCAACACGACATGCCGCGGGTTGCCCGAGCGGCCGCGCTGGCCCTCGGCGTCGGCGCCCGGCCAGGGCGCCTCGGGGTCGAGATCGGCGATCAGGTCGTCGAGATCGGCCAGGGTGTTGACGAGCGCCAGCCGGTGGCGGATCGTCGGACCGGCCGGAAAGCCCTTGAGATACCAGGCGATGTGCTTGCGGATGTCGCGGCAGCCCTTCGCCTCGTCCTCATAGAAGTCGCAGAGGTATGCCGCGTGCCGCCGCAGCGTGGCGCCCACCTCACCGAGGGTGGGCGTCACGCGCTCGGGCCGGCCGGCGAAGGCCGCCGCCAGATCGGCGAAAAGCCATGGGCGGCCGAGACATCCGCGCCCGACGACGACGCCGTCGCAGCCGGTCTCAGCAACCATCCGAAGCGCATCCTCGGCCGACCAGATGTCGCCATTTCCGAGGACGGGGATGCCGGGCACGGCCTCCTTGAGCCGGGCGATCGCGCTCCAGTCCGCCGTGCCGCTGTAGGCCTGCGAGACCGTGCGCGCGTGCAGAGCCACCGCCGCCGCCCCCGACGAGGCGGCGATCCGCCCGGCGTCGAGATAGGTCAGGTGTCCGTCGTCGATGCCCATGCGCATCTTCACGGTGACCGGCACGTCATACGGCTCGGCTTCCCGCACCGCCGCGGCGACGATCGAGCGGAACAGCTCCCGCTTCCACGGCAGCGCTCCCCCGCCGCCCTTGCGCGTCACCTTCGGCACGGGGCATCCGAAGTTGAGATCGATGTGATCGGCCCGGTCTTCCTGCACGAGGATCCGCACGGCGGCGGCCGTCGTCACCGGGTCGACGCTGTAGATCTGGGTGGAGCGGGGCGATTCGTCCGGATCGTGCTCGATGAGCCGCATCGTCAACTCGTTGCGCTCCACGAGCGCCCGCGAGGTGATCATCTCGCTGACATACAGCGAGGTCGCCCCCGACCCGCCGGCGCCGCCGTACTCCCGGCACAGGCGCCGGAAGGCGCGGTTGGTGATCCCGGCCATCGGCGCGAGTACGACGGGCGAGGCGATGGTGAGCGGCCCGAGGCGCAGCGGCCGGGCTGCGGGTGCGGGCAGGAGGGATGCGGTCATGACCGGGAATATTGTCCCATTCTCGCGGGTGGGCTCCGGGCAAGTTATCGTGACCGCACTGGGGACAGGGAGAAATATCGATGAGCAGACGTATGACGGCCGGTGCTGTCGCCGCGCTGGTTGCGCTCGCCGGGTGTTCCGGTGGGTCGGGCGGGGGCCGCGTCCGAGTGACCTACTCGGGCAGCGCCTCGACGGCGAGCACGTCGACCGCGAGCGCGTCGACGGCGAGCGCCTCGAGCACGCCGGAGACGACGACGTCCGCCTCGTCCACCTCGGCCGGCGCCACCGAGGGCGGGGACGAGGCCCCTGACACCCGCGAGGCCATCCCCGGGCCCGACGTCGAGGTGGTGGCCCTGTCGAAGGCCCCGACGATCGACGGCGACCAGCGCGAGTGGGAGAAGGTCCCGGCATACAGCGTGCAGACCCAGGTCGGGGGCAAGGGCAGCACCAAGGCGACCTCCTCGTGGCGCCTCGGCTGGGACGAGAACGCCCTCTACCTATTCGCCCGCGCGGCCGACCCGGCGCTGACCCAGACGCACGTGCAACGGCCGTGGCTCATCGGCACCGGCGACGCGATCGGCCTGGAGATCGGGACCTTCCGCGACCGCGTCAGCACCACCAAACTCGATGCCCAGGACACGCGAATCCTGATCGCCCCCAACGAAACCGGCGGCACCTTGCGCGCGATCGCCAAGGCCGACGGCGACGACTTCGACCAGGGCACGACCTGGACGAGCGGATCGGCCGTCGCCAAACGGACGGCGAGCGGATGGGTCGTCGAGGCAGCCATACCGTGGTCGGATCTGGGCCAGAAACCCAAGGCCGAACTCACCCTCGCGGGCCAGCTTCTCCAGGCCGACGCGGTCGCGAGCGGCGCCAAGCGCGGCTCTCTCGCCGCCCTGCTGTCCAACAACCCGCAGCGGCGCGGCAGCGGACTGAAGTGGCGGTTCGCGTGGGGGCAGTTGACTCTGCAGAAGTGACCCGACGAAGGCCGCCCGCCGGGTGACCGGTGCCAGGATGGGTGCATGACGACGCTCATCACTCCCGACGGCCTGCACGCCGCCCTCGCGGGTGAGCGCCCACCGCTGCTGCTCGACGCGCAGTACAACCTCACCGGCACGCCGGGACGGGAGCTGTACGCCGCCGCCCACCTCGCCGGTGCGCTGTTCGTCGATGTCGACCTCGACCTCGCCGACCCGCCCGGTCCCGGCGGTCGCCATCCCCTGCCGGACATGACCCGTCTGCAGGGCACGCTGCGCCGCCTCGGCATCAGCGACAACAGCCCGGTCGTCGTCTACGACCAGGGCAGCGGGATGGGGTCGGCACGCGCCTGGTGGCTGCTCACGTATGTGGGGCTGGCCGACGTGCGCGTCCTCGACGGCGGCCTTGCCGCCTGGACCAGCGCCGGGTATGCCGTGACCGACGCTCCGTCCCGGCCGCCGGTTCCCGGCGGGGTCACCGTGCGACCCGGGGCGCTGCCGGTGCTCGACGCCGCGGCGGCCGCCGAGGTGGCTCGGCGCGGCATACTGCTCGACGCCCGCGCCGCCGGGCGCTTCGAGGGCCGCACCGAACCCATCGACGCCGTCGCCGGACACATCCCCGGCGCCCGCAATGCCCCACTCGACGAGTTCACCGGCGCCGACGGGCGGCTGCTCGACAAGGAACGCCTGCACGCCTACTTCGCGAGCAAGGGCGTCTTCGACAGCGCCGCGGTCGGCGCCTACTGCGGCAGCGGCATCACCGCGGCGCGTATGGCGTTGGCACTGCGGCAGATCGGCGTCACACCGGCGGTGTATGTCGGCAGCTGGAGCGAGTGGATCACCGACCCGGACCGGCCGGTCGCCACCGGCGCCGAGTAGCCTTGCCCCTCGTGTCCCCGCAAGCCGCACCGCAGCAGGTCCCCCAGCCCCGCAACGCCAGCGAGCGCGCCCTCGTCGCTCTCGCCCGTCTCCCCCGGCCGGTGCCGGTGCTTGGGGTGCTCGTCCTGCTCGCCATCGGGGCGTTCGTGCCGACCTACGGCTGGATCGCCACCGCGCTCGTCGCGCTCTTCCTGGCGTGGATCCTCAGCCTGAGCTGGCCCCGGCTGACCGGGGTGGAGAAGATCATGCGGATCGCCGTGATCGCCTTCGTCGCCGGCCTCGCGGTCATCCAGTCGCGGCCTCGTTGACCGGACCTCCGAGGTCCGGTTCGATGACGTCGATCAGGAACTCGTCGTCGAGCGGCCAGCTCAGCGGCGTCGGGTACCACCGGCGCAGGCTGCCCGGCACCTTGAACGGGCGCCACTGATCCATCGGCAACGCCAACCGGTCCGCGATGGCCCAGAGCACCGCAGGATGGTGTCCCATCCCGATGTGACTGGCCTTGACCTCGATGTTCTCGGCCTTGCCGTAGATCTCGTTGAGGCAGGCCTGCCACGGGACGATCCCGTCGGTGCGGGAGTAGATGGCGGTCGTCGGGATCGGCATCGGGTCGCGCAGATGCTCCTGCTCGGGCATGTCGAGTTCCTCGGCCTCGACGTGCAGGTGCCGGTAGCGGTCGAAGACGAGAGAGGCGAGCGTGTCCTCGCGGTGGATCAGCCGGAACGGCGAGCCGAGCGTGATGACCTGGCGCACCTGGTCGGGATAGGCCCGGCCGAGCTGGCGAGCATACAGACCGCCGAGGCTCCACCCGATGAGGGAGATCGGGCCGTGCTCGGCCGTGAGGTTCTCCACGCTGGCGCGCATCGAGTCGACGATGAGGCGGGTCGGTCCGATATTGCGCCCGACGCCCCAGCCGTGCGGGTGATAGCCCAGCGAGGACAGGTAGCTGCGCATGATCGCGGTGGTGTAGTCCCCCGCCATCAGCCCCGGAAGGACCAGAACGTGCTGGCCATCGCCGTGGCGCGCCTTGCGCAGGATGCGCCGGGACGCCGCATACTCGCCGACCTCCCCCGCCATGCGGGGCACCTCGACGAGCCCATGGACCAACGACGGACGCATGAGGCCAGTATTACGCCTCGACGTCGCGGGGAGGCTACTTGGAGGAAGGTGGGATTGACATTACATCCGCAACAAATGAGAATGATTCTCATGTTCGTTTCGCGGCTTCGTCGTATGACGGCGCTCCCCGCCCTCGTCGCGCTCACCGGAGCGTTCGCCGGCGGGCTGGCCGGATGCGGTGATCCGGCAACGGGGTCGGGCGGGGGCCGCACGCAGGTGGTCGTGGGCTTCTATGCCGCGCAGTACCTGGCCGAGCGTGTCGGCGGCGACCGGGTCAGCGTCACCAACCTGACCGCGCCAGGGGTCGAGCCGCACGATCTCGAACTGACCGCGCGGCAAGTGGTGCGGCTGGCCAAGGCGGATCTCGTGATCACCGTGCCGGGGTTCCAGCCGGCCGTCGACGAGGGCATCGTCGCCGCGCAGGCGCGGCGGGTGCTCGATCTCGCACCGGTCGTCGGCGTCGACCTGGCTGGTGGCGAGAGCCACGACGCCCAGCCGCACGCGGAGGACGGCCACGCGGCGGCGGGGCACGCCCACGAGACGGCCGCGGACCTCGGGCACGACCCGCACTTCTGGCTCGATCCGCACCTGATGGCCGACGCGAGCGCGGCCGTCGCCGCCCAGCTGAGCGCCGCGGACCCCGGCGGCACGGGCCTGTACGAAGCGAATTCCGCTGCGCTGCAAGCGGATCTGGAGACTCTTGAAGCAGAGATCAATAGCCGGCTCCACGACTGCCGGCAGCAGGACCTCGTCACCAGCCACGCGGCATACGGCCGTCTCGCGGCCATCACCGGGTTCGTCCCGCACCCGCTCGCCCTCAATCCGGAGGCCGAGCCCAGCCCAGCGCAACTCGCCGAGATCACCGATCTCGTCCACAACGAAGGGATTGCGACCATCTACGTCGAACCGCTAGCCAACCGGCGCGTCGCCGAGGTCGTCGCCGCCGAGACCGGCGCCCGGACGGCCGCGCTCGACCCCATCGAGGGCGGCGGCGCCATTGACTCCCCGCAGGACTATCTGGGGTTGATGCGTGCCAATGTGGCCACTCTCGCGGCCGGTCAGGAGTGCCTCGCATGAGCCCGGTGATCGAACTCACCGATGCGGCTTTCGGGTATGCCGGGCAGCCCGCCGTCTCCCATGTCACCTTCCGCGTCGACCCCGGCGAAGTGGTCGCGGTGCTCGGCCCAAACGGGTCCGGCAAGTCGACCCTCATCAAGGGCCTGGTGGGCCTGACCGAGGAGTTGGGGGGCACGACGACCATCCTCGGCCAGCCCCTGGCACAGGCCGAGCGGGGCCTGGTCGGCTATGTCCCGCAACGGCATACGCTCGGCACCTCGGTGCGCGCGAGCGTCGCGGAAATCGTCGGCACCGGTCGCGTCGCGTTCATGTCGATGTGGCGGCCGTGGGCGCGCAACCCGGCCCGGAGCCGGCAGGCCGTCGCCCGGGCGCTGGACCTGGTCGGCCTCGGAGACCGCGCCGACGCCGATGTCTCGGCCCTTTCCGGCGGCCAGCAACGCCGAGTCCTCATCGCCCGGGCGCTGGCGAGTTCTCCGGAGGTCCTCATCATGGACGAACCGACGGCGGGGGTCGACCACGGCAACCAGCTCGTCCTCGCCGGGGTACTCGAGCGACTCAAGGCGCGCGGCACCACCATGCTCATCGTCACGCACGAACTGGACGCTCTCGCAACGGTTGTCGACCGTGTCGTCGTGATCGAGGACGGGCGGCTCACCTACGACGGACCCGCGGACAGCCTGCCACCCGGCGGCACGCGGGGACACCACCACGACCACGACGACGAGGACACCGGCGAGAGTGCGGGAGCACCCGTCATACCCACGGCTCGGATCGACCTCGGAGGTCCACGTGCTTGAGATTCTCGACTATGCGTTCATGCGCAACGCCCTGCTGGCGGCGCTGCTCATCGGCGTCGCGGCCCCGCTGGTGGGCATCTTCATGGTCCAGCGGCGGCTCTCCCTCATCGGTGACGGGCTCGGTCACGTCGCGCTCGCGGGGGTCGCCGTCGGCATCCTCACCTCCAGTTCCCCGGTGCTGACCGCGCTGCTCACGGCCGTGGCGGCGGCCGTGGCCATCGAGTTCACGCGCGCCAGGGGCGGGCCGACCAGCGACCTGGCCCTGGCGTTGATGTTCTACGGCGGGATCGCGCTCGGTGTCGTCCTGATCGGGATCTCTCCCGAGGGCACGCCGGCCAACCTGACCGCCTACCTGTTCGGGTCGATCACGGCGACGACGACGGGCGACCTGTATGTCTTCCTCGCCCTGACGCTCGTGGTGCTGCTCGTGACCTGGGCGCTGCGGCCGTGGCTGTTCGCCGCCGCCCAGGACGAGGAGTACGCCCGGGCGGCGGGCATGCCGGTCACCGCGGTGAACCTGATCCTGTCCATCCTCACCGCCGTGACGGTCGTGGTGTCGATGCGCGTCGTCGGGCTGCTCCTGATCAGCGCCCTGATGGTCATCCCCAATGCCGCCGCGCAGGCGATCGCCCGCTCCTTCCGCGGCGCGATGACATTCGCCGTCGGGCTCGGCCTGATCTCGGCCGTCGGTGGCGTCATCACCTCCTTCTATGCCGAGACCCCGTCCGGCGGCACGATCGTGCTCCTGGCGCTCGCGCTCTTCGTCGTGGTCAGCGTGATCGCCGCCTGGCAGCGCCGGCGCGACGCCGCCCATGCCCGCGCCGAACGGCACGACCACGAGCACGGGCCCGGCTGCGGGCACGAGGCGATTCGCCACAAGGACCACATGGACTATCTGCACGACGGCCACCGGCACGCCGCCCACGGCGGACACTATGACGAACACGCGCCTGACGAACACGCCCCTGACGAACACGCCGGCGACGGACACGCCGGCGACGAACATGCCACTGGCGCACACGCCCGTGGCGCACACGCCCGGGGGGCGGGGTCATGAGCGAGCGACCGCGCCGGGTGACTCGCCAGCAACAGGCCATCACCGCGGCCCTCCAGGGCCGCGACGCCTTCCGGTCCGCTCAAGAGTTGCATGCTCAATTGCGCTCCGGCGGAGCGACAATCGGCTTGGCTACGGTCTATCGCACGCTGCAGGCCCTCGCGGACAAGGGCCTGATCGACATGCTGCGCACCGAGGGCGGCGAGTCGCTGTATCGCGCGTGCAGCCGCGGACATCATCACCACCTGGTGTGCCGAACGTGTGGACGAACGGTGGAGGTCGAAGCCGACGATGCCGAACGGTGGGCGATCCGGACCGCGACGGCATACGGTTTCACCGATGTCGAACACACACTGGAGATCTTCGGGCGCTGCGCTTCCTGCAGCGGGTCCGGCGGATAGGGGGCAGCGATGCGCGTGAGCCGTGCACTCGTTCTGGCGATCGTCGGGATGCTGCTGCTCACCGCGGCGGGCATCGGGAGTTTCGTGTGGCTGCGGGGCGATGCCTCCGACGCCGAGCGCAGCGCGCGGACGTATGCCGGTGGGGTCGCCCAGGCGCTCGCCGACGGCACCTTGCCGGGCGGCCTCGAGGTTGCCGACCGGGCCGGGGCCGAGCAGGACTACGACGAGGTGCTGCGCGGCATGGGTTCGCTGCGACCCACGGTGAGCGTGTCCAAGGTCGATCTCGCCAACGACGAGCGGACCGGCACGGTGACGTTCGCGCAGTCCTGGACGATCCATGAGGGCAAGAAGCCGTGGACCTACACGACGACGATGCCGATCACGCGGCGGGGTTCGGGTGAACACCTCGCGTGGACCGGCACGTGGTCGCATGCGGTCATCGCTCCTGAACTCACGGCCGACGAGCGGCTGAGTGCGGTGCGGGACAAGGCTGTTCGTGGCGATATCCTCGCCGAGGACGGCACTGCGCTGGTCACGCTGCGCCCGGTGGTGCGGGTGGGCATCGACAAGACCCTGGCCAAGAAGGGCTCCGACGTCTCGGCGACGGCCGCGGCCCTGGCGGAGGCGGTGGGGATCGACCCGGCGGCATACCGCAAGGCGGTGACGGCGGCGGGGTCGAAGGCCTTCGTGGAGGCCATTGTCTATCGAAGCGAGTCCAGCGACCTGGCGCAGCTGTCCAACATCGCGAAGAAGTACCCCGAGATGCGGCTGCTCGAGGACGAACTGCCGCTCGCGCCGACGAGTGGGTTCGCCCGGCCCATCCTCGGCACTGTCGGGCCGGCCACCGCCGAGATCATCGAGAAGTCGGCCGGCCGGATCCGCCAGGGCTCGCTCGTCGGACTCAGCGGGCTCGAGGCCGCCCAGGACCAGCGGCTGCGCGGCTCGGACGGTTTCGCCGTCAATGCCGTGCAGATCGGCTCCGACGAGACGCGGGAGCTGTATGCCGTGAGCGCCGTCGATGGTCTGCCGGTCACGGTCTCGCTCGACGAGGCCGTCCAAGAAGCCGCCGAGGCGGCGCTCACGGACGTCGGCGACAAGGGCGGGGCAAGCGCACTCGTGGCGATCCGGCCATCCGACATGCACGTCCTAGCAGCGGCGAGCGGCGCTGGCTCGCAAGGGTATTCGACGTCGACACTGGGGCAGTACCCACCCGGCTCGACCTTCAAGGCCGTCACCGCGCTGGCCCTGCTGCGCTCGGGCCTGACGCCCAAGACCAAGATCGACTGCCCGAAGACCGCGACAGTCGAGGGCCGGGCGTTCAAGAACTACGACGACTATCCGCCGAAGCGGCTGGGCTCCATCAGCCTCACGTCGGCCTTCGCCAACTCGTGCAATACCGCATTGATCTCCCAGCTGGACCGGCTCGACGGCGCCGACCTGGCCGAGGCCGCCGCCGCGCTCGGACTCACGGCGCAGCCGCAGCTCGGGGTGCCCGGGGCGCTCGGCACGGTGCCCGCCGACGCCGCCGGGGTCGATCTGGCGGCTTCCCTGATCGGCCAGGGCCGGGTCGTGACGAGCCCGATGGGCATGGCGACCGTCGCGGCGAGCATCGCGCGGGGCTCGATCGGGGCGCCGGTCATCGTCATCGACGGCCGAGAGCCGAAGCCCTCTCCCCCATCAAAACCGTTGACCCGCAAGGAGTCCGAGGAGTTGCAGGCGCTCCTGCGGGCCGTCGTGACCGATGGGTCGGCGTCCTTCCTCAAGGGGGTCCCCGGCGATGACGTGCTGGCCAAGACCGGCACCGCGGAGTATGGCAGCGGCGACCCGCCACCGACGCACGCCTGGATGATCGGCATCCAGGGGGATGTTGCCGTCGCCGTCTTCGTCGAGAAGGGACAGAGCGGCGCCAAGACTGCCGGGCCGATCCTCGAGGAGTTCCTGCGCCGGATGCCGTGAGCCGCTCGGGCGGTCAGGTCGAGACGGCGTCGACGGCCCCGCCGTAGCGGCGCTCGCGGTTGACATAGAGATCCACGGCCTGCCAGAGGTGCCGGCGGTCGAAGTCGGGCCACAGGGTGTCGAGAAAGACCATCTCGGCGTAGGCGCTCTGCCACAACAGGAAGTTCGACGTGCGCTGCTCGCCGCTGGAGCGGACGAAGAGGTCGACGTCCGGCATGTCCGGCTCGGGCAGGTAGCGGGCGAGCAGCTTCTCGTCGACCCCGCCCGGTTTGAGCCGCCCGGAAGCGACCTGCTCAGCGATTCGCTTAGCGGCAGAGGCGATTTCGGCGCGACCGCCGTAGTTGACGCAGAAATAGAGGGTGAGCCCGGTGTTGTCCTGCGTCAGTTCCTGGGCGACCTCGAGTTCCTTGATGACCGAGCCCCAGAGGCGGGGGCGCTGGCCGACCCACCGCATACGGACCCCCCACTCGTGGAGTTGGTCGCGGCGGCGGCGGATGACGTCCCGATTGAAGCCCATGAGGAAGCGGACCTCGTCGGGGCTGCGCTTCCAGTTCTCGGTGGAGAAGGCGTAGGCGGAGAGGTGCGTCACGCCTACCTCGATGGCCCCGGCCACCACGTCGAGCAGTGCCGCCTCCCCCGCCTCGTGCCCCTTGGTGCGCGGCAGGCCCCGCTGGTTGGCCCAGCGTCCGTTGCCGTCCATGACGACGGCGACGTGCTTGGGCAGGTCCGCGGCGGCATACCGCGGCGGCTGGGCACCGCTCGGGTGCGGGAACGGCGGGATCATGATCCCGATCCTGCACCCAGAGAGAGCGATTCGTTCTGAGGCGGGGCGGCGTGTGGCTCGCGCTCCACGTGCGGCAGCGAGCGCAGCCCCCGCTCGAGGTGCCACTGGACGTATGCCGCGGTGATGCCGCTGCCCTCCCGACGGTGTTGCGCCGCACTGGCATCCGCGACGTCCCAGTCGCCGGCGAGCAGCGCGGCGAGCAGATCGAGGGTCGCCCGGGCAGGGGCGACCGAGCCCGGCCGGCGGCACGACGGGCATACGGCACCGCCGGCGGCGACATTGAAGGCCAGCTGCGGACCGGGATCGCCGCACTGGGCGCAGTCGTGGAAGCTCGGCGCGTAGCCGCCGATCGCGAGCGCGCGCAGGAGGTAGGCGTCCAGGACGAGCGAGGCGTCGTGGGCGCCGCCGGCGAGGGCGGCGAGGGCTCCTTGGAGGAGGAGGAACTGCTGCAGCGCCGGCGCCTTCTCCTCGGTGAGCCGGTCGGCGGTCTCCAGGACGGTCGAGAGCGCCGTGTAGGCGCGATAGTCGCGGGCGATCTGCTCGCCGTGGGAGGCGATCGAGACGGCCTGGGTGACGGTGTCGAGGTTGCGGCCCTCGTAACACTGGAGGTCGACGACCATGCCGGGTTCCAGGCGGGCGCCGAACCTGCTCTTGGTGCGGCGCACCCCCTTGGCGACCACGCGCAGCTTGCCCCGCTCGCGCGCCAGCACCGTCACGATGCGGTCGGCCTCGGCGAGTTTGTGCGTGCGCAGCACGATCGCCTGGTCGCGGTAGGTGGGCACCGACCCATTCTCCCCCGGGACGGCCAGGCTGCCGTGCACGGCGCGCTCCCGGTATGTCGGCCGCTCACCTCCGGCTGCACGCGCCGCTTGTCTCGTACATTCGTTCTATTCCGGGGTATGGTGGTGGGCGTGACCTTGCAGGATGTGCTCGACTTCGGTGACGGGCCGGCGGCGGCGGGCGCGCCGTTCGGGCCGCTCGCGCCGGTGCGCACTCCCCTGTCGTATGGCGCCTGGGTCGACGTCGCCCCGGGCTGGCTGCGTGCGGCGGACGAGCTCTTCGAGGCCCTCCGCGCCGACGTGCCGTGGCAGGCCGAGCGGCGCCAGATGTACGACAACGTCGTCGACGTGCCGCGGCTGACCCGCTTCTACGGTGAGTCCGAGGTGTGGCCACATGTCCTCCTTCCCGAGATCTGCCGCGCCATCAGCGATCACTACCTGCCCACGCTCGGCGAGCCGCTCGTCACCGCCGGCCTGTGCCTCTACCGCGACGGCGCCGATTCCGTTGCCTGGCACGGGGATCGGATCGGGCGCTCCCGATTCCAGGACACCATCGTCGCCATCCTCTCCCTCGGTTCGACGCGCACGCTCGCGCTGCGCCCGCGGGGCGGGGGCACGTCCATACGGCTGACCTCCGGCCACGGCGACCTGATCGTGATGGGCGGCAGCTGCCAGCGCACCTGGGAGCACGCCATACCCAAGACCCGCGAGCCCGTCGGTCCCCGGATGTCTGTGCAGTTCCGGCCGGCCGGCGTGCGCTGACCCACCCGGCAGGGTGATCACCGCCACTTAGGCCATTTCCCGCGAGGGTGGCGCCATCGAGCCGATGACGCCACACTCTCGAACCGCTTGCCGTCAGGGACCGCCGCCGGGACGGGAGACGGCGAGTTCGTCCTTCTTGGCGGCCTGATCGCGTTCGGCCCGGTTGAGAGCGGACATGATCGCGCGCAACGAGGCCTTGACGATGGACTCGTGGAGGCCGACGCCCCACAGGACCCGTTCTCCCACGGCGCATTCCACGTATGCCGCGGCCCGGGCGTCGCCACCGGCCGACAGGGCGTGCTCGTGGTAGTCGAGCACCCGGACGTCGACGTCGAGGGCGGACATGGCGTCGATGAAGGCGTCGATCGGGCCATTGCCGCTGCCGGAGATGTGCACCTCGGCGCCGTTGTCGCGGATGACCGACTCGATGTGGTCGTCGCCGACGTCGGTGCTCGTGAGGATCGAGCGGACCGGGAAGAAGCGGCCCCAGCGGGTCTGCGGGTTGTCGGAGTGGAGGTATTCGTCGGCGAACATCTCCCAGATCTCCGCCGCCGTCAGCTCGCCGCCCTCGGCGTCGGTGCGCCGCTGCACCACCTGGCTGAACTCGACCTGGAGCCGGCGCGGCAGGTCGAGGCCGTGCTCGGACTTCAGCAGGTAGGACACGCCGCCCTTGCCGGACTGGCTGTTGACGCGCACCACGGCCTCGTAGGAGCGGCCGATGTCGTGCGGGTCGATCGGCAGGTAAGGCACTCCCCAGTCGATGCCGTTGACGTCGGTGCCAGCGGCCGCGGAGCGCCTGTCCATGTCCTCAAAGCCCTTCTTGATGGCGTCCTGATGGGAGCCGGAGAAGGCGGTGTACACCAGGTCGCCGCCCCACGGGTGGCGCTCGTGGACGGACAACTGGTTGCAGTGCTCGACGGTGCGGCGGATGTCGGCCATGTCGGAGAAGTCGATCTGCGGGTCGATGCCCTGGGAGTAGAGGTTCATCCCCAGGGTGACCAGGCAGACGTTGCCGGTGCGCTCGCCATTGCCGAACAGGCACCCCTCGATGCGGTCGGCACCGGCGAGATATCCCAACTCCGCGGCCGCCACGCCCTCGCCCCGGTCGTTGTGCGGGTGCAAGCTCACCACCACCGAGTCGCGGCGGTCGAGGTGACGCACCATCCATTCGATCGAATCGGCATACACATTGGGCGTGGCCATCTCCACCGTCGCCGGCAGGTTGACGATCATCTTGTGGTCGGGCGTGGGGTCGATGACCTCGATGACGGCGTTGCAGATCTCGACCGCGAACTCCAGCTCCGTGCCGGTATAGGACTCCGGTGAGTATTCGTAGTAGACGGTCGTCTCCGGGATCGTCTCCTCCAGCTTGCGGCACAGCCGCGCCCCCTGCAGGGCGATGTCGATGATGCCCTCCTTGGACATCCCGAAGACGACCCGCCGTTGTAGCACGCTGGTGGAGTTGTAGAAGTGCACGATCGCCTGCTTCGACCCGCGGATGGCGTCATAGGTCCGCTCGATGAGGTGGTCGCGGCACTGGGTGAGCACCTGGATGGTCACATCGTCCGGGATGTGCCCGCCCTCGATCAGCTCGCGGACGAAGTCGAAGTCGGTCTGGCTGGCGCTGGGGAAGCCGACCTCGATCTCCTTGTAGCCCATCTTGACCAGGAGCTTGAACATCCGCAGCTTGCGCTCGGCGTCCATCGGGTCGATGAGGGCCTGGTTGCCGTCGCGCAGGTCGACCGCGCACCAACGCGGCGCCTGCGTCATGACCTTGTCGGGCCAGGTGCGGTCGGGCAGTTCGACCTGGATCTGCTGCTGGAAGGGGAGGTACTTCGTGAACGGCATCGGGGTGGGATGCTGGGGGTGGATCATCGCTTCGGTTCGCCTTCGTCTCGGATCGGAGTGTGCGGCGGCCTTGGGGCACAGCGGACTCCGCGACGAGGGGCGGCCGTTGTCAGGCCTCGCCGCGGCAGCGAAGGAGGAGGCGTCCACGCATAGTGCCCACAGTATGCCGCGTGCCCCCGCGCCACGCGAGGGCGGGTCCGAACTGTGGTCGCGTCATACGCGCACCCCCAACACCTACGGCAAGCGCCCGTCGCTGTCCGGCAGGGCTACCACGGGTGTGCCGCCCGCGCGGGCCACGTTCGCAAGATCCGGGTCAGCGGTGGCCAGGGCCGCGTCGGTGGCGGACGCCGTCGCGGCCGCGACACAGTCGGCCATACTCACCGGACAACGCTTGCTGCCGTAGTTCGCCGCGCGGGTCAGACCCGCCGACGTTGCGACGGCGGCATCCACGGGAATCACCCGCATGCCGGTCAGTTGGAGCAGCGCCAGATCCGCGAGCACGTCATCCTCCGGCCTGCCGAAAACGCGGACCAACTGGCCGACCACTTCAGCGAGATTCACCGAGTTGATCGCACACGACTCATCCTCGAGGAGCCGGCGCACCTCGGAGGCCACTTCGTCGCCGCGTAACAGCCCGATCACGGCGTACGCATCAAGCACGATCACCGACGCGACCGGTCACGGTCCGCCTCGCGTGCCCGCTCATCCGCACGAGCCGATCGCGTGGCCGGGCCAGGGCCCGCGTGGGCGCCCGAGACGGCAGCGAGGATGTCGTCAGGCACCGGCCGGACGATGACGTAGTCACCTCGATCGACGACGACGACCCGCTCGGCGTGCCAGCGGCGACGAACCTCGGCAGGGAGGGAGACCTGGCCGTTCCGCGAGATCTTCGCCGTCGATGGACTCATGAGGTCATTGTATGCTGCCGCCGCTCCATACAACGGATCACCCGCATTGTTCGAAGGTGGCGGTGAAGTGCCGCAGGGCCGGGGGCTCGTCGACGATGCGGTAGCCGGGCAGGTCGCCGGCCCGTGCCTTGACCCGCTCGCAGACCTCGATGACGTAGTCGATGTGGCTCTGGGTGTAGGTGCGGCGCGGGATCGCCAGGCGCACCAACTCCATCGCCGCCGGCGACTCACTGCCGTCGGGGTGGCGGCCGAACATCACCGACCCGATCTCGCACGAGCGCACGCCCCCCGCCTCGTACAGCGCGACGGCCAGCGCCTGGCCGGGGAAGTGCAGCGGCTCGATGTGCGGCAGCAGCGCCCGGGCATCGATATAGACGGCATGCCCGCCGGCGGGCTTCAGGCAGGGCATGCCCAGCTTGTCGAGCGCGTCGGCCAGATAGGCCGTCGACCGGATGCGGTAGCGCAGGTAGTCGTGATCGACACACTCCTTGAGCCCCTGAGCCAGCGCCTCGAGGTCCCGGCCGGCCAGACCGCCATACGTCGGGAAACCCTCGGTCAGGATCAGCACCGACCGGCACTGCTGGGCGAGATCGCCGTCATTGAGCGCGAGCCAGCCCCCGATATTGCCCATCGGGTCCTTCTTCGCCGACATCGTCATCCCGTCGGCACAGGCCGCCATGTCGCGGATGATGTCGGGTACGTCGCGCTCACCCTGGCCCTCCTCACGCTCCCGGATGAACCACGCGTTCTCCCCGAACCGGCACGCGTCGAGGAAGAGCGGTTTGCCGTGCGCGTGGGCGATCTCGCTGACCGCACGGAGGTTCTCCAGCGAAACCGGTTGTCCCCCACCGGAATTGTTGGTGATCGTCATCATCACGCAGGGCACGTTGTCGCCGCGTTCGGCGAGCAGGGCCTCGAGCCTGGCGGTGTCCATATTGCCCTTGAAGGGGTGCAGCGACGACGGGTCGTGCCCTTCGGCGATGACGAGATCGAGAGCCTCGGCACCGGTGAACTCGATGTTCGCGCGCGTGGTGTCGAAGTGGGTGTTGCTCGGCACGACTTTGCCGACGCCCCCGAGAGCGCCGAAGAGGATCTTCTCCGCGGCCCGGCCCTGGTGGGTCGGGATGACGTGTTCGTAGGGGAAGAGTTCGCGCACGGCGTCGCGGAAGACGAAGTAGCTCGGCGAACCGGCATACGACTCGTCGCCGTGCTGGATCGCGGCCCACTGGTCGCGACTCATCGCGCCCGTGCCGGAGTCGGTGAGCAGGTCGATCAGCACGTTCTCGGACCGGATCTGGAAGAGGTTGTAGCCGGCCTCGCGCGCCACCTGCCGGCGGTGCTCCGCCGTGGTCATTCGCAGGGGTTCGACCGAGTGAATGCGAAAGGGCTCGATGACGGTCCGGAAAGCTTCGTCGCTCATGCCCCTCACCGTATCCAGTGGCTCACCGCAGGCGCACGGACAGGCAGGTCACGCACCCCTCGAGTTTCTCGAACTCACTGATGTCCACCGTGGTGACCGCATAGCCGCGGGCACGGAGGAGTTCTGCGCTGCGTGGCGCGCTCGCGGCCATGAGCAGCTGATCCTCGCCGAGGATGACGACGTGCGCGCCGCCCTCCTCGGGCATCGCTTCGTATGCCGGGAAGGCCTCCTTGTCGTCCACCACCGGATCCCATCCGATGACCGTGCCGTCGGGCAGGGCGGTCACCGCCGACTTAAGGTGCAAGGCGCGCTCGACCGGCACGGCTTGCGTGCGAACACCGAACTCACGCAGGTGTGTCGCGAGCTGTTGGATCCCCGCGCCGTTGGTGCGGGACGAGAGCCCGACGTATGCCGTGTCTCCGCTCCGCAGCACGTCACCGCCGTCGAGGGTGCCGGGCGCCGCGATGCGGGCGATCCGGTAACCGAGATCACGCATGGTCTGCTCAACGCCGATCGTCTCCCGACGTCGCTGCGCCGCACCCGGATTCGCGATGACCGCCAGGTCCTCGTGAACGACGACGGGGTCCTCGACGAAGACCGCGTCGGGACAGTCGTCGGCCGGGGGCACCTCGAGCGTTTCCCACCCGGCTTCCCGCAGGGCGTGCGCGTAGGCCTCCCACTGACCGATCGCCAGCTCGCCGTCCACGGGATCGCGCTCGATATGGGTGAGCAGTCCATGGGCAAGCCGCGGCCCGGGCCGACGGATGAGTGCCCGACGGGAAGTCATGCCCACCAGCGTAGGACGCCTCAGAAGTAGGACTTCTCGCCGTCGAGAAGTTCGCGGATGAGGTCGAGGTGTCCGGCGTGCCGGGCCGTCTCCTCGAACATGTGGTGGATCATCCACCCCAACGTCGCTCCCGCGGCCGGGAACGTCGTGCCGGCACCGCGGTCGTCGAGCCCGGCGGCGGCGATGACGGCGTCGCTGCGCCGGCACTCCTCCTCATACTCCGCGACGAGCTGGTCGAGCGGCTTGCTCTGTCCCACAATGAATTCGTTGTCGTCGGGGTCGTCCTCGAACATCGGGTTCTCGCTCTCGGCCACCCCGGAGTAGGCGACCTGGAACCACAGGTGTTCGCACCAGCGCAGGTGCGACAGCAGGCCGCCGACGGTCATCAGGGGCGAGGTCGGGATGACCACCCGATGCACATCTGCCTCAGCCAACCCGTCGGTCTTGAGAACGACGATCTCGCGTTGCAGCTGGAACCAGCCGAGCAGGGAGGTACGGTGGTCGGTGTCGAACGCTGGGCGCTTCAGGTCAGCCATCTGACCAATCTGGCAGGAAAAGCGCTGGTTTCCCAGGTACCAGGAGTGCACTCTGGACGACATGCCGCTCCCACCCGTGCCCGCCGGCCTGATCGCCCGCCCCCTGGAAGCGAGCGACCTCGACGCCACCTACGCCGTCTATGTCGCCGACGAATTCGTCAACACCGGCCAGCGCATGGTCGAGTGGGAGGACATCGAATCCGACTGGCAGCGTCCGTCTTTCGACCTTTCGACCGATTCCGTCGGCATCTTCTGCGGGGACCGGCTCGTCGGTGCGGCCGAGGTTTTCGCCGGCCGCCGGGCCGACGGGGCGGTCGCGCCCGATTGGCACGGTCGCGGCATCGGCACCTGGTTGCTGGCCTGGACCGAGCACCGAGCCAAAGAGCAGGGCAGCTCCCTCGTCGGCCAGAGCAAGTTCGGTGGGTCGCCCGCCGAGGCCCTGCTGCGGGGCCGCGGCTACCACGAGATGTGGACCTCCTGGGTCCTCGAAGTCCCCGAGGACCAGACGATCACGCCGCAACCACTCCCGGATGGCTACGCACTCCGGGAGTTCACCGCCGCGGACGAGCACGCGGCATACCATCTGATCGAGGATGCCTTCAACGAGTGGCCGGACCGAGACCCGGCGACCTTCGAGGACTGGCGACCGCGCATCATCGGGCGAGCCGGCTTCTCCCCGTGGCAGATTCGCCTCGTGACCGACCCGGGCGGGAAGCCGGTCGGCGTTGCCGCCATCATCCTCGACAGTCGGCAGTGCGCCTACGTCGACCAACTCGCCGTGCGCAAGGACCACCGCGGAAAGGGCCTCGCCCGGGCGCTGCTGGTCGACGCCTTCGAGGAGGCCCGCCGCCGCGGTGCCACCCGCTCCGAACTGTCCACCGACAGCCGCACCGGGGCCCTGGGGCTCTATGAGAAGGTCGGGATGGTCGTCACCCAGACCTGGAGACACTGGGCGAGGGAGCTTTAGGCCACCCCACGAAGTGTCCTCGCTCCGTCGTCGCTCCGGTACTTCGCGGGGACCCCGTCTCGTCGGTGGCTTTTCGTTAGTCGCTGGCTTTTCGTTACACGTCCGAGGCCGGCGAGCGGGCTCAGGGGGCCTGCGGCTCGCTGACGTCAGCCACCTGAGCCTCGAAGACCCGCACCAGGTCGTCCGCCGCCACACCCAGCGCCACGCCGTGCCGGCCGGAGCCCATGGACACGCGGCGGCCGGGAATAGTCGCGTCGACGACGACCGGCCAGCGCTTGCTCGACCCGAAGGGCGTGATCGTGCCGCGCTCGTAGCCGGTGGCGGCCTTGGCCGTCCCGGCATCGGGCATCGACAGCCGGCTGACCCCGAGAAGGGCGCGCAGCTTCGGCCATGAGATCTCCCGGTCTCCCGGCACGAGCACGAACAGGTAGTCGTCGTCGGCGCGGCGAACCACCAGCGTCTTGACGATGTCGGCGGGCATGATGCCCCGCACCGCAGCGGCCTCCGCGAGGGAGCTCACCGGACCGTGCTCGGTCACGATGTAATCCAAGCCCAACGCTTGGGCGTGCGCTATCGCCGGAGTGCTCGGCTCACTCACGTCGCCGGCCACAGCGAGTGATAGGCGTTCAACGCCGGTTGGCCACCCAGATGGGCATACAGGACAGTCGAATCCGCGGGGATGTCCTTGGTGCGCACCAACTCGATGAGACCGGCGAGGGACTTGCCTTCGTAGACCGGGTCGGTGATCATCGCCTCCAGCTGCGCCCCCATCGCCATGGCCTCCATGGTCGACTCGACGGGCACGCCGTAGAGGTCGCCGGCCCAACCCTCGAGCACCTGGATCTCGTCGTCGCGCAGGTCGCGGCCGAGTTCGATCAGCTCAGCGGTATGCCGCGCGATCCGCTCCACCTGCTCGCGCGTCTGGTCCAGGGTCGCCGAGGCGTCGATGCCGAGGACTCGCCGCCGGATGCCGGTCAGGTCCTCGAGCGCAGCGAAGCCGGCGATCATCCCGGCGTGGGTCGAGCCCGTCACCGTGCAGACGATGATGGTGTCGAAGTGCACCCCCAAGCTCTTTTCCTGCTCGGCCACTTCGAACGCCCAGTTCGCGAAACCCAGTCCCCCGAGCCGGTGTTCGGAGGCGCCCGCGGGAATCGGATAGGGCGTGCCGCCGGACTCCTCGACCTCTCGCAGAGCGGCCTTCCACGAGTCGCGGATGCCGATGTCGAAGCCGTGCGGGTCGAGCCGGGCGTCGGCGTCCATCATCCGCGTCAGGAGGATGTTGCCGACCTTGTCGTTGACGGGGTCCTCCCACGGCACCCATTTCTCTTGCACGAGACGGCATTTCAGGCCCAGGTGCGCAGCGACCGCGGCCACCTGACGGGTGTGGTTGCTCTGGTAGCCGCCGATGGACACCAGGGTGTCGGCGCCGGACTCGAGGATGTCGGGGACGATGTATTCGAGCTTGCGGACCTTGTTGCCGCCGAAGGCCAGTCCGCTGCTGACATCTTCCCGCTTGGCCCAAACCTGTGCTCCCCCAAGGGCATCCGAGAGCCGCCGCAGATGATGGACCGGACTGGGGCCGAAGGTGAGCGGATATCGCGGGAAGTCCGACAGCTTCATACTCAGGCCCTTCTGCCATCGTGCGTCAGCGTGCGCCAGGTCTCGAACTCGTGATCGGACGCTGCCAGCGTGTCCCCCGCGGCACAGAGATGGATGAACTCCGCATGCCGGGCGATCGAGTCCTGCACCGCGAAGGAGTCGAAACGGGCTCGCTCGACCCGGCGGATCACGGGCGTGAACTGCGCGAGCACGGCATCGATCGCGCGATTGTCCGCCAGGACGACGGGCACGGCGTGCAGGTCGTCGTCGGCGCGCAGGGCGGCGTCGATGTCCCCGTCCGCCAGCGCGGCGGCATACCTCTCGCTGGCCTGCGTCATCGCCTCGACGTCCTCCGGCGTCAGGCGACCGACGGATTCGCGCACCGCGAGCGAGCGCATCGAGGCGACGACGTCGCGGGCATGGCGCACGGCCGTGGGGTCGAGGTCGGCGACGACCGTCGACTTACCCGGGTCGGCGACGACCAGCCCGGATTGCGCCAGCCGCAGCAGGGCCTCACGCACCGGTGTCCGGGAGACGCCGAGTCGAGCCGCCAGCTCTTGATCGTTGAGTTTCTCCCCCGGCGCGAGCGAGCCGTCGACGATGGCATCGCGCAGCTGTTCGTAGACGCTCTCGCGCAACAGAGAACGTCGGCTCGGAACGGTGGCGTCAGAGAGTGGCATGTGATATACTGCATACTGCCCGGCTAGCCGGTGCGCAATATCGGGGGATGCGGAACGACCGAGTGAACCGGGGGTAGCTCGGTCGTTCCGTGTGTCTGCCAAGCACGGCGATCAGGGCGTCTCGGCGGCCACGAGTTCGTTGACCACCTGGATGTACTCGTCCTCGGCAGCGGCCGGGTCGGTGCCGGCCAGACCCTTCCAGGCGTCGTACTTCGCCCGGCCGACGAAGTCGGTGAAGCCGGGCCGCTTGCCCGACACATCCCCCTCGGTCGCCTGCTTGTAGAGCGCGTAGAGGCGCAACTTGGTGTCATTGCCAGGGTCCCGGGTCAGGCTCGGGACGGCGGCGACTGCGGATTCGAAGTCGGTGATGTCAGCCACGACAACAATCTAGCTCGCCGGCCCAATCCGCCGTCGGAGCCACTCGGCCGCGATCTGCACGGAGTTCCGCCCACGTCGTTGTGGCTTGGGAACCCGCCCCGGAGGGTGCAGTCCCCCCCGGGGACACAGGGCCCTTGCGACGCTATGTGCGTTTCTTGCCGGCATCGCTGCGCTTCTCGCGCCAACTCCCGTCCTTGTTGCGGTCGCGTTCCTGCTTCCCGCCACCCTTCTTCGGGACCTGCGGGACCTTTCCGGCATTACCAGGCATGCTCGTCACCTCCTTTCGGCAGAGTTCTGATCGGCATGGGGCGTTATGCCGCCAGACGTGGGGCCATGGCTTCCATCTGCTCGATGACCTGCCGGATTGCCTCCGGTTGTCTGTCGGGCGGATAGCGGTACTTCACAAGGAGTCGCTTGATCGAGGACCGCAACTTGGCTCGCACGTCATCGCGAACGGTCCAGTCGGTCTTGATATCCCGACGCATCACGGCCACGAGTTCCCGGGCGATGGTGGCGAGCACCTCGTCACCCATGACCTCCCGAGCCGACTCGTTGTCCGCCACCGCGTCATAGAACGCCAGCTGGTCGTCGTTGAGCGGCGGGGAGAATACCTTGCCGCGCTCGCGGTCAGCAGCGATGTCCTTGGCCATCGCGATGAGCTCGGCGATCACCTCGGCGGAGGTCAGCTGCGAGTTCGTGTAGCGATTCATCAAGTCCGCCAAGCGTTCCGAGAACGCACGCTGGCGGACCACGCTCCCCGACGACGTCGCCTTCGACTCCTTCGTGAGCATCGCGCGTAGCGCCTCGATCGCCAAGTGCGGGTTCGGTGCAGCGACGGCCTTGGCGGCATACTCCGGCCCCAGATCCATCAGGCTCGGCTTCGCGATTCCCGCCGCGGCGTAGATGTCGAGGATCTCGCCGGATTCGGTCGCCTGAGCCACCAGTTCGCTAAGCAGTCGCTGGATCTCTTCGGGCACGGGCTCTCCACGGGAGATGCGCTCCTCGGCGTCGAGCTTCGCCATGTAGACGCGGACCTCCTCGTAGAAGCGCGCCGCCCCGCGCTGGCTGTCCGAGAGAGTGGCGCTACCGATGGCGAGGGCCCAGGCTCGACCGAGCTGGGCGCTCAGTCGCCGGTACCGATCGGCGAGTCGTTCCTCACCCTCCTTCGGTTGGTTGCCGGCCGTCGCCGGCGATCGCAGGTATGCCGTGAGCCCGAGCACTACCTGCAGCCACGCCTTCTTGGGGTCGCCGGCAAGCTTCGTACGCCAGTCGAAACCCGCGCTGAGGCCGTCGAGTTGGTCAAGGAGTTGCGCGGCGAGGGCCACGGTTTCGTCGATATTCCGGCCCACGGGACGGTTCTCCCGGTCGCTCGGTGAGTACTCCACGAGGGCTGCGCCCAGGTTGTCGACCAGGGGCGCATACGAGACGAGCAGCCCGTCCTCCTTGCCGCGGAAGGTCCGGTTGACTCGAGCGAGGGTCTGCATGAGCAGTGCTCCCTTGAGGGGCCGGTCGAGGTAGAGCGTGTGGAGCGGCTGCGAGTCGTAGCCGGTGAGCATCATGTCCTTCACGATGACGATCTCGAGTTCATCATCGACCTCGCGCAGACGCTGCTTGATCGTCGCATTGGCCGAGTCGCGCCGCACGTGTCGTGCGATCGCTTCGTCGTCCTGTGGGGTGCCGCTGTAGACCACTTTGATCCGGCCCTTGTCGATCTCGTCCGCGTGCCACTCGGGTCGCAGGGCCGTGATTGCGGCATACAGGTCGGCACAGATCTGCCGGGTGGCACCGACGATCATCGCCTTGCCTGGCGCGCCGATGAACTTCGCCATTTCGGAGCGCCGGTTCTCCCAGTGGGCGACGATGTCCCGCGCCAGCGTCTCTATCCGCGCGGGCGCACCATAGACGGCGTTGATCACCGCCACGCTTTTCTCGATCCGCTCGCGCTCGGCGATGTCGAGCCCGAGCACCACCTCGTCGGCGGCGCGGTCGATGTCCTCGTCGCTCAACTCGGAGGTGAAGCCCACCTTGATCAGCCGCGGTTCGAAGTGAACCGGGACGGTGGCACCGTCCTGGACTGCTCGGCTGAGGTCGTAGATGTCGATGTAGTCGCCGAAGACCTCACGCGTGTTGTGGTCCGCCTTGCTGATCGGGGTCCCCGTGAAAGCGATGAGGGTTGCATTCGGGAGGGCGTCTTTGAGGTGGCGGGCGTATCCGTCGAGGTCGTCGTAGTGGCTGCGGTGGGCCTCATCGACGATCACCACGACATTGGCCCGGTCCGAGAGCAGCGGGTGCTCGGCACCCGATTCGCGTTCTGTCAGAGTGCGACCGAACTTCTGCAGCGTCGTGGAATAGATCCCGCCGGTGACCCGCGACGTCAACGCCTCGCGCAGTTGGCTGCGGGTCATCACCTGCACCGGGGCCTCGGGCAGCAGCTCGCTGACCTTGAAGCCCTGGAAGAGCTGCCCGTCGAGCTCCTTGCGGTCGGTGATGACGACGATCGTCGGGTTGAGCAGGGCCGGGTGGCGCATCACCTTGGCGGTGTAGAGCTCCATCTCCATCGACTTGCCCGAGCCCTGGGTGTGCCAGACGACGCCGACCTTGCCGTTGCTGCGGACCGCATCGATGGTGCTGCCGACGGCCTTGGTGACCGCGAAGTATTGGTGGGGCTTGGCGATGCGTTTGACCAGCCCCTCGTTCGTGGCGTCGAAGGCAACGTATTCGCGGACGATCTGCAGGAAGCGCTCGACGTTGAAAAGCCCGTCGATGAGCAGATCGAGGCCGGTGCGGTGCTCGCCCATGGAGTCGGTGTCGTATGCCGTGACGGGCCGCCCGTCGTCGTCGACGTTCCACGGGGCGAAGTGATTGAGCGGTGTGAACGGTGTTCCGTATTTTGCGATGAGCCCGTCGCTCGCCACCGTCACAACGCAGAACCGGAATGCCATCGGAAGTTCGCGGACGTACGTCGCGAGCTGGGCGTGCGCCCCGGCGACATCGGCGCGCGCGGCACCCGCCTGCTTGAGTTCGATGATGGCGAGCGGGAGCCCGTTGACATAGAGCACCAGGTCGAACCGGCGCTGGTGCTCCCCCTCCCGGACGATGACCTGGTTGGCGACGTGATAGACGTTCTCGTCGGCATGGGGACTGAGCAGCCAGATCGTCGGCGTGACCTCGCGCCCGTCCGCGTCGGTGTAGGTCAGGCCTCGATAGCCGTTGACGAGGAACCCGTGCATGCGGTGGTTCTCGGTGATGGCGTCCTGCGACGTCGTGCTCAAGATGTCGGCGAGGGCCTGCTGGAGGTGCTGGGTCGGCACCTCTTTGTTGAGCCGGACCAGCGCCTCCATGACCAGTGGCTGCATCACCGGATCGGCCCAAGACTCCCGGAATCCGGAGCCAGGCGCGATGTCGTGGCCGGCCTTCGGCTCCCAGACTTCAGTCTCGGCAAGTCGTTCCAGCGCCGCGAACTCCCACGCCTCTTCGCTCAGGCCCTTGCTCACTCAGAGCACCTCTCCCACAGTCGATTCCGCAGCCTTGACTGTGACCTTGCCGGACATCAGCAATGGCAGCAACGCATCCCGGGTTGCCGCCAGTGTCGCGCTCTCCGCGTGAGCGGACGCGGCCCGCTCCCGCAAGGGAGCAGCCGTGGCCTCGAATTGGTCGATGAACTCGTCGTCCGGCAGTGGAACGGGCGCCTGCAAGAACCGCTCTCCGCGCACGGCGGGGTATGCACTGCCCTCCGCCACCGATTCGAGATAGGCCCTGAACGCGTCCGTGCGACTTGCCTCGAACAGGAAGGCGAAGCGTCCGTCCTTCGGAGTCAAGACCGCGAGGCCAGTGGAGCCGACGAGCAACGGATCGTCCTCAAGGATCAAGGCGTGGGATCGCCGATTCGGCCGAACCGTGGACCACAAGGTGTCGCCCCTGCGGATCTTCCGACGCGCGCGCCCGGGAGCGGAGGCCCAGGGAGACTTTGCTGGTGACTCGTAGGTGCCGGCCGATACAGAGGCGATGTCTAGGTAGCGAAGATCACCTATCCCCGGCTTCACCGAGACCTGGTTGACTTCCGCTATCTCGGACAAGGAGCCGATCTCGGCGCCGCTGGTTGCCTCGACGAATAGGGCACGCACCATGTCATCGACAGCGGTGCCCAGTCGGGCGTTGGCGGCGATCTTGTCGTCGAGCGCCCCCAACACCTCCGCAATCCCCCGCTGAACGTCTATAGGCGGACAAGGCACGTCCAACCCTTGAATGTGGGCCTTGGTAAGTGCCTTTCGAGTACCGCCGTCGCTCATCGCAAGCAAGGCCGCCTTGGTCGGCTCATAGACGAGCCACCTCTGAAGGAAGCCAGCGTCCATCTCGGGAGTTGTCCGAATGATGGCCACGTGCTGGCTGACTCTCGCAGGGAGGACGTCGGTGTCGACCAGGCAGACCCGAGCAATCGAGTCACCCGTGATGTTCAGAAGAACATCACCTTCACGAACCTCAACCCCGCGGAGCTGGTCCGCTGCCTCGTCCGAGATTCGCGCGATGTCGTCCAACTTCATGCTGTTGTCCAGCACGTTCTGCGAGCGGATGAAGGCAGTCCCCTGCTGACGATAGACAGCCTGCCCACCCCGAGGCGTGGCACCTGAGCCGATCTTGGTGGTCACGTCGCCCAGACGCACGTACGTAGTCATGAGAGCCTCGCGAGTTGGGTGCGGACGACCTGCTCCAAGCGGTTGCTCTCGTCGAAGGCGGCAAACAGTTCCTTGGTGAGGCGCTCGATCTTCTCGTCGATGGGTTCGCCATCGTCCTCGACCTCCGGTGCCCCGACGTACCGTCCCGGCGTCAGCGCATAGTCCGCAGCCTTGATCTCCGCCAACGGGACCGAGGCACAGAAACCCGGCACATCGGCATACGCCGGCCTGTCCTCTCCCCCAGCGGACGGCGATCCGCGCCACGCGTGGTAGGTGTCCGCGATCCTCGCGATGTCCTCGGGTGCCAGCGACCGTTCGGCCCGGTCGACCATGAAGCCCAACTCGCGCGCATCGATGAAGAGCACCTGGCCGGTCCGATCGACCGACCCCTGAGCGCCAATTCCCTTGTCCTTGGCGAAGAACCACACGCACACCGGGATCCCCGTGCTGCGGAAGAGCTGCGTCGGCAGCGCCACCATGCACGAGACCAGGTCCGCCTCGACGATGCGAGCACGGATCTCGCCCTCGCCGCCGGAGTTCGTCGACATCGAACCGTTCGCCATGACGACACCGGCTCGCCCGTCGGCGGTCAGCTTGGAGAGGATGTGCTGGATCCAGGCGTAGTTCGCGTTGCCCGTCGGCGGCGTGCCATAGCGCCAGCGCGGGTCCGACTCGACACGGTTCCAGTCCTTGATGTTGAAGGGCGGGTTGGCCATCACGAAGTCCATCTGCTTGTCCGCGTGGTAGTCGAGGACGAAGGTGTCGCCCCACCGCGTGTGCAGCCCCTCGTTGCCGATGCCGTGGATGGCGAGGTTCATCTTCGCCATCCGCCAGGTGCGCTCGTTGAGCTCCTGCCCAAAGACCGACACCGACGTCGGGTCACCGTCGTGGGAGCGGATGAACTTCTCGGTCTGCACGAACATGCCGCCCGATCCACAGCACGGGTCATAGACCCGCCCGTGCGTCGGCTGCAGCACCTCGACGAGCACCTTGACGACACTGGCGGGCGTGTAGAACTCCCCGCCGCGCTTGCCCTCGGCACGCGCGAACTTCTCCAGGAAGTACTCATAGACCTCGCCCATGAGATCGCGCGCCCGGCCGTCGCCCTGCCGCGAGAACGTCAGGTTCCGCGTGTTGAAGAGGTCGATCAATTCGCCGATCCGCTTCTGATCGACGTTGTCCCGGTTGAACATCCGCGGCAATGTGCCGGCGAGCGCGGGGTTGGCACCCATGACCAGATCCATGGCCTCATCGATGAGCGCGCCGATGGATTTCGCGTTCTGCCCCATGTCGGCCGGGAGGCCCTTGGCGTGCGCGGCAAGGTAGTCCCAACGCGCGGTGGGCGGGACGACGAAGACGCCGTACCCGTGGTATTCCTCGCGGTCGTCGATGAGCATCGCGATCTGGTCATCGTCCATGCCCTCTTCACGCAGGCCGGTCTCGACCTGGGAGCGACGCTCGTCATAGGCGTCGGACACGTACTTCAGGAACACCAACCCGAGGATCACGTCCTTGTACTGGGAGGCATCCATGGAGCCGCGCAGCTTGTCGGCGGCCTTCCAGAGCGTGTCCTTCAACTCCTTCATGGTCGAGGGAGCCGCGGGCGAGGCGGGGGTCCGCTTGCGTGGTGGCACGTCAGTTTCCTTTCGAGGTTGGCGGCACCGATCCAATGCGGGCCAGCAGGAGGTCTGTCACGAGTTGAGCGGCGGCATCGACGTCGTATGCCGACGGGCGCTCCCTGAGAAGCGGATCCAGATCGCTCCGGAAAGTGCGATCCGAGGTCTTGCGTTCGAGATTGCCGATGGCCATTCGCGCGGTGAGGCCGACGGGCCGATAGGGGCCGAAAGCGGCGAGGATCCGGTCCGGATCGAGTTCGAGCACGGTGAGGGCCAACCACAGGTCGAACAGGTCCCGACCCTTGGAGCGTTGATATAGGGCGCGGATTTTGGTCGCCACCAACTCGGCGGGATCGAAGGTGCGCACCGCGCTGCGTCCGGTCCACCACGGCGATGTGACCTCGTGCCCGACGGTGATCAAGGGGAGAACCGGGGATCGCTCGTGAGTGTTCACTTCGATCTTGATCCGCAACGGCACGCCGGTCTGCGCGGCACAGCGCCAGAAGACCTTCGGATGCACGGAGATGCGGCTCGCGACCTCGAAGCCAAGGCTCCGGCCCAGGTCGAGAAGTGCCCCGGTGACTCCCGATATACCTGAGGCTGTGGAGCGGACGTAATCGAGATCCTCGCTATAGCGAAGAGCTTGGGGCAGATGGAGTTTGTGCAGAGCGGTCCCTCCCCGAAAAACCAATTCGGCCCCCAGGTAGTCGTCCTCGGCGATCGCGCAAATGGCCCGGGACAACAGCAGATCCTGTTCGACCTGCTCACGGGTCGGCCACGGGTGGTCCACGGCCCAGGCCGTGACCTCGCGGTAGGCGATCACAGGTCTGGCTCCACAGAGCGGTTCACACGAACCATCCATCGCTCGTCGACGGGCCCGGCCAGCGGCCGAGCCGGATCGAGCCGCGCCGGGGTCAGGGGACCGTCGACAGCGATGCTGCGAAGAGCCTCCAGGCCGGCCATATCCACGTCATCGGCGAACTGGTCCAGGAGCCAGCCGAGACGGCGCAAAGCACTCGGACGGAATGGGCGGTGCGCATCGACAAGGTCGCCCAACACGAAGCCGTCCGCGGCAACGAGTTCGACCACGACTGTCGCCGTGTTGTCGATCCCACCACCGATGACCGGGTCCGACGCGAGGTCCAACATCGTTGCAGCCACGCTCGAAACCGGAACGGAGCCGGATCGCGTTTCGCGATGCACGACGGGCACGCGATCGGTGTCGCGCTTGTGGAACTGGAACTGGGTGCGGCCGACCACGCGATCACGCACCCCACGAGAAGTGGCGACCTGGAAGACCTGTGGCGCATGATGCGAGGCCCCGTGCAGGGCTGCCGCACTCAGCCAACCGACGTAATACTTGATGGACAGGTGCGCGGCGAGGTCGCCGATGATTTCGACTCCGGGAGGAGCACCCCAGGCTCGGTATTCGGGCGGGACCGGGACCCACAAGCCCCGGGCGGGCTGAACCCATTCGTTGCGACCCGCAGGGGCGTGCAACCGGCGGCGGACCTGATCGGCCGGCACACCAAGAAGTCCGGCTAAGTCATCCGTCGTCAACGCCGCGATTCCGCGCCCGAGGGCCCAATCGGCCGCATGCGGCGCACTCACCCGTTCACGCAGGCTGCTCACGCGACCGATCACCCCTCTCTAAACTGCTTATCGTCACATTTTCCGTGACTTTATGAGATTCCGAGAGTACCGTCACCGACGCTTGGACATGACCGGCGGCACCGGCAAGTTCTGCGGCCAGTCGCGCGAGATCACTTGCTCGCCGTGCGTGCCACGCGCGTTCCTCCTCGAGGAGACGGAGAGCCTCGTCGAGCCCGGGCGCGGCAGCCGGATCCGGCACGGGGACCGGCCAGGCGCGCCAATCCCGGCCACGCACTCGCGGCCCGTTGATGACCGCAGCTAAGCCGTGGGTCGACAGGCCCGATGTCGCCGGGACGCGCAGAATACGCGCCGGTGAGCACACAGCGTTGCCGCCGTCTCGGTCCACGACGGCGGCCGGGGCGGGCGCACTGACGAAGACGACGTCGCCCGGCTCCGTGCGCAGCGCGCGAGGATGGTCGGTGACGAACTCCAGGGCGCCCAGGCCCATCGCCGGCGGGTAGCGATGCGCGAGCACATCGTCCGTCGTGAAGACGCTCACCGCGCCATCCGCGCGCAGCCCGTCGATGTCGATTCGCGTCCCGCGGTGGACACGCATGACGCCACGATCCACAAGTTCGCCGAGCAGCGTAGGCGGCGAGGACGAAGTCTCGGAGGGGTCGACGCGGACCCTGGCGACCTGGCAATCGTGGATGCCCCCTGCCAGACGCGCAAACGCCTGACGGATCGTCACGACGCGCTCAGCCGCCGAGGGCTGAAGGTGACGTTCGGGCGAGACAGCGAGCGGGACCAGTCCCGCGGCCTCGGCCAGCACGTCGGAGGTGCGCATCAACCGCAGCGACGTGAACGCGTGAGCACGGGCAAGGCGCGCCCGAGTGCACGCGACGACATCCGTCGCGATGGCATCGACCTCGGCATCGCCCAGCGCGTCGTCTGTCAGATCACCGGCTCCGAACCACCGCTGGCCGACCGGCAGGAAGTCCTGAGGCGCGCCGAGGACCCACAAGCCCAACCGCTCGCGCGGTCTCCCAGGGCTCATTCCCTCGGGCAACCGCACTGCACACCGGAGCCTGCCACGAAGGAAGACCGCACGCAGTTGTTCGGATTCAGGTTCGGACAACTCGTCGCATAGAACGGTTGCCGGGCCGATGACCACGACAGGCTGAGCGACAGTGAAATCCAGGCAGACATCCTCGATATGGGCTAACAACTCCAAAGCGGAGCCGCCGCAGGGCACGGCGTTGATGATGCCCACGACCCCCTGATCTGCCGAGAGAGGGCCCAGGCTCACCCCGCGACAGATCAGGCGTCGCCGGGTCCTCCGGGAGCTCTTGCCGTCACCGCGTACATCAGCGGCGTAATCGAGGGATTCCTCCAGATGACCGGCAGCGGCGGCGATGAGAGTCCGGGCCCGCCCATCAGGGTCGACGAGGAGCACGGACCGATCGGGCAGTTCGCGCGCCGACGCCGCCGTCACCGCGCCCATGAGGTTGGTCGCCTTGTCAGCGAGGAACTCCGGACGTTCGAGAGGTGACCTGAGCAACGCCTCGAGGACCTCGGCGGCGGTCGCGGTGTCGTATGCCGCGTCCACGAGTTCGTCTACGTAGGCGGCGACGGCAGGGCAGGTCGGACCCAGCGCGAGGATCTCCGAATAGATGGCTTCGTCATCCGGGTCCTCGGCGTCGGACAGGTCCAGCAGTTCCTCCAACCCGAGCGACGTCAATTGCGCGCCGGTGCGCGCCTTTAGCGCAAGGAGGCCCTCAGCGCCCTCACCGGCCGTTGTGGCCGGAATCCCGAAGTCCGGGAAAGCGCTGTGCGCCAAGGCATCGTCACGCGCCTCCGGGTTGGTCCCGCGCCCGCTGAGTTCAAGCCACTCGACGATCTCGCGAGCGGAGAACCGCTCGACACCGTCGACATAATCAGCCGGCTTCGGGAAAGGGACGACGCGGCCACGCGCCCGTGGCCGCTTGCGCCACATACTGACGACCGGCCGCTGGACACCCGCTAGTGCGGCGATACCCGACATCGTCAGGTAGGCCTCGTGCACGGATCCGGGTTTGGTCATGGTCAAGACAGTAGATGACTTGGGCACAGGTTTCTCGCTAGCCACTGATAACCCTGGTTATCAGTTAAGAGTTCTTGTTAAACGCCGAGCTAAGGACAGAGTGGCGGTTGTCCGGAACTACCGACCTGGGAGGTCATGATGACCAACAACTCCACGCCCAATGTCACCTTCGACATCAATCTGCGGGCCGTGCAAATCACGAATCTCACCCTCATCGACCCCGCCGTGACCACTGAGGCTCTGCGGTGGTCCACCGGGGTCAGGGGTCCGGCCCTGGCCCCGGCGGAGGTGGCCGGCGCCGACCTGTCGGTATTCGCCGAGCGTGCCTTCGACCTGGGCGCTCGTGCTCTAGCCCAAGCTGGCAATGGACAGGACGTCATCCACATCCAGTCCCTCGTCGACAGTGTGGAAAAGCGAACGGCACAGACGGTCAAGGAGGCTGCCGACGCAACTGCCGGGGTGGTCAACCAAGCCGCCACGTCGATGCGGGAAGCCGCCGCCACGGCGAAGAAGGAACTCATCAGCGAAGAACAGCGCGCCCGCAAGGCGTTCCACGAGAGCGTCGCCTCGGCTCAAGCAGCGCTGACAACCGAAGTCCGCAACCTGCTCGGCGGAGAAGACCCGGAGCTCGTGGCTCGCCTCGCTCTCGTGGTGGAGCGGTTCAAGACCGAGTTGGCGGAGCGCTCCGAGCGTCACTCCACCGATCTCTATGAGAAGGCCACCAAGGTGTTGGATCCGGATGATCCCGCTTCGCCCTTGGCCAAGCACCGGGCTATCAGCGAGAAGCAGCACCAGGTGCTGACGCAGCAGATGGAGAAGCAGACGTCGAAGCTGGAGAGCGGGCTGCGTGAGCTGCGCGCGGCCGTTCTCGTGCAGCACGAGATCACGGACGCCAAGAACAAGCTCGCCAATGTCACTCCATTGAAGGGCGGCAGCTACGAGGACTCGGTGAACGCCATCTTGGCCGAGATCGCCGTGGGATTGGGCGATTCTTACGAAGCGACGGGTCGCATCGCTGGGGCCCTGTCCGCACGCAACTTGAAGGGCGACGGCGTGCTCACCATCCAGGGCGGACCAGCGCGCCTGGTCATCGAGATGTGCACATCGGAGCGCAAGGCGTGGAACGACTACCTCGACGAGGCTGAACGCAATCGGTCGGCCCAGGCCTCACTCGGGGTGGTGCCCACGGCTGATCTGAACGCTGGGCATGGGCTGCGCGTGCTCGGCCCGCGTCGGCTCGTGATGGCATTCGAGGCCGCCCAAGACGATCCCGACATTCTGCGGACGGCCGTCCTCTTCCTGCGACTCTCCGCCCTCGCTGCCGCCAACGCCGGTAAGGGAGGCCGCCTGGACACTGCACGCGAGGCGATCGGCAAGGCACTCGAAGCCTTGGGCAAGATCGAAGCCATCCGGAAGGCCTCTGGCACGATCCGCACCAACGCCGACACCATTGACAAGTCGGCCCTGGCCCTCCACTCATCCCTGAGCAGGTTGCTGGATGAAGCTCGGATCGCGTTGGACGACAACGCCGTTGAGGCTATTGACGACGCTCCCGCCAACGGGCCTACGCAAGTGGCGTGACCGGCGGTTAGCGCCGCTTGAGCCACTCCTCTGCGATCTGCACGGCGTTCAGTGCCGCGCCCTTGCGGAGATTGTCGCCGACGACGAACAGGTTGAGACCCTTGCCCTCGGGGGCGGCCTGATCGGCGCGCACCCGACCGACGAAGACCTCGTCGCGGCCGGCGGCCTCGAGTGGGTTGGGCACATCGGTGACGACGACCCCGGGCGCGTTCTTGAGCATGTCGAGCGCCTCGTCGGGGGCGATGTCGTCGGCGAACTCGGCGTGGATGGCGAGCGAGTGGCCGCTGAAGACCGGCACCCGCACGCAGGTGCCCGAGACGCGCAGGTCGGGGATGTGCAGGATCTTGCGGGACTCGTGCCGCAGCTTCTGCTCCTCGTCGGTCTCGCCGGACCCGTCGTCGACGAGCGATCCGGCGAGCGGGACGACGTTGAAGCCGACCGGCACGGCATACACCTCCGGGTCGGGGACGGCGACCGCCCGGCCGTCGAGAGCGAGCCCGGTGGGGTCGCCCGCGGCATACCCGCCCTTGAGCTGACGGTCGAGTTCTTGGACGCCCTTGCCGCCGGATCCGGAGACCGCCTGATAGGAGGAGACGTGCAGCCGCACCAGAGATGCCTTGTCGTGCAACGGTTTCAGCACCGGCATGAAGGCCATCGTCGTGCAGTTGGGGTTGGCGACGATGCCCTTGGGGATGTTCAGCAGGTCGTCGGCGTTGACCTCGCTCACGACGAGCGGGACGTCCGGGTCCTTGCGCCAGGCGCTGGAATTGTCGATGACCAGCGCGCCGGCCGCGGCGACCTTGGGCGCCCACTCCTTCGAGGTCGATCCGCCGTTGGAGAAGAGCGCGACATCGAGGCCGGAGAAGTCAGCGGTCGCGGTGTCCTCGACGGTGACCTCACCGTCACCCCACGGCAGGGTCGAGCCCGCCGACCGCGCCGACGCGAAGTAGCGGATCTGCTCGACCGGGAAGCCGCGCTCCGCGAGAAGGGTCCGCATGACCCCGCCGACCTGACCCGTTGCACCGAAGACTCCAACACGCATGCGTCCAAGGATAGGGAGGGCGTCCAGGGATTATCGGTCGGTGACCACCCCGTGGGCGCGCCGTCACCCCGCCTCGATCCGCACGAGAGCGGCGTTGCCACGACCGTCGACCCTCACCACGGCGACCGCGTCGCCGTCCGCCAGCGCCCGTCCGAGGCTCGCGGCCCGCCCCTGCGGGAGGAACCAGCTCTCGATCCCGCAACGCAGGCGCCAGTCTCCGTCGTCGCACGCCAGGTAGGTCCCTCCGGCGGGCCGCTCCCGCTGGGCACCGTCCTGCACCCAGACGTCACCGTCCCGGCGCAGCAGGACGTATGCCGTGCCCCTCTCCCCGGGCGCCACGCCCGGGTCGGGCTGCGAGGCCGATGGGTCCCGCAGGGTCCGCAAGCCGGGATAGTCCAGATCCACGTAGGCCCCCCGGAACGGGTCGATGGGGTCGACGACCGTGACAGTCAGGCGGATCTCCTCGCCGCGGACGCGGGCGGAGAGCTGCGGTGCAACGGCCGCCACCACCAACCCCGCCTGGGCGAGCAGCACCGCACCGAGGGTGGCCCAGCGGGGTCGGACGATGGTCATGACGACTCTCCTTCCGGCTCGGTCATGCGCAGTCGTCGCCGGGCGCGCTCGGCGAGATACCCAGTTCCCAGCAGCACCAGACCGACGATGAGGAAGAGCGCCGCTCCCGAGATGATCGGCGCGAAGACCGCCCAGGACTGGAAGGTCGTGAAGACCACCAACGCCGCGAGAGCGAGCGCACCCAACGCCGGCGACGAACGCCACTGGGCTAGAACCGCATACCATCCGGCGGCGATCAGGAAGACGAGGACGCTGACGCTCGTCCGCACCCACATGGCCGGCGTGGGGTTCCCGGTGTCGAGGAGCAGATCGACGGGCGGACGCCATGCCGCGAGCCCGGCGCCGGCGAGCGCGACAGCCGCCGCGGCAGCCAGTTCGATCCGGTCGGTGCGGCTGCGGGCGCGCACCGCCGCGGCCACCACGGCGAGCACGGCTACGGCGGCTCCGATCGTCGCGATCACCGGCCAGGTGCCGTGCCGGTCGTGGATGGGCAGGGCGGCGGCGAAGATCCCGCCCAGGGACACCAGGGCGGCGACGATGCGCCAGACCACGGCGAACGACGCCCAGGGGCCCGGCTGCAGCAGTGCGGCGCACGCGGCGACGAGCCCGCCGATCATGAGGGCGACCACAACGCCGAAGACGCCGTCCGCGCTCTCCCCGGCCTGCCAGGCATACCACGCGGTGAGCGCGCCGAGCCCGACGATCAGGGCGGGCCGGGACCGGACGGCATACGCATAGAGCGCGGCGCCGATCCCCCACGCGGCAAGGAGCCTCGGCTCATAGGCAGGCACCTGCACGCTCTGTGCGGCCTGGAAGATCACCGCTCCGAAGGCCCCCGCCGCCAGGAGCCGGCCGACGCTCCGGAATGGCTCGTCGAGGCGCTCGGCACCCACGCTCAGGCCCACCCAGATCGCGGCGAGCAGCACGAACCGCCACAGCGGGGAGAGCTGGTCGAGATTGCTCGCCACCAGCCAGATCAACCCGACGACCACGAAGGCGCCACCGAGCCACAGCAGCACATCCCATGCTGAGCGCCCGCGCGAGGGCGGCCCCTCGATATACCTCCCCCGGATCGCGCCGGCGGCGTCGGGGCTGACCAGCCCCTCCCGCTCCCAGTCGCGCAATTGCTCGACCAGCCAGTTCCACTGCTCCGGGTTGACCGGATGCTTGACTCCAGTCGGTGCTGCCATGCTGCCATTGAAGCGCCGGCGACCGGCGCGCGTCATGAGTTGCGCTACTCAGAAGCCAAGTCGTTGCAACTGCTTGGGGTCGCGCTGCCAGTCCTTGGCGACCTTCACCCGCAGATGCAGATAGACCCGGCGGCCGAGAAGCTTCTCGATGCCCGCGCGTGCCTCGGTGCCGACCTCGCGCAGCCGCGAGCCGCCCTTGCCGATGATGATGGCCTTCTGGGAGTCGCGCTCGACGAAGATGTTGACCTGGATGTCGAGAATCGGCTTGTCGGCCGGGGCGTCCTCGCGCTCGGTCATCTCCTCCACGACGACGGCGATCGAGTGCGGCAACTCGTCGCGGACACCTTCCAGGGCGGCTTCGCGCACGAGTTCGGCGATGCGGGTGTCGGTCTCCTCGTCGGTGACGACGCCCTCGGGGTAGAGCGGGCCGGGCGACGGCGGGAGGTATGCCGTGAGCACCTTCAGCACGTCGTCCACCTGGTCCCCACGGGCGGCCGAACACGGGACGATCGCGGCCCAGTCCGCGAGCTGGTCGATGGCGATCAGGTGCTCGGCCAAGCGCTTCTTGTCGACCGTGTCGATCTTGGTCGCGATGGCGACGACGGGCAGCTTCTTGCCGCGCATCAGCTCGGTGAGTTCGTTCGCGATGAACCGGTCGCCGGGGCCGATCCGCTGGTCGGCCGGCAGGCAGAACCCGACGACGTCGACGTCGAGCAGCGTGGCCCGGACCAGGTCGTTGAGTCTCTCCCCCAACAGAGTTCGCGCCTTGTGCAGGCCGGGGGTGTCGACGAGGATCAGCTGGCTCGCGGGTCCGGTGACGATGCCTCGGATGGTATGCCGCGTGGTCTGGGGCTTGGAAGAGGTTATCGCCACCTTGTCGCCGACGAGGGCGTTGGTCAGCGTCGACTTGCCGGCGTTGGGCCGGCCGACCAGGCACGCGAAGCCGGCGACATACGGCTGCTCGGAAGGCCTCATGCGCGCTGCTCCCTACTGCGGCCGCCGGCCGCATCCTGCGCCTCGACGAGTTCGCCGTCGGCCCCGACCACGGGGGGCAGCGGCGTGACGAGCACCGAGGCGATCCGGTGACGGCGCCCGGCCATCCGCTCGGCGGTCAGCAGGAAGCGGCCCACCTCGCACGTGGATCCGAGGATCGGCACCTGTCCGAGCTGCTTGGCGATCAGGCCACCGACCGAGTCGACGTCGTCCTCGTCGAGGTCGATGTCGAACTCCTCGGCGAAGTCGTCGACGTTCATCGTCGCGGGGATCCGGAAGCGACCGTCCCCGAGGTCTTCGACTCCCGGTGTCTCCCGGTCGTATTCGTCGTCGATCTCGCCGACGATCTCCTCGATGATGTCCTCGATGGTCACCAGGCCAGCGGTGCCACCGTATTCGTCCACGACGATGGCAATGTGCACCGAGCCGAGTTGCATCTCCCGGAGCAGGTCGTCGACCGGTTTCGACTCGGGCACGAAGGGCATCGGCCGCATGATGGAGGCGATAGGGAGCGTGCTGAGTTCGACTCCGCCGGAAGTCATGTGACGGACCAGGTCCTTGAGGTAGACAAGCCCGACGACATCGTCCGGTCCGTCGCCGACGACCGGCAGCCGCGAGAACCCGGAGCGGTTGAAGAGCGACATCGCCTGGCGCCCGTGCTTACCCACCTCGATGGAGACCATGTCGGTGCGCGGCACCATGACCTCGCGCGCCACGGTGTCGCCGAGTTCGAAGACCGAATGCAGCATCTCTCGCTCGTCGTCCTCGATAAGCGAGTTCTCCCCCGCGATGTCGACCAGATCGCGCAGCTCCGACTCGGACTGGAAGGGCCCGTCGCGATAGCCGCGGCCCGGGGTGACCATGTTGGCGATCAGCACCAGGAGGCGCGCGACCGGACCAAGGATGCGACGCAGCCATGCGATCAGCGGCGCGAGGGCGAGCGCCACCCGGTCGGAGTGCTGGCGACCCAGCGTCCGTGGCGAAACACCCACGGCGACAAAGGAAACCAATGACATGATGCCGATCGAGATCAGCAACGTTCGCCAGAAACTGTCGGTGAGCGAACTCACCGACAAGGTGATGCACACGGCGGCGACTGCTTCGGCGACCGCGCGCAAGAATGCGGTCACCGAGAGATAGGCGGCGCTGTCGCCGAGGATCTTGGCCAGGGAGCGGGCCCCGGCACGGCCCTCGTCGCCGAGTTCCTCGGCGCGCACCCGGCTGGAGCGGCTGATGGCGGCCTCACCGAGCGCGAGGACGAAGGCGAAGAGGATCGCGACGATCGCGACGAGGATCAGGCGGGTGGGCATCGTCAGCCGGCCGGCCGGCCGCGGGAGGCGAGGAAGGTCAACAGCAGCTGGCGCTGCAGGTCGAACATCTCCTTCTCCTCCGCGGGCTCGGCGTGGTCGAAGCCGAGCAGGTGCAGGATGCCGTGGGTGGTGAGGAGCAGCATTTCCTCCGCTGGGGCATGGCCGGCTTCGGCGGCCTGCTTGGTGGCGACGCTCGGGCACAGCACGATGTCGCCGAGCACACCCTCTTCGGCTGCCTCGCCCTCCCGGCCGGGACGCAGCTCGTCCATCGGGAAGCTCATCACGTCGGTCGGGCCGGCAAGGTCCATCCACTGCTCGTGCAGGACGGTCATCGTGGCCTCGTCGACGAGACGGACACACAGCTCCGCCTGGGGGTGGACCCGCATCGCGGCCATCACGTGCCGGGAGAGATCGACCAGTTCCACCTCGTCGACGACGTAGTCGGTCTCATTGAGGACGTCGACGCTCACCGGCGGCCTTTCGCGTCGTCGGGGCGTGCGCGGTCTTGGTGTCCCAGCGCCCGTAGGCGTCGACGATCTCACCCACGAGGCGGTGGCGCACGACGTCCTGTGAGGTCAGTTGCGAGAAGTGGACGTCCTCGATGCCCTGGAGGATCTCCTGCACCACGCGCAGGCCGCTCTGGGTGCCGCCGGGCAGGTCGACCTGGGTGACATCGCCCGTCACGACCATCTTGGAGCCGAAGCCGAGGCGGGTCAGGAACATCTTCATCTGCTCGGGCGAGGTGTTCTGGGCCTCGTCGAGGATGACGAAGGCGTCGTTGAGAGAGCGGCCGCGCATGAACGCCAGGGGTGCGACCTCGATGGTGCCGGCCGCCATCAGGCGGGGGATCGACTCGGGATCGATCATGTCGTGGAGGGCGTCATAGAGCGGCCGCAGGTAGGGGTCGATCTTGTCGGTCAGCGTGCCGGGCAGGAACCCCAGCCGCTCGCCCGCCTCGACGGCCGGCCGGGTCAGGATGATCCGGTTGACCTGCTTTGCCTGCAGCGCCGCGACGGCTTTGGCCATCGCGAGATAGGTCTTGCCGGTGCCGGCCGGGCCGATCCCGAAGACGATGGTGTGGGCATCGATCGCGTCGACATAGCGCTTCTGGTTGAGCGTCTTGGGACGGATGGTGCGACCGCGGTTGGAGACGATGTTCATCGTCAGCACATCCGCCGGCCGCTCCGTCGTCTGCGCCCGGAGCATCCCGATCGAGCGCTCGACGGCGTCGCGGTTGAGCGGCTGACCGCCGGCGATGACGGCGAGCAACTCATCGATCGTGCGCTCGACGATAGCGACGTCGGCGCTCGGACCGCTCATGCGGAACTCGTTGCCGCGGACGAGGATCTCGACGGCGGGGAATTGCCGCTCGAGCGTGCGCAGGAGTTCGTCGCGGGGGCCGAGCAGGGAGACCATCGCGACGCTGGATGGGATCTCGACGGTGTGCATGGGGTGCACCGGCTGCGGCAGGCCGCTCGCCTGGGATGGATGGTCACTCATGGGTCCGGCCATTCTAGGCGGGGTCTCACCCAGGGGGCCACGCCATTGTCCGGCCACCCAGCAGGTGGAAGTGGCAGTGGAAGACGCTCTGGCCGGCGTCGGCGCCCGTGTTGGTCACCAGGCGGTATCCCGCGCCGAGCCCCTCGTCCTGCGCCACCTGGGCGGCGAGCGCGACCACTGCCGCCAGGTCCCCCGGGTGCTCGCCGAGCTCCGCCGCCGTGGCAACGTGCTTCTTGGGGATCACGAGCACATGCGTGGGCGCCTGCGGGTTGATGTCGCGGAAGGCGAGTGCCAGCTCGCTCTCCGCCACGACGTCGGGCTCGATGTCGCGGGCGATGAACTTGCAGAACAGGCAGTCCTCACTCATACCGTCCAACCTAGCGCCGCGCAGGCCGCGAAACCTGGGAGCGGGACCCGGCCTGGCCGAGACGGGCGCGGTTTTCGTTGTCGGGCCGGCCTATTTCCCGGCCCGACAACGAAAGCCTGGCCCCGGTCACCGAGAACCTGGCCCCACAACGAGAAGGTGGCCCGACAACGTGGCCGAGCTGCCGGTCAACCAGATCCGTGCGTGATACGTGGATGGCGCGTGAGAATGGCGGCCGTGGCCAAGCCTGCAGATCTACACCGGATGGGTGCCGACGAGGCGCTCGCCGCGCTGTATGCCGCGCAATGGGCCCCGATGGTGCGCCTGGCCTGGCTGCTCGTGCGCGACCAGGGGGTGGCGGAGGACGTGGTTCAGGACGCGCTGCTGGGCATTCACCGGCGCTGGGGGCAGCTCGCCGACAAGGAGCAGGCGGTCGGCTACCTGCGCCGCAGCGTCGTCAATGCGTGCCGTTCGGTGCAGCGGCACCGCAAGGTCGAGTCGGACTATCTCGCGAAAGCCGGCCCCGCCGGACGCGACGCCGCCACCGCCAGCGCCGAGGAGCTCGCCCTGCGCCAGGTGGGCAACGCCGCCATGCTCGCCGCGGTGGAGCGCCTCCCCCGCCGACAGCGCGAGGTGCTCATCCTGCGCTACTACGCCGACCTGTCCGAAGCCCAGATCGCCGAAACCCTCCAGATCTCGCCCGGCTCGGTCAAGGCCCACGCCCACCGCGGCCTGCTCGCCCTGCGCGACCTGGTCACCGACCCCCGCCCCTCCAGGGAGGACACCCCATGAACGCCCCCACCGACGACCTGCGCGACCTCGAGGATTCGCTGCGCGCGGCCTTGCGGGCCGACGCGGACGCGATCACCCCGGGCGATCGCCTCGGGGAGGTCCGGGCAGCGGCGATGCGCCAGCCCGGCCAGACACGCCGCGCCCGCTGGCTGACCGTGCTGGCGGTCGCGGCCGCGGTCGTGCTGGTCTCCACCCTCGCGATGGCTTCGCTGCGGGCGGGCAAGCCCGCGGTCGATCCCGCCGCCTCGGCCGTGACCCTCTCCTCGGCCCCCGCGGGGTCGAAGACGTCGGCGGGAGCGGCCACCGGGGCGTCGGAGGCGACCGGTGCCGCCCTTCCGGTCTACTACCTGACCAAAGACCCATTCAGGGACCTGCTCCGACTCGACCGCACCTTCGTGGCGCCGGGCGACCTCGAGCCCCCCCTCGCCGCCGACGCGTCCGTCACCGACCGCATTGCGGCCGCGCTGGCCTGGCCGGAGCCGGGTGTCCATGCCGGTGAGGGCATCCCGACGCCCACCGCCGACATGACCGTGACGGGAGTGGACGTCAGTTCGGACCTCATCACGATCGGCCTCGGGGGCGTCTCGGGCAACGAAAGCGGCTGGGACGAGACGACGACCTCGCGCGCGCTGCAGCAGATCGTGCTGACCGCGCAGGCGGTGCTCGGCCGTGGCGACATCCCCGTGACCTTCGAACTGGCCGACGGCGCCACCGAACTGTGGGGCCGCTATGCAGCCACCGAGCGCTACCACCGGCCGAGCACCCCACTCGTGGAAGCGATGGCCGACCCCATCTGGATCGACCGGCCGGGCTACGGCCAGACGGTGCCGGCAGGGAGTCCGCTCACCGTGTCGGGGCTGACGGCCGAGACGAGCGGGCGGCTCTTCTGGCAGGTCGACGACCAGCCGTGGCAGGAGGTCGCGACGGGCGGGCCGGCCCCTGACGGCGCCTTCTTGCCGGTCGCCTACTCGTTCGCCGTGCCCGCGCTGCCCTCCGGTCCGCATACGCTGCAGGTGCGGACCGCGGACGAGCGGGACGTCAGCTCCACCCGGTTCGTCGTGGAGTAAGGCTCAGCGCCAGCGCTCGTCCGCGGACAGCACCGCGATCGCGGCGGGGCCGGCGGAGGAGGACCGCAGGACGGTCGAGCCGAGGCGCACGGGGATGCCGCCGGCGGAACTGAGCGTCGCGAGTTCGCCAGGCGAGATGCCACCCTCCGGGCCGACGATGATGATGATCTCGCCGGCACCCGGAATCGGTTGTGCCGCAAGGGGAAGCACGGCCTCCTCGTGCAGGATGAAGGCGACCGTGGCCTGCCCGATCCGGCGCGGCAGCTGGGAGGTGTCGACTAGTTGCTCGACCGGCGGCACGAACGCGCGGCGGCTCTGCTTGGCCGCCGCCGTGACCACGTCGACCCACTTGGAGCGCGACTTCTCGGCGCGTTCACCACGCCACTGCACGATCGAGCGCTCGGCCTGCCAGGGCACGATGCGGTCGACGCCGTACTCGGTGGCGGCCTCGATGGCCGCCTCGTCCCGCTCACCCTTGGCCAGGGCCTGCACCAGCGTGATCGACGGCACGGGGGGCGGCTCGTCGGTGACCTGCTCGACGCTCATCGTGACCTCGTTGCCCGCGGCCTCGATGACGGAGCCGGTGATCTGGCGCCCGGCGCCGTCGCCGACCATCAGCTGCTCACCCGCCCGCAGGCGCTTGACGGTGGCGGCATGCCGGCCCTCGGCGCCGCCGAGGACATAGGCCGAGCCGGCCCGCGCGGCCGCGAGATCGCCGGGGTCGGTCAGGAAGAGCGGGAGGGTCATCGGATCACCAGATCGGGGTCAGCGGGGTTTGAAGGCATCACGCAGCTTGCCCATGAAGCCGTGATCGCCCGGAGCGGACAATTTGCCCGTGGGTGCTTCCTCGTGCCGCAGCGCGGCCAGCTGACGCAGCAGCCCCTCCTGCTCGGCGTCGAGCTTGGTCGGAGTGCGCACGTCAGTATGCACGAGCAGGTCGCCCCGTCCGCCCGCGCGCAGGTGGGTCACGCCGAGACCGCGCAGGGTGATCGTCTCCCCCGGCTGCGTGCCCGGCTTGATGTCGATGTCCTGGACGCCGTCGAAGGTCTCCAGTTTCATCCCGGCGCCGAGCGCGGCCGCCGTCATCGGCACCTGCAGGTTCGCGTGCAGGTCGTCGCCGCGCCGGGTGAAGGTGGGGTGCGGGTTGACCGACACCTCGACATACAGATCCCCGGGGGGACCACCACCCGGCCCGACCTCGCCCTCCCCGACGAGGTGGATCCGGGTGCCGGTGTCGACACCGGCCGGGATGGCGATCGTCATCGTGCGCTGAGTGCGCACCCGGCCCTGCCCCGAACACTCGAAGCACGGATGGGTGATCGTCTCGCCGAAGCCCTGGCACGCGCCGCAAGGGCGCGACGTCATGACCTGCCCGAGGAAGCTGCGCTGGACCTGCTGCACCTCGCCGCGGCCACCGCATACCTCGCAGCGGCGCTTGCCGGTGCCCGGCTGCGACCCGTCGCCATGACACGTGCCGCACGCGGCAGCGGTCTCGATGGTCAGGTCCTTCTCGCCGCCGAAGACGGCGTCCACGAGGTCGATCGGCAGCCGCACCAGGCCGTCCTGACCTCGCGAGGTGCGCGAGCGCGGGCCCCGCGTCGACGCGCCGGCGGCACCGGGCCCGAAGAAGGCGTCCATGATGTCGCTGAACGAGAAGCCCTGCCCGAAACCGGCGTGCGCCCCGCCGTACGGGTCGTTGCCCATGTCGTACTGGCGTCGCTTGTCGGGGTCGGAGAGCACGTCGTACGCCTGCGAGACGCGCTTGAACTCCTCCTCGGCCTCGTGGCCGGGGTTGACGTCAGGGTGCAGCTCGCGGGCGAGCCGACGGTATGCCGATTTGATCGCCTCGGGGCTGGCGTCCCGGGAGACCCCGAGATCCTGGTAGTAGTCGTTCACCTGATCCTCTGATCGATTCGGTCGAGTGCGCGCCGGGCTAGGTGGCCAGGAGCGAGGAGATGTATGCGGCGACGGCGCGGACCGCGGCCATGCTGGCGGGGTAGTCCATCCGGGTCGGGCCGACCACGCCGAGCCCGCCGACGACCTGGTCGCCGGTGCCGTAGCCGGTGGTCACCATCGAGGTCGACTGCAGACCCGTGACCGGGTTCTCGTGGCCGATGCGCACGGCGATGTGCTCGCCACCGGCCGTCGTGGAGAGCAACCGCAGCAGCACCACATGATGTTCCAAGGCGTCGAGCACGGGCTCCAGGGTGGCGGGGAAGTCGGCCGGCCGGCGCACCAGATTCGCCGTGCCGGCGAGCGTGACCCGCTCCTCACGCTCCTCGACGAGAGCGTCGTCGAGGGCCCCCACGACCTGGCGCACGATGTCCCGCTCTCCCGGCGCGAACGCATCGGGCAGGGCCGAGAGGGCCGCCGCGGCATCGACGAGAAGCCGGCCCGCGGCCGCCGAGTTGATGCCGGTCCGCAGGCGCGCGACGAGGTCGGCCTCGTCCTCGAGCGGGGTGTCGATGTCGAGGATGCGCTGTTCGACCCGTCCGGTGGTCGTGATGAGGACGACCATCAGGCGGGAACCGACGATCGGGACGATCTCGATGTGCCGCACGCTCGAGCGGGTCAGCGACGGGTACTGCATCATCGCCACCTGCCCGGTAAGCGACGACAACAACCGCACCGTGCGGTCGACGACGTCGTCGAGGTCGACCGGGTCCTGCAGGAACTCGGCGATGGCGGCCTGTTCGGCCCGGCTCATCGGTTTGATCTGGGAGAGCCGGTCGACGAACAGCCGGTAGCCGGCGTCCGTCGGCACTCGCCCCGCGCTCGTGTGCGGCGCGACGATCAGGCCTTCCTCCTCGAGGGCGGCCATGTCGTTGCGGATGGTCGCCGCCGACACGCCGAACGCGTGCCGCTCCAGGAGCGCCTTGGACCCGACCGGCTCGCTGGTGTGCACATAGTCGCGGACGATGGCCCCGAGCACGGCGAGGCGGCGATCGCCGGACGTTTGCCGTTCGCTGGACATCTCGTGGGCCTCCTCCCGCTGGCACTCGCGCATACAGAGTGCCAATTCTATCTACCTCCCGGAGTCCGCTCGACTCCGCGCATAAAGTGCCCGGGTGAGCAATCGGTATGGCAGTGACGTCCTCTCCGGCGACTGGCGGGAACCGGCGCGGGGCCGCGCGATCGATCAGCCCTCGGAACCGGGCCTGGTCGTCGAGGAGGTCGAGACCGGCTGGGTGGGGGCGATCGTCGGCGTCGAGACGATCGGCGGCCAGCAGGTGGTCCGGTTGGAGGACCGCCGCGGCACGGTCCGGGCCTTCCCGTTGGGGCCGGGTTATCTGCTCGACGGGGCGCCGGTCCGGCTCGTGCCGTATGCCGCGCCCACCGCCCCGCGCGGTCCCGCCCGGACCGCGAGTGGCTCGCTCGCGGTGGCCGGGGTGCGCGCGAAGGTCGCCGCCGCCTCGCGGCTGTTCGTCGAGGGCACCCACGACGCCGAACTCGTCGAGAAGGTCTGGGGCGCCGACCTGCGGGTCGAGGGAGTGGTCGTCGAGGTCCTGCACGGCGTGGACGACCTGACGGCGGCCCTGCGCGAATTCGGCCCCACGCCGAGGGCCCGCGCCGGCATCCTCGTCGACCATCTCGTCGCCGGCACGAAGGAGAGCCGGATCGTCGCCGACACCGTCGCGCATTTCGGCGCTGACCGGGTGCTCGTGGTCGGGCACCCGTATGTCGATGTCTGGCAAGCGATCCGGCCCGACCGGGTGGGCCTGACGGCGTGGCCGGTCATCCCCCGCGGCCAGGACTGGAAGGCGGGCATCGCCGCGGCCCTGAGGCTGCCGCATACGACCGCGGAGGACATCGGCCTGGCCTGGAAACACGTGCTTTCGCGGGTGCGGTCGTATGCCGACCTGGAGCCCGCGTTCTCCGGGCGCGTGGAGGAACTCATCGACTTCGTCACCTCACCTGGTGAGGGTGCGCCCTGACTCTCCCCCGGGGCGGCCCTCGACTTGACGCCGAATGGAATGCAGCACGCCGATTGTGCGGTTGACTAGTCACGACGGCACAGTCCGGGAAGGTCCCGAGCCCTGCCGCCACAAGGGGAAGAAACAGCCATGACGCAGCAGCCCAACGAGCCGGTCTACCCGGGCCAGCAGCCGGCGCACCCGACCCAGCCGTTCCCGCAACAGTCCGGACCGGGCCAGCCCCTGCCGCCGCAGCACTATCCGCCGCAGCCCTATCCGCCGCAGGGCCCGTCGGCTGGCAGCAGCAGCTACTCGGCTCCGCACCAGAGCCCGTTCGGCCAGACCGCGGACCGCTACACCGGCTCCGCCCCGCTCACCGCGCGCGACGAGCGCAACCTCGGCATGCTCTCCCACGTCATCCCGCTGGTCTGCTTCGTGCTCAGCGCCGGCACCCTCGGGTTCGTCGCCTCTCTGGTCATGTGGTTCATGTACAAGGACCGCGGCCCGTTCGTGCGCGCGAACGCCGCGAACTCCCTCAACGTCCAGCTCACCGCCCTGATCTGGTCGATCATCTCGGTGATCATGATGATCACGATCATCCTGCTGCCGGTCGGCATCATCGGCGCGATCGTCGCTGTCGTCTACCTCTTCGTCGTGCACATCGTCGCGGCGATGAAGGCGAGCGCCGGCGAGTGGTACAAGCCGCCCTTCACCATGAGCTTCTTCAAGTAGCCCCACGACGTGTCCTCGCTCCTGCATCGCTGCAGGACTTTCGCGAGCCGCCCGACGGGTTCCTACCGCAGCAGGGCACGCACGACGGTGTCCGTGAGCAGCCGCCCCCGCAGGGTCAACACGACCCGGCGGGGGCGTCCTGCGCCCGCCGGCTCGTCGGTGAGCAGGCCGTCGTCGACGAGCGCGGGCACGGCGGCCCGGCCGGCCGCGGTGAGCACGTCGAGCGGCATTCCCTCGGCGAGGCGGATCGCGAGGAGGACCTGCTCGTCATACCGCTGCTCGGCCGTGAGGTCCTCGCGGGCGGCGGCCGGCGAGGCACCCCGGACGAGCCGATCGGCATACGCACCAGGGTGTTTCACGTTCCACCAGCGCACGCCGCCGACGTGGCTGTGGGCTCCCGGGCCGAACCCCCACCAGTCGCCGCCGCGCCAGTAGGCGAGGTTGTGGCGGCATTCCTTGCCGGGGCGGGCCCAGTTGCTGATCTCGTACCACCCATAGCCCGCCGCGGTGAGCAGTTCGTCGGCGAGTTCGTATTTGTCGGCCTCGTCATCGTCGTCGGGCATGGTGATCAGGCCGCGCCGCACCTGCGCCGCCAGCTTCGTGCCCGCCTCGACGACGAGGGCGTACGCCGAGATGTGGTCCGGCTCCAGGGCAATCGCCGCCTCCAGACTGCGGCGCCAGTCCTCGAGCGACTCCCCCGGCGTGCCGTAGATGAGGTCGAGACTGACATCGAGCCCGGCGGTCCTCGCGCCGGCGACGGCGGCGGCGACATTGGCGGGGTCATGGGTGCGCTCCAGTGTCGCCAGCACGTGGGGCACGCTCGATTGCATCCCGAAGCTGACCCGGGTGAAGCCACCGGCGCGCAGGGTGGCCAGGCTGTCGATGGTGACGGAATCGGGGTTCGCCTCGGTGGTGACCTCGGCGTCGTCCTCGATCTGCCACTGGGACGCCAGTCGTCGCACGATCCCCGTCAGTTGCTCCGACGGCAGCAGCGTCGGCGTGCCTCCTCCGACGAAAACCGTTGCGAGACTGAGGTTCCCCGCATCTTGGAGCACCTCGCCGGCCAGCGCGATCTCGCGCTCCACTGCGGTGCCGTATGCCGTGGCCGAGCCCGCCGGACCCGTCAGCTCGCCGGGGGCGTAGGTGTTGAAGTCGCAGTAGCCGCAGCGCACCCGGCAAAAGGGCACGTGCACATAGGCGGAGATCGCCCCCGCGTCGCGGGCGGCCAGCGCCGCGGGCGGCAGGCGGCCGTCGACGGGCGCGGGATCCCCGTCGGGGAGGGCGGAGGGCGGCATACCCGCGATCCTTTCAGAGCGCTGCGGGGACACCCGCATCACACGCGCCACAGCGAGGACGGCGTGTCCAGCACGACACGCCGAGGGCACGAAAAAAGTGAAAAAAGGCGGCGGCTAAGCGTTGCGCAGACCCCTCGGACGGGATAGAAATGACGTGTCGCAGTCACCTCGGTGACAGCGACACAGATCAGGTCTTCGGACCTGATCACGACACGAAATTCGTTTCGTGTCATCAGGTTTCGACTTCGGTCGAAACCACCCGAGATCGACTTCGGTCGACCTCGGAGAGGGCCTCGGAAACTCATACTTCCCGAGGCCCTCACTTATGTCCCGGGGCTTCGGTGTCCCCCGTGTTCCAGTGTCCCCCGTGTTCCAGTGGCTCCCGTGCTCCAGTGGCTCCCGTGCTCCAGTGTCCCTGGTGCTCCGGTGTCATCGGGGCTCCGGGCGTTCCGCGCCATCCGCCGTTCATCGCCGTGTCACGAGCACGGCTTAGCCTGTCGGGGTGCTGCAGCGGTGGATCGAACTGGACGGCGTCGTGAACATGCGGGACCTCGGCGGCCTTGCGACCACGGACGGCGGGGTCGTGCAGCCGCACCGGCTCATCCGGTCCGACAATCTGCAGGATCTCTCCCCCGCCGATGTCGCGCACCTGGTCGATCTCGGGGTCAGCGATATCGTCGATCTGCGCTCCCACCGGGAGGTGCACCTGACCGGAGAGGGTCCGCTGCGGGCCACCGCGCTGCGCCACCACCACCACAGTTTCATCAGCGAACCCCTTCCAGGACAGGACGATCCGGCTTTCCTGTCGACCCGGCCGGAACACCTGGCGACGGTCAAGGACCAGGACTACTGGAGCCAGCACTACCGGAGCTATCTCGTCGAACGCCCCGACTCGGTCTCGGCCGCGTTGTCCGTCGTCGCCACCGCGCAGGGTGCGACGATCATCCACTGCGCCGCCGGCAAGGACCGCACCGGCACCGTCGTCGGGCTGGCCCTCGCCGTCGCCGGCGTGCCGCGGGCGGAGATCGTCTCCGATTACGTGCTGACGAGCGAGCGGCTCGACCGGATCATCGACCGGCTGAGCGGAGTCGACCCCTATCGAGAAACGTTGCGCGACAAGCCACGCGATGAGCAGATCCCACTCGCGACGTCCATGGACGCACTATTGACCATGGTGGACGACGACTTCGGCAGTGCCGCCGGATGGCTGCGTGCCCAGGGGTGGACCGACGATGAGATCGACGCGCTCCGGCGCAAGTTGACAGTCGAGTGAGCGCGACGCGCCCACGTCCAGCGCCACACGTGGGCGTGTCGCGCTCACTCGACTCGGGTGCCACGGCGCAGGTGTGGGGCCGGGGTCGGGTGTGGGGCCAGGGTCAGGTCGCGCGGCGGGTCATCGTGGGGGCGCGCCGGACGGCGAGGGCCGACACGAGGGCCGCGGTGAGCGGGACGGCGACCACGAGGAGTCCCAGCCACAGCCACGGGATCTTGATGATCGGGTGGGCGTAGCCCTCCTGACACATATTCGTCAGGCGGTCGCACTGGGTGTTGCCCGTGAGCGGGAAGGTGATCGCGATCCCGGGGACCAGCCCGACGGCCACCCCGATGAGCGCGCCGAGCAGGCTGATGACGATGGCCTGCCCGGCGGCCATCGCCCGCCGGGTGCCGCGGGTCGCCCCGACCGCGGCCAGTGTGGCGTCGTCACGCTGCTGTTCGGCCATCGACAAGGCGGTCGAGGTCAAGGTGATGACGAGGATGAGGAAGGCGAAGATGCCGACGAGGATCCCCATGATCAGCTGGTCCGCGCGCTGGAAGCCGCGCTCGACCTCGACATAGGAGGAGTCCGTCATGGCGGCATTCAGTCGATCCGCGTCCGCGCTGCTGATCGGGCCCGCGGGGTCGTAGAGGCCGATGGCGTCAGTGGTGGTGGCCCAGCCCAGCGCCGTGGCAGTGTCCGGAGTGACGAAGAGGCCGCAATCGCGGGGCAGTGCCGGCAGCGCCGCGAGGTCGAGCGTTCGGGTGGCCACTGGCAGCGTGTCGGCTGCCCGCTCCGTGATGTCCGTGAATTCCCCGGTGTCGGAGTCGACGCGCAAGGTGCCGCTGACCATGGTGATCGAGGCGGGAAGGGCGGCGCGCGTGAACGCGAGGGCCCCACCCTTATCGAGCACCGTGCGCTCGTTGTCGGTCAGGTGGAAGCGGCGATCCAACTCGGCCAGCGGGAGCACGCCGATCTGGCCGTGCCCGGACCACGCGTGGGTGCCGAACTGGGTGCACTTGGGGACGCCATCCACCGCCGGGGCATCCGGATCCCCCGAGATGGATTCGGTGGTCGTGCAGCCTTGCGGCCGATAGTTGACGAACGGCCAGACCGCCTTCGGGTCGGAACCCGGGCCGGCGAAGACGTGGCCGCCGGTGACCTGCGCCAGCGGCACCACGACCAGGCCGGGCGTGGTGCGTTTGATCGTCTCCGTCGTGCGCGCCACCACGTCGTCTACGCGTCGTGGGGCGCCGTCGGAGCCATACACGTCGAGGGAGACGATGGCCTCGCCGTCCAGGGCGTTCGGCACATATTCGCGGCGTTGCTGTTCGGTGTCGCTGGTCAGACCGACGCCCATCATCGTCAGCGCGGCCACGGCGCCGACGACGGCGGCGACCGAGGGCGTCGATCGCGACCGCTGGCGAGCGGCATCGCGGCTGGCCAGCCGCAAGGACACGGGCAAGTGCTGGGAGCCGAGAGCGGCGAGTCCGAGCAGGGTGGGCACCAACAGCAACGCGCCGCCGATGAGCAACACGGCACCGCCGACGATGAAGACCTCGGAGGCGTGAGTGATGATGCCGTAGAACAGGACGATCCCCCCGAGGATCGCGCCGGCCAGACCCAGCAGGAAGACCACGCGGGACGGCGGCGGCGAGACCTCCTGCCCCTTCATCACCCCGACGATGTCGAGCCGTCCCAGTCGTTGCGCCGGGACCAGGGCCGCGACAAGCGCAGAGAGCATGGCGACGGCCATGATCCCGAGCACGTGAGTCCACGGGATGTCGAGGGGCCCGCCGGTCCACGGCGTCCAGACCGGGATGATCCAGTGCGTGACGGCCGGCACCGCGAGCACCCCGATCACGGCTCCGGCGACAGCGGCGAGTGCCCCGAGGACGACGGCCTGGGAGAGCACGGTCCGGCGCAACTGCTTGGTGGTCGCCCCATTGCTCGCGGCCAGCGCCAGCGTCCGTCGCTGGCGCGCCGCGCTCACGGCGAATGCCGGCCCGACCAGCAGGGTGACGATGATCAGCAGGATCGCGCCGCCCGCGACGACGAGGCCGGCATTGCGGCCGTCGTCCATGGACATCATGTCGCGCAAATCGGGGTCGATCTCGCCACTCGGGGGTGGATTGCGCAGCACGTCGGCCGACAGGGCGGAGATGCCGAATGTGTTGGCCTGCTGCACCTGCGGCCAGGTGAACGGCTGATCTCGGTAGAGCGCGTAGCTCGTCATATAGCTGTCGACCTGCTCCCCGAGGGTGTCCGGGGCGATGAGGCCGGCCAGGGGTGCGCCCCAGGAACTGCGCGCCTGCGCGACACCGACGATTCGCAAGGTCCGCGCCGGTGTCGAGTCCAGGAGCAGCGTGCCACTCGTGGGCACCAGGCCCTTGTCGACGGCAGTTTGGGTGACCACCACCTCCTCCGGCCCCGACGCCCAGCGCCCGGACACCAAGTCGAGACCGCCTTTCGCCTCGGGATCGGGCGTGGCCACCAGGTCGACCCGGCGTGACCGGTCACCGTCGAGAATCCAGACCTGCAGCTGCGTCGTGGGAACCACCCGGCCACCGAACTGGGCCGCCATCGCCGTGGCCAGCTGTCCGGGGGTGGGCGTGCTGCCCTTCGCCAGGCCAGGCAGCGGTTGGGCCGACCTGGTCGTCGTCCCTGGACCCGTGGCAGAGAACCCTGCCGGCATCGTCTGTATGGCCTCTGGGTCCTGCACGATCTGATCGCTGCCGGGCGTGGTCAAGACGGCGACGGCGTTGCCGAGTTCGTACGGGATGCGCTCGGGGCCGGTGATCAGGCTCGTCGGATAGAGCGTGAGCGCGAAGGTCAGGAGCGCCGTCGGGATTGCGACCATCAAGAGCGCGAGCAGGCTGCGTCCGCGGTGGCGTCGGACCTCGCGCCGCGCCATCCGCAACGCCACCGCCCACGAGCCTCGCCAACTGCCGAGCCCGCTGCCGGCCCCTGCCGTGGTCGCACTCACGTCGCGCTCAACTCCTCCCCATACTCGGTATCTACCCAGCACGCGAGCGTATACCCGGTATGGCGGATGGTCCAGTCAGGCTGCGGGTGTGTCTCCAACCCGGGCGAGGGCGTCGTCGCGCAACCACTGCGTGGGACTGGCCCCGGCGAACTCGCGCCAGTCTCGCACCAGGTGGCTCTGGTCGGCATACCCACAACGGATTGCGATGTCCGCCAACGGGATCCGCCCGAGCAGCTCTCGAGAGTGCTCGAAGCGAAGCACCCGCCCGGCGAGCTTGGGCGTCGGCCCGAATTCCCGAGCGAAGCGGGTGGTGAGGTGGCGGCGGCTCCAGCCGACGGCTTCAGCGACGGCAGCGACCGGCATCCGGCCGCGGCTGCCGGCCAACATCGCCCAGGCTGCGGCGGTCGGCGCGTCCACGCTGCGGCGGTCATCGATGAGAGCGAGCAACTCCCGGCTGAGCAGGTCGAAGCGGCGCGGCCATCCGTCGCTCAGCGCCAACAGTTCCCGCAGCCGGTCCCCCACCCCGCCCAAGGCGTCGTCCATCTCGACCAGGCCCGAGGCGAAGGCCGCTGCGGGCGCGCGAAGCAGGGCCCGCGACCCGAGCGGCGTCAGCGCCAGCTGGACACCGAACTGGGTGCCGTCGTGGTGGACGTGCGCCGGGCTGGTATGCAGCCCACCCAGCAGCGCCCCGAAACGGCGCGGTTCATTGCCGATACCGTTGCCGGACACCCGGATTCCCGAATCCAAGGCGAGGATCACCGTCAGGTGACGCGACGGCATACCGACATGCACTCCCGGTGGGAAGCCGGCCAGGCGATAGCCGACCATCGAGGCGACGAAGGGGCGCAATGCAGCGGGCAGGGGCGCCTCGGCATACTCCTCGACCGGCTCGGTCATGACGGCCAGCGTAGGAGACGCGGCGGCCTAGCTCCAGATGCCGTGGCGCCGGTTCCAATTCTGGGCGCCCGTGTAGGCGTCGATCATCCCCCAGATCCATACACCGAACATCAACGGGATCCCGATGAGCACGAAGGCCAGTGGGATGCCGACGACGTAGAGGACGAGCATGGCGACGCCCTTGCCGACCTCGCCGTTGATCATCGTGCCCAGCCCGGGGACGAAGAAGGACGCGAGCAGCGAGATGCCGGGGTTCTTCGGGGCGACCCCGCCGTACGGCGGCGCGTAGCCCGCGGGCGGCGGGTAGCCGGCGGCGGCATACGGCTGGATGTGCCCCGGTTCGCCGTATGCCGGGGGGCGCGGGGCGGCATCCTGGGGCCAGGCGGGCCGGGGTGGGCCGACCCACTGCATACCGTCCCAATAGCGCATCGTCCCATCGGGTTGGGTGTACCAGCCAGGCTGGGATGCGTTCATCGGCCCCCTACTTCTTTCCCTTTTCCGCGGACGACCCGTCGGAGGTGAGGGCGGCGATGAAGGCCTCCTGCGGCACCTCGACGGTGCCGATGTTCTTCATCCGCTTCTTGCCCTCCTTCTGCTTCTCCAGCAGCTTGCGCTTGCGGGTGATGTCACCGCCGTAGCACTTGGCCAGGACGTCCTTGCGGATGGCGCGGATGTTTTCGCGGGCGATGATCCGGGCCCCGACAGCAGCCTGGATCGGCACCTCGAACTGCTGGCGCGGGATGAGCTCCTTGAGCTTGCCGGCCATCATCGTGCCGTAGCCGTAGGCCCGGTCCTTGTGCACGATGGCACTGAAGGCGTCGACTGTCTGCCCCTGCAGCAGGATGTCGACCTTGACCAGGTCGGCGACCTGTTCCCCGTCGGGTTCGTAGTCGAGGGAGGCGTAGCCGCGGGTGCGGGACTTGAGCTGGTCGAAGAAGTCGAAGACGATCTCGGCCAGGGGCAGGGTGTAGCGCATCTCCACCCGCTCCTCGGAGAGATAGTCCATCCCCCGCAGCGCTCCGCGCTTGTTCTGGCACAGCTCCATGATGGCGCCGATGAACTCGCTCGGCGCGAGGATCGTCGCCCGCACCACCGGCTCGCGGACCTCGGCGATCTTGCCGCCCGGGAACTCGCTCGGGTTGGTCACCGTGACGACCGACCCGTCCTCCATCGTCACCGAATAGACGACATTGGGCTGGGTGGAGATCAGGTCGAGGTTGAACTCGCGCTCGAGACGCTCCCGGACGATCTCGAGGTGGAGCAGGCCGAGGAAGCCGCACCGGAAGCCGAACCCGAGCGCCGCGGAGGTCTCTGGTTCGTAGACGAGGGCGGCGTCGTTGAGCTTGAGCTTGTCGAGCGCCTCGCGCAGATCGGGATAGTCGGACCCGTCGATCGGATAGAGACCCGAGAAGACCATCGGCTTCGGGTCGCGATAGCCGCCGAGGGCCTGCGCTGCCGGCTTGCTCGCATTGGTGACGGTGTCGCCGACCCGGGACTGGCGCACATCCTTCACGCCGGTGATCAGATAGCCGACCTCGCCGACGCCGAGTCCCTTGCCGGGAACCGGCTCCGGGGAGATGACCCCGATCTCGAGCAGCTCGTGCTGGGCCTTGGTCGACATCATCGCGATCCGCTCGCGCGGGTTGAGGTTGCCGTCGACCACCCGGACATAGGTGACGACGCCGCGATAGGTGTCGTAGACGGAGTCGAAGATCATCGCCCGGGCCGGGGCGTCGGGATCGCCGACGGGTGCGGGGAACTGACGGATGATCTCGGTCAGCAGCGCCTCGACACCCACCCCCGTCTTGCCGGATACCTGCAGGCAGTCCTCGGGGTCGCACCCGATGAGACCGGCCAGCTCCGCCGCATACTTCTCGGGCTGCGCGGCCGGCAGGTCGATCTTGTTGAGCACCGGGATGATCGTCAGGTCGTTCTCCATCGCCAGATAGAGATTGGCGAGGGTCTGGGCCTCGATGCCCTGGGCCGCGTCGACGAGGAGGACCGCGCCCTCGCACGCGGCGAGAGAGCGGGAAACCTCATAGGTGAAGTCGACGTGCCCCGGGGTGTCGATCATGTTCAGGGCATAGGTCGTCCCGTCGATCTCCCACGGCATCCGCACCGCCTGCGACTTGATCGTGATGCCCCGCTCGCGCTCGATGTCCATCCGGTCGAGATATTGCGCGCGCATCGCCCGGTCGTCCACGACGCCGGTCAGCTGGAGCATCCGGTCGGCCAGCGTGGACTTGCCGTGGTCGATGTGGGCGATGATGCAGAAGTTGCGGATCAACTCCGGCGGCGTGGCGTGCGGCTGCAGCGCGGCGCGGGCGCGGGGTGACACGGCTGGCGGTTCCTTCGTGGCGGGACGATCAAGACTGACTCCCTAGTCTCCCATGCCGCCGGGTCCGCCCAGGATCATCCGCTCACCGGCCGTCACCGGGCCGGTCGGCGCTCGACCGGTCTGTGTGCTCGATGAGCAGCGTCGGCAGCCCGAGCCGGCGCTCCCGCAACGAGCAGACCCGCGAGCCCGGCTTCCGGCCGGCCCGGACCGGCGAGGCCGCGATCCCCCCGGCGGCCAGCCTACGGACGGTGGCGTCGAGGTCTGGGGTGCGCCAAGCCACGCCCCACAACGCATCGGGGCCGTCATGCGGTGCATCACCCGTCGGCTGCACGACCTCGACCACCGCCGGGCCGCAGCGGAAGAACAGCATGCGGGCCGACCACTGCGCCGCATGCCGGTCCAGGCGCAGGTCCAGCCCGAGCCGGCCGCCGAAGTCGGCGACCGCGCGCTCGGCGTCCGAGGTGTGCACCACGACGTGATCGAGCGTCAGGTCGCACTCCGGCTGGTCGGTCAGGGCGAGGATCGCGACCGGCATACCACCCACCAGCACCGTCTCACCATCCACCTCGAGCCCGCGGCGCCGCAGCTGCTGCCGCGCCGGCCCCGGGTCGGCCGCCCCGAACCCGAGGATCATTCGCTCCCCCGGGCGCACAAGCGCCTGCGGGACCCCGCCCAGGACGGCATACGCCTCGGGACCGGCGCCAGGCACCTCGATCCGGGCGATCTGTTCGATCATCACCGCTCCCCTCCTCCCATACCCGCCGAAGGGTATGCCGTGAACGCCGCCTCCGCCCGCGGGCGCCCGGCCCGCATGCGGAATGATCGGTTGTGCCCGCCCGTTGGGGAGAGGGAGCAGGAGGAGCCAGCCGTATGACGATCCAACAGCCCCCCGCGATGCCGCCGGCACCGCCGCCGGGGATGGTGCCGGTGGCGCCGCCGTTCGACGACGCGCGCCGGCGGGAGATCCGCGGAGTGCTGCGCCACCCCCTCGAGAACCTCACCCTGATCGTCGCGGTGCTGGTCTCGCTGATCGTCATGAGCGTCTCGATCGGATCGGTCGTCGACGCTCTGCGCAACGGTCGGGAGCCGGGGATCTATTCGCTGCTCTTCGCGCTGGCGCCGCTCGTGCTGTGGCTGATGCGCGGGCAGCTGATGGCCCGGCTGCGGGTCGGTGGGGTCAAGATCACTCCCACGCAATACCCCGAGGCCTACGCCATGCTCCAGGAGGCCGCCGCGGCCTTCGGCATGAAGAAGGCGCCCGACGCCTATGTCGTGCTCGGCAACGGCATGATCAACGCGGCGGCTTCCGGGCACGGTTTCCGGCGGTTCATCTTCGTCTACAGCGACCTGTTCGAGGTCGGCGGACGCCTGAAGAACCCCGACGTGCTGCGGTTCATCATCGGCCACGAGGTGGGCCATATCGCCGCGGGGCACGCGTCCTACTGGCGCTGGCTGGGCATCTTCGGGTCGCAGATCGTGCCCTTCGTCGGGCCGGTCCTCTCCCGCGCACAGGAGTACACAGCGGACAACTTCGGTTATGCGTATTGCGCGCGCGGCAGCGCCCCGGCGATGCAGACCCTCGCCGTCGGCAAGTACCTCAACCCGACCGTCGACATCAATGCCATCGCCGACCGGGCCGAACAGGAGAAGGGCTTCTTCATCTGGCTCGTCAACGCCCTCGCCTCGCACCCGGTGCTCGCCTGGCGCGCGCACGCACTGCGGGACCGGTCGACGCCGGGCCGGCTGGTCTGGCGGCCGCGAGAGCCCAAACTGCTGGGTATGCCGCCCGCGCATCCCGGTTTGCCGCCGGCGCCTCCGCGGGGCTGAGCGGTGGCCGGCGACATCGAACGGGTGCTCGCCCGGGTGCTGCGCATGCTGGGCGGCGGCGGCCGGGCGGCGCGACGGACCAGCGCACCACACCGGGCCGAGGCCGCGGCATACCCAGGCGATTACAGGGGGCCGCTGCCTCGAATCACCTACTCCCCCAACGCCGACGGTCGTCCCGACCCGGGCGAGGTGGTGTGGGCGCCGGTGCCCTACCAGGAGGACAGCAGCCGGAGCAAGGACAGGCCGGTGCTGCTCATCGGCCGTGCCGACCCCTGGCTGCTGGCCCTCCCGCTGACCAGTCAGGACCACGACCGCGATGCCGCGCAGGAAGCGTCCGAGGGGCGTTACTGGATCGACGTCGGATCCGGTACTTGGGACCACCGCGGGCGTGCCTCGGAGGCGGCGCTGCACCGCATCCTGCGTCTCGACCCCCACACCATCCGTCGCGAGGGCGCGGTGCTGGACCGGGAGGTCTTCGAGCAGGTGCGGGCCGCCCTGGAGCAGCACTACGGACCGGGGTGAGGCCGGCGAGGATTCCGGGGACGGGCGGGAGAACTAGCGCCGCGCGTAGACCAGCCACGTGCCGGCTTGCTTGCCGGGGACGGTGAGCGCCTCACACCGCTCGCTGCTCGCCAGGGCCCGTTGCAGGGCTGCTTGCCCGGCGTCCTGAGCAGGATCCCCGGAAGGCCCGGACGGCAGGACGATGGCGGCAAAGGTCCCGTCGGCAACGGCCTGCTCGATCGCGGACTCTCCGTTGGAGTAGAAGCCGAAGGTGCTGTCCCAGGTGATGTCGGCCCGGTCCCCGGTGTGGTAGGAGAGCACGCCCGCCGATGACGAGAGGTAACGCCCCGCGGCCCCCGATGAGGCGGCCCAGGACACGACCGGCCGGGCATCGATTCAACTGGTGAAGAGCGCATCACTGCGAGCGACACCGGTCACGAACAGCAGCACCAGGACTGCCCCCACGGGACCGTAGCGCCAGCGCTGCTGGGACCAGCGGTGCAGCGCCACCGCCGCCGGGTAGGACAGGAGGAGGGCGGTGAAGGCCAGGTGCTTCTGGAAGGAGGTTTCCTCGCCCAGCCGGATCTGCGCCATGGGGAGCGCGATGGCGGCGAGGAAGAAACCGCAGCCCGTCAGCCCGGCGCGCACACCATCGGTGCTGAGGAGGTAGGCGCCGACCGGGCAGTTCGTTGCCGCGGGCCCGCTCGTTGTGGCGCAACACGCCCGCCGGGAACGTGGTGGCCGCTCCCGACAGCACGTGCACCTGCCCGCCTTTGCGGCTGGCCAGACGCGTGCCGCGGGCGTACACGATGACCTGGAGCAGTGCCAGAACGTTGTCGGCCGATCGGGCCGTGACCGATCCGGCCAGCCCACCGAGGCCGGGAACGTTATTGCCCACGGTCTCGATCACCTCGGCGCCGGCGGCCCGGGCCCGGGGGATCGTCTCGTCGGTGCAGTTGTCGGCCGTGACCAGGCCCACACTGGGTGCCGGTTCTTGCCGCAGCAGGGAACGGATCGTCTTCTCGATGCCGTCTTCCTCGTTGTGTGCCGGGATGATCGCCACTACCTGAGGCGGATCATGCGGCAGGTCGTCGGCTAGATGATTGATTCCAAGGTGACTGGTGTGGCGTATGTGACTCGGGGGGTGAGGGTGCCCAGACTCGGTGTTGCGAAGCAACTCGAGCTCTGGAGGCTCTCGTGGACACCGATCTGGACACCCTCG
>Ga0209572_1000132_pt1 | contig 160668 bp, 154 predicted proteins | sample EBPBio232012_DNA_FD_185867 | JGI IMG/M metagenome (GOLD analysis project Ga0209572, IMG submission 185867) | Wastewater treatment Type I Accumulibacter community from EBPR Bioreactor in Madison, WI, USA - Reactor 1_1/23/2012_ DNA (SPAdes)... | ecosystem: Engineered > Bioreactor > EBPR >...
GCTACCCAGCCACTGCGCAATGCTGCCCGAGCGTATGCCGGCGGCCACGCTCAGGTGCAGCGCGCCCTGGGTGTGCGCCGCCGCCTGCTGCGCGGCATCCTTGAAGGTCTGCGGCTTGACGGCCCAGACCACCAGGGCAGCACGCGCCAGCGCCGCCGTGGGCGTGGGCTGGGCGCTGACGCCGAAACCTTGCAGCAGCGCGGCGCGCGCCGGCTCGAAGGGCTCGACGACCTCGATTTGGCTGGCGGGCAGGCCTTGCTGGATCAGGCCGCCGATGATGGCGCTGGCCATGTTGCCGCCGCCGATGAAGGCGATGGGGGGAAGGGGCTGGTGGCTGTGGCTCATGGGATGGGCGTGCAGAAAGGGCGTGGGGCGCCATTGTGCACTGGTGTCCTGTCCCAAAAACAATAGCTGTTTGCGCTTGCCAGTATTCAGTTACAGGCTGTTTTTGCCTGAAATCAAGGTCCACCAAGCGGGAGCAGCTATGTTTTTTATCTCGCCCTCAGGCTGGCAGCACGGCCTGGGCCACGGCATGCTCCCAGCGCGCCATCAGCGCCTGGGCCTGCTCGCGCGCCAGCGTGGGCATGAAGCGGCGCTCGGCCTGCCACAGCGTGGTCAGCTCGTCCTGACCGGCGTACACGCCGCTGGCCAGGCCCGCCAGGTAGGCCGCGCCCAGGGCGGTGGTTTCGACCACGGCCGGGCGCACCACGGGAATGCCCAGCAGGTCGGCCTGGAACTGCATCAGCAGGTCGTTGACGCAGGCACCGCCGTCCACGCGCAGTTCGCTCACCGGGGCGCCGCCGTTGGCCACGGCGTCGCGGCTCATGGCCGACAGCAGCGCGGCGCTTTGGTAGGCAATCGATTCGAGCGCGGCGCGCGCAATGTGCGCCAGCGTGCTGCCGCGCGTCAGGCCGGTGATGGTGCCGCGCGCGTCCGGGTTCCAGTAGGGCGCGCCCAGGCCGGTGAAGGCCGGCACCAGCATCACGCCGCCCGAGTCGGGTACGCTCTCGGCCAGCGCCTGCACTTCGCTGCTGGCGCGAATCGCTTGCAAGCCGTCGCGCAGCCACTGCACCACGGCGCCGCCGACGAAGACGCTGCCCTCCAGCGCGTACTGCGTGGCGCTGCTGGGCTGCGCCGCGCTGGTGGTGAGCAGGCCGTTGCGGCTGGTCTGGAAGTTGGCGCCGGTGTGCATCAGCATGAAGCAGCCGGTGCCGTAGGTGTTCTTGGCCATGCCGGCCTTGAAGCAGGCCTGGCCGAACAGCGCGCTTTGCTGGTCGCCGGCCACGCCGCCAATCGGTATGGCGGCGCCTAGCAGCCCAGCGTCGCTGGCGCCGAAGTCGCCGCTGGACGGCAGCACCTCGGGCAGCAGCGAGCGCGGGATATTCAGGAGCGCCAGCAGCTCGTCGTCCCACTGGTTGCTGCGCACGTTGAACAGCATGGTGCGGCTGGCGTTGCTCACGTCCGTCACGTGGCGGCGCCCGCCGGTCAGCTGCCAGATGAGCCAGCTGTCGACCGTGCCAAAGGCCAGCTCGCCGCGCTCGGCCTGGGCGCGTGCGCCGGGCACGTTATCGAGCAGCCACTGCAGCTTGGTGGCCGAGAAGTAGGCGTCGACCAGCAGGCCGGTCTTGGCCTGGATGGTGGCCTCCAGCCCCTGGCTGCGCAGCTGCGCGCAGCTCGGTTCGCCGCGCCGGTCTTGCCAGACGATGGCGTGGTGCAGCGGCGCGCCGGTGGCGCGGTTCCACAGCACGGTGGTTTCGCGCTGGTTGGTGATGCCCAGGGCGCGCACGCTGCTGGCGCCTATGCCGGCCTGCGCCAGGGCCTCGCGCGCCGTGGCGAGCTGCGTGCGCCAGATCTCCAGGGGGTCGTGCTCCACCCAGCCGGGCTGCGGGTAGATCTGGGGCAGCTCGCGCTGGGCCTGCGCGACGATGCGCCCGCGCTCGTCGAACACGATGCTGCGCGAGCTGGAGGTGCCCTGGTCGAGTGCAAGCAGGTAGGTCATGGGAGTGCGTGGGGAAAAGGGTCAGTCGGTGGCCACGACCAGTTGCACGTCGGCGTTTCCGAGCAGGGCGGGGAAGGGCTCGGGCGGCGGCGCGTCGGTGAACAGGCGGTCGATCTGGTCGAGCGTGGCCAATTGCACCATGGCCGGGCGGTTGAACTTGCTGTGGTCGGCGGCGAGCCAGACCTCGCGCGCGTGCTCCACGATGGTCTGCGCCACCTTCACCTCGCGGTAGTCGAAGTCGCGCAGCGTGCCGTCGTCCTCGATGCCCGAGATGCCGATGATGGCGATGTCCACGCGGAACTGGCGGATGAAGTCCACCGCCGCCTCGCCCACGATGCCGCCGTCGCGCGTGCGCACCACGCCGCCGGCGACGATGACCTCGCAGTCCGGGTTGCCGCACAGGATGGCCGCCACGTTGAGGTTGTTGGTGATCACGCGCAGGCCCTGGTGGCGCAGCAGCGCCTTGGCGATGGCCTCGGTCGTGGTGCCGATGTTCAGGATCAGCGAGCAGTGGTGCGGCACCTGCGCGGCCACGGCGCGCGCGATGCGCGCCTTGCCCTCGGAGTTGAGCGTCTCGCGCTGGTTGTGGGCGATGTTCTCCACGGTGGAGCTGGGCAGGCGCACGCCGCCATGAAAGCGCGAGAGCAGGCCCTGCTCGGCCAGGCGCTGCACGTCGCGCCGCACGGTCTGCAGGGTCACGCCCAGGGTCTCGGCCAATTGCTCGACCGTGGCCGACTTGCGCTCGCGCAGCTCTTCCAGCAACTGGATCTGGCGGGGATTGGTGTTCACGCTGAGGGGGGAGGGGGTGGTGATCCCGCTACTGTAAAACGAAAAAAAAAGAAAAAATTAAGGGAAAACCATAGGGCAATACGCGCAAAAAAGAACAAGAATGAAAAAATACGAACATCAACGCACTGTCCCAGGTCTGCCCATGGCCCAGGACGGGGCCGCGGCGGCCCGCCGCCTGGGGTAAGCACATGGATTTGGCATTGGAGCGCATCCACAAGAAGGTGGGTGCGCAGACCTGGTTGTACGAGCTGGACATGGCCTTGCAGAGCAATGCCGTGACCGTGCTGCTGGGCGCCACGCAGGCCGGCAAGACCAGTCTGATGCGCATCATGGCCGGGCTGGATGCGCCCACGGGCGGCCGGGTGCGCGTGGACGGGCGCGACGTCACCGGCATGCCGGTGCGCGAGCGCAATGTGGCCATGGTGTACCAGCAGTTCATCAACTACCCCTCGATGAGCGTGGCCGACAACATCGCCTCGCCGCTCAAGCTGCGCGGCGAGAAGAACGTGGCGGCGCGCGTGCGCGAACTCGCCGAGCGCCTGCACATCGACATGTTCCTCGACCGCCTGCCGGCCGAGCTCTCGGGCGGCCAGCAGCAGCGCGTGGCGCTGGCGCGTGCGCTGGCCAAGGGCGCGCCGCTGATGCTGCTCGACGAGCCGCTGGTGAACCTGGACTACAAGCTGCGCGAGGAGCTGCGCGAGGAGCTCGCACAACTGTTCGCCGCGGGCCAGTCCACCGTGGTCTACGCCACCACCGAGCCGGGCGAGGCGCTGCTGCTGGGCGGCTACACCGCCGTGCTCGACGAGGGGCGCCTGCTGCAGTACGGCCCCACGGCCGAGGTGTTCCACGCACCGTGCTCGCTGCGCGTGGCGCGCGCCTTCAGCGACCCGCCCATCAACCTGGTGCCGGCCGTGGCCACCGCCGCGGGCCTGCGCCTGCAGGGCGGCCTGGAGCTGGCGCCGCGCCTGCCGCTGGCCGCGGCCAGCGCCGCCGACCTGACCGTGGGCCTGCGCGCCAGCGCGCTGCGCGTGCAGGCGCGGCCGGGGGATGTGGCGGTGCAGGGCCAGGTGGAGCTGGCAGAGATCTCCGGCTCCGACACCTTCGTGCACGTGGCCACGCCCATGGGCGAGGTGGTGGCGCAGCTCACCGGCGTGCACTACTTTGCCCTGGGCAGCACGCTCAGCCTGTATTTCGACCCGGCGCAGGTCTACGTGTTCGCCGGCCATGGCGCCCTGCTGCTGGCGCCGGCGCGCATGGGAGGGCACTGACATGGCGCATATCACGCTGGATCTGGCGCACTCGTACAAGCCGCGCCCGCAGCAGGACAGCGACTACGCCCTGCTGCCCCTGGCGATGGAGTTCCAGGACGGCGGCGCCTACGCGCTGCTGGGGCCCTCGGGCTGCGGCAAGACGACCATGCTCAACATCATGTCGGGCCTGCTCGTGCCCTCGCACGGCAAGGTGCTGTTCGACGGGCGCGACGTCACGCGCGCCACGCCGCAGGACCGCAACATCGCCCAGGTGTTCCAGTTCCCGGTCATCTACGACACCATGACCGTGGCCGAGAACCTGGCCTTCCCGCTCAAGAACCGCAAGCTGCCCGAGGCGCGCATCCGCGAGCGCGTGGGCAGGATCGCCGAGATGCTGGAGATGAGCGGCCAGCTCGACCAGCGCGCCGCAGGCCTGGCGGCCGATGCCAAGCAGAAGATCTCGCTGGGCCGCGGCCTGGTGCGCGAGGACGTGGCGGCCGTGCTGTTCGACGAGCCGCTCACCGTCATCGACCCGCACCTCAAGTGGCAACTGCGGCGCAAGCTCAAGCAGATCCACCACGAGCTCAAGCTCACGCTGATCTACGTTACGCACGACCAGGTCGAGGCGCTCACCTTCGCCGACCAGGTGGTGGTCATGAGCCGCGGCAAGGTCATGCAGCTGGGCACGCCCGATGCGCTGTTCGAGCGCCCGCAGCACCAGTTCGTCGGGCACTTCATCGGCTCGCCGGGCATGAACTTCCTGCCCGCGCAGAGCGCGGCCGGCCGCCTGCAGGTGGCGGGCCACGCGCTGGAGCAGCCCGCGGGGCGCGGCCTGCCCGAAGGCGCGCTGCAGGTGGGCGTGCGCCCCGAGTACCTGGCGCTGGCCCAGCCCGGGGCGGCGGGCGCCCTGCCGTGCACCGTGCAGCGCGTGCAGGACATCGGCACCTACCAGATGCTCACCGCGCAGGTGGGCGAGCACCTGCTGCGTGCGCGCTTTGCTCCCGAGCAGCGCCTGCCCGCGCCGGGCGAGACGGCCTGGCTGCAGGTGCTGGGCGCGCACACCTGCTACTACCAGAACGAGGAGCTGTTGCCATGAGTGCAACGACCAAACCGGTGAACCAGAAGGCCTGGTTCCTCATCCTGCCCGTGCTGCTGTGCGTGGCGTTCTCGGCCATCGTGCCCCTGATGACGGTGGTCAACTACTCGGTGCAGGACATCATCTCGCCCGAGCGCCGCGTGTTCGTGGGCACCGAGTGGTTTGCCGCCGTGATGCGCGACGAGGAACTGCACGCGGCCCTGTGGCGCCAGCTCACCTTCTCGCTGGCCGTGCTGCTGGTGGAGATCCCGCTGGGCATTCTGCTGGCCCTGTCCATGCCGGCGCAGGGCTGGAAGGCCTCGGCCGTGCTGGTGCTGGTGGCGCTGTCGCTGCTCATCCCGTGGAACGTGGTGGGCACCATCTGGCAGATCTATGGCCGCACCGACATCGGCCTGCTGGGCGCGGCGCTGCAGTCCATGGGCATCGACTACAACTACACCGGCCATGCCAGCGACGCCTGGGTCACCGTGCTCGTGATGGACGTGTGGCACTGGACGCCGCTGGTGGCGCTGCTGTGCTACGCGGGCCTGCGCTCCATTCCCGATGCGTACTACCAGGCGGCGCGCATCGACGGCGCGAGCAAGCTGGCGGTGTTCCGCTACATCCAACTGCCCAAGATGCGCGGCGTGCTGATGATCGCCGTGCTGCTGCGCTTCATGGACAGCTTCATGATCTACACCGAGCCCTTCGTGCTCACGGGCGGCGGGCCGGGCAATGCGACCACGTTCCTGAGCCAGTACCTCACGCAAAAGGCCGTGGGCCAGTTCGACCTGGGGCCGGCGGCCGCCTTCTCGCTGATCTACTTCCTCATCATCCTGCTGCTGTGCTTCATCCTCTACAACTGGATGCAGCGCGTGGGCACCACGGCCAAGGAGGGCGCGGGCCATGAATGACAAGCGCTTCCAGAAACGCACGCTGTTTCTCATCGCCTACCTGGTGTTCGCCATCCTGCCCATCTACTGGATGGTGAACATGAGCTTCAAGACCAACGAGGAGATCCTGTCGAGCTTCTCGCTCTGGCCCCAGCATTTCACCTGGGACAACTACAAGACCATCTTCACCGACGAGAGCTGGTACTCGGGCTACATCAACAGCCTGATCTACGTGGCCATCAACATGGTCATCGCCCTCACCGTGGCGCTGCCCGCGGCCTATGCCTTCAGCCGCTACCAGTTCCTGGGCGACAAGCATGTGTTCTTCTGGCTGCTGACCAACCGCATGACGCCGCCGGCGGTGTTCCTGCTGCCCTTCTTCCAGCTCTACACCACCGTGGGCCTGATGGACACGCACATCGCCGTCGCCCTGGCGCACCTGCTGTTCAACGTGCCGCTGGCGGTGTGGATCCTGGAGGGCTTCATGAGCGGCATCCCGCGCGAGATCGACGAGACGGCGTACATCGACGGCTACAGCTTCCCGCGCTTCTTCCTCACCATCTTCCTGCCGCTCATCAAGGCCGGCGTGGGCGTGGCGGCATTCTTCTGCTTCATGTTCTCGTGGGTGGAATTGCTCTTGGCGCGCACGCTCACCAGCGTGAACGCCAAGCCCATCGTCGCCACCATGACGCGCACCGTGAGCGCCAGCGGCATGGACTGGGCGACGCTGGCCGCCGCCGGGGTGCTGACCATCGTGCCCGGGGCGATCGTCATCTGGTTTGTGCGGCATTACATCGCCAAGGGCTTTGCCATGGGGAGGGTGTGACATGTTCGAGTGGATGGCCTGGACCACGCCGGTGGCCGTTTTCTTCACCTGCATCGTGCTCATGCTCATCGGCATGACGGTGTGGGAGATCCGCTCTCCCACGGTGGAGCGCAAGGGCTTTCTGCCCATGGCCACCACGCGCGGCGACCGCCTGTTCATCGGCCTGCTCACGGCCGCCTACATCAACCTCGCCTGGGTGGGCCTGGGCGAGAAGATGGCGCAGTGGTTCTCGCTGGAAGCCGAGCCCTCGGTGTGGATCAGCTTCGTGCTCTCCATGCTGGTGCTGGTGCTGGTGCTGCGCAAGGGTTGATATGAAAACGATAGCTGCCGGCGCTTGTTGAAAGAGCAATTCAGAGTGTTTTTGCTCTGTAAATGGCTTTCAGCAAGCGTCAGCAGCTCTGATTTTGATAGTAGCAAAGGGCCGACCCGTTCCTCCCCCGAGGTCACAGGCCCATCCAACAATGGGGAGTCTGACGTGAGGAGACAGCAATGAAGATGCAGTTCACGGCGATCGCGTTCGCCACCGCAGCCATGGCCCTGGGCCAGGCGGCCTGGGCCGGCGAGGCCGAAGCCAAGAAGTGGATCGACAGCGAGTTCCAGCCCTCGACGCTGAGCAAGGATCAGCAGATGGCCGAAATGAAATGGTTCATCGAGGCGGCCAAGAAGCTCCAGGCCAAGGGGGTGAAGGAGATCTCCGTCGTCTCCGAGACCATCACCACGCACGAATACGAGTCCAAGACCCTGGCCAAGGCCTTTTCCGAGATCACCGGCATCCAGGTCAAGCACGACCTGATCCAGGAAGGCGACGTGGTCGAGAAGCTGCAGACCTCCATGCAGTCGGGCAAGTCCATCTACGACGGCTGGATCAGCGACTCCGACCTCATCGGCACGCACTACCGCTACGGCAAGATCCTGAACCTGACCGACTACATGGCCGGCGCCGGCAAGGACTACACCAACCCCGGGCTGGACCTCAAGGACTTCATCGGCACCAAGTTCACCACCGCGCCCGACGGCAAGCTCTACCAATTGCCCGACCAGCAGTTCGCCAACCTGTACTGGTTCCGCGCCGACCTGTTCGACCGCAAGGACCTCAAGGACAAGTTCAAGGCCAAGTACGGTTACGACCTGGGCGTGCCGCTGAACTGGTCTGCCTATGAGGACATCGCCGAGTTCTTCACCAACGACGTCAAGCAGATCGACGGCAAGCCCATCTACGGCCACATGGACTACGGCAAGAAGGACCCCAGCCTGGGCTGGCGCTTCACCGACGCCTGGCTGTCCATGGCCGGCAGCGCCGACATCGGCACGCCCAACGGCCTGCCCATCGACGAGTGGGGCATCCGCGTGGCCGACGACAAGTGCACCCCCGTGGGCGCCAGCGTGGCCCGTGGCGGCGCCACCAACTCGCCGGCCGCCGTCTACGCGCTCACCAAGTACGTGGACTGGATGAAGAAGTACGCGCCCAAGGAAGCCATGGGCATGACCTTCGGCGAAGCCGGCCCCGTGCCCGCCCAGGGCCAGATCGCGCAGCAGATCTTCTGGTACACGGCCTTCACCGCCGACATGAACAAGCCCGGCCTGCCCGTGGTAAACGCCGACGGCACGCCCAAGTGGCGCATGGCCCCCGGCCCCAACGGCCCCTACTGGAAGCAGGGCATGCAGAACGGCTACCAGGACGTGGGCAGCTGGACCTTCTTCAAGGACCACAACCCCGACCGCCTGGCCGCCGCCTGGCTCTACGCGCAGTTCGTGACCGCCAAGACCACCTCGCTGAAGAAGACCGTGGTCGGCCTCACGCCCATCCGCGAGTCCGACATCCGCTCCAAGGCCATGACCGACATGGCGCCCAAGCTTGGCGGTCTGGTCGAGTTCTACCGCAGCCCGGCGCGCGTTGCCTGGTCGCCCACCGGCACCAACGTGCCCGACTACCCCAAGCTCGCCCAGCTCTGGTGGAAGAACGTGGCCCAGGCCGTCACGGGGGAGAAGACCCCGCAGGCCGCCATGGACACGCTGGCCGACGAGATGGACCAGGTCATGGCCCGCCTGGAGCGCGCCGGCATGGAGCGCTGCGCGCCCAAGCTCAACAAGAAGGAAGACCCCAAGAAGTGGCTGAGCGACAAGCACGCACCCTGGGCCAAGCTGGCCAATGAAAAGCCCAAGGGCGAGACCATCAACTACAACACCCTGCTGCAGGCCTGGAAGGACGGCAAGGTGCGCTGAGCACCTGCGCATCCCCCCGAGCGGCTGTGCCGCTTCCCCCTGCTTTCGCCACGCTGCGCGTGGCGGGCAGGGGGACGCCACCAGCGCGGCGGGGCGGCCCTGGCGCGGCGTCTGCCGGCCTGGGCTGCGCCGCCGGCGTGGGCCGGGGCGCAACACCATGGATGACCGAGATGACCACAGACTCCCCCGCACCCACCCGGCGCGCTGAACTGCTCGAGCGCCTGTCCGAGCCCGTCACCTACGACCTGGCCGTCATCGGCGGGGGGGCCACGGGCCTGGGCGTGGCGCTCGATGCCGCGGTGCGGGGCTTTTCCGTGGTGCTGGTGGAATCGCACGACTTTGCCAAGGGCACCTCCTCGCGCGCCACAAAGCTGGTGCACGGCGGCGTGCGCTACCTGGCGCAGGGCAATATCGCCCTGGTGCGCGAGGCGCTGCACGAGCGCACCACGCTCTTGCACAACGCGCCGCACCTGGCGCAGCCGCTGGCCTTCGTCATGCCCTCGTACAAGCTGTGGGAGACGCCGTTCTACGGCGTCGGCCTGAAGATGTATGACGCGCTGGCGGGCCAGGCTGGCCTGGGCTCGACGCAATTCCTCGGGCGCATGGAAACACTGCGCTGCCTGCCCACGGCGCGCGCTGACGGGCTCAAGGGCGGCGTCAAGTACTGGGACGGCCAGTTTGACGATGCCCGCCTGGCGCTGGCGCTGGCGCGCACGGCGGCGCTCAAGGGTGCGTTGCTGGTCAACTATTGCCCGGTGCGCGGCCTGCTGCACGAGGGTGGCAAGCTGGCTGGCCTGGTCTGCGAGGATGCTGAAAGCGGCCAGCGCTTTGAGCTGCAGGCCCGCGCCGTGGTCAACGCCACCGGCGTCTGGGTGGACGAGTTGCGCCAGCAGGACGGCCAGGCCATGGGCAAGCCGGTGCGCCCCATGGTCGCGCCCAGCCAGGGCGTGCACATCGTCGTCGATCGCGATTTTCTGTCCTCAGACCACGCGTTGCTGGTGCCCAAGACGGCAGACGGTCGCGTGCTGTTTGCCGTGCCCTGGCTCGGCAAACTCATCCTGGGGACGACGGACAGCCCGCGCAAGGATCTGGCGCGTGAGCCGTTGGCCTTCAAGGAAGAGGTGGATTTCATCCTTGGCGAATCGGCCAAGTACCTGCGCCGCGCACCCGGGGCGCAGGACGTGCGCAGCATCTGGGTTGGCCTGCGCCCGCTCGTCAAGCCGCAGGATGAAGAGGGTGGCAACACCAAGGCCATCAGCCGCGAGCACACGGTGCTGGCGAGCAAGAGCGGCCTGGTCACCGTGACGGGCGGCAAATGGACCACCTACCGGGCCATGGCCGAGGATGTGTTGCAAAAATGCTTCGACGCGGGACTGCTGCCGGCGCGTGCGGCTGGCGTGACCAACCTGTTGCGCATGGTGGGCACGCCGGCGCAGCCGCCACACCAGCGCATCTGCGACGCCCAGGGTTTGCATTCCTATGGCAGCGAGGCTGCGGCCGTCAGGCAGCTGCCCGGTGCGGAACAATGGCTGGCCGAGGGGCTGAGTGAAGCCATGGTGCGCTTTGCTGCGCGTTTTGAGTACGCCCGCACCGTGGAGGATATGTTGGCGCGGCGCAGCCGCATGCTGTTCCTGGATGCGCGCCTGGCCGCCGAGCTGGCACCACGCGTGGCGGCCATCCTGCAGGAAGAGCTGGGCCGTGATCCACGGCTGGCGGAGTTCCTGGCCCTGGCGCAGCAGTACCAGCAACTGCCGACCTGAGCATTTGGCCGCCAGTTGTTGACTTTGATTTCCAGCTGGGTCATAATCCAAGGCTTCGCGTGAAAAGCGCGAGGTTTCTGCCCAGTGGAAGCGCTGCGAAATGGTTCGCGGCGTGGACGACGGGCCCAAGACTGACTGGCTGCCTGGCGGCCCTTGAGAAAGACTCTGGGGCTGTCGGGATGTGCTGGTGCAAGTTGGGAATATTGAAATGATCCAAACAGAATCTCGGTTAGACGTTGCCGACAATACCGGCGCGAAGTCCGTCCTGTGCATCAAGGTGCTGGGTGGTTCCAAGCGTCGCTATGCAAGCGTTGGTGACATCATCAAGGTGAGCGTGAAGGAAGCTGCTCCGCGTGGTCGCGTCAAAAAAGGCGAGATCTACAGTGCTGTGGTCGTTCGTACGGCCAAGGGCATTCGCCGCGGCGACGGTTCGCTCGTCAAATTCGATGGCAACGCGGCAGTGTTGCTGAATGCAAAGCTGGAGCCCATCGGCACCCGCATCTTCGGCCCCGTGACGCGTGAGCTGCGTACCGAGCGTTTCATGAAGATCGTGTCCCTGGCTCCCGAAGTTCTCTGAAGGACGCACCATGAACAAGATCCGCAAGGGCGACGAGGTCATCGTGCTCGCCGGCCGCGACAAGGGCAAGCGTGGCACGGTCACGCTGCGCAAGGATGACTCCCATCTGGTCATCGAAGGCATCAACCTGGTCAAAAAGCATGTCAAGCCGAACCCCATGAAGGGTACCAACGGCGGCATCGTGGAAAAGGCCATGCCGATTCATCAGTCCAACGTGGCCATCTTCAATGCCGCTACCGGCAAGGCTGATCGCGTGGGCATCAAGGTGCAGGCCGACGGTACGCGTGTGCGCGTGTTCAAGTCCAGCGGCGCCGAAATCAAGGCCGCCTAAGGAGTAGCACATGGCACGACTGCAAAAAATCTATCGCGAAAAGATCGCGGCCGAACTCAAGGAAAAGTTTGGCTACAAGTCGATCATGGAAGTTCCGCGCCTGACCAAGATCACCCTGAACATGGGCGTGAGCGAGGCTGTGGCCGACAAGAAGATCATGGACAACGCCGTTGCCGATCTGACCAAGATCGCCGGCCAGAAGCCCGTGGTGACCAAGGCCAAGAAGGCCATCGCCGGTTTCAAGATCCGCGAAGGCCAGGCCATCGGCTGCATGGTGACCCTGCGTGGCGCGCAGATGTATGAGTTCCTGGATCGTTTCGTGACCGTGGCCCTGCCGCGTGTGCGTGACTTCCGTGGTATCTCCGGCCGCGCCTTCGATGGCCGTGGCAACTACAACATCGGCGTCAAAGAGCAGATCATTTTCCCTGAGATCGAGTACGACAAGGTGGATGCCTTGCGTGGCCTCAACATCAGCATCACCACGACGGCCAAGACCGACGCAGAAGCCAAGGCGCTTCTGACCGGCTTCCGTTTCCCGTTCAAGAACTAAAGGCAGCGTATGGCTAAAGTAGCTTTGATCCAGCGCGAACTCAAGCGCGAAAAACTGGCCGCCAAGTACGCCGCCAAGTACGCGGAACTGAAGGCGATTGCCGGCGATGCCAAGCGCAGCGACGAAGAGCGCGACGCTGCACGCCTGGGGCTGCAGAAGTTGCCCCGCAACGCCAACCCCACGCGTCAACGCAACCGCTGCGAAATCACCGGTCGTCCCCGTGGCACCTTCCGTCAATTCGGTCTGGGCCGCGCCAAGATCCGTGAACTGGCATTCGCCGGTGACATCCCCGGTGTCACCAAGGCCAGCTGGTAAGCGAAGCAGGAGAGATACAACATGAGCATGAGTGATCCCATCGCTGACTTGCTGACCCGCATCCGCAATGCGCAAATGGTGTCCAAGGCCACCGTTTCGGTGCCTTCTTCCAAGGTGAAGATTGCCATCGCACAGGTGCTGAAGGACGAGGGTTACATCGACGGCTTCGAAGTCAAGACCGAAGCCGGCAAGTCCGAGCTGCAAATCGCCCTGAAGTACTACGCCGGTCGCCCCGTGATCGAGCGCATCGAGCGCGTCAGCCGTCCCGGCCTGCGCGTGTACAAGGGTCGCGATTCCATTCCGCAAGTCATGAACGGCCTGGGTGTGGCGATTGTCACCACGCCCAAGGGTGTGATGACCGATCGCAAGGCGCGCGCTACCGGTGTCGGCGGCGAAGTGCTTTGCTACGTCGCTTAAGCGCGGGCATGAAGGAGAAATACTGAAATGTCTCGCGTAGCAAAATCCCCGGTGACCATCCCCGCAGGCGTGGATGTGTCCATCAAGGAAGATCAGATCAGTGTCAAGGGTGCAGGCGGCTCGCTGTCGCTGGCACAGAATGCACTGGTGAAGGTCTCTAGCAATGAAGGCAAGTTGAGCTTCGAGCCCGTCAATGACTCGCGTGAAGCCAATGCCATGAGCGGTACCGTGCGCCAGTTGGTGAACAACATGGTGCTGGGCGTCAGCAAGGGCTTCGAAAAGAAGCTGACGCTGATCGGCGTGGGCTTCAAGGCGGCAGCCTCCGGCTCCAAGCTGAATCTGAACGTGGGTTTCTCGCACCCCGTCAACTTTGACATGCCCGCCGGCATCACCGTGGCCACCCCCACGCCGACAGAAATCGTGATCAAGGGTGCGAATCGCCAGGTGGTGGGCCAGCTGGCCGCCGAGATCCGCGCCGTTCGTCCTCCCGAGCCCTACAAGGGCAAGGGCATCCGTTATGCGGATGAGAAGGTCGTGATCAAAGAGACCAAGAAGAAGTAAGGAGCTGCAATATGTTGACCAAGAAAGAGCAGCGTCTTCGTCGTGCCCGTCAGACACGTATCCGCATTGCACAGCAAGGCGTCGCGCGTCTGTCGGTGAACCGTACCAACCTCCACATCTACGCCAGCGTGATTTCTGGCTGCGGCACCAAGGTGCTGGCATCGGCCTCGACGGCCGAAGCAGAAGTGCGTGCCCAGCTCGGCGCCGCCGGCAAGGGTGGCAACGTGGCCGCCGCCACGCTGATCGGCAAGCGCATTGCCGAGAAGGCCAAGGCTGCCGGTGTTGAGAAGGTTGCGTTTGACCGCGCGGGTTTTGCCTACCACGGTCGCGTCAAGGCCCTGGCCGACGCAGCCCGTGAAGCAGGTCTGCAGTTCTAAGCGGAGCGGATAAAAATGGCTAAATTTACCCCCAAGGTGCAAGACGAAGGTCGTGACGACGGTCTGCGCGAAAAAATGATCGCGGTCAACCGCGTGACCAAGGTCGTGAAGGGCGGTCGTATCCTCGGCTTCGCTGCACTGACCGTGGTTGGCGACGGTGACGGCCGCGTTGGCATGGGCAAGGGCAAGTCCAAGGAAGTGCCCGCTGCCGTGCAGAAGGCCATGGAAGAGGCCCGCCGCAACATGGTGAAGGTGTCGCTGAAGAACGGCACCATCTTCCATAACGTGATGGGTCACCACGGCGCCGCCGTGGTGCAGATGGCGCCGGCTCCCAAGGGTACCGGCATCATCGCCGGCGGCCCGATGCGCGCCGTGTTCGAGGTGATGGGCATTACCGATATCGTGGCCAAGAGCCATGGTTCGTCCAACCCCTACAACATGGTTCGTGCAACGTTCGATGCCTTGACCAATTCCACAACGCCGGCCGAAGTGGCCGCCAAGCGTGGCAAGACGGTCGAAGACCTCTTCGCTGCCTGATAGGGAGGCGACCAATGACAACGCAACAAACCATCAAGATTCAACTGGTGCGCAGCCCGATTGGCACCAAGGAATCGCACCGCGCCACCGTGCGTGGCCTGGGTCTTCGCAAGCTCAACAGCATCAGCGAACTCAAGGACACACCCGAGGTGCGCGGCATGATCAACAAGATCAGCTATCTGGTCAAAATCCTCTGAAAGGTTGATGATGGAACTCAATAGCATCAAGCCTGCAGCGGGTGCCAAGCACGCCAAGCGCCGTGTCGGCCGTGGCATCGGCTCCGGCCTGGGCAAGACCGCCGGTCGCGGTCACAAGGGCCAGAAGTCGCGTTCCGGCGGCTACCACAAGGTGGGCTTCGAAGGCGGCCAAATGCCTTTGCAGCGCCGTCTGCCCAAGCGCGGTTTCAAGTCGCACCTGCTGAAGTTCAACGCCGAGATTTCTCTGACGGCCCTGAACAATCTCGGCCTGGCCGAGGTTGACGTGCTGGCACTGAAGCAGGCTGGCCTGGTCAGCGAGCTGGCCAAGGTCGTGAAGGTCATCAAGAGTGGCGAGATCTCCACGGCCGTGAAGCTGTCGGGCGTCGTCGCGACCGCCGGTGCCAAGGCTGCCATCGAGGCCGCCGGTGGCAGCCTGGCCTGATTTGGTTCTGAAGAAAGGCATCTGTGGCTACTAACGCAGCTCAACTGGCAAAAACCGGAAAGTTCGGCGATCTGCGCCGGCGCCTGGTGTTCTTGTTGCTCGCGTTGGTGGTGTACCGCGTGGGGGCGCATATTCCGGTTCCGGGAATCGACCCCGCGCAGCTGCAGCAGCTGTTCAGTGGCCAGCAGGGTGGCATCCTCAACCTGTTCAACATGTTCTCGGGCGGGGCGCTGTCGCGCTTCACGGTCTTCGCGCTGGGGATCATGCCGTACATCTCGGCATCGATCATCATGCAGTTGATGACCTATGTGATGCCCACGTTCGAGCAGTTGAAGAAGGAGGGCGAGGCCGGCCGCCGCAAGATCACGCAGTACACCCGCTATGGCACGTTGGGCCTGGCCATCTTTCAGTCGCTCGGCATCGCCGTGGCGCTGGAGAGCACGGCCGGGCTGGTGATAGCGCCGGGCTTTGGCTTTCGCATGACGGCTGTGGTCAGCCTGACGGCGGGCACCATGTTCCTGATGTGGCTCGGCGAGCAGATCACCGAGCGCGGCCTGGGCAACGGCATTTCGATCCTGATTTTTGCAGGTATCGCAGCCGGCCTGCCGAGCTCCATCGGTGGCCTGCTGGAGTTGGTGCGCACGGGTGCCATGAGCATCCTGGCGGCCATCTTCATCGTGGCCATCGTCGGCTTGGTGACCTACTTCGTGGTCTTCGTCGAGCGTGGACAGCGCAAGATCCTGGTGAACTACGCGCGCCGTCAGGTGGGCAACAAGGTCTATGGTGGACAGTCGTCGCATCTGCCCTTGAAGCTGAACATGGCAGGCGTTATCCCTCCGATCTTTGCTTCGTCCATCATCTTGCTGCCGGCTACCGTGGTGAACTGGTTCAGTGCGGGTGAATCCATGCGTTGGTTGCGTGACATCGCCTCCACGCTGACACCCGGACAACCGATCTATGTGTTGCTGTACGCTGCCGCCATCGTGTTTTTCTGCTTCTTCTATACGGCGTTGGTCTTCAACAGCCGCGAGACCGCAGACAACCTGAAGAAGAGCGGGGCATTCATTCCCGGGATTCGACCAGGTGAACACACGGCGCGCTACATCGACAAGATTCTGGTACGCCTGACGCTGGCCGGGGCCGTGTACATCACCTTCGTGTGCCTGCTGCCCGAGTTCCTGATTCTGAAGTACAACGTGCCGTTCTATTTTGGTGGCACCTCGTTGCTCATCATCGTGGTGGTGACGATGGACTTCATGGCTCAGGTGCAGAACTACATGATGTCGCAGCAGTACGAATCGCTGCTCAAGAAGGCCAACTTCAAGACGACACCAGGTACCTGACACCGGCGTGGCTTTGGTGGATGCGTTATAGTTGCGGGTTCGCCAAAGAAGCAACGGTTTTTCGATGCCCTTCGATCCATCGCGGGCACATGTTTTGTGTTCCGCGCGCATTGAGTAAGTGGCCGGAACGATTGGACAAGAGTTTAGGAGAATGCAATGAGAGTTTCGGCTTCGGTCAAGAAAATTTGCCGCAACTGCAAAATTATCCGCCGCAAGGGCGTTGTGCGCGTGATCTGCACGGATCAGCGTCACAAGCAGCGCCAAGGTTGATTGGGAAATATTAGAGGACGCACATGGCTCGTATCGCTGGTATCAACATCCCGCCCCATCAGCACACCGAGATTGGCCTGACGGCCATCTACGGGATTGGGCGTACCCGTGCTCGCAAGATTTGCGAGGCATGCGGAATTGCTTATTCGAAGAAGGTCAAGGAATTGACTGACGGCGACCTGGAAAAGATTCGTGACCAGATCGCCCAGTTCACCATCGAAGGTGACCTGCGTCGTGAAACCACGATGAACATCAAGCGCCTGATGGACATCGGCTGCTATCGCGGTTTCCGCCATCGCCGTGGCCTGCCCATGCGCGGTCAGCGTACGCGCACCAATGCCCGTACCCGCAAGGGCCCGCGCAAGGGTGCGGCGGCACTGAAGAAGTAAGACTGAAAGATCAATATGGCCAAGTCTCCTGCCAATAACGCTGCGCAGCGTGTGCGCAAGAAGGTTCGCAAGAACGTGTCGGATGGCATTGCCCACGTGCATGCTTCCTTCAACAACACCATCATCACCATCACCGATCGCCAGGGCAATGCTCTGTCCTGGGCTTCGTCCGGTGGCCAGGGTTTCAAGGGTTCGCGCAAATCGACCCCGTTTGCCGCACAGGTCGCCTCTGAAGTGGCCGGTCGTGCCGCCATCGAGCAGGGCATCAAAAACCTTGACGTCGAGATCAAGGGTCCCGGCCCTGGTCGCGAGTCGTCGGTGCGCGCCCTGGGTGCCCTGGGCATCCGCATCACGTCCATTTCGGATGTGACGCCGGTTCCGCACAACGGCTGCCGCCCGCAAAAGCGCCGCCGCATCTGATTTTTTCAGTAAGCCCACCGCCACCGATCGCCTGGTGCGATGGTGGCTCCCGCAGGTTTCTGCGGTAGTTGATTAGTTCCAAGGATATACAAGTGGCACGTTATCTCGGCCCGAAGGCCAAACTCTCCCGCCGCGAAGGCACCGACCTGTTCCTGAAGAGCGCGCGTCGCTCGATCGCCGACAAGGCCAAGTTCGACTCCAAGCCTGGCCAGCATGGCCGCACTTCGGGTCAGCGTACCTCCGACTACGGTTTGCAGCTGCGCGAGAAGCAAAAGGTCAAGCGCATGTACGGCGTGCTGGAGAAGCAGTTCCGCCGCTACTTCGAAGCCGCCGAGCGCCGCAAGGGCAACACCGGCGCCAACCTGCTGGCGCTGCTGGAATCGCGCCTGGACAACGTGGTGTATCGCATGGGTTTCGGCTCGACGCGCGCCGAGGCACGCCAGCTGGTGTCGCACAAGGCCATCACGGTGAATGGTCAAAGTGTGAACATTGCCTCCTACCTGGTGAAGGCCGGTGACGTTGTCGCCGTGCGCGAAAAGTCAAAGAAGCAGGCCCGTATCGTTGAGGCACTGCAACTGGCGCAGCAGGTGGGCATGCCTGCGTGGGTGGAAGTAAGCGCCGACAAGGTCGAAGGCACCTTCAAGCAAATCCCCGATCGTGATCAGTTCGGTGCGGACATCAACGAATCCCTGATCGTTGAGTTGTACTCGCGTTAATCCTGAAGCCACCGTTAGCGTAAATCGTTCCTGAACCGCGAGGCATCGCGGTTTAGGTGCTTCATCAGCCTTACCGGTGTAACGAGCTGGGGGCATTGAGAAGGAAGTCTGCATGCAAACCAATTTGCTGAAACCCAAGGCAATCAACGTCGAGCAACTTGGCCACAACCGGGCCAAGGTCGAGCTGGAGCCGTTCGAGCGTGGCTATGGCCACACGCTGGGCAACGCCATTCGCCGTGTCCTGCTCTCGTCCATGGTGGGTTACGCAGCAACCGAGGTGACCATTGCCGGAGTCGTGCACGAGTACTCGTCCATCGACGGCGTGCAGGAAGACGTGGTCAACATCCTCTTGAATCTCAAAGGGGTGGTGTTCAAGCTGCACAACCGTGATGAGGTCACCCTGAGCCTGCGCAAGGACGGCGAAGGTGTCGTGACCGCACGCGACATCCAGACCCCTCATGACGTCGAGATCATCAATCCCGATCACGTCATCGCCACACTGTCGGCCGGCGGCAAGCTGGACATGCAGATCAAGGTTGAAAAGGGTCGCGGCTACGTGCCCGGGAACCTGCGCCGCTATGCCGACGAGGCAACCAAATCCATCGGCCGCATCGTGCTGGATGCATCGTTCTCGCCGGTGAAGCGGGTGAGCTATACGGTGGAAAGCGCCCGCGTTGAGCAGCGTACCGACCTGGACAAGCTGGTTCTGGAGATCGAAACCAACGGCGCCATTTCGGCCGAGGAGGCCGTACGCGCTTCTGCCAAGATCCTGGTCGAGCAGCTGGCCGTATTCGCGCAGCTCGATGGCGGCGAGATCTTCGAAGGTCAGCCGCGGGGTTCACATCCTCCCAGCGGCGCCACGTTTGATCCGATTCTGCTGCGTCCTGTAGACGAGCTGGAACTCACCGTGCGCTCGGCCAACTGCCTCAAGGCGGAGAACATCTATTACATCGGCGACCTCATCCAGCGCACCGAGAACGAGCTGCTCAAGACGCCCAACCTCGGCCGCAAGTCGCTCAACGAGATCAAGGAAGTTCTGGCTTCGCGCGGTCTGACACTGGGCATGAAGCTCGAGAACTGGCCGCCCGCCGGCTTGGACAAGCGTTAAGCTATAATTTTCGGCTCTTTTGAAAGAGCCAGTGCCTCGGGCAGTACCTGATACGGCTGCCCGATTTAATTTACTGATAAGGAAAGCACCATGCGCCACGGACACGGCCTCCGTAAACTCAACCGCACCAGTTCGCACCGCCTCGCGATGCTGCAGAACATGATGAACTCGCTCATCGAGCACGAGGCCATCAAGACCACCGTTCCCAAGGCCAAGGAGCTGCGCCGTGTGATCGAACCCATGATCACCCTGGCCAAGGAAGACTCCGTTGCCAATCGCCGCCTGGCTTTCAACCGCCTGCGCGACCGCGACAGCGTGACCAAGTTGTTCAACGACCTGGGTCCGCGCTTCAAGACCCGTCCCGGTGGCTACACCCGCATTCTGAAGATGGGCTTCCGCGTTGGCGACAATGCACCCATGGCGTTTGTTGAGCTCGTCGATCGTCCCGAAGTTTCAGACGAGACCAACAACGAAGCCTAAAAATAGGTTATAATTTCTGTCTACCGCGCGATGGAGCAGTCTGGTAGCTCGTTGGGCTCATAACCCAAAGGTCGGAGGTTCAAATCCTTCTCGCGCAACCAGTCAGAGAAAAGGGGTTACGACATCGTCGTAGCCCCTTTTTTCGTTTGGGCGCATTCCGCAGCGGTTGCTACGTTACAAGGACTGCCTGGCATGGCTGACTTCTCTCGCTCTCTGGATCTGTCGGGAGCTTCCAATTTTCGCGATCTTGGCGGCTATGCCAGCCAGGACGGGCGCCAGATTCGTTGGCGCCGGATTTTTCGTTCTGACCACCTTGCCAGTCTGACACCGCAGGACAGGCTGTTGCTGGCCGGTTTGGGCGTGGCGCGTGCGGTGGATTTCCGTGGGCAGGCGGAGAGCGCTGCACTGTCCTATGAACTGCCGCATGTACGCTATCAAGCGCTACCCATCGAGCCCATCGTGGTGCAGCGCGCCAAGGAAATGGCCCTGGCTGGCCATTCCATGACCGCGCCAATAGCGGTGCGGCTGATGCAGGACACCTATCGCGCCTTTGTGTCGGACAACACCAGCCAGTTTGCAAGCCTGTTCGAGCAGTTGCTGCTCGAGGACACGCCGTTGGTATTCCATTGCACCGCAGGCAAGGATCGCACCGGCTTCGCAGCCGCCCTGGTTTTGCTTGCCCTGGGGGTATCCCGGGAAGTGGTGATGCAGGACTACCTGCTGACCAACGGCCTGTACAGGCGCCCGGCTGGTCTTGTCAGTTCAGCGCCCGAGGAGGTGTTGAACGTGATTTGGCGCGTGCAGGCGGAGTTTCTGCAGGCCGCGCTGCAGGCTGTGGATCATGACCATGGTGGTGTGCAGCGGTACCTGAAGCATCGGCTGGGGATGCACGAGGCAGCGACCAAGCGTCTGGCGGAGCTCTATCTGCAGCCACATGCTGCTTGACGCGCCCATGAAAAAAGCAGCCCATGGGCTGCTTTTCGGTCAAGGCATGGCATCGATCAGAGCGTCGCGTCCTTGAGCTTCTTCAGGGCGCGGGTCTTGATCTTGACCGATGCGGGCTTGGCCGGGAACCAGCGCTCTTCGCCCGTGAAGGGGTCTTTGCCGAAGCGTTTCTTTTTCGCCGGCACCTGCAACAGGCCGATCTTCAGCAGGCCGGGCAGGGTGAACTCCCCGCAACCCTTTTTGTGCACGGCGCCCAGGATGGCGGTTTCCAGCGCTGCCAGCACGGCCTTGGCCGTCTTGGGCTCGACGCCTGCCTGCGAGGCGAGGTGGGCCACCAGCGTGGTTTTGTTGAACGGATCCTTTACGGGCTTGGGTGCCGCAGGCGCCGCGGTCTTCTTCGCGGCTGCGGTCTTGGCAGGTTCTGCAGCCTTCTTGGCGCTGGCAGTGGTCTTTTTTACCGGGGCGGTGGTTTTCTTTGCAGTTGCCATGGTGTTGGATGGTTTTGGAATGTCTGAATGCATGCCAGCCAGGCCGGCGAGTGGATTCTAGGTGGTACAGGCGTGCGCGATACCATGGGTTTGCGCGCGGTTGCCCGCGAAAGCTGCGTCAGGCCGACCGTTGGTGCATTGTTTGCAATGTACCCGGGTGGTGGGCCCGAGGGATATGCCAGGACTGGGCATTAGCGGTAAGCTCTCGGCCACGTATTTCACGTGATGCATAGGAGCTGCCATGAGCGACACAACCCCCTTCGGTTTCGGGCGCTTCGTCCCGGGCTTTGATTTTCTGCAGAACCTGGCCAAAGGCGCGGCCGCTGGCATGCCTGCCATGCCGGCGGCGCTGTCGGGCTGGGTGGCACCGACGATGAGCGTGGAGGAGCTGGACAAGCGCATACAGGAGCTCAAGGCGGTGCAGTTCTGGCTGGAGCAGAACGCCCGCGCCATCACGGCAACGGTGCAGGCACTGGAGGTGCAGAAGATGACCCTGGCCACGCTGCAGGGCATGAATGTGGCCATGGGAGATATGGTGGGTGCCTTTGGTGCCGCGCAACCGTTCAAGGCACCGCCCCAAGCCAGCGCCGCACCCGAGCCACAGCCCGCGCCAGCGGCACCGGCGCCAGCCGCAGCGCCCAAGAGTGCGGAAGCCGCATCGCCTCAGGCCGACGCGGCGCAGGCCGAGGCCAAGGCGCCGGGCATGGTCGATCCGATGCAATGGTGGGGAGCGTTGACCAACCAGTTTCAGCAGTTGGCGGCCAATGCCATGAAGGACGCGGGCACGCACCATGCAGCCTTCGAGGCCACACGTGAGATGGCGAGCGGGGCGCTGAAAACAGCCACCGACATGGCAGCGAAGATGGCCACCCAGGGCATGCCGGGCGCCGTAGCCGCCAAACCCAAGGCCCGGGCGGCAGCGCCCGCGGCGACACCCGAGGCTGCGGCCAAGCCGGCTGCCAAGCCACGCGCCGCATCGAAGGCGACAGCCACCAAGAAGGCCGCGGCGCCGCGCTGAAACGGCCAGGCTGCGGCATCCGTGGCCTTGCGCATTCCCCGGGGTCATCGATGAAGCTCTTTCCCAACGCCCATGCCACCCACCCGCAATGGCGCATGGCGGCGGCCCTAGTGTTGGCTCAGCTGCAGGCCCAGATGGCCCAGCCGCAATATGCGCGCAAGCCCTCGCTGGGCCTGCTCTACATCACCGATCACTATGTGGCGGACGCCGTTGCGCTGCTGCGCTATCTGGGTCAGCAACTGCCCTCGGTGGCCGATTGGAGCGGTACCGTGGGTGTGGGCGTAGCTGGCAACAATGTGGAGTACTTCGACGAACCTGCGCTGTCGATCATGTTGTGCGACCTGCCACCCGAACAGTACCGCGTGTTTTCCGGTGTGGCGCCACTACCTCTGGGGGCATCTGCTTTTTCCGCACACACGGCCCTGGTGCATGCCGATGGCCGCACCCCCGACCTGGCCGAGTTGCTGGTGGAAATGGCGGGCCGCACCAGCAGCGGCTACCTGTTTGGCGGCGTGGCTGCCAGCCGTGGCGCCAGCCTGGCGTTTGCGCAGCATGCCGGCGGCGATGGCGCCGCGAGTGGAGTGCTGTCGGGGGGGTTGTCCGGGGTGGCGTTTTCCGACCAGGTGGGCCTGGTGTCGCGTGTCACGCAGGACTGCCAGCCCATTGGCCCACAAGCCGTCGTGACCCAGGCGCAGGACAACGTGGTGCTGCGCCTGGATGGCCAGCCCGCGCTGGACGTGCTGTTGCAGACTCTGGGTGTGGAGCTCAATGGCGACCCGCAGCCCGCCTTGCGCGCGGTGCGCCACACGCTGGCGGGCCTGTCGAATGCGGATGCGCCGGCGTTGCAGGGCACGGGGCATTTTGGTGCCGATACGCGCGTGCGCCATATCGTCGGGCTGGATGTGGCGCGCGGTGGCGTGGCGCTGGCCGATCGGGTGCATGAGGGCATGCACCTAGCGTTCTGCCAGCGTCACATGGCGGCCGCGCGTGCCGACCTGACGCGCATTTGCGCCGAGATCCGTGAAGAGCTTGCGCCCGAGTCCCCGGCGTTGCCGGATGAGCAGGCGGCGCCGCAGCGGCGCATCTGCGGCGCGCTGTATGTCAGCTGCTCCGGCCGCGGCGGGCGACATTTTGGCGGGCCCAGTGCCGAGCTGCAAACCGTGCACCGTGCGCTGGGCGACGTGCCCCTGGTGGGGTTCTTTGCCTCGGGCGAAATTGCCGCGCATTGGCTTTATGGCTACACCGGCCTGCTGACGGTGTTCGTGGCGCCTGCCGACACGGCGTGAACCTGCCCGCCTGCCGTTGGCTGGGTGGCCGATGGGCGTGTCAAGGGTACACGGCTTCGCCCAGGTTGAGCATCAGGCGGTTGGCCCAGGCAAACAGGGCCACAGCATGCACGGTATCCAGTATCTCCAGATCGCTCAGGCCGGCGTCGCGCAGCGCCGCCAGGTGGTGCGCGCCGAAGCTGCCGGGCGCGCGCGTCAGGGCCGCGCTGGCCTGCACGATGGCGCGCTCGCGCGCATTCGTACCCGCCTGATCGGGGTCGATGAAGACCTGTGCGATCACGTCATTGCGCTTGGCCAGTTGTTCAAAACGCTGGGCGTGAACCGAAGCGCAGTAGACGCAGCCGTTGATACGCGAGACCACGGCGGTGGCCAGTTCGCGTTCGGATCGCGGCAGGCCGCCGGGTGCATACATGATGGCGTTGAAGGCCTCGGAGCGCTCGGCCAGCACGCGCGGCTGGTGCACCAGCAGCAGGTAGAAGTCGGATACGCGCGCCTTCGGGTGGCTGGCGTCCAGCACGGCGTTCTGTTCGGCGCTGGCCTGGGTCGCGTCCACCACCGGCAGCCAGGCCTTCCAGTCCAGTGTCTCGCTGGTGTAGCCGTTCAGGCGCAGTGGTTCGCCCGGCGCGGGCAGATTCGCCGGGTGGATGAAGGGCGCCTCGGCGGCGGGCGCGGCCGGGGCCGCAGTGCTGCCTGCCGGGCCCAGCGCAGCCAGTGCTGCCACGCCCGCCACCAGGCGCGCCTGGAAGGCCGCAAAGCCTATGAGCTGTGCCAGCAACACCACGTCTGCGGTGGTCAGGCCCGCGGCGGGCAGCGCCAGCAGCGCGGCCCGGTCGGCAGCCGCGGGCTGCGTGGCCAGCAGCTGCGTGAAGTGGTGCATGGCCTGCCAGCGGGCATCTGGCGTGGCCGTGGGCAGGCGCTGCAGCTGTGCTGCGTAGTGCTCGCCCAGGGCCGTCACGCCGCTGGCGGCGGACACGGTCTGGGCCACGGCCAGGCGCTGCGCCAGCGGCAGGCCGCCGGGTAGGTCGGGCGCCAGCAGCAGGTCTTCGCAGGCCTGGGTGGCGCTGATGGCTTTGGCGCGCTGCTGGCGCGTGGCCTGGGTCTGGGGTGTGTCTTGCAGGTGGGTGAGCCGGGCGATGGTGTCGGTCATGTCGGTGGCGATTCGGGCAGTACGCGTTGGCGGGTGTCGGCGGGCGTCCATTCGTCGCCCAGCAGTTCGGGTTCGGCATAGGCCTGCAGGGCGGCGAAATGCTGCTCCACATCTTCAGCGTAGAGCAGACCGGCGATGCCGCTGGCCAGGCGTCTGGCGCCATCGCTGATGGCGGGGATATCGCCCGACACCGTGCCGTGCGACAGCGCCGCCGGGTAGCAGAAGCAGTGGATGCGATCGAGGCCCGGGCAGGCACCGGGGGACTTCTCGCGCAGCTCGAACACCGGGCCCAGGTCGGGCGAGTCGAACAGCTCGCGGTCGTCCTCGCCCGGCGGGCTCTGGTAGCGCTCGCCCCAGCTGCGCACATGCGGCGCGAAGGCGGCGAACTCGGGCTTTTGTGCCCAGTCGATGGCAAAGCCAGTGGCCAGGATCAGGAAGTCGAAGGCGAATCGGCCCTGCGATGTGGCGACCTGCAGCGCCTGACCCTGCTGCGTGACCTGCTGCACCGCGCAGCCGAAGTGGAAGAACGCGTGCGCATGCCGCGACACGCGCAGCGTGCTGCCACGCGGTGGCGGCACCTGCTGCACGTTGATGTAGTGGCGTATGCGCCATTTCCAGGCATCGGGCAGCTCGTGGTGGCCTTGTGTCAGGCCGGGCAAGCCCGAGCCCTTGGACTTGTTGATGGTGGGCATGGCGGTGCGGCGTGCGATCAGATCCACGCTGGCCGCGCCGCATTCCAGCGCCGTGCCCGCGCTGTCCATGGCCGATGAGCCCATGCCGATCACGCCCACGCGTTTGCCTGCCAGCGTGGCGTAGTCCAGCACATCGCTGGAATGCGCCCACAAACCACCCTTGCTGGCGTGCCCCACGCCGTCCATGAAGGCCGGTATCTGCGCCCCGCCCAGGCCGTCGCGGCCGGTGGCCAGCACCACGCGGCGCGCCAGCCAGGTGGCGCTGCCGGTCGGTGTGTGCACATCCACCTCCACCAGCGCGTCGGCGCGCGGGCGCACGGCCGTCACCGCATGTTCATTGCGCACATCGGCCCGGGTGACACGGCGGTACCAGCGCAGGTAGTCCATCCACTGCAGGCGCGGTATCTTGTCCAGCGCGTCCCAGGCGGACCGACCCCACTGCGCCTCGAACCAGGCGCGGAAGGTCAGCGAGGGCAGGCCCAGCGCCGGGCCGGTCAGCTCCTTGGGCGAGCGCAGCGTCTCCATGCGCGCCGTGGTGGCCCAGGGGCCCTCGTAGTCGGTGGCGGCGCGGTCCAGCAGCACGGCGGCAATGCCCTGCTGTGCCAGTGCCATGCTGGCCGCCAGTCCGGCCTGGCCGGCGCCGATGATGAGGACGTCGATCACCGGCTGGCCGCCATGGCTGAGTGCGGGCAGCCAGGGGCGCGCGCGCCAGTTCAGGGTCAGCAGGTCATGCGCCAGCCGTTCTTCAAGGGCGGCCAGTCCGGCCGCGCCCAGGGCGGGGGTGTCAGGCATGGGGTGCGGAGCGGGCGGCATCAGTTGATGCTGATTTTGGCGTCCTTTACCACCTGGGCCCACTTTGCACGATCCTTGCGCACGGTCTGGCGGAACTGCTCGGGCGTTTCTATGCGCACGGTGTTGCCCTGGGACTCAAAGCGCTGGCGGATTTCTGGCAGCTCCAGCACCTGGCGCAATGCCGTGTTGAGCTTGTTGACCACGGTGGGGTCGGTGCCCTTGGGTGCAAAGATGCCAAACCAGATCGAGCTGTCGAAGCCCTTTGTGCCGGGCAGGCCGCTGGCGGCAATGGTGGGCACTTCCTTCACGGCGTCCACGGGCTTGGCCGTGGTGATGCCCAGCAGGCGGACCTTGCCGCTCTTGTAGTGCGCCAGCACGGTCTGCACCTGGTTCATGATGCAGCAGGTCTCGCCGCGCAGCACCGAGGTGATGGCCTCGGGCCCGCCCTTGTAGGGAACATGCACCATGTCCAGGCCCAGGCGCGCATTGAACTCGGCAAACGCCATGTGCGTGCCGGCGCCATTGCCGGTGCTGGCGTAGTTGTACTTGCCCGGGTTGGCCTTGACGATCTCGACGAACTCCTTGAGGTTGTTGGCGTCGATCACGCTGGGGTTGATGGTCAGCACGTTGGACACGTCGATCAGCGGGCCCACGGGCACGAAGTCGGCCTCCACGTCGAAGGGCAGGCTCTTGTACAGCGCGGCGTTGCTGCCGTGCGTGGCGGCCGTGCCGAAGGCCAGCGTGTAGCCGTCGGGCTTGGCATGGGCCACGTATTCGCTGGCGATGTTGCCGGCCGCGCCGGACTTGTAGTCGATGACGATGGGCTGGCCCAGCTTCTGGCCCAGGGGTTCCTGCACCGCGCGCGCCACCACATCCACGCCTGAGCCGGCCGGAAAGCCCATGATCAGCGTGATGGGCTGTTTGGGCCAGCCGTTGGCTTGCGCCAGTGCGGCGCTGGAGGCGAAGAGCAGGGCGGTTGCGGCAAGCGCAGTGCGGCGAAGGATGGGGTGCATGGCGGTCTTCTTTGATGCGTGTCAGTGCAATGATCGTCGAAATCACCTAAGCGCGTTCGACGTTCGGCATTGTGCGCAAAACCACATGCAGGGGCGCCATAAGCTTATGGCGCCTCATGACCGCGCCACCCTTCAATGCCGATGGCTGCCGCCGGGGCGCGGGCCCTGTGGCGCCGGCCGGCCACCATGGCCCCAGCCGCCGCCGGTGAAATGCCACTGCCCCTGTCGTTGCTCCCAGCCTGGCTGGCGGTAATGCTGGCCGTGGCGCGCCTGCACCCAATGGCCCGGCACCCAGGCATAGCGCTGGCCGCGCCATTGCCAATACCCCTGCGACCAGGCCATGCCACGGCGTGCGGCCGGTGCGCGTTCATAGCGCGGCGGCGGCGGGGCTGGGCGGTAGTGCGCGGGCTGCGCGGCGTGGGTCTGATGCTGTGGCACGCCGGGCGCGGCATGGGCGGCGCCGGCCAGGGCCAGCAGTGCAGTCAGCGTGGCTGCGGCAAGCCCGAGGGGGCGGGCCAATGCGTGGGTCAGGGGGTAGGCCATGGTGTTCTCCTTGCAGATTGCGGCCGGATTGGCCGCGGGAGACTCCATGCTGCCCGCCTTGTGTCAACGCCACGGAAGCCTGCATGGCTGGCGCGCAAAGCTCTGTGTGAATTTGTGAAAAATTGGGCTGTAGCGCTTTCTGGTTAAGCGCTGACAGCTATCAATATAGGAATATCTGCCAACCTGCCTGGCGCCCCCGGCAGCTCGTCCTTGGCCCGCATGTTTGCCGCCCGGCGGCGGGTTTTTGCGCACAATGCGCGGCACTTCCACAGCAGCACCCCCATGAGCGCCCCCCATCCCAACCAGTTTGCGCTGCTCGGCCAGCGTCGCTTTGCACCGTTTTTCTGGACCCAGGCCGCCGGCGCCGCCAACGACAACCTGTTCAAGTTCGCCTTCACCGTGATGGTTACCTACCAGCTCGGCGTGTCCTGGCTGCCGCCGTCCCTGGCGGGGCTGGTGATAGGGGCGCTGTTCATACTGCCGTTCTTGCTGTTCTCGGCCACGGCCGGGCAGATCACCGACAAGCTGGAGAAGACGCGCATCATCCGCTTCGTGAAGAACCTGGAGATCGCCATCATGCTGCTGGCGGCTCTGGGCTTCATGGCCGGCCATGCCGCGCTGTTGCTGGCCTGCGTGTTTCTGATGGGCCTGCATTCCACGCTGTTCGGGCCGGTCAAGTTCGCCTATCTGCCGCAGGTCTTGAGCGAGCGCGAGCTCACCGGCGGCAATGGCATGGTGGAGATGGGCACCTTCGTCGCCATCTTGCTGGGCAATGTGGCCGGCGGCCTGCTGGTGGCCATGCCCGGCGTGGGTCATGGCGCCGTCGCCCTGGCCTGCCTGGGCCTGGCGCTGGCAGGGCGGCTGGCGGCGCAGTTCATTCCCGGCGCGCCGGCCACCGACCCGGGACTGGTGGTCAACTGGAACCCGGTGAGCGAGACCTGGCGCAACCTCCAGCTGGCGCACGGCAACATCGTCGTCTTCCGCTCGCTGCTGGGCATCTCGTGGATGTGGTTCTTCGGCGCGGTGTTCCTCTCCCAGTTCCCCAGCTTTGCCAAGGATGTGCTGCGCGGCGACGAGCAGGTGGCGTCGGCCCTGCTGGTGGTGTTCTCGCTGGGCATAGGCACGGGCGCGCTGCTGTGCGAGGTCTTGAGCCGGCGCCATATCGAGATTGGCCTGGTGCCGCTGGGGGCGATTGGCATGAGCGTGTTCGCTGGTGACCTGTACTTTGCCTCGCGCGGCCTGCCGCCTTCGGGTGTCATGGCCCTGGGCGCCTTTCTGACGCAGCCCGCGTACTGGCGCGTGATGCTGGACCTGTTCTTGCTGAGCCTGTTCACCGGCCTGTATAGCGTGCCCATGTACGCGCTGATCCAGATGCGCAGCCAGGCCACGCACCGCGCGCGCATCATCGCCGCCAACAACATCCTGAACGCGCTGTTCATGATCGTCAGCGCCGTTCTGGCCGGGCTGCTGCTGCAGGCGGGCTTCACGGTGCCGCAGATCTTTCTGTTCACGGCCATCGCCAACGCCGTGGTGGCGGCCTACATCTTTTTGCTGGTGCCCGAATACCTGCTGCGCTTCGTGGCCTGGGTGCTGTCGCGCTGCGTGTACCGCTTTCGCGTGCGCGGCGATGAGCACATCCCCACGGCGGGCGCGGCCATCCTGGCCTGCAACCATGTGAGCTTTGTCGATGCCGTGCTGCTGATGGCCGCCAGCCCGCGGCCCATCTACTTCCTGATGGACCACCGCATCTTCCGCGTGCCGGTGCTGGGCAGATTGTTCCGCCTGGCCAAGGCCATCCCCGTGGCGCCGCAGAAGGACGACCCCGCCACCTACCAGGCCGCGTTCGAGCGCGCCGCCCAGGTACTGAAGGAGGGTGACCTGCTGGCCATCTTCCCCGAGGGCGGCATCACGCGCGACGGGCAGCTGCAGGAGTTCAAGGGCGGCATCATGAAGATCATCGAGCGCGCCCAGACCGACGGCGTGCAGGCGCCCGTGGTGCCCATGGCGCTGACCAACCTGTGGGGCTCTTTCTTCAGCCGCATCGAGCAGGGCGGGGCCATGGTGCGGCCGTTTCGCCGCGGCATGTTCACGCGCGTGGGCCTGAACGTGGGCGCGCCCCTGGCGGCGGCCGAGGTGCGGCCCGAGCCGCTGCGCGCGCGCGTGGCCGGCCTGCTGGCGCTGGGGTGACAGTTCTCAGCCGCCCGCACGCATGGCCTGCTCGGCCAGATAGCGCGCCGTGGCGTCGCGCGCCATCGCGGCCGAACCCAGCACCTGGCCGGCCGCGTCCTTGACCACCGAGAAGCTCATGTCCACGTACAGCCTGCGCCCGTCCTGGTGCAGGCCGCGCGTGGTGCGCACCTCGGCCGGGCGGCTGCAGGCGCCGCGCTGCATGGCGCGCTCAAAGCCGCGCCAGTGCGCCTCGCGCAGGTGCGGCGGGATGATCATGTCCACGCTCTGGCCCAGGGTCTGGACGGCGGCAAAGCCGAACAGCGCCTCGGCACCGGCGTTCCAGGCACGGATCACGCCCGCGCGGTCGATGAAGATCAGCGCATCGGCCACATCGGCCACGATACGCTCCCAGGGCGGCGGGGGGAGGCGGTCTGTGCTCATGGCGGGCATTGTCCGCGTGGGTGCGCCACTGGCAAGGGCCGGCTCTTGGGTTTGAATGAAAACAGCCAGTAGCACCCTTGTATATTGCGCTGATAGCTATTAAATTTGTAGTTAAATGACCGGAGGGCAACATGGGCAAGGCATTGCGTCTGTCTGAAAAATGGTTTCGCCGCGGCCTGTGGCTGGTGGCGCTGGTGTTCGCCGGCTTTCTGATCGGCCTGGGCGGCACCATCGTCGGCGACCTGCCCCAGGTGGAGCAGCCGCTGCTGCTGGACGACTTTCTGGATAGCGGCGCGGCCACGGCGCTGCGCGGCCAGATTCAGCAAGCGCAACAGGCCGAGCAGGACGCCCAGGCCGCGCTGGAGCAGGCGCGCCTGCGCCACGCCCGGGCGCGTAGCGCCACCCAGGCCGAGCGCGAGACCCTGGCCAACTGGCTGGCCGCGCGCAGCGCCACCCAGCGCGCCGAGCATGACCCCGAGGTCATCGCCCGCACCCAGGCGCTGGACGCCCTCAAGGCCACCGAGCTGCAGGCCCAGCAGGCCGTGCAGGCGCAAGACCAGGCCCTGCTGGACGCGCGCCAGGGCGGGCAGGCCGCGCAGCAGCGGCTGAACTCCATGGAGCAGGAGGCGCGCGAGAAGCTGGCCGCCGAGCGCCGGCGCGTCGAGCTGCGCGTGTTTCTGTACCGCCTGGCGCTCACGCTGCCGCTGCTGGCCGTCGCCGGCTGGCTGTTTGCCAAGAAACGCCAGGGCACCTGGTGGCCCTTTGTCTGGGGCTTCATCTTCTTTGCGCTGTTCGCCTTCTTCGTCGAACTGGTGCCCTACCTGCCCAGCTACGGCGGCTATGTGCGCTACATCGTCGGCATAGCGCTCACGGCGCTGGTGGGGCGCCAGGCCATCGTCGCCTTGAACCGCTACCTGGAGCGGCAAAGGCGCGCCGAGGCCATGCCCGCCCCGCAGCGGCGCCAGGGCTTGGGCTACGACCTGGCCCTGGCGCGCCTGGCGAAAAACGTCTGCCCCGGCTGCGAGCGCCCGGTGGATTTGAAGGACGGCAAGACCGACTTCTGCCCGCATTGCGGCATGGGCCTGTTCGACCATTGCGGGCACTGCAACGCGCGCAAGAGCGCCTTTGCCAGGTTCTGCCAGGCCTGCGGCCAGGCGGCGGGCGGCGTTGCCGGCGGGTATGAAGCCCCATAGGCCGGCTTGGCGCGGCCAGGCCAGGCAGCTGCGTAAAACATCGATAAAACTGCCTATAGCGCTTATGGAATAAGCGTGTATAGCTATGAAAATTCATAAACCCCACGGGGGTGGGCGGCGCTGCGGCGCGGCAGGTTTTCAGCCCTGGTCCGCCCAATGCCCGCGCACCTGGTCGCGCCCCAGTGCCTTGGCCTGGTAGAGCGCGGCGTCGGCCCAGGCCAGCAGGCGCTCCAGGCTGTGCTGCTGGCTGGGCGGCTCGGTGGCGTGCAGGCCGACGCTGAGCGTGACCTGCAGCGCGCTGCCGTCATGCAGCCTGAACGGGTAGTCGCGCAGCTGAATGCGCAGGCGCTCGCCTATCAGCTGGGCGTGGCTGACCGCGGTGCCGGGCAGGATCAGCGCGAACTCCTCGCCGCCTATGCGCCCGAACAGGTCCTGCGGGCGCAGGTTGCGCTGCACCAGGGCGGCGAACTCGCGCAGCACGGTGTCGCCCTGGGCGTGGCCATGGCTGTCGTTGATGCGCTTGAAGTGGTCCAGATCCATCAGCAGCACGGCCACGGGCGCGCCCTGCTGGTGCAGGCGCTGCACCAGGCGGGCGCCCTGCTCCATCAGCTTGCGCCGCGACAGGGCGCCGGTCAGATGGTCGTGATCCACGGCCTGCTGCAACTGGCTCAGGGTCTGCGAGCGCAGCTGGTGCGCCACCGCCACGGCCAGTGGCGCCAGTGACAAGAGGGCCATGCCCAGGCGGAATGAGGTCACGGCGGCCAGCTGATCGGGCAAGAAGCTGATGGTGTCCAGGGCGGCCACGGCCGTCTTCCAGCTGCACACCAGCAGGTTCAGCACCGTGATGGGGAACACCCCGTAGGCCATGGCGCACCACACCAGCGCGGGCACCGCAAAGCCCAGCATGCCGGGCCCGTTGACAAAGTAGGCCAGGGCCTCGCAGGCCAGCAGGGCCAGCAGGGGCGCCACACCTGCCTGCCGCAGCGGTCGCAGCAGCCGCGCCCAGTCCCACTGCCAGAACCAGCCCCGGGGCGCGGCCAGCACCAGGGGCAGGAAGAGCAGCAGGTTGTACATCTCGGACGACAGCCACATCAGCATGTCCGTCCACGCCTGGGATGCGAACGCCCATTGCATCACCGGGGTGGCCGGTAGCGCGCTGCCCAGGGCGGCCACGCTGCTGCCGGCCAGCAGGGTCAATACGGCGCGCTGACGCGTGAAGCCGACGATGCTTGCCGCATACGGCCTGAAGAACAGCCAGCCCACCGCCACGCCCAGCAGGTTGGCGCCGTTCATGCCCAGGGCGCGCAGCCAGGGCGCACCCGTCAGCATGTCGGCGGTCAGGTAGCCGACCAGCGCGCATATCCAGGCCGTGGGGCCGCGTGCCCAGGACGGGTTGCGCAGCAGCAGCCCCAGCAGCACGGCATTGGCGGGCCAGATGGCGGCGGAATACCCCGCCGGGCGGCTGGCTATGCCCAGCAGGCAGGCGGCGAACACGCTGGCCAGCAGCAACAGCGGATCGCGCCAGGGGGCGGCGGACTGCTGCGTGGCGATGAGGGGCGTGCTCATGTAGGGGGCGCTTGGCCTTGGCAAAAAGTTGACAGTGTCCGTGGGTTATTGACGCCGGGGTGTCAGCAAGTGCAAATCATGTTCAATTGGTGCAGGGCTAAACGCCACGCGCCCGGTCGGCCTTGAAGCGCGCGCGGAACTCGGCAAAGCGACCGGCGTCCAGCGCGTCGCGTATCTCCTGCATCAGATTCAGGTAGTAGTGCAGGTTGTGGATGGTGGTGAGCATGGGGCCCAGCATCTCGCCGCAGCGATCGAGGTGGTGCAGGTAGGCGCGCGAGAAACCGCCGCGCCCGCCGTCCTGCCAGGCCACGCCCTCGCTGCCCGCGCAGGCGTGGCAGCGGCAGCTCGCGTCCAGCGGCTGGTGGTCGCTCTTGTGGCGCGCATTGCGGATCTTCAGGTCGCCATGGCGCGTGAACAGCGTGCCGTTGCGCGCATTGCGCGTGGGCATGACGCAGTCGAACATGTCCACGCCGCAGGCCACGCCCTCCACCAGATCCTCGGGCGTGCCCACGCCCATCAGGTAGCGCGGCTTGTGCTGGGGCAGGCGGTGCGGCGTGTGCGCCATGATGGCCAGCATCTCTTCCTTGGGCTCGCCCACGCTCACGCCGCCGATGGCGTAGCCGGGGAAGTCCATCTCCACCAGGGCGTCCAGCGACTCCTGGCGCAGGTGCGGGAACATGCCGCCCTGGACGATGCCGAACAGCGCGTTCGGGTTGGCCAGGCGCTCGAACTCGGTCTTGGAACGCAGGGCCCAGCGCCGGCTCATCTCCATGGATTTGCGCGCCTCGGCTTCGGTGGTCTTGTGGCCATTCGTCTCATACGGCGTGCACTCGTCGAGCTGCATCACGATGTCGGAGTTCAGGATGGTCTGGATCTGCATGCTGACCTCGGGCGACATGAAGAGCTTGTCGCCGTTGACCGGGCTGGCAAAGGTCACGCCCTCTTCGGTGATCTTGCGCATGGCGCCTAAGCTCCAGACCTGGAAGCCCCCCGAGTCGGTGAGTATGGGCTTGTCCCACTGCTCAAAGCGGTGCAGGCCGCCAAAGCTTTGGACGATGTCCAACCCCGGGCGCATCCACAGGTGGAAGGTGTTGCCCAGGATGATTTGCGCGCCCATCTCATGCAGGCTGCGCGGCATCACGCCCTTGACGGTGCCGTAGGTGCCCACGGGCATGAAGATGGGGGTCTGCACCACGCCGTGGTTGAGCGTGAGCCGGCCGCGGCGGGCGTGGCTTGCGGGGTCGGTTGTCAGGAGGTCGAATTGCAGCATGGGCGGCATTTTCCCAGACCCCGCTGGCCTACACTGGCAGCCACAGCACAAGGAGGACGCATGTACAGAATCATGATTGCCGTTGATGGATCCGACCTGGCGCTGGACGCCGTGCGCCATGGCATCGCCCTGGTGCGCCGCGGCGGCCTGCAGGCCACGCTGGTGCTGGGTCATGTGCAGGAAGAGGCTACGCTGATGGAGCTGGCCACGCGCGGCGCCGACATGGTGGCCGCCGCCAGCGTGGAGGCGGCGCAGGATCTGATGGCCTCGGCCGTGGCCCTGGTGGACGCCGCCGGTGTGCCCTATGAGACCGAGATCGGCCTGGGTGCGGTGGCCGCCACGCTGGTGGACATGGTGGAGCGCTGCGGCTGCGACCTGCTGTTCATAGGCGCGCGCGGCCTGGGCGGCCTGCGCGGGGCCTTCCTGGGATCGGTGTCGCAAAGCCTGGTGCACATCAGCCCGGTGCCGGTCACCGTGGTCAAGCATGCCGAGCCGCAGGAGCTGCCGGACGATGACGAGGACGATGAGGACGACGAGCCTGCAGCAGGCGAATGAAGAACGGGCCAGAGGGCCCGTTCGCTATTAAATAGTGAGCTCTTGAGGCTTTTTTGATAAGCCTTAGGCGGCTTTTTTCCATTGATTATTGTGGCCTTGCAGCTTGCCATGCGGCAGGCTGGCCAGGCGCGTGAACATGCGCCGGCAGTAGCCGCTGATCCACAGGCATTTGTTCAGCTCGTCCACCGGCAGCGGACCGGAGACGACGACGATGTCGTTGGCCTGGTCCAGCGCGCCGGCCGCGCGCAGGCGCCGGCGCTGGTGCATGGCCCAGGACTGGATGCGCGCCGGGCTGCCATGCTGGTGCACCTGGCCGGTGTGCTGGTCGAAGGCGATGGCCACGCTGTCGGTCTTGAGCCTGCAGCGGCGCTCGCCGGTGGCGGCGCTGGGCGCGTCGCGCATGTCGTACAGGTAGTAGTTGCCGGCCTTGAGCTCGTATTGCAGTTCCATGGTCTCCTCCTCCGGTGGGCATTGTTGCGGGGAAGGCCCGCGGGCAAAGGCCTGAAAACCGTGCGAAACCGGTGCCTTATCGGCGCCAGCCCGATAGGCATGGCCTTATGACCACCTCAAGGTCGATAGCAGGGGTGGCCGCCTGCGATTGTCTGCCCGGCCCAGGGGCGCTTCAAGGCGTGGCGCGGGGCAAACGGTAACCGGGTGTGGTGCTCAGAAGTCCACCAGGCTCACGCCCACGCTGAACACGGTGCGTTTGCGGTTGTAGTCGATCAGGCTGTCGCCGTAGCCGGTGAATAGCTGCGTGTACAGGCGCAGGTTGGTGCTTTGGCCGACCCAGCTGGTGCCCAGGCTGTACAGCCATTCCAGCCGCGCCGAGCCGCGCGCGGTGGAGCTGAGCGAGTGGCGCGTGGTCAGCACCAGGGTGTTGTTCCGGTCCAGGTTCCAGCCCAGGCCCAGCTCGGCGCGGCCGATGTAGTTGCTGATGCCGGGGTTGTCGTCGTTCGCGGCGCTTTCGGGCAGGCGCTTCCAGATGCGGGCGTTGAGCCGCCAGCGGTCATCCAGCTCCAGGCCGGTCATCAGGTACACGCGGTTCCAGCTGCGCGACAGCGGCAGGCTCTGGCCGTTGGACTGGTGCACCAGGCCTATGCCGCTGTAGCGCCAGCGCCAGCCCCAGGGCAGCTGCGCATCGGTGGGGTAGACGTAGAGGATCTCGGGCTCGTGGTCGGTGGTGCGAAACGGCCGCGAGATGCCGGGGCTGAAGAGCTGCCAGTACGACTGCTGGCTGTAGCCAAACCACAGCGAGTCGCGCAGCTGTGAGTTGCCCTGCGTGAGCAGCCCCTTGGCGAGCTTGGTGCGCACCGACAGCTGCAGGCGCATCTCGGTTTTGCGGTAGTCCACGGGCTTGCTGGCGCTGTGGTCCGCGCTGGCGGATGTCGGCTGCTGGTTCACGCTGTCCGAGCCGACGATGGACACGCTCATGGGCCGGTAGCCGCGAAAGCGCAGCGCGCCGCAGTCGGTGCCGGCCTCCAGCTCCCAGAAGCGCGACAGGGTGGTGTATTCGGTGCCGCGGCAGCCGTCGCCAGGGGTGTCATCGGCCACGGCGGGGGGCTGGCGGCCCGCCAGCGGCGTGGTTGGCGCGGCTGGCGCGGTCGCCGCCTCTTCCGCCGGCTGGGCGCTGGCCGATGCCGCGGGCGCGGCCCAGGCCTGGTGGCCCGCCCACTGGTCAAAGCAGGCCAGGCGCGCCTGGCCATCGGCCAGGGCGGAACATTGGCGCCAGCCGGCATCGCCGGCCACGGGGGCTTGCGCCTGGGCCATCAGCGGCAGGGCGGCGCCTATCAGGGTGGCAAGAGCGGCGCGCGTCATGGCAGCTTGCGCAATGTGAAGGCGAACGGCCGGTCGGCCTCGTCCGCCCATTCGCCGCGGATCTCACGCGCGCAGCTGCCTTCGACCACCTCGCCGCTCCAGTTGCCGGTGACCTTCCTGCCGTCGTGCGACTCTTCCATGGTCAGCTGGCCCTGGTGTACGTCGCCCACCACGATGGCGCTAAACCCGGGGCGCAGGATGCGGCCCTTGACGGTGCCGTCCCATTCGGGGTGGGGCGCCAGCTCCAACACGATGGGGCCGGCCAGGCCCGGCATGTCGGCCTGCCAGCGGCCGATGAGCTCGGGCTGCTCCATCTGCGCGGCCTGGGGGCAGGCGGGGCGTGTGGTTTTTGAATGGTTTTGGGCACAAGCGCTTATCAGACAAGCGCTGACAGCTATTAAAAATATAGTTACTCGCATGATTCAGGGAGTGGCGTTGTGGGCGGCCTGGGCCTTGGCGGCGAATTCGGCGCGCAGCTGGCGCAGCTTCTCGCGCGGGTCTTCGCGCGTGGTGGCGGCGTCCAGCTTCATCTCGGCGATGAAGCGGCTCGGCTGGCAGGCCACCATCTCGCGGCCCTTCTTGCGCTTCTTGGTCCAGCTCACGGCCAGGCTGCGCTGGGCGCGGGTGATGCCCACGTACATCAGGCGGCGCTCTTCCTGCAGGCGCGCGGCGATGTCGTCGCTGACCTTTTGCTGCCGGCCGTCGTCATCGTCGAGCTTGAAGGGCAGCATGCCCTCGGTCACGCCGACCAGCATCACATGCGGCCATTCCAGCCCCTTGCTGGCGTGCAGGGTGGACAGCACCACCATGTCCTGCTCCTGTTCGCGCTCGGAAATGGTCGAGAGCAGGGCGATGGTCTGCGCCACCTCCAGCAGGTTTTTTGTCGGTGCCACCGTGGTGCCGGCGGCATCGTCGATCTGCCCGCCGGCGCGCTGGGCCATCCAGTCACAGAACTCCAGCACATTGCTCCAGCGCGCGGCGGCCACCTTCTCGCTGTCCTCGCCGTCGTACAGATGCTGCTCGTAGGCTATGTCCTTGAGCCAGTCGGTGAGGAAGGCGCGCGCGTCTTCCGCGCCGTGCGTGTGGCGCGCGCGGTGCTCCAGCTCGTTGATCTGGCGGCCGAACTCCATCAGCCCCTCCAGCCCGCGTTTGGGCACCACGGCCGGCAGCATGGCGTTGAACAGCGCGCCGAACATGCTTTGCTTGTGCTGCGTGGCGAATTCGCCCAGGGCGCCCAGCGTGGTGTGGCCCACGCCGCGCTTAGGCGCGGTGATGGCGCGCAGAAAGGCCGGGTCGTCGTCGTTGTTGATCCACAGGCGGAACCAGGCGCACAGGTCGCGGATCTCGGCGCGGTCAAAGAACGACGTGCCGCCCGAGACCTTGTAGGGGATGTTGGCCTTGCGCAGCGCCTTCTCGAACGGCTTGGCCTGGTGGTTGGCGCGGTACAGGATGGCGAAGTTCTTCCAGGCCGGCGGCGGGTTGGCGGCGGCGCGCAGCGATTGGATGCGGGCCACGGCGCGCTCGGCCTCGTGCTCCTCGTTGTCGCAGGGCACCACGCGCACCGGCTCGCCCTCGCCCAGTTCGCTGAAAAGCGTCTTGGGGAACAGCTTGGGATTCGGGCCGATGACGTTGTTGGCCGCGCGCAGGATGGCCGAGGTGGAGCGGTAGTTCTGCTCCAGCTTGATGACCTTGAGCTGCGGAAAGTCCTGCGGCAGCTTCTTCAAATTGTCCAGCGTGGCGCCGCGCCAGCCGTAGATGCTCTGGTCGTCGTCGCCCACGGCGGTGAAGCGCGCGCGTTCGCCCACCAGGAATTTCAGCAGCTCGTACTGCGTGGCGTTGGTGTCCTGGTATTCATCGACCAGCACATGGCCCAGCAGGCGCTGCCATTTCTCGCGCACCTCGGGGTGGCCCTTCAATAGCCGCATGGGCATGCCGATCAGGTCGTCGAAGTCCACGCTTTGGTATGCAGTGAGTCGCTCCTCGTAGCGCTGCATGATCAGGGCGATGGAGCGCTCATGGTCGTCGCCGGCCATGGCCAGCGCGCGGCGCGCGTCCCAGCCCTGGTTCTTCCAGTTGCTGATCGTCCACTGCCACTGGCGCGCCGTGGCCAGGTCGGTGGTGCCGCCGGCGCAGTCCTTCAGGATGCTGGTCACGTCGTCCTGATCCAGGATGCTGAAGCTGGGCTTGAGCCCCAGCATATGGCCGTCCTCGCGCACCATGCGCACGCCCAGGGCGTGGAAGGTGCAGACCAGCACCTCCTTGGCGGCGCGGCCTATCAGCCCGGCGGCGCGCTCGCGCATCTCGGCGGCGGCCTTGTTGGTGAAGGTGATGGCGGCAATGCGCCGCGGCGCCAGGCCCTTCTCGATCAGGTGCGCGATCTTGTGCGTGATGACGCGCGTCTTGCCCGAGCCCGCGCCGGCCAGCACCAGGCAGGGGCCGTCGGTGTAGTGCACGGCCTGGAGTTGGGCGAGGTTGAGTCCGGACATGAAGAGCAAACAGGAGCGCGTGAAAGCGCGAACGGGGCGCCGATGATACCGGCCTACCCCTTCGTGTAACCCAGCGCCGCCCGCCAGCGCGCGATGAAATCGCCGTAGGCGGCGTTGGCCAGTGGCGCCGACAGCGCCGGGCCCAGGGCCACGGGGCGCGCGCGGTCGCCCAGTAACTGGCGCAGCGCGGCGCCGGTGGTCTCGCCCTGGACGTCTTCGCGCAGGGCATACAGGCGCGCGGTGGTGGCCATCACCGTCTGCCCGCGCCGCGACAGCAGGTAGTCCAGCCACAGCCGCGCCGCATTGGGGTGCGCGGTGCGGTTGTTGATGAGCAGCACGCGCGAGGTGACCAGCGTGTAGTCCTCGGGGAAGATCACGCCCAGCGTGGGCCGCTGGCGCGCCTGAGCGACGGTATAGGCGCCCAGCAGGTTCAACCCGAAGCGGGCGCGGCCGTCGGCAATCCGGCGCACCATGGCGTCGGTGGTCAGCAGCAGGCGGGCGCGGCCCGCGCCCAGGGCCTGGGCGGTGGCCCAGAAGACGCCTTCGCTGGCGGCGGCGTCTTGTGCGGCCAGGAAGTAGCCCAGGCCGGACTTTTGAATGTCGTAGCTCACCGCGCTGCCCTGCGCCCGGGCCAGCCAGCCAGCCAGCGCGGCGTGGCTGCGCGGCGCGTCGCCCTTGGGTAGCGAGGGCTTGTGGTGCGCGAACACCACGGGCTCGTAGGTGGTGGCCCACAGGCGATCCTGCCACTGCGCCCAGGCCGGCAGGTGCGCCTGCTCGGGCGAGGCGTATGCCAGGGCGTGGCCGGCGGTGGCCAGCGCCACCATGTGATCCATGGCCGAGCTCCAGAGCACGTCGGCGGCCTCACGGCCGAGCTGGTTCTCAGCGATGAAGCGGTGGTACAGCTCGGTGCTGCCCAGGTCTTCGTAGGTGACGGCAATGCGCGGGTAAAGACGCCGGAAGTCCGCCACCAGTGGCATGGCCACGCGTTCGTCGGTGGTGGAGTGAATGCTCAACTGCCCCTCGTCCTCGGCCGCGCGCACCGTGACGGCGTAGGCTGCCGGGTAGCCCTCGGGGGGGCGGGCGCGCGGGGCATAGCCGAGCAGTTCGTCATCGGACTGCGCCAGCGCGGGCGCCGCCGCAAGGCAGCCCAGGGCGCTCAGCCGGCCCAGTGCGGTGCGGCGTGAAAGTTGCGGTGCCGGGCGCTGCATCATTCCCTCACGGGCACCAGCAGCAGCGGCGTGCGCGTGCGGCGCAGCACCTCCTGCGTGGCCGAGCCGAACAGCAGTCCCGTGAGCAGGCCCTTGCCGCGCGAGGCCATCACGATCAGGTCGGCGCCTCCCCGGTCGGCAGCATCCAGGATCGCCTGGGGCACGTCATCGCCCTCGCGCACGATCATCTCGGTGACGATGCGTTGTGGTCCAGCGGCGCCGCTGGCGGCGTAGGAGTCGGTGATCTGCGCTTCGATGTGCGCCAGCGTGCGCATGGCGCGGCGGTCGTGGTAGGCGTCCAGCGCCTGCTGAGGCACGTGCGAGTCAATGTCCACCAGCGAGCGCTGGCGCTCGTCGCGTATCACCGTGAGCACCTGCAGACGGGCGCCCATGCGCTCGGCCAGGCCGATGGCGTAGGCCAGCGCGGTCTCGCAGCCTTCGCCGAGGTCGGTTGCGTACAGGAGGGTTTGAATGTCACGGTTCATGCGGTGCTCCCTACCAATGGAATGACGCCCAGCACCAGCATGGCCGCCAGCATCACGAAGGCGGCGGACAGCGCCCATAGCAGCGTGAAGCGCTGGTGGTCGCCGAACTCCACCTTGGCCAGCCCCACCAGCAGGTAGGTCGAGGCCACGAGCGGGCTGAGCAGGTGCACCTGCTGGCCCACGAGCGAAGCGCGCGCGATCTCGGTCGCGCCTATGCCATAGACGGCCGCCGTCTTGGCCAGGATGGGCAGGATGCCGAAATAGAACGCGTCGTTGGAGATGAAGAAGGTGAACGGGATGCTCAGCACCGCCGTCACCACCGCCATGTAGGGGCCCATCCAGTCGGGCACCATGGCGATCACGCTGGTGGCGATGGCGTCCACCATCTTCGTGCCGGAGAGGATGCCCACGAAGATGCCGGCCGCGAAGATCAACGACACCACGGGCACGATGTTCACCGCGTGGGCCTCCAGCCGCTCCTTCTGCTGCTGCAGCCGGGGGTAGTTGATCATCAGGCCGATGGCCGAGGCCACCATGAACAGCACCTGCAGCGGGAACATGTCCATCACCAGCAGCACCATCAGCGCCAGCGTGAGCACCGCGTTGACCCACAGCAGCCGGGGTCGGGCGAGCGTGGGGTCGCCGCCCGTCACTTCAGCGATGGACTGGCTGCTGCCCTGCGTGTCGTCCAGGCGGATGGCGCCCAGGCGCCGCGCCTCGCGCCGCCCGAGGATGAAGGCCACAAAGGTGCACCATGCGCCGGTGACCACCATGGGCGCGATCATGGGAACGAAGACCTGGCCCATCTCCACGCCCAGCGCGCTCACCGCCCGTGCCGTGGGCCCGCCCCAGGGCAGGATGTTCATCAGCTGGCCGGCCATCATCACCACGCAGGCCAGCACCAGCCGGTTCATGCCCAGCCGCTGGTAGAGCGGCAGCATGGCGGCGCAGGTGATCATGTAGGTGGTGGAGCCGTCGCCGTCGAGCGAGACGCCCGCTGCCAGCAAAAAGGTGCCCACCACGATCTTCGTCGGGCTGCCGCCCACCAGGCGCAGCACCAGTTTCACCACCGGGTCGAACAGGCCCGCATCAATCATGATGCCGAAGTAGAGGATGGCGAACATCAGCATCACCCCCGTGGGCGCGAGCTTCTTGATGCCGTCGAGCATCATCGGCCCCAGCCCCATGCCGAAGCCGCCGATCAGGCCGAACACGATGGGCACCAGGATCAGTGCCACCATGGCAGACAGGCGCTTGGTCATGATCAGCGCCATGAAGACCACGATCATGGTGTAGGCGAGGATGGTCAGCATCGTCTTTGTCTCCTGCGGGCGGGCGGCGAGCCATGGTAGCCGAAGCCCGGCGCTTTGCGGCCGTTGCTGGTTGCGCAGGCGAGAATACCGCCCGTGCTGTCCGTACTGCTGGTTACCTTCCCCTTCTTTGCCCTGGTGCTGTGCGGCTATCTGGCCACGCGCGCCGGGGCCTTGCCGATTGCCGCCATCGGCGGGCTGAACGGCTTCGTGCTGTACTTTGCCCTCCCCTGCATGCTGTACCGCTTTGGCGCCGGCACGCCGATCGCGCAGCTGCTCGATGCCGACGTGGCCGGGGTCTACCTGCTGTGCGCGGCGATGATGGTGGCCGGCACGGTGCTGCTGACCCGGCGCGGCGCCATCGGCTGGAACGACGCGGCCTTTGGCGCTCTGGTGGCGGCCTTTCCCAACACCGGCTTCATGGGCCTGCCGCTCTTGATTGCGCTGATGGGCCAGGCCAGCGCCGGCACGGTGATCGTGGTGCTGACGGTGGATCTGGTCATCACCAGCTCGGCCTGCATCGCGCTGTCGCGCCTGGAGGGCGCGGGCGCGCACGGCATGGCGGTGGCGTTGCGCAACGCGGCGCGCGGCATGGCGGTGAACCCCATGCCCTGGTCGATTGCCCTGGGCGGCCTGGCCTCGGCCCTGCAGTGGCAGCTGCCGGGCCCGCTGGACAAGACGGTGGCCATGCTGGCCGACGCGGCCTCGCCGGTGGCGCTGTTCACCATTGGCGCGGTGCTGGCGCGCTCGCAGCTGAACCAGCATGAGCATGTGCCGCCCGGGCAGTATGTGCCGATCGCGCTGGCCAAGCTGGTGCTGCACCCGCTCTTGGTGTGGGCCGTGGGGCGCGCCGCCATGGGGCTGGGGGCCGACATCTCCGATTTCACCCTGTCCGTCATGGTGCTACTGGCGGCCCTGCCCAGCGCCAGCAACGTGGCCCTGCTGGTGGAGCGCTTTGGCGCCCATGGCGGGCGCGTGGCGCGCATCATCCTGGTGAGCACGGCGCTGGCCTTCCTGAGTTTTTCTGCGGCGGTGGCGCTGCTCACTTAAGTTCCATGTCCACTCTTGTCGATCCGTTCGTCCGCGCGGCGCCGCATGCGCGCCGTACCCTGTGGTGGCTTGTGGCCGCCTGCCTGGCCTGGGCCGGCGTGTCCTGGTTTTCCAATGCCAACCTGGACGGCTACCACGACATGCTGGAGAACTACGCCTGGGCGCAGCCGCTGCGCTGGGGCACGCACAAGCACCCGCCGTTCTTTGCCTGGGTGGTGGGGCTGTGGTTTGCCGTGCTGCCGCAGGCCGACTGGGCCTACCGCCTGCTGTCCTACGCCAACGTGTTCGTCGGCCTCTTGGGCGTGTGGGCGCTGGGGCGGCGCCTGCGGCTGGGGCAGCTGGCGCCCTGGGGCGCGCTGCTGCTCTTGTGGAGCCTGCCCTACACCAACCTGGCGGGCAAGTTCAACGCCAACAGCCAGCTCTTGTCGCTCTGGCCCTGGGCCGCGGCCCTGCTCCTGGCCAGCTGGCAGGAGCGCGGCCTGCGCGGCGCCTGGTACAGCGCCTGGCTGGGCCTGGTGGCCGCGGCGGCCATGCTGAGCAAGTACTACAGCGGCGTGTTCCTGGCCGGTTTTCTGCTACCCACGCTGCTGCACGCCGACGGCCGGCGCTGGCTGACCACGCCCAGGCCCTACCTGGCGCTGGCGGTCTTTGGCCTGGCGCTGGCGCCGCACCTGGCCTGGGTGGCGGCGCACGACTGGGCGCCGCTGGGCTATGCCATGGACCAGGGCGGCGGCGGCACCTCCTGGCCCTATGTGGCGCGCTTTGCGCTGGCGCCGCTCTTTTACTGGCTGCCCGCCTGGCTGGCGCTGTGCCTGGTCTGGGCGCGGGTGCAGGCGCGCCATGATGGCGCGCCCTGGGGCCGCACGGCCGCGCGCCTGCTGCTGCGCAGCTGGCTGCCGCGCGGCTGGGACGACCTGCTGTTCTGGCTGGCCTGCATGCCCTGGGCGCTGACCCTGGCCTTTGGCGCGGCCGGCGTGGTGGAGCTGTCCACCCCTTGGGCGATACCCATTGGCTACGCGTTTGCGCTGCTGTGGCTGCGCAACCTGCAGCTGTTGGCGCCGGCGGCGGCCGAGGGGACGCTGCAGCGCCTGGGCCGGGCCTGGTGGCCGGTGCTCGCGCTGGTGCTGCTGCTGGGCGTGGTGGCCGCCATGGTCAGCGCCCTGCGCGGCGACCAGGGCTATTACCGGCCCACGTCGGAGGCCGCGCGCGCCATCGTCGATGACTGGCAGCGGCGCCACCCCGGCCAGCGCCTGCAATGGGTGGGCGGCGCCTGGGCCGAGAACGCCATGCTGGCCTTCTACGCCCAGCCCGGCCTGCTGACCGTGCCCGGCCTGCCAGACACCGAGCTGGCGCGCCTGTCGGCCCTGGCCGACTGGCAGCGGCGCAACGGCCTGCTGCTGTGCCCGCTGGGGCCGGTGGCCGACCCGCAGACGCCTACCGACTGCCAGCGCCAGGCCGAGGACTGGCTGGCCGCGCGCGGCCAGCCGGTGCAGGCGCAGCGGCTGCAGGTGCAGCGCGGCGGCTGGCGCTTTCCGCGCCCGCAGGCCTGGGCCTATGCGGTGTATGACGTGGATGCAGCCCCTGCACGCTGAACAGACAATCGACACCATGACCGAAACGCCCGCCCCCTACCGCGTCACGCCGAATGCGGACTACCACGCCGACTACGCCCCGGCCGCGCCGCCCGCGCAACTGCCGCGTGCGCCGCTGCGCCTGAGCTGCGTGGTGCCGGCGCACAACGAGGAGGCCAACCTCGAAGACTTTGTGCGCGCCCTGGCGCAGGCGGCGGGCCGGCTCACGCCCGAGTTTGAAATCATCATCGTCAACGACGGCAGCCGCGACGCCACCCACGCCGTGGCGCTGCGCCTGGCGCAGGATCTGCCGGTGCGCTACCTGGCCCTGTCGCGCAACTTCGGCAAGGAGGCGGCGCTCACGGCCGGCCTGGCGCACGCGCGCGGCAGCGCCGTGCTGCTGATAGATGCCGATTTCCAGCATCCCCTGGAGCTGCTGCCCGAGATGCACGCGCTGTGGCTGGCCGGCTACGACATGGTCTATGGCGTGATTGCCGACCGCGGCTTTGAGAGCGGCACCAAGCGCGTCGGCACCGGCCTGTTCTACCGCCTGATCAACACCGGCAAGCAGGTCAAGGTGCCGCCCAACGCGGGCGACTTCCGCTGGATGGACAGGCGCGTGGCCGACGCCCTGAACGCCCTGCCCGAGCGCAACCGCTTCATGAAGGGCCTGTACGCCTGGGTGGGCTTCAAGGCCGCGGCCCTGCCCTTCGTGCCGCACGACCGCGCGGGCGGGCAGACCAGCTTCAGCATGCGCCGCCTGGGCTCGCTGGCGCTGCTGGGGCTGACATCCTTCACCACGCTGCCGCTGCGCGTGTGGAGCATCGTCGGCAGCCTGGTGGCCCTGCTGGCGCTGGTCTACGGCGCCTGGATCACGCTGGACACCATCCTGCATGGCACCGACCTGCAGGGCTGGCCGACGCTGGCCGCCGGCATCATGCTGTTCTCGGGCGTGCAGCTCATGTCCATCGGCATCCTGGGCGAGTACATCGGCCGCATCTACGAAGAGGTCAAGCGCCGCCCCACCTACCTCGTCGCGCGCGACGAGGACAACAGCCCCTGGCGCGACTCATGAGCGCGCAAGCCCTGGCCAGCCAGCTCACGCGCCTGCCCCAGCCGCTGCAGTTCGCGCTGGTGGGGGGCTGCGCCGCCGCCACGCACCTGGCGGTGGTGGCGCTGCTGGTGCAGCTCACGCAGATGGCGCCGCTGGTGGCCAATGTGCTGGCCTTTCTGGTGGCCTTCGTCGTCAGCTATAACGGCCACGCGCTGCTCACCTTTTCTAGCGCCGGCGCGCGCGGCTGGCCCGTGGTGGGGCGCTACTTCGCCGTGGCCTGCCTGTCCTTCGTGGGCAACGAGCTGCTGTATGCCCTGGCGCTTGACTGGTTGCACTGGCATTACCTGTGGAGCCTGGCCGGTGTGCTGCTGCTGGTGGCGGTGGCCACCTTTGTCCTGAGCAAATTCTGGGCCTTCAAGGCATGAGCGCCGGCACCCGCGGCATCACCCTGTGCGCCGACGACTACGCGCTGCACCCCCTGGTGGACGAGGCTGTGGTACTGCTGGCCCAGGCCGGCCGCCTGTCCGCCACCAGCTGCATGAGCACCGCCCCGCGCTGGCGCGAGGCCGCGCCGCAGCTATTGCCCCTGCGCGGGCGCATCCAGCTGGGCCTGCACTTCAACCTGACCGAGGGCCATGGCGGCGCCCACGCGGCGCACAGCCTGGGCCAGGTGCTGACGGCGGCCTACACCCGGCGTCTGCCCGCCAGCGCGCTGCAGGACGCCTGGCGCGCCCAGCTTGACGCCTTCGAGGACGCCATCGGCAGTGCGCCCGACTTCATCGACGGCCACCAGCATGTGCACCAACTGCCCGGCGTGCGGCGCGCCTTGCTGGCCGAGCTGCAGCGGCGCTACGCCGGCCGCGCCATGCCTTGGGTGCGCTCCACCGCGCCCGCCGGCCGGCTATGGCGCGACCCCAAGGCCTTTGTTATCGCCCTGCTGGGCGGCTGGAGCGCCACACGGCTGCTGCGCCGTGCCGGCGTGCTGCAGAACCAGGGCTTTGGCGGCGTGTATGGCTTTGACGCGGCCACGCCCGGGGAGTACGGCGCGCTGATGCAGGCCTGGCTGGAGGAGGCGCGTGACGGCAGCCTGCTGATGTGCCACCCCGCCACCGCCGAGGTGCCGGGTGACGCCATAGGTCGCCAGCGCCCGGTGGAGTTCGCCTACCTGATGTCGGACGCCTTTGCCCAGGCGCTGCAGCGGCAGGGCTGCCAGATCAAGCAGTTCTAAAACGGTAGCTGCTGGCGCTTGCTGGTATTGCGCTGGCGGCCGGGAGCGCCGGCGTTAATTGGCGTTAATTGGGGTCAGATTCCAATTAATTTTGGCCTCTAGAGCTTGGTGGCAATGCGTGGGTAGCTCTTCTTTTTGATTTTGGCTGGCCGGGACTCGCCCCGGCGGGCGACCTCCTTTCTTGCTCGTGCAAGAAAGGAGGCAAAGAACACGCCCCCAAGTCTGCGACCCCTTCGCTGCGCTACGGGGCAAACCTGTGGCGGGGTGCTTGCGGGGTGTGCCGCAGAACTCACTGCGCGCTACGCGCTCCGTTCAGACAACTGCGGCAAATCAGTCTACGCAAGCATGCGCGCTTCGACGCGCATGCTCACCCCGCAAGCGCCCCACCCCAGGCGCAGCCACAGGGGGTGAACAGCCCGATACGGGCCATCGCTGCGCTCGGCCTGGCGCTGCGCGGCGCGAAGCGCCCGCGCCGTTGGGGGCCGAGCGCAGCGATGGCCCGTATCGCGGGTGCCCTTCTGGCCGTGCCGAGAAGCGCAGGGCGCGGGGCGGGCTGGCGCCGCAGGACGCCAGCCTTCGTGATCTGACTTGCCGCAGTTGTTTGAGCGCAGCGCCGCAGGCGCGTAGCGAGTTCTGCGGCACGCCCCGCGCACGAGCATCGCAGGTTGCCCGTAGCGAAGCGAAGGGACACGGACAGTAGGGTCGTCTTTCTTTGGCCTACCTTTCTTTGACGAAGCAAAGAAAGGTAGGTGCGCCGCCGGGCGCATATCCCGGCCAGCAACATCAAAAAGAAGAGCTACAAGCGCAATACCACCAAGCGCTGGAGGCCAAAATTACAACAGCCAGCCAAGGCAGCACCCAGATCAGCGCCAGCGCCACGGCCCATCACCAGGCGCCAAACAGGGCGAGCAGGCCGGCTGCGAACACCTTGATCAATACCATGAGCAAAGGGCACGACATATGCGCGGGAGTTTCAATACTCCCAGAACATGCGCTGCAGTTCCTTGGTATTGGCGCCCTTGGCCAGGGCCAGCATGGTCAGGATGCGTGCCTTCTCGGGGCGCATGTCGTGCGCCACGACCCAGTCGTACTTGTCGTCGGGCTGCTCGGCGTTGCGCAGCACGAAGCCGTAGGGCACGCGCGAGGAGCGCACGATGGTCACGCCCTGGGCCTGCACCTGGCGCAGCGGCTCGACCATGCGGTTGGCGACCGAGCCATTGCCCGTGCCGGCGTGGATGATGGCCTTGGCGCCGGCGGCGGCCAGGGCCTGCACGGCGGTGGGCTGCACGTTGCCGTAGGAGTAGACGATCTCCACCGAGGGCAGGCTGGTGATGTTGTCGATGTTGAACTCGGACTGCGTGGTGTGGCGCTTGACCGGGGCGCGGAACCAGTAGTTCTTGCCCTCGACCACCATGCCCAGCGAGCCCCACTGGCTCTGGAAGGCGCGGGTCTCGATGTTCACGTCCTTGTTGGTGTCGCGCGCGCTCTGGATCTGGTCGTTCATGGTGATCAGCACGCCCTTGCCCCTGGCGTCCTTGGACGCGGCCACGCTCACGGCGCTCAGCAGGTTCAGCGCGCCGTCGGCCGACAGGGCGGTGCCCGGGCGCATCGAGCCAACGACGGCGATGGGCTTGTCGGTGTGCACCGTCAGGCTCAGGAAGTACGCCGTTTCGGCCAGGGTGTCGGTGCCGTGGGTGATGACGATGCCGTCCACGTCAGGCTGCTTGGCCAGCTGCGAGACGCGCCTGGCCAGGGTCAGCAGGTTGTCGTTGGCAAAGCTTTCCGAGGCGATCTGGAACACCTGTTCGCCCTTGACGTTGGCGACATTCGCCAGCTCCGGCAGGCCGGCCAGCAGCTTGTCCACCGGCACCTTGGCTGCCGTGTAGGTGGCGCTGTTGGCCGCTGATGCGCCTGCGCCGGCAATGGTGCCGCCGGTGGCCAGCACCACCACATTCGGCTTGGCCATGGCTGCGGCCTTGGCTGCTGCCGCGGCCGCGGCGCTGGCGTCCTGCGCCAGTGCGAGGGTGGGGGCGGCGGCAAAACCGGCAACGGCGATGGCGGTGGCCACCAGGGACATGCGCAAGGCTTGGAAGGTCATGTGGGAATCCATAAACAAAAAAGCGGTCTTGTGAACCGGGGCTGCACTGTGTCGCATGGTCGCGCAGTTGCCAATGGTGGAAACCCGGCAAAACCGCTGCGCCAGGAGCGGTATTGGCACAGCGGCCTTGCTTGGTCCTGGGGGCTCATTCCGTTGATGTTTGTGCAATGGTTGCACTAAAATACATGCATGCCAACGCTTCACAAGTTGCCAAACAAGAGTATCCGCGTCAACGTGCCAGACCACTTGCCGCCCCATGTGCATGTGGTGATGGCGGACAGGCGTGATGCGCTGGTGGATTTGACGACGCTGGCAATCATCAGCCGCACGTTGCGGGCCTCTGAAATTGCCGATGCACTGGCGTGGATAGAGGCAAACCGGGCGTATTGCGTGCAAGTTTTCAAGGAGTGCAACCCATGATTCACGATCTCCATCACACCATCGCCGCCCTGGCAGTGAAGCCGCCTTGCGCCCTGACGCTGACATTTGCAGATGGCGTGACGCTGCCCGTCGACCTGGCTGAGGTGGCCCATGCCTACCCGGCGCTGGCGGCCCTTGCCGACCCGGCGTTGTTTGCCACGGCGCGCATCGATGCGCGGGGTGGATATGTGGTGTGGATTGACGATGACCTTGAACTGGCGGCCGACAACCTGCGCAACATGGCGGTCGAACAGGCCGGCGGCATTGGAAGCGAACGCCTTGCCAACTGGATGCACAAGCACGGCCTGACGCAGGAGCGCGCCGCCGATGCCATTGGCGTATCGCGCCGCATGCTGAACTACTACCTGTCGGGTGCGAAGGCAATACCCAAGACCGTCTGGCTGGCCTGCCTGGGCTGGGAGGCGATGAAGGAGTCGGCGCCCGCCTGAGGCTCACCCTCAAATCCCCTGCGGGTCCACATCCACCAGCCAGCGCACCAGCCCCTTGTGCCGCGCGCGCTCGGCATGCAGCAGGGGCTGCCAGGCGGCCAGAAAGCGCTGTAGCGCGCCGCGCTGGGGGCTCTCCAGCAGCATTTGCGCCCGTTCCACGCCCGCCACGCGCTGCACGGCCAGGGGCACGGGCGGGAAAATGAACACCTGCTCCAGCCCCGGCAGGGCGGCGGTGCGTGCGGCCTCGGCTGCGGCCTGCAGGAAGGCCTGGGCAGTCTCCTGGCTGCGCGCGTCGGCGCGCACCAGGGCCTGGTGGGCAAAGGGCGGCATGCCGGCGCCCGCGCGCTCGGCCAGCTGTTGCGCGGCGAAGGCCGGGTAGTCGTGGCGGCGCAGGGCGGCGTAGAGGGCGTGATCCGGGTGCCAGGTCTGCAGCCACATCTCGGGGTGGCTCTCCTGCGCGGCCACATAGCGCGCGTCGCGCCCGGCGCGGCCGGCGGCCTGCATCAGCAGGGCAAACAGCCGCTCCGGCGCGCGAAAGTCGCTGGAAAACAGCGCCCCGTCGGGCTGCACGGCGGCCACCAGGGTGATGCGGCGAAAGTCGTGCCCCTTGGCCACCATCTGCGTGCCCACCAGCACGTCCACATCGCCGGCGTGCACCTGGGCCAGCTGCTCCTCCAGCGCGCCCTTGGCCTTCGTCGTGTCGGCGTCTATGCGCGCCACGCGGGCGGCGCGGCGCTCGGGGGTGATGACGTTGCGCAGCAATTGCGCCAGCTGCTCTTCGAGCTGCTCCGTGCCCCTGCCCACGGGGGCGATGTCGGGGTTGCCACAGGACGGGCAGGCGCGCGGCACGCGCTGGGCAAAGCCGCAGTGGTGGCAGCGCAGCGTGCGGTCTATCTTGTGGAACACCTGGTGCGCGCTGCAATGTGGGCAGTCGCTCTTCCAGCCGCAGGCGTGGCAGTGCAGCACCGGGGCGAAGCCGCGGCGGTTGAGCAGCACCAGGCATTGCTCGCCGCGCTCCACGCGCTCGGTAATCGCCGCCAGCAGCGGCGGGGCAAATATTGCGCCGCGCGGCTGCTGGCCCATGTCGATCAGGCGCAGGCGCGGCAGCGCGCCCGCGCCTATGCGGCTGGGCATCTCCAGGCGCTGGTAGCGGCCCACGGCCGGGTCGCTCGCATGCCAGCTCTCCAGCGAGGGCGTGGCGCTGCCCAGGATGACCTTGGCGCCCTGGTCCCGCGCGCGCCACAGCGCCAGGTCGCGCGCCGAGTAGCGCGCGCCCTCCTGCTGCTTGTAGCTGGCGTCATGCTCCTCATCGACCACGATGAGCCGCAGCCCCGGCAGGCTGGCAAAAATGGCCATGCGCGTGCCCAGCACGATGCGCGCGGCGCCGGCGTGCGCCGCCAGCCAACTCTTCAGGCGCTGCGGGTTGGTCATGCCGCTGTGCAGGCTGACCACGGCCGCGTCGCCATACAGCGGCGCAAAGCGCTCGCGAAAGCGCGCCTCCAGCTGGGGCGTCAGGTTGATCTCGGGCACCATCACCAGCGCCTGGGCGGCGGGGCTGGCGGCCAGCGCCTGCTGCACGCTGTGCAGATAGACCTCGGTCTTGCCGCTGCCGGTGCTGCCGAACAGCAGAAAGGGGCCGGGATTGGTGTCAATTTGGGCTGCGGCGCTTGCCTGTTCTGCGCTCAGGCTGATTGAGCCGACAACTCCCTCGCCCCCTTGGGGGAGAGGGCAGGGGTGAGGGGGTGATTGGGCGTTGTGCCCATTTTTGCAACCCTCACCCCCGCCCTCTCCCGCCTGCGGGAGAGGGGGGAAGGCAGGACTGGTGCGGCGCATGCGCCGCGCCAGCTGCTCGGGCGTCAGCTCGCGCAGCTGCGGCGGCAGGGCGGCCAGGGCCAGCTCGCCCAGGGCACGCTGGTAGTAGCGCGCGGCAAAGGCCACCAGGCGGCGCCAGGCGGCGTCCAGTGGGGCCATCCCCTCCAGCACCCCGGCGACGGCGCGCGGCGCCATGCCGGCGGGCAGGGGCGGGGGCTCGGCGGGTGCGTCCCAGACCACGCCCAGCACCTCGCGCCGGCCCAGTGGCACGCGCACCAGGGTGCCGGGGGGCAGCGGGCGGTCGCAGGCATAGCTCAGCAAGTCGCCCAGGGCGCTGTGCGCGGGCGTGCTCACCGCCACCTGCAGCAGATGCGCGGCGGGCGCTGCAGCGGGCAGGTTCATGGCAGCAGCGCGCGGCTGGCGCCGCCTTGCCCACAGTCAATCGGGGGTCTGTGGATAACTTTGTTGAAAGCCCGTGTGACCAGCCCGCCAGGCCGCATGGCTGCGTGCCCGGGTGCTAGGCCATTTGCAGCCGCGAATAAAGAAAACCCCATATGAATCAATGATCTTTGTCATGCCCCAAGGCGTGGCCCGGCAATTGCCGGCGCTTGGCCCTGGCCAGGCACCGCTGCGCCAAACATGTGCACAACTGCGCTGTCAATAGCCGGATGTGGCCGCAAAATATGCTAGGCAGATGCCGCTGCACTCGATCTTTCTTGCACATTGGGCCGCAAGTGCTTGATTTGGCAGGGTATTCAGGCGAAGTCCAGAATTTCTGTGGATAACATTGTTGATATCCATGGCCCGGCGCCCGCAAGCCCTTGTCGCAGCGGGCTTTGTTTAGCCTGCCCAGAAAAGCGGCATGGCCGGCTTGTTTAAATAAATCAATAACTTGCGCGCCTGTTTCATTTTCGTGACGCTGTTGCGCCGGGGGCTGCGTGGGGCTTTGTCGCCCCATGACCACCCCGGCGTAAATGTGCATAAGTCATAGCCTCATGCGCGTCAATGTGAGTGGGTATTCACCGCTGACGCAGCTGGCGCGAGTAGCCGTGCACCGTCTCCACCAGGGCCGCCACATGCTCGGGCGGGGTGTGCTGGCTGATGCCGTGGCCCAGGTTGAAGATATGCGTCGGCCCGGTCGTCGTGCGGTCAGTGTGCGGCTGGCCAAAGCTGTCGAGCACGGCGCGTGCCTCGCGCGCCACGGCCTCGGGTGGGGCAAACAGCACGTTGGGGTCGATATTGCCCTGCAGCGCCTTGCCCGGGCCGCCTGCGCTGCCGCCCACGATGGCGCGCGCCTGGCCCAGGTTGGCCGTCCAATCCAGGCCCAGCACCTCGCAGTCGAGCGCCTTCATGTCCTGCAGCCAGATGCCGCCGCCCTTGGTGAAGCAGATGCGCGGCACGTCCTGGCCGTCCACGCCGGTGCGCTTCAATTGCGCCAGCACGCGGCGGGTGTATTCCAGGCTGAACTGCTGGAAGGCGCCGTCGGCCAGCACGCCGCCCCAGCTGTCAAAAATCATCACCGCCTGGGCGCCGGCGTCAATCTGCGCGTTCAGATACTGCGCCACGGCGTCGGCGTTCACGGCCAGGATGCGGTGCATCAGGTCCGGGCGGCTGTACATCAGCGTCTTCACCTGGCGGTAGTCGTCCGAGCCGCCGCCCTCGACCATGTAGCAGGCCAGCGTCCAGGGGCTGCCCGAGAAGCCGATCAGCGGCACGCGGCCGTTCAGGGCGCGGCGAATGCTGGTGACGGCGTCAAACACATAGCGCAGCCTGTCCATGTCGGGCACGGCCAGCTGGGCCACGTCGGCCTCGGAGCGCACGGTCTTGGCGAACTTCGGCCCCTCGCCCTCGGCAAAGGACAGGCCCAGGCCCATGGCGTCGGGCACGGTCAGGATGTCGCTGAACAAAATCGCCGCATCCAGTGCAAAGCGATCCAGCGGCTGCAGCGTCACCTCGGTGGCGAAATCCACGTTGGTGGCCAGGCCCATGAAGCTGCCGGCCTTGGCGCGCGTGGCCTTGTACTCGGGCAGGTAGCGGCCGGCCTGGCGCATCAGCCACAGGGGCGTGTAGTCGGTGGCCTGGCGGCGGCAGGCGCGCAAAAAAGTGTCGTTGGCGAGGGGGGCAAAGGAGGTAGTCATGGGGCCGATTGTCGCAGCCTCAATACACCACCACCTTGTCACCTACCTTCACCTGCTCATACAGCCATTTGGCGGTCTGGTAGTCGTTCAGCTGGCTGCAGCCGTGCGAGCCGCCCTCGTAGCCCACCTGGTCGAAATCGTCCGAGTAATGGATGGCCACGTTCTTGTCATAAAAGATGGCATACGGCATGGGCGTGCGCTCGCCAAAGATGGTCGAGACCGTGTCGCTGTTCATGTACCAGATGCGGAACTCGCCGCGCTCGCTCTCCCAGCCCGGCCGGGCAAAGCGCGCCGCGCGCGTGAACAGCGTGCGGCCGTCCTGCACCAGCGACATCTTCTTTTGCTCCCAGGAGATGCACACCACCTTGCCCGTCAGGCAGCGCGTGTCCAGCTCCTGCGTCATCTGGCTGGTAGGCGGCTTGTCGAACAGCTGGGCGTAGCGCGGGTTGCGCGTCTTGGCGATCAGGCGCGCCCAGGTGCGCTCGTCCATCACTGTGCTGGCCGGCAGGCCGACCTGGGTGCGAAAGCCGGCAATCGCCTGCTGCGTGGCCTGCTGGTACTGGCCGTCCACGGCGCCCTGGTAATGGCCTACCTGCTTCAGGCGGTGCTGCAGCTCCTTGATGTAGCCCGCCTGCCCGGGGCCGGTGAACCAGGCGCCCACGTCGGTGTTGTTCAGCTCGGCGGCCGTGGGCTGGTGCGACTTGGGCAGCAGCTTGTCCCAGGTGGCCTGGTCCACGATGCCGGTGGCGCGCAGGCCGTGATCCTTCTGAAACTTGCGCACCGTCTCGCGCGTCTTCAGGCCGAAGCGATCGTCCACGTCATACAGCGCCAGGTACTTGGCATGGCGCAACCGCACCTGCAGCTCGCGCACCAGGGGGTGCTCCATCTTGTGGCGCAGCTCCTGCGCCAGCGGCGCCGGCTGGCTGAAGGGGCGTGGCGTGGCGTCGCCATGCAGGGAGCCGGCCAGGGCGGGCAAGGCAAACAGGGTGGCCAGGCCGCACAGGGCGGCGAGCAGGGGAAGGGGACGGCGCGAAAAACACATGGGGCGGGATTATCCCGAAGCCTGGCGCCGGGGATGGTTGAGCGCGCTCAAGAGGTGCAGCGTGTCCATGCCGGCGCTCCCTGTCAGGCCAGGTGCTCGCGCCGCCCCAGGCCCTCGGCGATGAAGGCCAGCACCAGGGTGTTGAGTGAAACCCCCTCGGCCTTGGCCCTGGCCGCCAGCTGCGCATGGATTGTCTTGGGCACGCGGGCGACAAACTTGCCCGAGGCCACGCCGCCGCTCTTGGGCGCGGGCACCGGCAGGCCCTTGGCCTGCAGCGCGGCCATGGTGGCGGCCAGTGCGACGCGGCCATGGGCGATGGCTTCTTCTATGGTCTCGCCGTCCGAGATGCATTCTGAAAAATCCGGAAAAGAGATCAGGAAACCGCCGCCCTCGGCCGCCGCCAGGGGTCGAATCTCAAACGGGTAGTCGTCCAGGTTTTTCATCGCTCACGCTCCGCTGACCAGGGCCAGAAATTTCTTCACATAGATGGGCTTGATCGGGCGGTGCGCGGGCACCGGCAGGGTTGTGCCGTCTGCGCGCACAAACACGCAATGGCTGCCGCCATCGTGCCGCTAGTCAATTCCATGTTGCCGGGCCACCGTCTGAAGCTGTTCGATGCGCCAGTCCAGCGGCTGGTGGTGCATGGCTTCAAGCAGCTTTGCGGCGGTGTTCATGGGTTGAATAGTATTCCTGGTGATACTGCGCATCAACCATGCCGGCGGAACGCCGGCGCTCCCGGTCAGGCGCGCCAGGCGCTGGCGCCGTCTTGCGGCACGCATTGCGCGCGGCCCAGGGCCTCCAGGGTGGACAGCAGCGTGGGCAGGCCGCGCTTCCAGGGGCCGCGGCCCTTGAAGCGGGCCTCTATCGCCGCCAGGGGCAGGGGCGCAGGGCTGGTGGCCAGCAGGTCAGCCATGGCGCGCACCTGCTCGGGCAGGGTGGCGGGCCAGGGGGTTGGCGCCGGTCGCTCTTGTTTTGATAGTGATTTTTCATCATAAAAATCAGGGTCTTGCGCTTGTGTAACAAGCGCTGGCAGCTCCTGGTTTTGATGTGTTTCTTGTGGATTCTGAAAGTCTGGGCGCAGCCAGTGGATCTGGCCCTGGGCCTCTTGCTGGGCGCGCTGGGCGTTCAGGCGCACCAGCGGCTCCAGCAGGGCGTCGCCGCTGCTGCCCTCGGGCTGGCCGCAGGCGGCCAGCACGGCGGCGTCCAGCTGGTCGTGCAGCTCGCGCAGCACCCCTACCAGGCCCTGGGCGTGGATGGTCTTTTCCTTGGGCGTCAGGGGGCGGCCCTCACGCAGGGCGGCCAGCACGTTGTACAGGCCGGTGAGGGTCAGGCCGGGCGCGGTATTCACTCCCTCGCCCGCTGACAGGCGCGCTGCTTCGGTATTCACTCCCTCGCCCCCTTGGGGGAGAGGGTGGGGGTGAGGGGGTGTGCTGGCGCTGCGCCCGCTGCCTGCACCCTCACCCCTGCCCTCTCCCGCCTGCGGGAGAGGGAGTGGGGAGAGCACGCGCTTTCTGTGCGCGTCGATCTTTTCCGCCAGCTCGGCGATGCGTGCATGGAGCAGCGGGGTCAGGCCGGTGTCTTCGCTGGGGAAGGGGAAGGTTTCGAAGCAGCGGGTTTTGTTGTAGCGGGGCCGGTCTTCCAGCGTTCCGCCCGTCGCCAGCGCCCATTCGATGTGCGGCTGGCTGGAGAGCACGCCCAGGGTGTAGGCATCTTGAAGGGCGATGGCGACCAGCATGTTGTCCGGCAGGATGGCCGCGTCCAGGAACTGGAAGGTGCGGTGCTTGGCGGTTTCGACGGTGGCGATGTAGCGCGGCAGGCCGGCGAGCTGTTTGCGCAGCTTGGGGTTGGTTTCGCCAAACAACCACCAGTTCTTGCGCCGGCTTTCGCGGTTGTTTTGGTCGCGTTCGGGCTTCACGCGCTCCTGCAGCCATTGGTAAACAGCGGGCTGCTGGTCGCGCAATTGCTCGGCTGTCCAGCCAAAGGCGTCTATGACTTGTACGCCGCGCGGCCTGTCGGTCAGGTCGCGGCCGTTGCGGTAGGGGCGGATCAGCTGCTGCTTGCCGTCACCCCCGCCCTCTCCCAGAGGGAGAGGGAGTAAGGCAGCGGCCTGCTCGGGGGTGACGATGAAGCCGGCGCCAAACAGTTGCACGCCCCGGTTGCTCAGGTTTTCATTGGCGCGCAGCGGCTGGGCGGCGGCCACGTTGGCGCCCACGCTCAGGTCGGCGTGGATCAGGCCGGTGCGCCCTTGCAGCTGCACGGCCACCTCGCCATGTTCCCCCGCCTGCTCGTCGGTCACGACCAGCAGCTGGCCCTCGCCCGGCCCGGCGGCCAGCACTGTCATGGCAATGCGCACGGCGGCGCCGCTGGCGGCGTCCACCCAGGGGTGATTGGCTATGGCCAGGTGCAGGTGCGTGCCGGCGTCCAGCGCGGCCTGCACCACGCGGCGGTTGAAGGTCTGGCGCAGGCTGTTGGTGGTGATCAGGCCCATGCGCTGCGTGTGGCCGGCGGCCACCTGCGCGCTGGCGTGCTGCCACCAGAACATGACGAAGTCGGCGCTGTCGGGCACCTCTTGCCAGGCGGCGCGCAGGGCCTGCACGTAGCCGTCGCCCAGGGCCTCGCGCATGGCGGCGGCGCCGATGAAGGGCGGGTTGCCGACGATGAAATCCGCCCGCGGCCAGTCGGCCTTGCGGGCGCCGGTGTAGCGCCACTGCGGCACTTGCGCGGCTTCGTCGGGCACGGGTTCACCGGTGACGGGGTGCGTTTTGTAGGTGGTGCCGTCCCAGCGGCTCAGCAGCCGGCCGGCGCTGTCATAGGCCGGCTCCTGGCTGTCCCAGGCCAGCACGGCGTCGCGGCATGCGATGTTGCCGTAGTTGTGCACCACGGGCTCGGCCACGCTGGCCAGGCCGCGCGTGCGCACATGCCATTGCAGCCAGCCTATCCACAGCACCAGCTCGGCGAGCGCCGCGGCGCGCGGGTTCAGCTCCAGGCCCAGCAGCTGCTGCAGGGTGACGGTTTCGCCCTCGAAGCCGAGCTGGCCCTGCTGCTGGCCCAGCTCTTCGAGCAGGTTCACCACCTCGCCCTCCAGGCGCTTCAAATGCTCCAGTGTGACGTAGAGAAAGTTGGCGCTGCCGCAGGCCGGGTCCAGCACGCGCAGGCTGCACAGGCGGTGCAGAAAGTCCTGCACCTGCTGCACGGCTTCCTTGCGCTTGGCGCGCACGGCGGCGTTGTGCCGATCCAGGGCGGCAAAGTCGCTTTTGGTCTTGACGGCGGGGGCGGCGGCCTCCAGGGTGTCGGCCTCGTAGGTCAGCGCCAGGGCGGCGGCCTGGGCGTTGGCCCATTCGGCGCGCAGCGGGGCGATGACGGTGGGCAGCACCAGGCGCTCGACATAGGCGCGCGGGGTGTAGTGGGCCCCAAGCGCGTGGCGCTCGGTGGGGTCGAGGGCGCGCTCGAGCAGGGTGCCGAAGATGGCGGGCTCGACCTCGCGCCAGTTGGCGCGCGCGGCCTGGGTCAGCAGGTCGATCTGCGCGGGGGTGAGCAGCAGGCTGTAGCCGTCCTGGCCCGCGCCCTTGAAGAGCTAGCCGTTGAAGTGCAGCACGTCTTTGGCGAGTGCGCCGCAGAAGCCGCCCCTGTCCATGTCGGCCCAGAGGATGGCCAGCATTTTTTGCAGCGTGGCGGGCTCGTGCTGGTAGCGCTGCAGCAGGTCGGTGAAGCTGCCCTTGGGCAGCAGCTCCACGTCCTCGGCGAACATGCTGAAAAGGCAGCGGGTGAGGTAGTTGGCAACGATTTCGGCGCGCTGGGGCTGCACCCCCTCACCCCTGCCCTCTCCCCCAGGGGGGAGAGGGAGTGCCTGGGCTGTCTTTGCACCCTCTCCCTCTGGGAGAGGGTGGGGGTGAGGGCCGGCGCCGCCCGCCTCCAGCGACTTTGCCAGCCGCGCCAGCAGGTCCGCCACCTGGCGCGTGACCTGGGCGCTGATGCGCGCCGGGTTCAGGCTGTGCGGGTCGTGCCAGATGGCGGCCAGGCGTGCGCGCACCTCGGGCCGCGCCAGGTCGGCCAAGGCCAGGCGGTGGCTGCGCGGGTCGGGGAAGGGGGTGTAGGTGGCGCCGCTCTGGCTGAATTCGGCATACAGCTCGATGACGTTGCCCACGTGCACCACGATGACGAAGGGCGGCCGGCCCTCGGCGGCGGGCAGGGCGCGGGCATAGCCCTCGCCCTGGCTGCGCGCGCGCAACAGGCCGTCGTCAAAGCCCTTGGTATGGCCGGCGGCCTTGAGTTTCTTGGCTTCGAGCACGAAGCAGCCGCGCTTGTAGCAGTCGATGCGCCCGCTGCTGCTGGCGCCGTGCCATGCCAGAAGGTGATAGGGCGTTCGAACATGTAGTCCTGCGCGGGCGTGGGGTGGGGCCTGTCCACCCCGAGCAGCTGGCATAGCTCGATGACGAAGCTTTGCGCCGTGGCCAGCTCGCTGGCGCTGCTGCCCTGCCAGCGGGCGATGAAGGCGGCGGCTGCGTGGTTGTTGTCGGCGTCGGCTGGCGTGGCCGCGCTGTTGGCGTGGTGGCTATCTCCCATGCGCGGGGATGATAGCCGTCGCTTAGGGGTGATTAGACCGTGGCCAGACGCTGCACCGTGTCGGGGTATTTTTCGACCAGGCGAATCAGCAGGGCGGCCTGGGCGTTGGGCTGGGCGCGCCCTTGCTCCCAGTTTTCCAGGGTGCGGGGGTTGGTGCGCAGGTAGCCGGCAAACACCGGGCGCGAGAGGTGCAGGCGCTCGCGCAGGGCAAGCAATTGCGCTGCCGTGATGGTGGGCGCGGGCGGTGTCGTTACTTCGTGCGTACGCAGGGTTTTCTTGCCGGCGCGGGCCTGGGCCAGGGCGTCGAATCCCTCGGTCAGTTCGGCAAACAGGTTGCGCTTGTTCATTGGCGTGCCTCCAGTTCGGTTTTCAGTAGATGCTTGAGGGCCTTGCACTCGGCGGGTGTCAAGTCGGCCATTTCGTCCTTGTCGTACAGGGTGAACAGCCAGAACTGCGGTCCGCCATCCCACCAGTAGTAAATCACCCGCAGGCCCCCACGCTTGCCTTTGCCACGGCGTGGGTCGGCATGGCGCAGCTTGCGCAGGCCACCCGTTCCTTCAATCACGTCGCCCGCTTGCGGGTTGGCCATCATGGCCGCCTGCAGGCCGCGAAATCCGTCGTCATCCAGGTAGTCCGCCCGGTGGCGGGCGAAGGCAGGGAGTTCGACGAAGACGGCTTTCATGTGGGTCAAATCATACGCAAATTGCGTATGTTAGCCAACCCTGTACTGACCGAGGTTTACCCGCGCGGTGCGCTGTTGCGGCGCAGCCAGGCGGCGAAGTCGTCTTCGCTCAGTTCGCCGGCGGCGAGGCTGAGCATGGCCAGTGTGGTGTCGGCCTGGCTCGCGGTGAGGCGCCAGCCGTTGAGGTACAGGAACAGGCCCGTGGCCAGCAGGGCGGCGCGCTTGTTGCCATCGACGAAGGCGTGGTTCTTGGCCAGCCCCAGGCCGTAGCTGGCGGCCAGGGCGGCGTGGTCGGGATTGCCATAGGCGGCCAGGTTTTGCGGACGCGCCAGGGCGGAGTCGAGCAGGCCTTCGTCCCGCAGGCCCTGACCGCCGCCATGCTCGGCCAGGCTTTCGGCGTGCAGCAGCAGCAGGGCCTGCTTGCTGATCCAGCGCCAGCTCATTTGGCCAGCTCGTGGAAGGTGCTGCGGTATTCGCGCATGAAGTCGCGGCCGGCGGTGATTTCTTCCTCCAGCGCCGGGTCGTAGGGCGTGAGGATGAAGCCTTCTGGGGATTCGGTCAGGAACACCGTTTCGCCCTTCTGCAGCTTCAGGCGGGCCAGGGCCTCCTTGGGCAGGATGACGCCGACGGAATTGCCGATCTGGGTGAGTTTGAGCTGGTGCATGGCGGTCTCCCACGGATGTTATTACGTCTGTAATACTAGCACCGCTGCGCGCGTTATGCAGGCGCGTCGTCGCACACCAGCCGGTCGCGCCCGGCCTGCTTGGCGCGGTACAGGGCCTGGTCGGCGCGGCGGTACAGCGCGCCGGTGCATTCGCCGGCGCGGTGCAGGGCCAGGCCGGCGCTGGTGGTGTTGCCCTGCGCCGGTGCCTCGGCCAGCGGGCGGGCGGCGCGTACATGCTCCAGCAGGCGCTGCACCACGGCGCGGGCCTGGGGCAGGTCGGTGCCGGGCAGCAGCATCATGAATTCCTCGCCGCCGATGCGCCCGCAGCCGTCGTCGCGCCGGGTGCTGGCCTGCAGCTGGCGCGCAAAGTCGTGCAGCACCTCGTCGCCGGCGGGGTGGCCAAAGCGGTCGTTGATGCCCTTGAAATGGTCCAGATCCAGCAGCACCAGCACCAGCACCAGCACCAGGGGCTGGCCCTGGGCGATGAGGGCGTCGGCCTGCTGCAGCATATGGGCGCGGTTGCTGATGCCGGTAAGGTCGTCGGTCTGCGCGGTGCGCAGGGCCTGGTCGCGTGTCTGGCGCAGGCTGCGGCCGTCCTGGCTCAGGGCGGTGATGTCGCTGGCCACGCACAGCATCCAGCCGCCCGCCAGCGTGGTTTCGGCCATCCAGATCCAGCGGCCGTCGTGCAGCTCGGTCTCGAAGGCGCGAAAGGCCTGCTTGCCCCGGCGCGAGCGCGCCGAGGCCAGCCAGCGGTCGAAGTCCTGCGTCTGCACCGGCGTGCCGCGCTGCTGCAGGTAGTTGGCGCGCATGATGTCGCCCCAGGTGCGGCGGCCATCGGGGCGCGCATGGTAGGCCTGCTGGAAGGGCGGATTAGCAAAGCGCAGGATGTCCTGCGCGTCAAAGATGCCTATCAGCTGTTCGCTGGCCTGCAGCAGCTCCAGCACCACGGCGGGCAGGGCGTCGCACGATGCCGGTAGTGAGCTTGCGGAGGGAGGGAGGCAGCCAGACATGCATGAATATGTATCAATTTATTACATGCATCATAACGATATCGGCTGCCCGGGGTGCCGTCTACAGCCCATGCACGGCCGCGCGCAGCGCGTCGGCGTTCAGGATCTCGGAGAACACCACCGGCTCGCGTCCCGGCGCGTGCAGCACGTAGACCGGCACGCCGCTGCGGCCCAGCGCGGCGAGGGCGGCGGTGATGGCCGGGTCGCGCCGCGTCCAGTCGGCGCGCAGCAGGGCCACCTGCTTGGCGGCAAAGTCGCCCAGCACTTCGGTTTTGGCCAGGGTGGTGCTCTTGTTGTACTGGCAGGTCACGCACCAGGCGGCGGTGTAGTCCACGAACACCGGGCGGCCCTGGGCCAGCAGTTCATCGGCCAGGCCCGGGCGCCAGGCCTGCCAGGCGGATGCGCCCACCGGGGCCGCGGTTGCGGTTTCGCTGGCATGGGGCGTCAGTTCAATGATTTTTGGGCCCCAGGCCCATGTGAACCAAGCGCAGGCAGCTATGGATAGTGGAGCAAGCACGGCCCGGCTGAGGCCGCGCAACGTCAGCGCCCAGACGGCCATGGCGAGCAGCACCAGCAGCGCCAGCAGCGCGGCCGCGCCGTGGATACCGCTTTGCTGGCCCAGCACCCAGACCAGCCAGACCACGGTGGCGAACATGGGAAAGGCCAGGAAGCGGCGCAGTGTCTCCATCCAGGCGCCGGGCCGGGGCAGGGCGCGGGCAAAGGCCGGCAGCCAGCTGGCCAGCAGATAGGGCAGGGCCAGGCCCAGGCCCAGGGCGGCGAAGATGGACAGCGCCTGCGCGGCCGGCAGCTGGGCCGTGAGGCCGAGCGACGCGCCCATGAACGGCGCCGTGCAGGGCGACGCCACGGCGACGGCGAGCACGCCGGTCAGGAAGGCGTCCAGCACCGGGTGGCGCGCCTGCAGGCCGGCCAGCGACGATGGCAGCATGGCGCGGAACTCGAACATGCCGGCCAGGTTCAGCGCGATCAGCGTGAACAGCGCGGCCAGTGCCGCCACCACGGCCGGCGACTGCAGCTGAAAGCCCCAGCCCACGGCCTCGCCGGCGGCGCGCAGGGCCAGCATCAACGCGCCCAGCGCCAGAAAGGACAGCAGCACCCCGGCGGTATAGGCCAGGCCGCTGACGCGGTGCGCGCGCGCGTCCTGCGCGTGGCGCGCAAAGCCCACCACCTTGATGGCCAGCACCGGGAACACGCAGGGCATGAGGTTGAGGATCAGGCCGCCGAGCACCGCGCCGGCCAGCGCCAGCAGCCAGGTGGCCAGCGGCGCCGGGGTGTGTGCCTGGGGCAGGGGCTGCGCGTTGGCGGCGTTGGCCTTGAGCGCGGCCTCGAGCGCCGGCGACATGGCGGCCAGTGGCGCCACGGCGGGCCAGCCGCCGGCCACGGGCAGCTCCATGCGCCAGCCCTGGCCGGCGTGGGCCAGCACCAGGGGCATGGGCTCGGGGCCCTCGCTGCGGTCGCGCGCCAGCGGCACGCGCGCCGTCCAGGTGGCGCCGTCCCATTGCTGCGTGGGCGTGGCGGCGGTTTCGACCACGCCGCTGGTCTCGGGAAAGACCTCCAGCTTTTGCCCCTGCAGCGCGGCGGGCAGGCCGGCCACGCGCAGCAGCACGGCGCCGCCGTCCACGCGCGCGCCGCTGTCCGCGTGCGCGGGCAGGTTTTGCGGATGGGCCCGGGCGGCGGCGTCAAAGGCCGCGGCGTGCAGGGCGGTCGTGCCCTGTATAGGCAGCTGCAGGGTGAATTCCCCGTCCTCGGGAATGCATTCCTGGCGGCACACCAGCCACGAGGCCTTGAGCCGGATGGTGACCTCCTGCGCCAGCGGGCCGGGGTTGAAGGCCGGCGACACGGTCACGGGCACGGGCAGCAGTGCCGTACCCTCGTAGCCGTAGTTGGCCAAGTGGCCTATGGAGATCTTTTTGGGCACGGGCCAGGCGATCTCGCCCGCATCCAGGCCGGCGGGCAGCTGCCATTCCAGCTGCGTGGGCAGGCCCGAGTCGCCGGGGTTCTTCCAGTAGGTATGCCAGTCCTTGGTATGGGTCAGCAGCAGGCCCAGCTGCAGCGGCCGGCCCGGGGCCACGCCCTCGGGGGCCTGGGCGACGAGCTCGGCACGCACCTGGGGGGTGGTTACGACGCTGCCACCTGCCGTGGCCGTGGTTTTTAGCTGTATTTGGCTGTTGGCGCCCATGGGTAGCGCGCTGACAGCTATAAAAACAATAGTTGGCAGGATCTGCCGTAGAAGTCGGTGAAGCATGTCGCAGGGTGGGAGCGGCGGGGCGCCGTTTGGTTCCTTGGGGCAATGGTAGAGCCACATTAAGATGGCTGGCATGTCATACCCCTCCCGTTTCTGGGCCGACCTGTCCACGCGTGACTTTGCAGAGGCGCGTACCTGGGGCCTGGCCGCGCAGACCGTGGCTGTGCTGCCCGTGGCGGCGGTGGAGCAGCATGGGCCGCATCTGCCGCTGTCGGTGGACGCTGCGTTGCTTGACGGCGTGATCCAGGCGGCGCTGCCGCTGCTGCCGGCCGAGTTGCCGGTGCTGTTTTTGCCGCCACAGCAGCTGGGCCTGTCCACCGAGCACCGCTCCTACCCCGGCACGCTGACCCTGTCGCCCAGCACGCTGATCGCGCTGTGGACCGAGCTGGGCGAATGCGTGGCGCGCGCCGGCATCAAGAAGCTGCTGCTGTTGAACGGCCATGGTGGCAACGTGAGCCCCATGGACATCGTGGCGCGCGAGCTGCGCCAGCGCTGCGGCCTGCTGGTCTACAGCAGCAGCTGGTTCGGCCTGCCGCTGCCGGACGCGGTGAGCGGGCTGTTCAGCGCGCAGGAGCACCGCTTTGGCATCCACGGCGGCGAGATCGAGACGTCGATGATGCTGCACCTGGCGCCCGAGACCGTGCACATGGAGCACGCGCGCCACTGGCGCTCGACATCCCAGGATCGCGCCGAGCGCCATGCCATCCTGGGCAACGGCAAGAGCGCCAAGATGGGCTGGGCCATGGAGGACTACCACAGCGCCGGCGCCGTGGGCAACGCCGCCGCCGCCAGCGCGGACAAGGGGCGGGCGGTGGTGCAGGCCGCGGGCGCCGCGCTGGCGCAGCTCCTGGCCGAGCTGCATGCGCTGCCGCTGTCCACCCTGGCGCCCAGGCCGGGGCCGCCGTAGCCGGCCGGTGCTGGCTTGGCACTACTGTGATAGCGCACATCAAGGCGCAAAATGAAGCACAGTGGTACAACCGGCCGCATTGGGAGAATCAACCGCATGCTTCAGATCAGGCCGCCCTTGCAGGCATCCACCACCAAGTACGCGCAGCAGCTGCGCCGGGGCTTTCGCTGGCTGCGCTTCGATGCGCCGCTGGAGGCCGAATACCGCGCCTATAGCCACAGCGACGAGTATGTGCGCGTGCTGTGGTTCAGCGCCATTTGCCTGTTGCTGTGGGGTGGCTATGGGCTGTTTGACCTGTGGCGCATCGATGCCGCGCGGCTGGGCGCCGGGCAGCAGCCGCTGTTGACCGCCCTGCGCGTGACGCGCGTGGCCGTCACGGTGGCGATTGCGCTGGTGCTGGTCGGCGCCTTGTGGCGCGCGCCCATGCGCTGGCTGCATGGGGCGCTGATGGGGCTGGGCGTGGCGCTCAGCTGCGGTGCGGCGTTTGCGGTGTATGCCTACAAGGTGTTCGGCGTGCCGCATGAGACGGCCGTTCTGGTGATGATCATGCTGGGCCTGTTTTCGCCGTTCGCCATCAACCTGTGGGCGCAACTGGCCATGGCCGCGCTGTATCTGGCTTGCGTGGGTGCGCTGGCCTGGGTGGCACCGCAGCCCGAGGTGCAGGCGCAGATGCTGCGCCTGGGCGTGGAGCTGGCGCTGGCGGCGCTGGTGTTCAGCTTTGCCGCCTACTGGCGCGAGCACCAGCGGCGCGAGCAGTTCCTGTACCGCGGCGACGCCCACTGGCTGGCGATGCGCGATGCGCTCACCGGCCTGTACAACCGCCGCATGTTCAACCACCACCTGGAGCAGGTCATGGCCCAGGCGCGGCGCGAGGGCCAGCCGCTGGCCTTGTTGATCGTCGATGTGGATCACTTCAAGGCCTACAACGACCTCCATGGCCACCCGCAGGGCGACGCCGTGCTGCAGCAGGTGGCGCAGGTCGGCCTGGCCTGCATTGGCCGGCCGCTGGACATAGCAGCGCGCGTGGGCGGCGAGGAGTTTGCCGTGCTGCTGTACGGCAGCAGCGCCGAACACGCCCGGGCGCTGGGGCAAAGCCTGGTGGCCGGCGTGCGCCAACGCGCGCTGGCCCATGGGGCTTCACCGGTGGCCGATGTGGTCACGGTGAGCGTGGGCGGCGCCATGGTGCAGCCCGAAGACCGCCCGCAGACGCTGTTTGCACGCGCCGACCGGGTGCTCTACCAGGCCAAGAACAACGGGCGCGACCGCTGCCACTGGGAGGCGGCGCTTCAGGCGTGAGTGACCCAGCCCGCGTATTCGGGCGCGTCCAGGTGCGCCAGGCTGTTGAAGGTCTGCAGCATCAGGCGTTTGGGGCTCACGCTGAACTCGGTGACGGCGCTGTTGCGGATGCGCATGTTCAGCGCAATCGTCACCTCGGGCGGCGTGCGCAGCACCTCGCCCACGGCGGCGGCAATCGGCCCGCCGCTGGAGACCAGCAGCACGCTACCCCCCACATGCTGGCGCCGCACCTGCTCCAGCGCGGCGCGCACGCCGCCTGAAAACCCATCCCAGCCGGGCATGCCCGCCGGGCTGATGGTGCCGGCCATCCACTGTGCCAGCGCGTCGCACAGCAGGCGGAAATGCTGCCTGTACAGCTCGGGTGTGTCCGGGCGCGGCAGGGGCGCGGGGTGGATGGCGCTTATCAGCGCCTGGCTGTTGTATTCGTTCAGGCCGGGCAGCAGCTGGGGCTCGGGCATGGCGCCCAGGCCCTGGGCTATGCCCGCCAGCGTCTGTGCGTGGCGGCGCAGCGTGCCGCAGAGCACGGCGTCAAAGCGCAGGCCGCGTTCGCGCCAGTAGGCGCCCAGGCGCTCGGACTGCTGCCGGCCGCGCGCGCTCAGCTGGTCGTAGTCGGCAGCGCCAAACGAGGCCTGGCCGTGGCGCACGAGGTAGAGGGTTCCCATGCCGCCGATTTTGACAAAACAGGCCGCTGGCACTTGTCCTGTATGCGACAGCAGCTATCAATTTAATAGTTTCAGGGCGATCTCAGAGCGCGCCCAGCACGCGCGCGAACATGGCCGCGTCCACATTGCCGCCGGTCAGCGCCAGGCCCACGCATTGGCCGTGCAGCATGTCCTTTTCCTGCAGTGCGCCGGCCAGGGCCGCGGCGCCCGCGCCCTCGGCAACATTGTGGGTGTCGGTGAACAGCGCGCGCATGGCGGCGGCCACCTCTTCGTCCGTGACCTGCACCAGGTGATCGAGCTCGTCCCTGAGGATGGCGAGAGCATCGGGGTCGGCCAGGCGCACGGCCATGCCGTCGGCCAGCTGGGTGCTGACGGGCGACTCGACCACGCGGCCGGCGGCAAACGACTCGGCATAGGTAAGCGCGCCGCTGCTGACCACGCCCACCAGGCGCACGCCATGGCCCAGGGCGCGCTTGGCCGCCACGGCGGCGCAGGCGCCCGAGCCCAGGCCGATCGGCACATAGGCCCAGTCCATGTGCGGCACGGCGCGCAGGAATTCCCACCAGTAGCTGGCCACGCCGCGCACCAGGGCCGGATGGTAGCTGGGCACCATGTGGGCGCCGCGCTCCCCGGCCAGCTGGAGCGCATGCTCGCGCGCGGCCTGGAAGTCCTCGCCATGCTCCACCAGGTTGACGCCCAGCGCGCGCATGGCGGCGTTCTTTTCCACCGAGTTGCCATGCGGCACGCAGATGGTGCAGGCCACTCCATGCAGGCGCGCGGCCCAGCCAATGCTCTGGCCATGGTTGCCGCGCGTGGCGCTGATGACCTCGCGCGGCAGCCGGCCGTCTTGCGCCAGCTGGGCAAAGTAGCTCAGGCCGCCGCGGATCTTGAACGCGCCCACGGGGCCTTGGTTCTCGTGCTTGAGCCAGCACTCGGCGCCCAGGCGTTCGGCCAGCAGGCCCCAGCGGTACTGGGGCGTGGGCTGGAACTGCCGGTAGATGAGCTGCGCCGCGGCCTCGATCTCGGCCAGCGTGGGCAGCGGCGCGGTCATGGTCTAGAGCGCCTGGCGGATGGTTTCGGCCAGCGCGGCGACGCCGGTGTCGATCTGCGCGGCGCTGGCCGTCACGAACGACAGGCGCAGCGTGCGCGTGTCGCCATGGTCGGCATAGAAGGCGGCACCGGGCACGAAGGCCACGTTGCGCTCCACGGCCTTTGGCAGCAGCTCGATGGCGTTCATGCCCTCGGGCAGGCGCACCCACAAGAACATGCCGCCGGCGGGGCTGTTCCAGGTCACGCCCAGGCCGGCCATTTCGCGCTCCAGCGCGGCCAGCATGGCGTCGCGCTGGTGTTTGTAGAGGGCGCGGATGGTGGGCACATGGCGCGCGAGGAAGCCGTCCTTGAGCACCTCGGCGACGATGCGCTGGTTGAAGCTGGGTGTGTGCAGGTCGGCCGCCTGCTTGGCCTGCAGCAGCTTGGGGTAGAGGGCCTTGGGCGCGACCACATACCCCAGGCGCAGGCCCGGGGCCAGCACCTTGGAAAACGACCCCAAGTAGATGCAGCCATCGGGGTTGCGCGCCGTCAGCGGCGCGGGCGGGGGTTGGTCGAACCACAGGTCGCCGTAGGGGTTGTCCTCCACCAGCGGGATGCCCAGCTCGGCGGCCTTGGCCGAGATCGCGGCGCGGCGCGCCTCGCTCATGGTGCGGCCGGTGGGGTTCTGGAAGTTGGGCAGCAGGTACATGAAGCGGGCGCGGTCGGCGCCGCTGCCGGCCTGGGCGACAAAGTCATCCACCAGCGGGCCCTCGTCGTCGCTGGCCACGCTGATGATGTTCGGCTCCATGGGCGTGAAGGCCTGCAGCGCGCCCAGGTAGGTGGGCGTCTCCACCAGCACGCGGCTGCCGGTATCGACCAGTACCTTGGCCAGCAGGTCCAGGCCCTGCTGCGAGCCGGTGGTGATCAGCACCTGGGCCGGATCCACCTCCCAGGGCAGCCAGTTGGCGACGGCCTCGCGCAGCGCGGGATAGCCCTCGCTGGCGGCGTATTGCAGGGCCGATTGGCCGTCATGCGCCAGCACGGTGGCGCAGGCCTGGGCGAATTCCTGGATCGGGAAGGTCTTGGGCGAGGGCAGGCCGCCCGCCAGGCTGATGATGCCGGGCTTCTCGGTGACCTTGAGGATTTCGCGGATCACCGAGGGGTTCATCTTTGCCGCGCGTGCGGCCAGGGTCCAGTTCGTCATGGGTTTATCTCCATAAGGCGCGCAAGGGGTAAGGCGCCATCCATCTGCTCAAAAAAAATGCCGTTGTGCGGCGGTGCGCGGCCGGCGGGGGTAGCCGGTCGCGCGCGCAGCATAACCGCAAGCTCAATTCCCTACTGGCATGCGCCTGCCAATGGCCACCGTGGCCACCACCGCCGCGGCAAAGCCCAGCGTCACCATGTCCAGCGGCTCGCCCAGAAGCGGGATGGCAGCCAGGATCGAGAAAAACGGCTGCAGCAACTGCGTCTGGCTCACGCGCAGCGCGCCGCCCAGGGCCAGCCCCCGGTACCAGGCGAAGAAGCCGGCCCACATCGAGAACACGCCCACGTAGACGAAGCCGGCCCAGGCCGAGGGCGCCACGCTCTGCGCGGGCCACAGCCACAGCGCGGCCGGCAGGGTGACGGGCAGAGCCAGCAGGCAGACCCAGCAGATCACGCGCTCGGCCCCCAGCGCCGGGGTGATGCGCGCGCCGTGGATGTAGCCCACCGAGGCCGCCACCACGGCGCCCACCAGCAGGGCGTCGGCCGCCTCCACGCTGAAGCCATGGCCCTGCTGCCAGCCGCGCAGCAGCGAGAACGCCACCACCAGCGTGCTGCCCAGCACCGCGCAGACCCAAAAACCCAGGCGGGCGCGCTGGTGCAGTACCAGCACGGCGACTACGGCCGTCACCAGCGGCAGCAGCGCCGTGACCACGGCGGCATGGCTGGCCGTGACGCTGCGCAGCGCGAAGGCCAGCAAGAGCGGGTAGCCCAGCACGTTGCCCAGCACGGCCCAGCCCAGGTGCTTGAACTGGTGTGCCTGGGGGCGCGGCGAGCGCGTGGCGAGCAGGAAGGCCGCCGACAGCAGGCCCGCCAGCGCGGCGCGGCCCAGCGTGACGAACCAGGGCGAGAGCTGGGGTTGCTCGGCCGTGCCGGTGGCCAGCCGCGTGGCGGGCAGGGTGATGGCGAATATCGCCACGCCCAGCACGCCCAGCCACAGGCCCAGGGTTTGATCACGGTGCGAGCCGGCGTTGTTCATGCCGCCACCATCCACAGCGCCGTGGCCACCAGCACTGCCGCCATCACGCGGTTGAACCACAGCAGCCGCCGCCCCTGGGCCAGCCAGTGGCGCAGCAGCGCGCCCGCGGCGGCGTAGGTGAGGTTGCTGGCGAAGGCAAAGGCCATCATCACCGGCAGCACCAGGGCCAGGCGCTGCAGATGATCCGGTTGCCCGACGACCCAGCCGGCGACGATGGTCAGCGCCAGCAGCCAGGCCTTGATGTTCACGAACTGCAGCAGCGTGCCCTGCCAGAAGCCGACCGACAGGCGCGCGGCGTCGGCCTCGGACAGCTGGCCCGAGCGCGCCAGCCGCAGTGCCAGCCACAGCAGGTAGCCGATGCCCACGGCCTTGATGGCCCAGCGCAGCGCCGGCAGCGCCAGCACCAGCGCGCTCAGCCCGCCGGCGCACAGCAGCAGCAGCGCGCTCCAGCCCACGGGCACCGACAGCACGAAGCGCATCGCCGCCGGCAGCCCGCGGTTGGCCGCCAGGGCCGTGGACAGGGTGGTGTTCGGGCCGGGCGTGAAGCTCATCGCGGTGGCCAGCACCAGCAGGGCGGTGAATTCAACCAGGGGCATGGGGCGTTGTGGGGCAGGGGCAGGAAGGCTGTACTGTAGGGGCAGACGCCATTACAGTACCGGTACAGTCAAACCCACACATGAAGCAACTGTACCGGTTCATCCACTGACACAGCCATGCTTACCCGCAGCCCCGACCGCAGCCTGACCGAACAACTCGCCGAGCGCTTTGCCGAGCGCATACGCACGCGCCTGCTGCCCGCCGGCGCGCGCCTGCCCTCGGTGCGCGAATGCGCGCGCCAGCAGGGCGTGAGCCCCCACACCGTGGTCGCGGCCTACGACAAGCTGCTGGCCCAGGGGCTGGTGGAGGCTCGGCGCCAGCGCGGCTTCTATGTGCGCGACATAGTGCAAAAAATGCCGCTAGCGCAGGATGGGCAAGCGCAGGCAGCTATTCTTTCAGAAGCAACAGCGGCATCCCCACTGGGCCCCATGGGCCTGTGCCTGCCGGGCTCGCGGATCAACGCCACGGCGCTGATCCGCGGCATGTTCCACCAGGTCTCGAACAAGCCCCAGCCTGGCTCGGGCGTGCTGCCCGTGGCCTGGCTGGAAGAGGCGCGCTTCCTGAGCGCCGCCGTGCGCAAGATCACCGCCGGCCCGGCGCTGCAGGGCGGCTCGCTGAGCTACGGCGAGCCCATGGGCGACGCCGGCCTGCGCCAGGCGCTGGCGCGGCGCATGGCCGACATCCACATCCCCGCCCGGCCCGGGCAGATCATCACCACCGTGGGCGCCACGCAGGCGCTGGACATCGTCAGCCGCACGATGCTCAAGGCCGGCGACCCGGTGATGGTGGAGGAGCCCGGCTGGAGCGTGGAGTTCGCGCGCCTCGAAGCCCTGGGCATGCGCGTGCTGCCCGTGCCGCGCGGCCCCGAGGGGCCGGACCTGGCCGTCATGGCGCGCTACTGCGAGCTGCACGCGCCCAGGCTGTTCGTCAGCGTCAGCGTGCTGCACAACCCCACGGGCTACAGCCTGTCGCCGGCCGGCGCGCACCAGGTGCTGCAGCTGGCGCAGCGGCACGACTTTCACATCGTCGAGGACGACACCTACGGCCATATCGCGCCCGAGCACGCCACGCGCCTGTCGATGCTCGACGGCCTGCGCCGCACCATCTATGTGAGCGGTTTCGCCAAGATCCTGGCGCCCAACTGGCGCATAGGCTACCTGGCGGCGCCGCCCGACCTGGTGGAGCGCATGCTGGACACCAAACTGCTGTCCACCCTGACCACCCCCGCCATCCTGGAAAAGGCGCTGGCGCTGTGCATAGACCAGGGCCAGCTGCGCCGCCACGCCGAGCGCATGCGCCAGCGCATCGCCCAGGCGCGCACGCGCAGCGTGCAGCTGGCCCTGGCGGCCGGCTGCCGCTTCGCCGCCGAGCCCGCCGGCATGTTCGGCTGGGTGGACACCGGCGTGGACACCGACATGCTGGCCCAGCGCCTGCTGGACGAGGGCTACCTGATCGCCCCCGGCGCCCTGTTCCACGCCACGCGCCAGCCCTGCACGCTGATGCGCATCAACTTTGGTAACACGCAGGAGCCGGCGTTCTGGCGGGCGTGGCAGCGGGTGGGGGCGTCGGTGAAATAAGCCGCCTGGCCAGCGAGCGGAGAGGGATTCAACGGCCGCGCTGGCCAAGGGTGCCCCTGGATCCCGGCTTTCGCCGGGATGACGGTCAACCCTTTGTTGCCGGGTCAGCAGGCCGGGTGCAGCTCCTGCGCCGCATCCTCGGCAATGCGCCGCACGCGCTCGCCCGCGGGCTCCACGTCGCCGATGCGATCCACGCCCCGGCCGGCGTACAGGGCCATGCCTTCGAAATCGCCCGTCATGGAGCGCAGCGGCGAGTCGGTGCTGAACAGGTAGATGGGCCGGCCCTCTTCTTCGCCAATGGTGGTGCGGGCGGCGGCGCTGAAGGGGTCGCCGCGCTCGCCGCGGGTGACGCTGCTCGCCAGCACGCGCACGGCGGCGTGGGGCGGCCAGTTGATGTGGAAGTCTTCGGTCAGCACGGTGTCGCTGGCGCGGGCGGCGACCAGGCGGCGCTTGTGGTAGTCGTGGGCAAAGGATTCCGGCGTGGCGATCAGGGCCGTGCCCAGCACGGCGGCCTGGGCGCCCTGGGCCAGCACGCGCGCCACGTCACGGCCATCGGCCAGGCCGCCGGCGGCGGCCACGGGCACGCGCGCGTGGGGCAGCAGCTCGGCCAGCAGCTGCATCAGCGGCTGGCGCCCGCGCACATGGCCGCCGGCCTCCACGCCCTGGGCGATGAGGGCCTGGGCGCCGGCGTCCTGGGCGTCCAGCGCGTCCTGCAGCGAGCCCACCTGGTGCACCACGGTGATGCCGGCGGCGCGCAGCCGCGCGATCAGGGGCCGGTCCACGTCCCAGAACAGGCCGACCACGGGCACGCCGAGCGCAATGCACAGATCCACCTGGCTCTGCAGCAGCGCGGCGGGCGTGCCGGCGGGGATGAGGTTGACGCCAAAGGGCCGGTCGGTGCGTGCGCGCAACTGGGCCACCTCGCGCTCGATGAGCGCCAGCGGCTCGCGCACCATGCCCAGGAAGCCAAAGCCGCCGGCCTCGGTGACCGCGGCCACCAGCTCATGGCGCGAGACGCCGCCCATGCCGGCCAGCAGCAGCGGCAGGCGGCAGCCCAGCAGCTGGCACAGTGGGGTGGGGCTGAGGGTGGCTGGCATGGCATCTCCTGTTGGCGGCTGACGGGCCGGCCATGATGCGGCGCCATCGCCAGTGGTGCAAGCGCCCCGGACATCAGGCGCTGCCAAACACCCCCAGCCCGGCCAGCATGACCAGCCCGATCAGCACCGGCGTGACCCAGCGCAGCAGCAGGCTCAGTGCGCGCGCCAGGGCGCGGTTGTGCAGTTGGCCCTGGTTGGACAGTTGCGCGGCAAAGGCCTGCTCACCCCAGGCCCAGCCGACGAAGAGCGCGATGGCGATGCCGCCCATGGGCATGAGCAGGTTGGACGAGAGGTAGTCGGCCCAGTCGAACAGCGTGCGCCCGCCGGGGCGGATATGGGCCAGCAGGCTCTGGCTCAGGGCGCAGCCCGTGCCTAGCAGCATCAGGATCAGCAGCGTGAGCAGCGTGGCCCGGGGCCGCGCCAGGCCCCAGCGCTCGTGCAGTATCACCACCGGCACCTCCATGATGGACAGCATGGCGCCGGTGGCGGCAATCGCGGTCAGGATGAAGAACGCCGCCAGCAGCACCTGGCCGCCCGGTATCTGCGCGAACACCGCGGGGATGGTGATGAACACCAGCGACGGCCCTGCCGAGGGCGCGAAGCCGAAGCTGAACACCGCCGGAAAGATGGCCATGCCGGCCAGCAGCGACACCGACAGGTCGGCCAGCATCACGCGCGTGGCGGTGGCCGGAATGTTCTGCCCGGGCGTGAAGTAGCTGCCGTAGGTCATCATCGTGCCCATGCCTATCGACAGCTTGAAGAACGCCAGCCCCATGGCGGTAAGCACCACCGCCGGCGTGATCTTGTGCCATTCGGGTGCGAACAGGAACGACAGCGCCTGGCCCGAGCCCGGCAGCGTCAGGCCGTAGCCGCACAGCAAAAGCAGCACCAGGAACAGCAGTGGCATCAGCTTCTTGGTCACCGCCTCTATGCCCTTGGTCACGCCCAGCAGCAGGATGGAACCGATGAAGGCCAGCACCACCCATTGCCACAGCAGCGACTGCACCGGGTCGGTGACCAGGGCGTCGAAGCTGGCCTGGGTCTGCGCCGGGTCGGCGGACAGCAGGCTGCCGGCGAGCGCCTTGGCCACATAGGCAAACACCCAGGCGACGACCTCGGAGTAGAACGACAGGATCAGGAAGGCCGCCGCCATGCCCCCCAGGCCGACCAGCCACCAGGGCGCGCCGCGGGGCGCGAGCTGGCGCAGCGCCGAGATCGGGTTGGCGCGCGCCTGGCGGCCGATGGCGATCTCGGCCACCATCAGCGGCAGGCCGATGAGCAGCGTGGACAGCAGGTAGACGAGCAAAAAGCCCGCCCCGCCGTTGGCGCCGGTGAGCGAGGGAAACTTCCAGATATTGCCCAGCCCGACGGCCGAGCCCAGCGTGGCGGCGAGCACGCCCAGGCTGGAGGAAAAGCCGGCGCGGCTGGGGCCCGCATGGTGCGACGGCGTGCCGGGGGAGTCTGGTGAACTCATGATTTGATAGCTGTTTGCGTCCAGTGTACCGGCGCTGTGGGCTAAAAAGGCCTGACTATGTACATGCCGCAGAGGCCCCTCACCCCTCCCTCTCCCCAAAGGGGCGAGGGCGATCGGTTGCGCCGGTTTTTACTCCCTCTCCCTCTGGGAGAGGGTGGGGGTGAGGGCCGCCACCGTATCTGAGGCATGTCGCCAGTCAGGCAAAAAGGCCTCAATGCCCGCCGGGCCGCTCCACCGCCAGCTCGGACAGCACGCGCAGCAGCGCGCGGTTGATGTCTTCCAGCTCCAGCTCATGCGCCTCGCACAGCTGGACGATGGCGCCGGCGCTGTCGCCCTCGAGCGCGCAGGCCAGCTCCAGGCTGGGGGCGTAGGCGCCGGTGCGCAGCACGGCGGCGTTGTAGATGCGCTCGGACAGCGGCAGGCGGTGCAATATGGCGCCCAGGTTCTCGTGCAGCAGCTCGTCGAGTTGCGAGAACAGGCCGGCCAGATACACCTCGCCGCGCAGCTCGGTGCCGGCGCCGGCCTGCAGCAGCTGCTCGGTCAGGCGCGCGCGCAGCACCATGGCGCTGCGTATCGGGCGCAGGTCGGGCTCGGTGGCGCAGTGCGGCAGCTGGTCGGACAGCCAGCGCGAGAGCGAGCCGTAGCCCATCATCACCAGGCCGCGGCGCAGCGAATCCACCCCCGTGCGCAGGCCCAGCGCCGCCGAATTGGTATAGACCAGGAAGCGGTGGGCCAGCAGCGGGTCCTGGCCCAGGATTTGCTCCAGGCGGTCTATCGACTGGTCATCGTCTATGGCCTTGAGCAGCTTTTGCACCACCTCGTGCGCCGGCGCCAGCGGCTGGTGGCGCAGGCTGTGCAGCACATCCTCCATGGGCCAGCCGGCCACGGCCAGGGCGCGGCCCTGATCCAGGCATTGCGAGAGCAGCGCCCGGCTCGCGACGTTGTCGTACATCTGCCCGGCGATCAGGGGGCTGGGCTGCTTGCCACCGGCGGCCTGCAGCGCGGCGGCCGCGTCGCCGCCGGACAGCTGCAGCAGGCTGTTGTCGAACAGGCGCGCGGTGTCGGCGTCGGGCAGGCGGCTCAAGGTGCCGCTCCACACCAGGCGCAGGCCGCGGCCATGGGCGCGTTGCACGTTCTCGCGCACGGCGGGCAGCGCCAGCCAGTCGCCCGGCACCGCTATCCAGGGCGCGCCGCGCGGGGCGTGCTGCAGCAGATCGATGAGCAGCGCCTGCGAGCGCGGCGACAGCAGCAGCGGCGCGGACGCGGCGCTCCACAGCTCTTGCAGGGTGCGCAGCAGGTGCGCGGCATCGACCCGCTGGCTGCCATGGCCATGCACGTACAGCTGCACGCCGGCGAGCTTGCGCGCGGCATTCCATAGAGGGCGGTAGCCCAGTACCAGGCTGCCTAGGACGGATTGGACCATGGGGTGGGGTCAGGCAATGGGGATGATGGCTGCGATTGTCGCGCCTTCGAACATGCTCCAGGCCCTATCCGTTGACGTAGTTGAACAGCGACAGGCGCTGCACCTGGGCATAGGACTTGAGGGCCGCCTCCAGGCCGACGTTGGCGTTCTGGAAGTCGGAGATGCCCTTGAGCATGTCCAGGTCTTCGGCGCGCGAGCGGTCGGCCTCCAGCTGGATGGAACGGCTTTCCTGGTCGCCCGTGATGCGGTCGGCGCGGTTGAGCAGCTCGCCGGCGTAGCCGCGGATATTGCTCAGGCGCTCGATGCCGGCGTCCATGTGGGCCAGCGCCTGGCTGACGGTCTGCGCGGCCTGGGTGCTGCTGGTGGCGTTGGTGATGCCCTTGATGGCGCTGTCGATCGAGCTCATCAGGCTGGGGCTGGGCTGCAGCCCCACCTTGTCGCCCACGACGGGCGTGCCCTGCAGGCTGAAGTTCATCACCGAAACGCCGCCGTCGGTGATGGTGATCGGTATCGGCTGGCCGGTGACGGCGGATGCCGTGAAGGGGCCGCCGGGGACGGCAACGCCGTTCTTCGTCAGGCTGTACTGCACCTGCGTGTTGCCACCGCTGGTGGTCACGCCGCCGATCTGCAGCTCGTAGCCGGCGCCAGCCAGCACGTCGCGGTTGGAGGTGGTGACGGCGCTGGTCACCAGGGAGCTGCCCGGGGCCTGCGTCACGCTGGCGCCATAGATGCCGTCGCGCACCGGGTCGAACATCAGCGCCGCATGGCCGTCCACCGTGGTGGCGATGCTGGTGCTGTCGCTGCTGGCCTGGCCGGGCTGGCCTATGAATTGGTAGTCGGGGCTGCCGGTCAAAGGGCCGGTGAAGGGCTGCAGCGCGCTGCCCAGGGCGCCCAGCAGCGGGATGCCGTTGGTGTCCTTGCGGTTGATCACGTCGCGCAGCTGCTCCTGCAGGCTCTGGATCTGGTTGGCGTAGGTCTTGCGGTCTTCGTTCTTCAGCGCGCCGCCGCCGGCGCCCACCATGAGCTGGCGCATCTCCTGCACCAGGCCGATGGCGTCGCCCAGCGTGGTCTCGGCCTGGGTGATGGCGTTGCGCTGCACCTCCAGCGCGCGCTGCTCGGTCTGTATGCGGCTGATGCGGGTGAGGGCGCGCTCGGCCTGGGCGGCGGCCACGGGATCGTCGCTGGGGCGCACCACGCGCTTGCCGGAGGTCAGGTTCTCCTGCAGATCCACCAGGGTCTTTTGCCGTGTGCTCAGGTTGCGCACCGAGCTGTCGTACATGTTGGCGGTGCTGACGCGAAAGAAGGAGCTGCTCATGGCGGTATTCCTATCGATGACTCATTGCGCTGCGCGCGACCCATGATCCATGCAACTGGCGCAACCCAGGCGAGGGCCGCCGCGCAAGGGCCGCCCCGCCGCGCTGGCGGCGTCCCCCTTCCCGCAGCGCGTAGCGATGCGAGAGAAGGGGGAAGCGGCACAGCCGCTCAGGGGGTTGGTCTTCATCTCAGCGTCCCATGGACTGAATCAGGTTGTCGAAGATGTTCTGTGCGATCTGCAGCATCTTGGCCGAGGCCTGGTAGGCCTGCTGGTACTGGATCAGGCGCGCCGCCTCCTCGTCCAGGTTGACGCCGGAGACGGCCGTGCGATCCGCCTCCAGGTTGCTGGCAATCGAGTTGGACAGCTCGGCGGCGTAGCTGGCGCTCTGCGTGCGCGTGCCGATCTGGGCCATCAGGCCGGCGTAGCCGTCGGACAGCTTGGACTCGTCGAACATCTTCACGTCGCGCAGCGCCATCAGCGCCGAGGCATTGCCGGCGTTGCGGGTGTAGTAATCGCCGTATTGCGGGTCGGTGGCGTTGCCGATGTTGACCGTGTCGCCGCTTTTGGGCGTGCCCTGCAGCGTGACAGACCAGCCGTCGATGTTGATCGCCTGGCCCGAGGTGAAACCGTAGGTTGCGGGCGGCGCGGGAGGCGAGGGCAGGGCAGCGATGGGCGTGGGCGGATTGGTCGAAATATCCACGGGCGTGCCGGTCGTGCCGGCGATGGTAAAGCCCGAGCCGTTGAAGCTCAGCGTCACCGGGGTGCCGATGGCCGGCGGTGTGAGCGCTGGCATGCCGGTGGCCTTGAGGCCCGCGAGCTGCAGCGTGCCGCCATTGGACGTGCCCATGGCGGCGTTGATGGGGTTGGCGGCCGCCAGGTCGCGCGGCGAATTCACCAGGGCCTTGATGTTGGCCGCCGCGTCGGCGAAGGGCTTGAACAGGATGCGCTCGCCCGCCGCGCCCGCGCCGGTGAGGTTGAACGTCAGGCCGTCGATGTTCTGCAGGCTCGGATCCGTGAGGCTGGTGAAGCCTGTGGTCTTGCCGTCGGACAGGCGCACCACCTGGCCCGCATTGGCTCCGGTAAAGCGCACCTCGTAGTCCGATGCGGCGAAGCGCGTCGGGTCGGCATAGCTGACATTGCTGCCCGCCAGGCCGGCGCTGCTGGTGTAGCCCTTGGCGCCGGCGGGCACGGTGAACAGGTCGCCACCGACCTTCCCGTCCAGCGTCAGGCCCAGCCTGTTCTGGGCGTTCATGCTCATGCCTATGGCCAGCGCCATGCGCCCGAGCAGGTTGCGCCCCTCCACCAGGTCGTTGTTGGCAAACTTCAGCAGGCCGGCCATCTCGCCGCCGCCCAGCATGTCCTCCTGCATCTCCGACGGCGTGGCGCCGGGGCGGTTGAAGAACAGGCGCATCTGGTTGCTGCCCGTGAACAGCTGTGATTCGGCCACCGACACCGATGCCGCCTGGTTGCCCAGCACCAGCGCCTGGCTGCCGCCGATGAACACGCCGATGGAGCCGTCGTCGGCCGGGATCTGCGTGGTCTGTATGTATTGGTTCAGCTCGCGTATCAGCTGGTCACGCCGGTCCAGCAGGTCGTTGGGCGACTGGCCGTTGCCCTTGGCGCGCGCCACCTGCTCGTTGGCCTCGGCAATGCTTTGCGCCAGCTGGTTGATGCGCGTGGCGTTGTTGCTCAGCTGCTCGTTCACCGAGTATTCGAGCTCGTGCAGCTGGTTGCCGCTGTTGCGCATGCGCGATGCCATCTCGTTCATGCGCGTCAGCGTCACGGTACGCGCCGTGATGTCGGAGGGCGCGGCCACCACGTCCACCAGCGAGTTGAGCATGTCGGATATCGCCGCCCCCAGGCCGGTGGCCCCGCCCTGGAACACGTCCTGCAGCTGCGTCAGGCGCTCGGCGCGCACCGTGTCGCCGGCCTGCACGGCCTGCGCGGCGGCGGCCTGGCGCGTCAGCAGCTCGTTGTGGTTGCGCATGATGGTGACCACGTTGACGCCGTTGCCGATGTAGCCCGAGCCGCTGAACTGGCCTTGCACCGTCTGCAGGTGCACGCTCTGGCGCGAATAGCCGGCGGTGCTGACGTTGGCAATGTTGTGCCCCGTGGTCTGCAGGGCCGTCTGGTTGGCGAGCAGGGCGCGGGCACCGACGCTGAGCAGGCTCATGATCTACCCCTTGTCAGGCCTGTGTGCCTGTGGCCCGGGCCAGCAGCGGCGAGCGCGCTATGCCGTGCGTGCTCTGGATGGCGCGGCTCAGCTTGCTGGCGTATTGCGGGTCGGTGGCGTAGCCGGCCTTTTGCAGCTCTGCCGCAAAGGCCACGGCCGAATGGGTCTTGGCGCGCGCCTTCTCGTAGCGCGGGCTGTCGTTGATCAGGCGCGCATAGTCCTTGAACGAGTCCTCGTAGGAGTCGTAGGCGCGGAATTTGGCCACCGTCTTGCGCGGCACGCCGTTCACGTATTCGGTGGTGGTCACCTCGGCCACCTTGCCGGTCCAGCCCTTGCCGGCCTTGATGCCGAACAGGTTGAAGGCGTTGCTGCCGTCCTTGTTGCGGATCTCGCTTTTGCCCCAGCCGGTCTCGTGGCCGGCCTGGCCCAGCATGAAGCTGGCGGGAATGCCACTGTCCTGCGCCACGCGCTCGGCGGCGGCGCGGTGGTGCTGCACGAAGTCGTCGCGCCCCTTGGGGCCACGCACGCGCGGGTTGTCCGCGGGGGCGGCCTTGCGCAGCGTGCTGTCCAGGCTCAGCGTGGAGCCGGGCACCAGGGCGGTCTGGCCGTCGCCGCCGAGCTGCTTGGAGAGCTGGCGCTGGATGGCGTCCGACAGGCCGCCGGGCAGGCCCGACATCTGCACCGACAGCTGCTGGTCGAGCAGGTCATTCGCCAGGTTGCCCTCGGCGCCATCGAGCAGGCCGGACTTGGCCGTGGCCTCGCGCATGCTCTTGATCAGCTCGCGCATGAACAGCGATTCGAGCTGCTTGGCGGCCTCTTGCACCGCACCCTGGGTGGCCTGCGCGTCGCCCTGGGTGGACTGGAATTTCAGCGCATTCAGCGAGCGCCCATCGACGGCCAGCGCCTGGCGGGCGTTGACCGTGGTGCTGGGGTTCAGCGGGATGCTCATCAGATCACCTCCAGCTCGGCATTCAGCGCGCCCGCCGCCTTGATGGCCTGCAGGATGGCCAGCAGGTCCTGCGGCGTGGCGCCCAGGGTGTTGAGGGCGCGCACCACGTCGGCCAGTTGCGGCGAGGCCGGCACCTGCAGCACCTTGCCGCCGTCCTGCTTGATCTGGATGTCGCTCTTTTGTGCGACCACGGTCTGGCCCTGCGACAGCGGTGCCGGCTGGCTGATGACCGGCGTGCTGCTGATGGTGATGGACAGGTTGCCATGGGCGATGGCGCAGGGCCCCAGCGTCACCGCCTGGTTGAGCACGATGGAGCCGGTGCGCGGGTTGATCACCACCTTGGCCGCAGGGGTGGAATCGGGCAGCGGCAGCTCTTCGAGCTCGGCAATGAAGTTCACGCGCGCACCGGGGTCTTGCGGTGCCTGTACCTGCACCGTACGACCGTCGAGCGCCGTGGCCGTGCCACCGCCCAGGCGCTCGTTGATGACGCGCGCCACCTTGCGCGCGGTCTGGAAGTCGGATGCGTTCAGGCCCAGTTTGATGGTCTCGCCCTCGTGCAGCGGCGTGGGCACGCTGCGCTCTACCTGGGCGCCATCGGGCACGCGGCCGGCGCTCAAATGGTTGACCTGCACCTTGGAGCCGCCGGCCGATGCGCCCGCGCCGCCTACCACCACGTTACCCTGGGCCAGGGCGTAGATCTCGCCATCCGCGCCGCGCAGCGGCGTGGCAATCAGCGTGCCGCCCTTGAGCGACTTGGCATTGCCCATCGAGGCCACGGTCACGTCGATGCTTTGCCCCGGCTGGGCAAAGGCCGGCAACTGCGCGGTGACGATCACCGTGGCCACGTTCTTGAGCTGCGGCGCCGTGGCGCCCGCGGGCAGGCTGATGCCGGCCTGTTGCAGGTAGTTCTGCATGGCCTGGGTGGTGATAGGCATCTGCGTGGTCTGGTCGCCCGTGCCGTCCAGCCCCACCACCAGGCCGTAGCCTGTGAGCTGGTTGCTACGCACGCCCTGCACCGCCGCCACCTCCTTGATGCGCAGCGCATGCGCCGGCTGCGCCGCAGCCAGCGCCAGCAGCCCGAACACGGCCAGCTGCCGCAGCGCGCCGATGGCCGTCGATGAAAGGGGCAGGGCAAGCGTGGTCATGGCAATGATTGTGGGCGTGTGCCTCGCCATGCAAAGCGCTGAAAAGATGCCGGAAAGCCCGTTAATTGCCGGACACCGACGCCAAGAACTAATCGGAATTAATGGGGGTCAGATTCCAATTAATTTTGGCCTCTAGCGTTTGGTGGTATTGCGTGGGTAGCTCTACTTTTTGATGTTGCTGGCCGGGATGTGCGCCCGGCGGCGCACCTACCTTTCTTTGCTTCGTCAAAGAAAGGTAGGCCAAAGAAAGACGACCCTACTGTCCGTGTCCCTTCGCTTCGCTACGGGCAACCTGCGATGCTCGGTCACGGGGCGTGCCGCAGAACTCACTGCGCGCTGCGCGCTTCGTTCAAACAACTGCGGCAAGTCAGTTCACGAAGGCTGGCGTCCTGCGGCGCCAGCCCGCCCCGCGCCCTGCGCTTCTCGGCACGGCCAGAAGGGAGGGGGACGACACGGGCCATCGCTGTGCTTTGCCCGGCAAAAGGCGTGCCCCGCGCGGGGCCGAGCGCAGCGATGGCCCGTGTCGGGCTATTCAACCCCCTGGGGCTGCGCCTGGGGCGGGGCGCTTGCGGGGTGAGCATGCGCGTCGAAGCGCGCATGCTTGCGTAGACTGATTTGCCGCAGTTGTCTGAACGAAGCGCGTAGCGCGCAGTGAGTTCTGCGGCACACCCCGCAAGCGCCCCGACCCAGGTTTGCCCCGTAGCGCAGCGAAGGGGTCGCAGACTTGGGGGCGTGTTCTTTGCCTCCTTTCTTGCACGAGCAAGAAAGGAGGTCGCCCGCCGGGGCGAGACCCGGCCAGCCAAAATCAAAAAGAAGAGCTACCCACGCAATACCACCAAGCTCTAGAGGTAAAAATTAATTGGAATCTGACCCCAATTAAACCCCAATTAACCCCTAAAACGGCGCCACCGAGTTGAACGCCCGCGACAGCCAGCCCATGGCCTGGGCCTCGCTTTGCGCGCCGCGCCCGCGCGACTGCACGCGGGCGTTGGCCACCTGGGTGGAGGCCACCACGCTGCCCGGCTGCAGCGAGCGCGGATCCACCGTGCCCGAGAAGCGCAGCACGTCCACGTTCTCGTTCACGCCGATCTGCTTCTCGCCGGCGACTACCAGATGGCCGTTGGGCAGCACCTCGACCACCGTGGCGGTGATGGAACCGGTGAAGGTGTTGCTGTTCTCCGTGCCGCCCTTGCCCGAGAACGCGTTCTCGCTCTTGGCCCCCAGGCCCAGCTTGCCCAGCACATTCGCCTTCAGGAAGGGGAAGGCAGAGACGCCGGCCGAGGTCTCGGAGCTGCGATCGACGTTGGAGCTGGAGTTCTGCTTGGCCGTCACCTTCTCCACGATCTGGATGGTGACGATGTCGCCCACCAGCCGCGCGCGCCGGTCTTCAAACGCCGGGCGGTAGCTGGCGGCGTGGAACAGGCTGCCGGTGGTCGCCACCTGGGGCCTCGGGGTGGCGGCCACGGGCGGCGGCGTGGTGGGCAGCAGATCCACCGGCGGCGGCGGGTTCAACGTGGCGCAGCCCGTCAGCAGGGCCAGGGCGGCGGTGGCGGCAAGGCGCGCGGCGGCGGTCATGGCGGCTCCCTTACAGCTGCGACAGCTTGGCCAGCATCTGGTCGCTGGTCTGGATGGCCTTGGAGTTCATCTCGTAGGCGCGCTGGGTCTGGATCATGGTCACCAGCTCCTCCACCACGTTGACGTTGGAGGTCTCCAGAAAGCCCTGGCGCATCACGCCCAGGCCGTTGGTGCCCGGCTGGCCCTGCTGCGGCGCGCCGGAGGCGGCGGACTCCTTGTACATGTTCTGCCCCACGGGCTGCAGGCCGGCGGCGTTGATGAAGCTGGACATGGCCAGCTGCCCCAGCTGCTGCGGCTGCGGGTTGCCGGCCAGCGTGGCGCTGACCACGCCGCTCTCGCTGATGCTGATGCTGGTCGCGCCCTGCGGCACGGTGATGCCGTTGGCCACCGGCAGGCCGCCGGAGGTGACCAGGCGCCCCTGCGAGTCGAGCTGGAACGAACCGTCGCGCGTGTAGCCAATGGTGCCGTCGGGCAGTTGCACTTCAAAGAAACCGTTGCCGTTGATCGCCACGTCCAGGCTGTTGCTCGACTGCTGCAGGCTGCCCTGGGTGAAGTTGCGGCTGGTGGCCACGGTGCGCACGCCCAGCCCTAAGTGCAGGCCGGTGGGGAGCTGGTTTTCCTCGCTGGTCTGGGCGCCCACCTGGCGCAGGTTCTGGTAGATCAGGTCTTCGAACACCGCGTTGTTGCGCTTGAAGCCGGTGGTGGAGACGTTGGAGAGGTTGTGCGAGATCACGTCCAGCTGCGTCTGCTGGGCGGTCATGCCGGTCTTGGCGATCCACAGGGAATTGATCATGGTGTTCTCCTCGGTGTTTAGCCGTTCAGGCTGAGCAGCTGGGCGGCGCTCTTGTCGTCGTTCTCGGCGGTCTGCATCAGGCGCATCTGCTGCTCGAACTGGCGCGCCGCGGCGATCATGCCAACCATGGCCTCGACCGGGTTCACGTTCGAGCCCTCCAGCGCGCCGGACACCATGCGCGCCTGGTTGTCATTGCCCATGGGCTCGCCCGAGGTGGTGCGAAACAGGCCGTCGTCGCCGCGTTTGAGCGGGTCTTGTGCATCGGGCGTGGCCAGTTTGATGCGCCCCAGGTTCTGCGGCTGCTGGCCAGGTATCTGGGCGCTGATGGTGCCGTCGGCGCCCAGGCTCAGCTCGGCGCCCTGCGGCGCGGTGATGGGCGCGCCGCCGTCGGACAGCACGGCCAGGCCGCCGGGGGTGGTGAGCTGGCCCTCGGCGTTGAGCTCGAAATGGCCGGCGCGGGTATAGGCCTCGGTGCCGTCCAGCCCCTGCACGGCAAACCAGGCATTGCCCACGGCCATGGCGTCCAGCGGGCGGCCGGTGGTCTGCGCCGGGCCGGGGGTGTCCACATGGCCGGAGGTCGCCTCCAGCGCGAACACCCGCGTGGTCGAGCCGCTGCCCTGCAGCGGCACCGAGCGGAAGTTGGCCATCTCGGCGCGAAAGCCCTGGGTGGAGACATTCGCCAGGTTGTTGGACAGCACCGCCTGCCGGTGCGCGGCGGCACTGGCGCCGGTCATGCTGGTGTAGATGATGCGATCCATGGCGGGGTCTCCCGGTTAGGCGTCAGCGCAGGTTGACGAGCGTGGACAGCACCTGATCCTGCGTCTTGATGGTCTGGGCGTTGGCCTGGTAGGCGCGCTGGGCGGTCATCATGTTCACCAGCTCGGCGGTCAGATCGACGTTGGAGTCCTCCAGCGCGCCCGAGCGCAGCGCGCCAAAGGCGCCCTCGGTGGGCACGCCCATGACGGGCTGGCCGGACTCGAAGGTCTCCTGCCAGAGGTTGTTGCCGATGTCGGCCAGGCCCTGGGTGTTGCGAAAGCTGGCCAGCGCCACCTGGCCCTCGGCGCGCGTCACGCCGTTGGAGTAGCTGGCCATGATGGTGCCGTCGTTGCCGATATTGATGCCGGTGAGCTGGCCGGCGGTGTAGCCGTCCTGCGTGAGCTCGGAGACGGCGAACTTGGTGCCGAACTGGGTCACGCCGTCCAGGTTGACTTGCACCGTGTAGGCCGGCAGGTTGTTCGGGTTTGGGGTGGGTGGCGCGATGGTCACCGGCATCTGAAAACCCGTGGCGGGTGGCGTGGCGGCGGGGCCGATGATGTTGCCGTTGTTGTCGAACTGGATCTGGCCAATGGGCGTGGCCACGATGGGCGGCGTGGCGTTCGGGTCGTCGAGCTTGTCGTAGACGTCCCAGGTGTTGGCGCCGTTCTTCTGGAAATACAGGCTCACCGGCGTGGCCACGCCCTGGCTGTCATAGACATTGATCGAGGTGCCATAGGTCGAGCGCGGCGTCGGCGCCACCGGTGGCGTGGCCGCGGCATTGCCCGCGGCGTCGGGCGCGCGCGCGTCCAGGTTGAACGAGGCCTTGATGGTCGTGCTCTCCTTGGCCGGGATGGGTACGCCCGTCGGAAAGGACAGTGGCTGCGGCGTGCTGGCGGTGCGGGTTCTGGTGACGGGATCCATGGGGTAGCCCATGACCTTGCCGTGGTTGTTGGTGACCACGTTGCCCTTGTCGTCCAGCTTGAAGTTGCCGGCGCGCGTGTAGGCCGTGCTGCCGTCGGGCTGCTGGATTCTGAAGAAGCCATTGCCGTTGATGGCCACGTCCAGGTTGTTGCCGGTCACCGAGATATTGCCCTGCGTGAACTGCTGGGCCACGGCGCCCACCTGCACGCCTATGCCGGCGTTGCCCGAGCCGGCCGTGCCGATGGCGTTGGCCACCATGGCGGCAAACTCGGTGCGCGAGGCCTTGAAGCCCACGGTGCCCGAGTTGGCGATGTTGTGGCCGATCACGTCCAGGTTCTTGCTGGAGGCGTTGAGGCCCGAGAGGCCTTGCTGGAAACCCATGGTTTTTCTCCTTGTCGGTGAATGCGTGGCTGGTGCTTACAGCACGCCGAGGACGTTGGCGTAGTTGACGGTGCTGCCGTCGGCCAGGGTCAGGGTCAGCGCGCCGGACTTGGAGCCGGTGGCCAGCACCTGCGACTGGGTCAGCGGCGTGGCCTTGACCGCGGTCTCGCCATTGGCGGCGGTGACGCGAAAGCGCAGCTCGGCCGCGTTGCCCTGGTACTTGCTGGCGTCCCATTCGAAGTTCAGCCGCCCGCCCTCCTGCGCGCCCATGTCTATGGTGTCCACCGCCACGCCGCCGGGCGTGACGATCTCCACCTTGACGCTGCTGGCGGCGCCGGCCAGGTCGAACATGCCCTTGCCGGTCTTGTCGTCCAGGCTCATGCGGTCGCCCTCGGACAGCACCGAGCGGCCGATCAGCGAAATGCCCTGGATCTGCTGCATGGTGCTGAACTGCTCGGCCATGGTCTGCATGGTCAGGTTCAGCGTCTGCAGGCCGGTGACGGTGTTGATCTGCGCCATCTGCGTGGTCATCTGCGCGTTGTCCAGCGGGTTCATCGGGTCCTGGTTGTTCAGCTGGGCGACGAGCAGCTTCAGGAAGCGGTCCTGCATCGCGCTCGGGTCGGTCGATGAGTCGCGCGTCTTGGACGTGGTGCTGGCGCCGTTGTCCAGCGCGCTGGTGTCGATGGGGGAAATGTTCATGCTTGTCCTCCCGGCCTTATTGGCCCATCTGCAGGGTCTTGAGCAGCAGCGACTTGGCCGTGTTCATGACCTCCACGTTGTTCTGGTACGAGCGCGAGGCGGAGATCATGTTCACCATCTCCTCCACCGCGTTCACGTTGGCATGCGTCACATAGCCCTCGGCGTCGGCCATCGGGTTCATGGGGTCGTGCACGCGCCGGCCGGGGGTGTCGCTCTCCTGGATGCCGGTGACGCGCACGCCGGCGGCGCCGTCCGAGCCCATGGGCGTGGTCTGGAACACCACCTGGCGCGCCTTGTAGGCCTGGCCGTCGGGGCCGGCCACGGCGTCCACGTTGGCCAGGTTGGAGGCCACGACGTTGAGCCGCTGCGACTGCGCGCTGATGGCGCTGCCCGAGACGTTGAAGATGGAAAACATCGACATGCGAAGGCTCCTTATTGACCCTGGATGGCGCTGAGCATGGTCTTGGCGTTGCCGTTGATGAAGCGCAGCGTGGCCTCGTAGCGCACGGCGTTGTCCACGAAGGCGGCGCGCTCTCTATCCATGTCCACGCTGTTGTTGTCCAGGCTGGGCTGGGTCTGCACGGCATAGCCCAGCGTGCTGTCGCCGCTGCCCGTGCGCGCGGCGGGCAGCGGGATATGGCGCGCATCGCTCACGCTCTGGCGCGTGAGCGTGCCGGGGCTGCGGCCCTCGTCCACGGCGCGCATGGCGTCGGCAAACTTGAAGTCGCGCGCCACAAAGCCCGGCGTGTCGGCATTGGCGATGTTGCTGGCAATGGTGCGCTGGCGCTCGGCACGCAGCAGCAGCGCGTTGCCGTGAAAGTCCAGTCGCTGGGTCAGCTTGTCGAGCATGGGGGCCTGCAGTCCTTGTGGTTCGGTGCTTGCGGCGCCACGGCCCGGGGGCTTTTGTGGCGTGCGTCGATTATGGAAATCGCCCCGCTTTTCTAAAGCCCGAAGAACGCGGGCATTGGCCCTTTGTTTGCGTGTTATCGCGGTGGGGTCGCGCCTACAGTGACGGCTGAGAAACGGCGCCTGTCGCGTCGTTTGCCGGAGTCACGCCATGCCGCATTCACCATTCCGCCGACAACGTGCCGCCACCTGGTTGGCCTGGGCTTGCCTGGCTGGCCTGGCGGCGCTGGCCGTGCCGGTGCGTGCCCAGGAGCAGACGCCCGAGCTGGGCGCCATCACCCAGCGCTGGCTGGATGCGGCCCTGGCCCAGGATCAGGGCGCATTGCCGCTGCGCATGGAGGTCAGCGTAGGGCAGCTCGATCCGCGCCTGCGCCTGGCGCCCTGCGCGCGTGTCGAGCCGCATCTGCCCGCCGGCGCCCGCCTGTGGGGGCGCACCCGGCTGGGGCTGCGCTGCGTGGAGGGGGCGGTGCGCTGGAATGTGTATCTGCCCATCACCGTCAAGGCCTTCGGCCCGGCCTGGGTGCTGGCGGGCGGCGTGGCCGCGGGCGCTGTGCTCAAGGAGGGTGACGCCATCGAGTCCGAGGTCGATTGGGCCGCCGAGAGCGCCGCCATCGTCGCCAGGCCCGAAGCCTGGGTGGGTCTGATTGCGGCGCGGCCGCTGCAGGCGGGCCAGGCGCTGCGCCAGAACATGGTGCGCGCGCCCGACCTGTTTCAGTCCGGCGCCTCGGTGCGCGTGGTGGTGCAGGGGCAGGGCTATGCCGTGACAGCCTCGGGCCAGGCGCTGAGCGCCGGCGCGCAGGGGCAGAATGTGCGTGTACGCATGAGTAATGGCCGCTTTGTATCGGGCATTGTTCAGGAAGATGGGACAATAGAGGCCACTCTGTGAACCATTGAGCCGCACAAAGCGCTAAAGTCCGCCCACCACTGGCCGAAAACATGGCTACTGGCCCCGCAGCAGATCGGGGTAGTGGAGAGTGTGATGAAAATAGGAAACAACCCGGACACCGCGAATCTCTTGTCGCAGGCCGCAGCCGCCAGGCAGCAGGCCAAGGCGGCCGCACCCGCGCCGGCCGCCGAGGCCGCCGCCCAGGGTGCGTCGCGCACCGCGGCGGGGGTTCCCGTCACGCTGTCGGCCACGGTGCGTGGCGCGGATGCCAGCCGCAGCAGCGCCGACTTCGACGCCGGCAAGGTCAAGGCCGTGAAGGCGGCCATAGAGAACGGCACTTTCAAGGTCAACGCCGAGGCCGTCGCCGACAAGCTGCTGGCCAACGCCGAGGAAACCCTGTCGCGCTCGCGCGGCTGAGTGCTGCCTGCCTGACGGGGTGGTCGGCTCTGGACTTGCCCCATGTCTATCGACAACACCCTTTCCCTTATCGAAGCGCAGCTGCAGGACATGCAGGCTGCGCTTTTGTCTTCCGACCCCCAGGCTCTGGAGCAAACGGCCGCGCAACTGCGCCAGGTGGCCACCAGCCTGGCGCAGGCCGCAGGTGCCGGCCTGCCTGCCGCTGCTGCCGAGCGCATCCAGTCCATCGCCACGCGCCTGACCCTGGTGCGCGACCAGCTGGCCCGCGTGCTGGCGCTGACCGAGCGGCAGGCGGCGTCGCTGCTGCCCCCCGTGCAGGGCGTGACCTATGGGCCATCTTCCGGCGCGCAGGGTGCGCGCATCTATCGGGCGCCGGGGTAGTCTCCGGTTGGGTTAATTGGAATCTGACCCCAATTACGTGACCCCAATTACGGGTTGCGCTCGTCGGCCGCGAACTCGGGCAGGCCGCGCAGGCGTTCGTACAGTGGCGTGAAGTCGCCCTCGGTGAGCTGGAACAGCTGCTCGAAACTGTCGATGACGAAGTAGGTCTGCTGGTAGCTGTCGATCTTGTAGCGCGTGCGCATGGTGCGCTCCAATGTCAGCGGCAGGCGCTGGGGCTCGGGGCTGTGTACGCTGTAGGGCAGCTCGCCGTGCGAGCTCAAAATGCCCGCGCCATAGGCGCGCAGGCCCGCGCTTTCCCTGATCAGGCCGAACTCGATGGTGTACCAGTACAGCCGCGCCAGCATCTCGCAGGAGCCCAGGCGCGCGGCCTTCAGGCCGCCCTCGCCGTAGCGCTGCATGTAGTCGGCCAGCATGGGGTTGAACAAGAGCGGCACATGGCCGAACAGGTCGTGGAACACGTCGGGCTCGACGATGTACTCAAACTCTTCGGGCCGGCGTATCCAGTCGGTCACCGGGAACTTGCGATTCGCCAGCAGCTGGAAGAACGGCACCTCGGGGATCAGCCCTGGCACGGCCACCAGCTGCCAGCGCGTGGCCTTGTACAGGCGCTCGTTGATGTCATCGAAGCGCGGAATGCGCTCCTTGGCGCCCAGCTGGGGCAGGGCGGCGATGAAGGCCGCGCTGGCCAGGCCGGGCAGCTGCTCGCATTGCCGCAGGTACAGGCGGTGGTAGGTGTCGTGGTCCTGCGCGGTGTAGGCCGCGTAGTTCTGCGCACAGGTGTAGTCATCCTGCGCGCGTGTGTAGTCGCCGCGCGGGGGGCGCTCGCTGGCGCCATAGACGGCGGGTTGCACGGCCATGTCAGGCTTCCTTGGCGCCGGTGTCGATCACGCCGCGGTTCACCTGGTCGCGCTCCAGCGACTCGAAAAGTGCCTTGAAGTTGCCCTCGCCAAAGCCCTCGCGGTAGTCGCCGCGGCGCTCGATGAACTCGAAGAACACCGGGCCCAGCATGGGCGTGGAGAAGATCTGCAGCAAGAGGCGCGGCGTGCCGTCGGCCGTGGTGCCGTCCAGCAGAATGCCGCGCGCCTGCAGGTCGTTCACGTTCTGGCCATGGCCCGGCAGGCGCTTTTCCAGCATCTGGTAGTACACATCGTTGGGTGCGGGCGCCAGCGGTACGCCGGCCAGGCCCAGCTTGTCCACCACCTCGACCAGCGAGTCGCAGATCAGCGCGATGTGCTGTATGCCCTCGCCGTTGAACTGCATCAAAAACTCCTCGATCTGGCCGCCGCCCTGGCGCGCCTCCTCGTTCAGCGGGATGCGGATCTTGCCGTCGGGCGCCGTCATGGCCTTGGACGTCAGGCCGGTGTACTCGCCCTGGATGTCGAAGTAGCGCAGCTCGCGGAAGTTGAACAGGCTCTCGTAGAACTTGGACCAGAACTCCATGCGGCCGCGGTAGACGTTGTGCGTCAGGTGGTCGATCTCGTTGAGGCCATGGCCCGCTGGGCGCTGCTCGACGCCGGGCAGCCATTCGAAGTCGATGTCGTAGATGGACTTGCCGTCCTCGAAGCGGTCGATCAGGTACAGCGGCGCGCCGCCTATGCCCTTGATGGCCGGCAGGCGCAGCTCCATGGGGCCGGTGGGAATCTCTATGGGCTGGGCGCCGAGCTCCAGCGCGCGCTTGTAGGCCTTGTGCGCGTCTTTCACGCGGAAGGCCAGGCCGCAGGCCGATGGGCCATGCTCGGCGCCAAAGTAGGCCGCCTGGCTGTGCGGTTCACGGTTCAGGATGAAGTTGATCTGGTTCTGGCGGTACAGCAGCACGTCCTTGGAGCGGTGTTTTGCCACCAGGGTGAAGCCGAGCTTCTCGAACACCGCCTCCAGCACGCCGGGCTGGGGCGAGGTGAACTCGACGAACTCGAAGCCCATCAGGCCCATGGGGTTCTCCCAGGCAGTGGTGTCGCGGGTGGCTTGGCTGGGCGGGGCTGCGGTCATGGGGTTTTGTCTCCGATGATTGGTGTAAACATGCCACTGTAGGCGTCTGCTGGCTCATGTTTCTGGCGAATGCATCCTGGTTCGATTCTCAATGTGCAGGAATGTTGCGCAACATCATTGCAATGTGCAGCTATTTGGCGTTGGCTGATTAAAATCCCTTGCCATGACCGAACGCACCGTTGCCCTGGACAAGCTCGACCGCGCCATCCTGCGCCGCCTGCAGGACAACGGCCGCGAGACCTACGACCTGATCGGCGAGCAGGTGGGCCTGTCACCCAGCGCCGTGCTGCGCCGCGCCAAAAGGCTGGAGGAGGAGGGCGTGATCGACCGCTACGTGGCCCTGGTGCGCCCCGAGCGCGTGGGGCTGGGCCTGACCGCCTACCTGAACGTGCGCCTGGAAAAGCACACCGAGAGCCACAAGCGCAACCCCATGGATCTGTTTCGCGCCAGCGTGCAGACCTGGCCCGAGGTGGTGGAATGCGCCGCCCTGACCGGCGAGATGGACTACCTGCTGCGCGTGGTGGTGCAGGATATGGCGCATTACAGCCGCTTCATCATGGACACCCTGCTCAAGCACCCCAGCGTACAGGACTGCAAGACCAGCTTCGTGCTCGACCGCGTCAAGGCCACCACCGCCGTGCCAGTCTGAATGTATACTATCATTAATATAGCTTGTAGCGCTTTTTGGACAAGCGCTACGGCCATATTTGATGCTGGTTGCAAAACCCCGACAAAGTATGCTGCAATGCAACATGTGCATGCGCGAGAACTAGGGAAAACCCTAGAATTCACAGCATCATGCTTTCTCCCCACCATTGGCTGCGCACAACCCTTCTTGCCGGCCGCCACATGCTGCTGCCCGCCGGGCGGCGTGCTCACCGAGGCTTTGCCATGAACAGCATCGTCCCCATACGCGCCCTGGGCGCACAGCATCGCGAACGCGTCGCCAACCATCTGCTGGCGCTGACCGAGCGCGACCGTTACCTGCGCTTTGGCTACAGCGCCAGCGACGAGCAGGTGCGCCGCTACGCGGAGCTGCTGGACTTCGAGCGCGACGAGGTGTTCGGCATCTTCAACCGCCGCCTGCAGCTCATCGCCATGGCCCATGTGGCCTATGCCCAGTCCGAGGACACGCAAAGCTGCGCCGAGTTTGGCGTCTCGGTGCTGGCCAGCGCGCGCGGGCGCGGCTACGGCGGGCTGCTGTTCGACCGCGCCGTGACCCTGGCGCGCAACCGCGGCGTGAGCATGATGTTCATCCACGCGCTGACCGAGAACACGGCCATGCTGAAGATCGCGCGCAACGCCGGCGCCCGCGTGCACCAGGACGGCTCCGAGTCCCAGGCCTATCTGCAGCTGCCGCCCGCGGGGCTGGACACGCGCATGTCCAAGATCGTGGCCGAGCATTTCGGCGAGGTCGACTATCAGCTCAAGAAGCAGGCGCGCCAGTTCTGGAGCCTGTTGGCCGACATGCAGGAAATCCGCCAGGGCGTGCAGGACGGGCGCCACCAGGCGGCTGAGTAGCACCGCGCGGCGGATCGCGGCCGGGGCGATCCGCTATCCTTGGGCCCCTGTCCCACCACTTTGCACGCCCTGCACCCGCCGCCCGTGTCCGACCCCTATCCTGCGCGCCCGCCTGCCAGGCAAGACAAGCGCACGCTGCTGCAGCGCCTCGTCGAGTTCATCAGCCCCGGGCCGGACTCCACCGCCGAGCTCATCGCCACGCTGGCCGATGCCGAGGACAACCAGGTCATCAACACCGATGAGCGCGTGATGCTCGAGCGCGTGCTGCGCATGGCCGAGATGACGGCCGCCGACGTGCTGGTGCCCGCCCCGCGCATGGACATGCTGGACATCGACGCGCCGCTGGATGCGCTGATGTACCAGGTGCTGCGCACGGCGCATTCGCGCTTTCCGGTGTACCAGGGAGAGCGCGAGCACATCATCGGCATCCTGCTGGCCAAGGACCTGCTCAAGCTCTGGCGCTCACCCGACCTGAATATCCGCACCCTGGTGCGTCCGGCGCTGTTCGTGCCCGAGAGCAAGGGCCTGCAGGCGCTGGAGCGCGAGTTCCGCAGCACGCGCAACCACATGGCCATCGTCATCGACGAGTTCGGCCGCATCGCCGGCCTGGTCACCTTCGAGGATGTGATCGAGCAGATCGTCGGCGATATCGAGGACGAGTTCGACATCCACGAGGACGAGGGCGACATCTTCGGCCTGCCCGACCACAGCTACCGCGTGAGCGGCGAAACCCCCGTGGAGCGCGTGGCCGAGGCCTTCGAGGTGACGCTGCGCTCCAGCGACCCGGATGAGGTTTTCGACACCATAGGCGGGCTGATCGCGCATGAGCTCGGCCGCGTGCCGCGCAAGGGCGAGGTGCTGCTGCTGGGCGGCCTGCGCTTCGTGGTGCTGCACACCAAGGGCGGCCTGGTGCGCTGGTTCAAGGTCACGCCGGCTGCGGCAGACGAGAGCGCGACTAACTCCTGATGACGCGCGCCTTGTTTTTGGAGGCCCCGGCCACAAGCCGCGGGCCGCTGCCCTGGTTGCTGGCGTTGGGCGCCGGCCTGGCGCAGGCCGCGTCGCTGGCCTGGCCTGGGCCGGGTAGCCTGGCCGGGCAGCCGCTGTGGTGGCTGCAGATCCTGTCGCTGGCGCTGCTGGGGCGCGTGCTGCTTGGCGCCGGCTCGGCGCGGCGTGCGGCCCTGCTGGGCTGGCTGTTCGCCACCAGCTGGCTGGTTGGCACCTTCTGGTGGCTGTTCATCTCCATGCACACCTATGGCGGCCTGGCCGCGCCGCTGGCGGCGCTGGCGGTGCTGGCGCTGGCGCTCTTTCTGGCCAGTTACTATGCGGCAGTTTCTGCATTGTTTTGGCGTGTGGCGCCCAACTGTAGGGCGCAGGCAGCTATGATTTTTGCTGCGTTGTGGCTGCTGGCCGAGCTGGCGCGCGGCCAGTGGTGGACCGGCTTTCCCTGGGGCGCGGGTGGTTACGCCCATGCCGATGGGCCGCTGGCCGTGCTGGCGCGCAGCGTCGGCGTGTACGGCATGGGCTTTGTGGCGGCGGCGCTGGCCATGGGCCTGGCGCGGTGGCGACTGGCGGACCTGCGCCGGTGGCGCTGGTGGGCCGGCCTGGCACTGCTGTTGCTCGCCTGGGCGGGCCTGGCCTGGCAGCGCCATTGCGCCGTCGAGGGCTGCGGCGCGCCGGCAGAGGAGCACAAAAGCCTGTCCGTCACGCTGTTGCAGGGCAATATCCCGCAGGACGAGAAGTTCCAGCCCGGCAGCGGCGTACCCCTGGCCCTGCACTGGTACTACGAGCAGGTGCGCTTTACCGATGCCGCCCTGGTGGTGGCGCCCGAGACGGCGATCCCGCTGCTGCCCCAGCAACTGGTGCCGGGCTACCTGGAGGAGATTGCCGAGCGCTTCTCCGGCGGCCGCCAGGCGCTGCTGCTGGGCATACCGCTGGGCAACCTGGAGCAGGGCTACACCAACTCGGTGCTCGGCTTCGCGCCGGGCCAGCAGCCGCCCTACCGCTACGACAAGCACCATCTGGTGCCGTTTGGCGAGTTCATACCGCCGTTCTTCCGCTGGTTCACCGAGATGATGAACATCCCGCTGGGCGACTTCAACCGCGGCGCCGTGGGCCAGCCCTCGCTGCCCTGGGAGGGCGAGCGCATCGCGCCCAACATCTGCTACGAGGATTTGTTTGGCGAGGAGCTGGGCGCGCGCTTTCGCGACCCGGCGAGCGCCCCCACCATCATGGCCAACATGAGCAACATCGGCTGGTTTGGCGACACCGTGGCGATCGACCAGCACCTGGCCATCAGCCGCCTGCGCGCGCTGGAGTTCGAGCGTCCCATGCTGCGCGCCACCAACACCGGCGCCACGGCCGTCATCGACCATCGCGCGCGCGTCACCCACCGCCTGCCAGCCTTCCAGCGCAAGGTGCTCAACGCCCAGGTGCAGGGGCGCGGCGGCGCCGTCACGCCCTATGCCTGGTGGGTGTCGCGCTGGGGACTGGCGCCACTGTGGGCGCTGGGCCTGGGCCTGGCCGCCTGGGCCTGGCTGCGCCGGCGCAGGCATTGACCGCGGCGGGCACAAAGGGCAAGGTATATCTAGCCAGGCTATCGGGACACTGGATAATGGACACTTTTCAAGGCCCTGCGGTGTGGGGCCTACCCTCTACAAAAATCACAAGCATCAATGGCTGATTCCTTTTCCTACGAACAACTGATTGCTTCCGGCGAGGGCCGCTTGTTCAACCCCGACAGTGGCCGCCTGCCCCTGCCCCCGATGCTGATGTTCGACCGCATCACGCATATCGACGCCGACGGCGGCGCGCACGGCCTGGGCAAGATCGTGGCCGAACTGGACGTCAAGCCCGACCTGTGGTTCTTCGACTGCCACTTCCAGGGCGACCCGGTCATGCCCGGCTGCCTGGGGCTGGATGCCATGTGGCAGCTGATCGGCTTTTACCTGACCTGGCTGCGCCTGCCCGGCCGTGGCCGCGCCCTGGGTGCCGGCGAGGTCAAGTTCACCGGCGAGGTCGGCCCCGACGTGAAGCTGGTGACCTACGAGATCGACATCAAGCGCGTCATCAAGCGCAAGCTGAACATGGCCATAGGCGATGCGCGCCTGCTCGCCGACGGCAAGGAAATCTACGTCGCCAACGACCTGCGCGTGGGGCTGTTCCTGCGCGAGGAAGGGGCAAAGGAAGCAGCATGAGCAAGAAGCGCGTCGTCATCACGGGTGCAGGCATCGTGTCCTGCATTGGCAACGACCTGGACACGGTCGAGGCCTCGCTGCGCCAGGGCAAGAGCGGCATCCGCGCGGTGGAGAAGTTCACCGAGCTGGGCCTGCGCAGCCAGGTGGCCGGCCGGCCCGAGATCGACATCGAGGCGCGCATAGACCGCAAGCAATTGCGCTTCATGGGCGACGCCGCGGCCTACGCGCAGATCGCGCTGGAAGATGCGATCAAACAGGCCGGATTGAGCCCCGAACAGGTCAGCCACCCGCGCACCGGCCTGATCATGGGTTCGGGCGGCGGCTCGCCGGCCAACCAGATCGAGGCCGCCGACACGCTGCGCGAGAAGGGCATTCGCCGCGTCGGCCCGTACCAGGTCACGCGCTGCATGAGCAGCACGGTGTCGGCCTGCCTCGCGACCAACTTCAAGGTCAAGGGCATCAACTACTCCATCACCTCGGCCTGCTCGACGTCGGCGCACTGCATAGGCGCGGCGGCGCAGCAGATCGCCTGGGGCATGCAGGACGTGATGTTTGCCGGCGGCGGCGAGGAATTGAGTTGGGGCATGGCGCTGCTGTTCGACGGCATGGGCGCCATGTCGGCCAAGTACAACGCCACGCCCGACAAGGCGTCCCGCGCCTATGACGCCCATCGCGACGGCTTTGTGATCGGCGGCGGCGGCGGCGCCGTGGTGCTGGAGAGCCTGGAACATGCCCTGGCGCGCGGCGCCACCATCCTGGCCGAGGTCGTGGGCTTTGGTGCGACGAGCGACGGCGAGGACATGGTCGCGCCGTCCGGCGACGGCGCCGTGGCCTGCATGCGCCAGGCCATGGAGGGGCTGGCCGGCCCCATCGACTACATCAACACCCACGGCACCTCCACGCCGGTGGGCGACATGCAGGAGGTGCGCGCCATGCGCGCCGTGTTTGGCGACCAGGTGCCGCCGTTTTCCAGCACCAAGTCGCTGACCGGCCACTCGCTGGGCGCCACCGGCGTGCAGGAGGCGATCTACTGCCTGATCATGATGAACAAGGGTTTCATCGCCGGCTCGGTCAACGTCGAGACGCCGGACCCTGAGCTCGACGGCATGCCGCTGGTCACCGCCACGCGCGATGCGCAGCTGACCCAGGTGCTGTCCAACAGTTTCGGCTTTGGCGGCACCAACGCCAGCCTGGTGTTGCGCCGCTGGCAGGGCAGCTGATTTTTGCCGCCCCGGTAGAAACCCGGGGGTCTGGCGGCAACTCCACCACCTAAAATCTCCGGCTGCGCTTTTGGCGCTTCAGGGACAGGGCGCCACGATCTGGCGCCCTGTTCTGTTCCTAACGCTGTGCCCGACACAATTTGGCACAAGGAGAATAGTGGATGACCCCGCACACAGCCCTACGGCTGCATGTGCCCGAGCCTACTGGCAGGCCGGGCTGCAAGACCGACTTTTCCTACCTCTCCGTCTCGCCCGCAGGCAGCGTGCGCAGACCCCCACCCGATACCGCCCCCGCAGACACCGCCGACCTGGCCACCAGCCTGGTGCGCGTGCTCGATGACGATGGCAAGGCGCAAGGCCCCTGGGCCCCGGCCATGCACCCCGAACGCATGCGCCGCGGCCTGCGCGCGATGATGAAGACGCGCATCTTCGACGCGCGCATGCTGCTTGCCCAGCGGCAGAAAAAGCTCTCCTTCTACATGCAGTGCCTGGGTGAGGAGGCGATCGCCGTGGCGCATTCCATGGCGCTGCAGGACGGGGACATGTGCTTTCCCACCTACCGCCAGCAGGGGCTCTTGCTGGCGCGTGACGATGTCTCGATGGCCGAGATGATCTGCCAGCTGATGAGCAACGAGGCCGACCCCATCAAGGGCCGCCAGCTGCCGGTGATGTACTCGTACAAGCGCGCCGGTTTCTTCAGCATCTCGGGCAACCTCGGCACCCAGGTGCCGCAGGCCGTGGGCTGGGCCATGGCGTCGGCCATCAAGGGCGACACGAAGATTGCGTCGGCCTGGATCGGCGACGGCTCCACGGCCGAGAGCGACTTCCACACCGCGCTCACCTTCGCCCATGTCTACCGCGCGCCGGTGATCATCAACGTGGTCAACAACCAGTGGGCCATCTCCACCTTCCAGGCCATTGCCGGCGGCGAGGGCACCACCTTTGCCCAGCGCGGCGTGGGCGTGGGCATTGCCTCGCTGCGCGTCGATGGCAACGACTTCCTGGCCGTCTATGCGGCCTCGCAATGGGCGGCCGAGCGCGCCCGCAGCAACTGCGGCCCGACCCTGATCGAGTGGGAAACCTACCGCGCCGGCCCGCACTCCACGTCGGACGACCCGAGCAAATACCGCCCCGCCGACGACTGGCAGCGCTTCCCGCTGGGCGACCCGATAGAGCGGCTGAAACAGCACCTGATCGTCATCGGCGAATGGAGCGAGGCGCAGCACGAGGCCGCGCACAAGGAGCTCGAAGCCGAGGTCATGGCCGCGCAGAAAGAGGCCGAGCGCCACGGCAGTCTGCTCGATGGCCGCGTGCCCAGCGCCGCGACCATGTTCGACGATGTGTACAAGGACATGCCGGAGCACCTGCGCCGGCAGCGCCAGCAGATGGGGGTCTAAGCCATGGCAGAACACAACCAAGTCCAGGGCGGCGTCCCCATGACCATGATCCAGGCGCTGCGCTCGGGTCTGGACGTGATGATGGGTCGCGACGACAACGTCATCGTCTACGGCGAAGACGTGGGTTACTTCGGCGGCGTGTTCCGTGTCACCGAGGGCCTGCAGGCCAAGTATGGCAAGACGCGCTGCTTTGACGCGCCGATCAACGAATCGGGCATCGTCGCCACGGCCATCGGCATGGCGGCCTACGGATTGAAGCCCGTGGTCGAGATCCAGTTCGCCGACTACTTCTACCCGGCCACCGACCAGATCGTCTCCGAGGCGGCGCGCCTGCGCCACCGCTCGGCGGGCGACTTTTCCGCCCCCATGGTGATCCGCATGCCCTGCGGCGGCGGCATCTATGGCGGGCAGACGCACAGCCAGAGCCCCGAGGCCTTCTTCACCCATGTCTGCGGCCTGCGCACGGTCATGCCGAGCAACCCGTATGACGCCAAGGGCCTCTTGATCTCGTCCATCGAGTGCGAAGACCCGGTGATCTTCCTGGAGCCCAAGCGCCTGTACAACGGCCCCTTCGACGGCCACCACGACAAACCCGTCGTGCCCTGGTCCAAGCACGACATGGGCCGCGTGCCCGAGGGCTACTACAACGTGCCGCTGGACAAGGCCGTGGTGTTCCGCCCCGGCAAGGCGGTGACGGTGCTGGCCTACGGCACCATGGTCTGGGTGGCCGAGGCGGCAGCGCGCGAGGCCGGCGTGGACGCCGAGATCATCGACCTGCGCAGCCTCTGGCCGCTGGATCTGGACACCATTCTGGAGTCGGTGAAGAAGACCGGCCGCTGCGTCGTGGTGCACGAGGCCACGCGCACCAGCGGCTTTGGCGCCGAGCTGACCGCGCTGGTGCAGGAGCATTGCTTCTATCACCTCGAAGCCCCCATAGAACGCGTGACGGGTTGGGACACCCCCTATCCGCACGCCCAGGAATGGGCGTATTTCCCCGGCCCGGCGCGCGTCGCCGAGGCCCTGAAGCGCGCAGTGGAGGCATGACATCATGGGTATTTATGTAATTCGCGTGCCCGACATTGGCGAGGGCATAGCCGAGGTGGAGCTGGTGACCTGGAATGTGCAGCCGGGCGACAGCGTGACAGAGGATCAGCATCTGGCCGACGTGATGACCGACAAGGCCACCGTCGAGGTGCCGTCGCCCGTGCACGGCAAGGTGATTTCTCTGGGCGGCGCCGTGGGCCAGGTGATGGCCGTGGGCGCCGAACTGGTGCGCCTGGAGGTCGAGGGCGAGGGCAATCTAAAGGAAAATTCGGCTCCAACGCCCACCAGTAAAGCGCAAGCAGCTCCTGTTTCAGTAGCTGTACCTGCGCCAGCGGCGACCCCGGTGGCGCCGCCTGCCAGCGCCCCCGCGCCCAAGGCCGCGCCCGCCCGGGCCGCACGCCCCGCCGCCGTGGCACGCAAGGAGGGCGAGCGCCCGCTGGCTGCGCCCTCGGTGCGCCGCCGTGCGCTGGATCTGGGGATTGACCTGCGCCTGGTCCACGGCAGCGGCCCGGCCGCGCGCATCGAGCACCACGACCTGGACGCCTTTGCCGCCGGCGGCGGCCAGGCGGCGGCCGTGGGCTCGCAGTACGTCGAGCGCCATGGCGAGGAGGCCATCCCCGTCATCGGCCTGCGCCGCAAGATCGCGCAGAAGATGCAGGACGCCAAGCGCCGCATCCCGCATTTCAGCTATGTCGAAGAGGTGGATGTGACCGAGCTGGAGGCCTTGCGCCAGCAGCTCAACAAGATCCACGGCGCCACGCGCGGCAAGCTCACGCTGCTGCCGTTTTTGGCCCGCGCCATGGTGCTGGCCCTGCGTGACTTCCCGCAGATCAACGCCCGTTTTGATGACGACGCCGGCGTGGTCACGCGCCACGAGGGCGTGCACTTAGGCATCGCCGCGCAGACCGATGGCGGCCTGATGGTGCCGGTGCTGCGCCATGCCGAAAGCCTGGACCTGTGGGCCTGCGCCGCCGGCATCGCCCGCGTGGCCGAGGGCGCCAAGAGTGGCAAGCTGGGGCGTGACGAGCTCTCGGGCTCCACCATCACCCTGACCAGCCTGGGGGCGCTCGGCGGCATCGTCAGCACCCCGGTGATCAACCACCCCGAGGTGGCCATCGTCGGCGTCAACCGCATGGTCGAGCGCCCGATGCTGCGCAATGGCCAGGTGGTGGCGCGCCAGCTGATGAACCTGTCGTCCTCGTTCGACCACCGCGTGGTCGATGGCATGGACGCGGCGCAGTTCATCCAGGCGATACGCCAGCTACTTGAAACCCCGGCCCTGCTGTTTGTGGAGTGATGTGATGAAGGAATTGACTACCAAACTGCTGGTCATCGGCGGTGGTCCCGGCGGCTATGTGGCCGCGATACGCGCCGGCCAGTTGGGCATACCCACGGTGCTGGCTGAAGGAGTGCAGCTGGGTGGCACCTGCCTGAACATTGGCTGCATACCGTCCAAGGCGCTGATCCATGCGGCCGAGCAGTTCGAAACCGCGCGCCACCAGGCCGCGGGCTCGCAGCTGGGCATACGCGTGGCCGACCCGCAGATCGACATCGCGCAAACCGTGCGCTGGAAGGACGGCATCGTCACCCGCCTCACGGGCGGCGTGGGCGCGCTCTTGCGCAAGGCCGGCGTCAAGGTCTTGAAGGGCTGGGCGCAGATCGAGGACGGCAAGACGGCCATCGTGCAGGTGGACGGCGAGGCCGTGCGCGTGCGCTGCGAGCATCTGCTGCTGGCTACGGGGTCTGACCCCGTCGAGCTGCACAGCATGCCGTTTGGCGGCCCTGGAGGCCCGATCTGGTCATCGACGGACGCGCTCTCGCCCGACATCCTGCCCAAACGCCTGGTCGTCGTCGGCGCCGGCTACATCGGCCTGGAGCTGGGCATGGCCTACCGCAAGCTGGGCGTGGACGTGACGGTGGTCGAGGCCGCGCAGCGCGTGCTGCCCGGCTACGACGAGGAGCTGACCCAACCCGTGCTGGACGCGCTGCAAAAAAGCGGCATCGTGCTGCACCTGGGCTGCAGCGTGCAGGGCTGGGATGCAGAGCATGGCGTGCATGTGCGCAGCGACGAGCGCGCCGAGGAATTCGCCCTGCCCGCCGAGCGCGTGCTGGTCGCCGTCGGCCGCAGGCCGCGTACCGCGGGCTTTGGCCTCGAATCGCTGCAGCTGACCATGGCCGGGCGCCATGTGGCCATCGACGGGCATTGCCGCACCTCGATGCGCAATGTCTGGGCAATTGGCGATGTGACCGGCGAGCCCATGCTGGCGCACCGCGCCATGGCCCAGGGCGAATGCGTGGCCGAGCAAATCGCCGGCAAGAACCGCAGCTTCGCCCCCGTGGCCATTCCTGCCGTGTGCTTCACCGACCCCGAGGTGGTGGTGGCCGGCAAGACCCCGGGCGAGGCGCGCGCCGCCGGCATCGATTGCATCGATGCCGCCTTCCCGTTCGCCGCCAACGGCCGGGCCATGACGCTGGAGGCCACCGGCGGCTTCGTGCGCGTGGTGGCGAGGAAGAGCGACCATGTCATCCTCGGCTGGCAGGCCGTGGGCCGCGGCGTGTCCGAGCTCGCCGCCGCCTTCGGCCAGTCGCTGGAGCTGGGCGCGCGCCTGGAGGACGTGGGCCACACCATCCACGCCCACCCCACGCTGGGCGAGGCGGTGCAGGAGGCGGCGCTGCGTGCGCTGGGGCAGGCGCTGCACATCTGATGCCTGCTGCGCATCCAGCGCCTCGGCCGGCAGTCGACCGGCGCTGGCATGGGCCCGTCGCCGCTTGCGGGAGAGCCGCATCAGCGGATGCGGGCCACTAGTGCAGTGTTCGGCGCTATCTGGAACATAAAACCGCGCCTTTTCGGCCCGGGCGGCGTTGCAAATCCTCGCGATAGCTACGGCTATCGCTACGGTTTGCGCCTTGCCCAGACCAAAAATCCATCGGTTTTATTTGTTCCATCAAGCATCAAACACTGCACTAGAAGTAGCGGGCCACCAGCGGTATCAGCAGCGCGGCCAGCAGCACCTGCAGGCTCAAGGCCAGGCCGGCGTAGGCGCCGGCGTCGGCATTGACCTGCAGGGCGCGCGCAGCACCTATGCCGTGCGACACCGTGCCCAGGCCAAAGCCGCGCGCGATCCAATCGGCATCGCTGGTGCCAACGCCCAGAATGCGAAACAAAGCCTTGGCCGACAGCGCGCCGACCAGGCCCGCCAGCACGGCGAATACCGCCGCCAGCGCCGGAACGCCGCCGATTTTCTCGGCCACGCCCATGGCCACCGGGGCGGTGACGGATTTGGGCGCCAGCGAGCGCAGCACCTCGCCCGTCAGCCCCATGGCCCAGCCCGCCAGCACCGCCACGATGGCCGCCGTGGCGCCCCCGGCCAGCGCCGCGATCAGCAGGCGGCCCCAGTTGCGCGCCAGCTCCTCGCGTCTGTCCCACAGCGGAAATCCCAGCGCCACGACCGCGGGCCCGAGCAGGAAGTGAATGAACTGCGCGCCCGCAAAATAGGTGGGGTAGGGCACCTTGGTGAGCATCAGCGTCGTGCCCAGCACCACCACCGACCACAGCACCGGATTGGCCCAGGGGGCCTGGCCGGAGCGCACATACAGCCCGTGTGCAACCACATACACGGCCAGCGTGGCCGTCAGGCCGAACAGCGGCGCGGACGAGAGGTAAACCCAGAGCTGGACAAAATCAGGCATCGGTAGATCCCTCCTTGCGTGCATCCTGCGGGTTGCGCACCAGCGCGCGTACCAGCAGCGTCGTGACGGCCATGCCGGCCCAGGTGGACAGGGCAATGACCAGCATCAGCCTGACGCCATAGTCGCGCAGCAGATCAAGGTGGGTGATGACGCCCACCCCCACTGGCACGAACAACAGCGACAGGTGCGACAGCAGATAGGTGGCCGCGGCATGCACCGGCTCGCGCAGCACGCGAAAGTGCAGCGACGCCACCAGCAGCAACATGCCCACGACAGGGCCGGGAAACGGCAGCCTGAGCAGACGGGCCAGGGCTTCGCCGACCAGCTGCAGCGTCAGCAGCCAGGTCATGCCTTGAAGTGCGCGCATGGGTTGGGTTCCTTTGAGAGATGGTGGATGGAGACGGCGGGTGGCTGTTGTACTGCAATCGTCAGGCGGCCGGTGGCTGGGCGCGCATGTCCGCCGCCCCCCGGCCGCGCCACTGGCCGGGCGTGGCACCGGTCCAGCGCCTGAAGGCGCGGGTGAACACGCTGGGTTCGGCATAGCCCAGGGCCAGCGCAATGTCGGACAGCGCGCGCGTGGTCTGCGCCACCGCCTGCAGGGCGGCGTCGCGCCGCACGCCGTCCAGCAGCGCGGAGTAGCTCAGGCCTTCGGCCCGCATGCGCCGCGCCAGGGTGCGCTCGGACAGGCCCAGGGCGCGCGCCGCCTGCGCCCGCGCCGGCGCCTGCCCCTGCAGCTGGCTGGCGATCCACATGCGCAGCGTCTGCTCCAGTCCGTCCTGCCGGGACAGGGCCGCCAGGCGCGCGGCCGCCTGCTGCTGGTGCGCTTGCGCCAGCTGGGCATTGGCCTGGGGCAGGGGCGCATCGAGCTGGGCGTTGGCCAGCAGCACGCCGCTGAAGGCCTGCTCGAAGTCCACCGGGCACTGGAACACCTCGCGGTAGCCGGCCAGCGGGCCGATGCGCGCCTGGCTCAGTTGCACGCGCTGGGGCCGCAGTGCGCTGCCGGTGACCCAGCGCGCAAACACCACCACGGCCGCCAGCACGGACTCGATCTGGTGCGGGCTGAAGGCCAGCGCGCCCTGGCGGGGGTGATAGACCACCCAGCAGGCTTCGCGGCCGGTGATGGTCTGAAAGCGCCCGCCGTCGCTGATCAGGCGCTGGTACTTCTGCACCAGCGCCAGCGCCGCGCGCAGCGTGGGCGCGGACTGCAGCAGGTAGCTCACCACGTTGAAGCTGGCCGGCCCCACGCCGGCGCCGGCCTTCAGGCCAAAGCCCGCATCCTGCGTGCAGTGCACCGCGGCGCGCCACAGCCGCGTGATGTGATCGATGGGCCAGCGCTCGGCCGTCAGTTCTTCGGGCGCAATGCCGGCCTGGGCCAGCAGCGCGCCGCGCGCCACGCCCTGCCGCTCGGCAGCGGCCAGCACGGTGCCCACCCAGCCCATGGATACGGTGGCCTGCAAAGTCAAGTGCGATGTCCTGAAAAGTCAATCACCCGGCCATCTTAGCGGCTATCTTCGCCACCACAAGAAGGGGCAGGCTGGCCCCAGGGAGACAAACACATGACAGCATTGCAGGCAGACCTGGTGGTCGTGGGCGGCGGCCTGGCCGGCATCGTCACCTCGCTGGAGGCGCTGCGCGCCGGGCGCAGCGTGGCCCTGGTCGATCGCGACAGCCCCGAGCGTTTCGGCGGCCTGGCCCTGTGGGCCTTTGGCGGCATGGCCCTGGTGGGCACCCGGCTGCAAGCCAAAAAAAACATCCCCGACAGCCCCGCGCGGGCGCTGGCCGATTGGCAGCGTTTTGGTGAGCTCGACCCCAACGACCGCTGGCCGCAGGCCTGGGCGCGTTACTACGTCGAGCATTCGGCCACAGAGGTTTACGACTGGCTGCTGCAAGAGGGCGTGAAGTTCATGCCCGCGGTGAATCTGGTCGAGCGCGGCAGGAACGGCGAGGGTAACAGCGTGGCGCGCTACCACCTGCTGTGGGGCACTTCGCGCTGCATGACGCTGCGCCTGATTGAGCAACTGCGTGCGGCGGGCAGCGGCGGCAAGCTGACGCTGCTGCACCGCCACCGCGTGACGCAGCTCGAACACACCGCTGGGCGGGTCAGCGGCGCGCTGGCCATCGACGAGGCCACGGGTGCCGAGGTGCACTTGCGCGCGCCAGCCGTCGTGCTGGCCATGGGCGGCATCAACGGCAGCCATGAGGAGGCGCGGCGCAACTGGCCCAGCGACCGGCCGCAGCCCAAAACCATGCTCAACGGCGCGCATCCCTTTGCCGACGGCCGGCTGCACCACCTGGCCGCCGACCAGCTGGGAGCACAAATCACCCACGCTGGCGAGATGTGGAACTACGCGGCGGGCTTTCCGCACCCGTTCCCGCACTTCCCCGGCCATGGCCTGTCCACCATTCCGTGCAAGTCCGCCCTGTGGCTGAACCACCGGGGCGAGCGCATCGGCCCGGAGCCGCTGGTGACGGGCTTTGACACGCATTGGCTGTGCCAGCGCGTGGCAAGCCAAGAGAAGCCCTGGACCTGGCACCTGCTCAACTGGCGTATCGCGGCCAAGGAGTTCGCCATCTCCGGCGCCGAGCACAACCAGCGCATCCGCGACCGGCAGCTCCTGGCCTTCCTCAAGGAAACGCTGCTGGGCAACCATCGGCTGGTGCGCCAGATGCAGCAGCAAAGCCCGCATTTCCTGGTAGCCGACAGCCTGGCCGAGCTGACCGCGAAGATGAACGCGCTCACCGCCTCGCACGACATAGCCCCCGCGCAGCTACAAGCCACGGCCGACGCTTTTGATGCGAACTTTGCGCCCGGCGCCAAGCCCGAGGACGACGCGCAAATCCGCCGCATCCTGCATGCGCGCCAGTGGGGGCCGGACAGGCTGCGCACCTGCAAACCCGCGCCGCTGCAGATGAGAGGTGCGGGCCCGTTCATCGCCATCCAGATGCAGCTCATCACGCGCAAAAGCCTGGGCGGCCTGCAGACCGATTTGCACAGCCGCGTGCTGGATGCGGCAGAACAAGCCATCCCCGGCCTGTACTGCGTGGGCGAGGCGGCGGGCTTTGGCGGCGGCGGCGCCAGCGGAAAGCGGTCGCTGGAGGGCACCTTCCTGCCCGGCTGCATCCTCACGGCGAAGGCGGCTGCAAACCACATCAAAAACGCCTGACTATGTACATGTCGCAGATGCCCCTCACCCCTCCCTCTTCCCAAAGGGGCGAGGGCGATCGGTTGCGCCGGCTTTACTCCCTCTCCCTCTGGGAGAGAGCGGGGGTGAGGGCTTGCGCCCCAGTCTGCAATATGTCGCAAATCAGGCAAAACGGCCTCTAGCACTTGTAAATAAAGCGCGAGCAGCTATCAGATTAAAAGCAATTCAGGAGACAACATGGAGTTTGACTACATCGTTATCGGTGCCGGCTCGGCCGGCTCGGTGGTGGCCAGCCGCCTGAGCGAAGACCCCGCCGTCACGGTCTGCCTGCTGGAGGCCGGTGGGCCGGACAGCAGCGTCCTCACGCGCGCGCCACTGGGCTTTGTGGCCGAGGCTCAGCTCAAGAAGAACTCAGTGCACTACACCACCGTGCCGCAGCCGGGGCTGAACGGGCGCCAGGGCTTTCAGCCGCGCGGGCAGGTGCTGGGCGGCAGCAGCGCCATCAACGCCATGATCTACTGCCGCGGCCACCGCAGCGACTACGACCGCTGGGCGGCCGAGGGCAACCCCGGCTGGGACTACGCCAGCGTGCTGCCCTATTTCAAGCGCGCCGAAGACAGCGAATGCTTTGGCGCCACCGACTACCACGGCCAGGGCGGGCCGCTGGGCGTGGCCTATTTGCGCAGCCCTTTTCCCACCTCGCAGGCGTTCCTGCGCGCCTGCGCGGCGCAGGGCCTGGCGCAGACGCCCGACTACAACGGCGCGCAGCAAGAGGGCTGCTGGCCGGCCCAGGTCACGCAGCGCGGCGGCGAGCGCTGCAGTGCCGCGCGCGCCTACCTCACGCCGCACCTGGGACGCAGCAACCTCACCGTGCTCACCCATGCCCAGTGCCTGCGCCTGCAGTGGCAGGGCCGGCGCGCCGAGGGTGTGCACATCGTGCGCGGCGGGCAGCAAAGCCTGGTGCGCGCGCGCCGCGAGATCGTGCTGTCGGGCGGCGCCTACGGCTCGCCCCAGCTGCTGATGTGCTCGGGCGTGGGCCCGGCCGATCAGCTGCAGGCGCAGGGCATTGCCGTGGTGCAGGCGCTGGCCGGCGTGGGGCAGAACCTGCAGGACCACATCACCGCATCGCTGAACTGGAAGGGCCTGCGCAGCGACGCCGGCTTTGGCGTCTGCCCCTCGGGCGCCCTGGCGCTGCTGCGCGGCATGCGCGAATGGCAGGCGCAGCGCACCGGCTGCATCACCAGCAACGTGGCCGAGGCCGGGGCCTTCTTTCGCACCGAAGCCGGTTTGCACGCCAGCGACATCGAGCTCGAATTCGTCGCCGCCATCGTCGAGGACCACAGCCGCAAGCTGCACTGGGGCCACGGCTTTGGCCTGCATGTCACGCTGACGCGGCCGCAAAGCCGGGGCGAGGTGCGCCTGGCCAGCAGCGACGCGCGCCAGAGCCTGCTGATCGACCCGCGCTACTTCAGCCACCCGGACGACATGCCGCGCCTGGTCAAGGGCGTGCAGAAGTCGCTGGCCATCATGAACGACGCGGCGCTGGCACCCTGGCGCGGCAAGATGCTCTCTCCCATCAGCGCCGACGACCCGGCCGGCATAGAGCGCGAGCTGCGGCGCAGTGCCGACACCGAATACCACCCCGTGGGCACCTGCCGCATGGGGCCGGCCGACAACCCCGCCGCCGTGGTCGGGCCGGATCTGCGCGTGCACGGCTGCACCGGGCTGCGTGTGGCCGACGCCTCCGTCATGCCGAACATCACCACCGGCAACACCAACGCGCCCAGCATCATGATCGGCGAGAAATGCGCCGACCTGCTGCGCGCCGCCGCCCGCTCTTCCGCCGGTTCCTTCGCGTAAAGGCCAGCCCATGCACAACGACGCCCAGCACCTGTCCCCGCTGCCTCAACGGCCCAACGTGCCCAACGTGCCCAACGTGCCCGCCCACATCCCCCAGCCCCTGCGCGACTGCTTCGCCGCGCAGCACGCCGCCTTTCAAAAGCAGCGCTGCCCCAGCCTGGCCGAACGCCGTGCCGACCTGCGCGCCCTGCACCGCCTGCTGGTGGACCACCGCGAGGCCCTGGTCGACGCTGTGAACCGCGACTACGGCTGCAGGAGCCGTTTCGAGACCCTGATGACCGAGCTGCTGCAGGCGCAGGAAGGGCTGCTGGACGCCGTCAAGCGCCTGCCGCGCTGGATGCGGCGCGAGAAGCGTTCGCTCGACATCAGCCAGTACCCGCTGGCCAGCGCCTGGGTGCAGCCCCAGGCGCTGGGCGTGGTGGGCGTCGTCGTGCCCTGGAACTTCCCCATCGCCATGGCCGTGCAGCCCATGATTGGCGCGCTGGCGGCGGGCAACCGGGTGATGGTGAAGATGTCGGAAAACTCGGCACAACTCGCGCGCCTGCTGCAAGAGGTGTTGCCGCGCTACTTTGCGGCCGACAAGGTCAGCGTCTTTGCCGATCGTGGCGAAGACGGCGCCAGCATAGGCCCGCTGTTCACCCAGCTGCCGTTCAACCACCTGTTCTTCACCGGCTCGCCGCAGACCGGCCGCGCCGTGATGGCCAACTGCGCGCCCAACCTCACGCCCGTCACGCTGGAGCTGGGCGGCAAGTCGCCCGCCATCGTCGCGCCCGACTACCCGCTCGATAAGGCGGCCGAGCGCATCCTGTGGGTCAAGATGCTCAACGCCGGGCAGATTTGCACCAATGTGGACTACCTGTTCGTGCCCGCAGGCCAGGAGCAGGCCTTCATCCAACAGGCACAGCGCGTCGTGCAAGAGCGCTACCCCGACCTGTGCAATGGCGACTACACCGCCATCATCGACCAGCGCCAATACGACCGGCTGCAGGCCATGCTGGCAGACGCCATCGCCCAGGGCGCGCAGGCCGTTCCGCTGGCGCCGGGGAAGAGCGGCGACGCGGCCCGGCGCATCATGCCGCCGGTGGCGCTCTTGAACGTGCACGACGGCATGCAGGTCATGCAGCGCGAGATCTTCGGCCCGATCCTGCCCATCCTCGGCTACCAAAGCCGGGACGAGGTCACGCAGTACATCAACGACAGGCCGCACCCGCTGGCGCTCTACCTGTTCAGCCACGAACGCGCGCTGCAGCAACACTACCTGACGCAAACGCTGTCGGGCGGCGTCACGCTCAACGACACGCTCTTGCATGTGGGCCAGCACCACCTGCCGTTTGGCGGCGTGGGCAACAGCGGCATGGGCCACTACCACGGGTACGAGGGGTTCCTGACCTTCTCCAAGCTGCGCCCGGTGTTCCAACAGGGGCCGCTGCGCACCGTCAACTTCCTGCAGCCGCCCTATGCCGGCCTGGCCAGCAAGGTGCTGGACGTCATGCTGTGGCGCAATCGTTAAATTTTGAACAAAAACAGCCGCTATCACTTATCCATCAAGCGCATGCAGCTATTAAAAAAGGAGTTCACCATGAACGGCGCACAAGCACTGATGAAGACCCTGGCCGACGCCGGCATCGAGGTCTGCTTCTCCAACCCCGGCACGTCGGAGATGCACTTTGTCGCAGCCCTGGACAGCGAGCCGCGCATGCGCGCCGTGCTGGCGCTGTTCGAGGGCGTGGCCACGGGCGCGGCCGACGGCTATGCGCGCATGGCGGACAAGCCCGCCGCCACGCTCTTGCACCTGGGTTGCGGCCTGGGCAACGGCCTGGCGAATCTGCACAACGCACGCAAGGGCAAGGTGCCGGTGGTCAACATCGTGGGCGACCACGCCACCACGCATACCCAGTACGACGCGCAGCTGCAGTCCGACATAGAAACCGTGGCCAGGAACGTCTCGCCCGGCTTTGTGCGCACCAGCGCCAGCACCGAGGCGCTGTGCCAGGACGCGGTGGACGCCGTGCAGGCCGCGCGCGGCCTGCCGGGCCAGGTGGCCACGCTGATCCTGCCGGCCGATGTCTCCTGGGGCGAAGGCGCCCAGCCCTGCGCCCCGCCCGCCGTGCCTGCGGCGCCCGCTGCCGACGATGCCAGCGTGCAGGCCATCGCCCAGTTGCTGCGATCCGGCAAGAAGACCGCCCTGCTGCTGGGCGGCCAGGCGCTGCGCGAACCCGGCCTGCTGGCCGCCGCGCGCATCGCCGCGCAGGCCGGCGTGCCGCTGCTGGCCGAGGTCTTCCCCACGCGCCTGACGCGCGGCGCCGGCCTGCCGGCGGTGGAGCGCATTGCCTACCTGGCCGAAATGGCCGGCGTGCAGCTGGCCGACCTGGATCACCTGGTCCTGGTCGATGCCAAGGCGCCCGTGTCCTTTTTTGCCTACCCCGGCAAGAAGAGCGATCTGGTGCCGGACAGCTGCAGCGTGCACACCCTGGCCGCGCCCGAGCAGGACGCGCTGGCCAGCCTGGAAAAGCTGGCCGCCGCCCTGGGCGCGCAGCAGGCCCAGCCCCGGCTGCAGGCGCCGCTGCGCCCCGGCCGCCCCACGGGCAGGCTGACCGCGCCCAAGGTCTGCAAGGCCGTGGGGCACCTGCTGCCCGAGGGCGCCATCCTGATCGACGAGGCCATCACCAGCGGCCTGATGCTGGGCGCCATGACGGCCGGCGGCCCGCGCCACGACCTGATCACCCTGACGGGCGGCGCCATCGGCCAGGGCCTGCCCAATGCCGTGGGCGCGGCCATTGCCTGCCCCGACAGGCCGGTGATCGCGCTGATCGGCGACGGCACGGCCATGTACACCATCCAGGCGCTGTGGAGCATGGCGCGGGAGCAGCTGCATGTGGTCAGCATCATCTTCAACAACGCCAGCTACTCGGTGCTGAACGTGGAGCTGGAACGCGTGGGCGCGGGCGAAGGCGGCGCCAAGGCGCGCGCCCAGCTCGACCTGGCCGGGCCGCGCCTGAACTTCGCCCAGCTCGCCCAGGGCATGGGCGTGCACGCCGTGCGCGCCAGCACGGCCGAGGACTTCACCCAGGCGCTGGAATACGCCCTGGCCCACCCCGGCCCGCACCTGATCGAGGCGCTGGTGCCCGAATCGCTGTCAGGCGCCAAGCGCAAGGTGCTGCCCTGGCTGCTCAAGTCGCTGCCCAGCCTGCCACGGCCGGTGGCGCGGGCGCTGAAGCAAAAGATAGCACCGTAGTCGAGAGCGATAGGGATGCCCACGCCCCGTGCCCGCCGTGGGCGCGGGCAAGACCCCGGGCGAGCGCGCGCCGCAGGCATGGCCTGCATGGACGCTTCGCCGCCAACGGCCTTTTTTGGTGCGCCGCACCAGGGCCTTGCACCAAGACCCGGCAAAACACCGTAGCCGCTGGCCATTGCCCCCTGTGCCAGCGTTGGCACGGTCGTTGCATTGAACCCTGCGTGGCCGATGGCGGCCATGGGCCATATGCGGCATGACTGCCCGCTGGCCGGATCCACACGCAAGGCAAGGGGGAGCCATGGAAAAAATGAAACTGGTGTTGGTGGGCAACGGCATGGCGGGGGTGCGCACGCTCGAAGAGCTGCTCAAGATCGCGCCCGACCTGTACGACATCACCATCTTCGGCGCCGAGCCGCACCCCAACTACAACCGCATCCTGCTCTCGCCGGTGCTCGCCGGCGAACAAACCCTGGAGCAAATCGTGCTCAACGACTGGGCCTGGTACCAGGAGCACGGCATCACCGTACACGCCGGCTGCACCGTGAACGAAGTGAACCGCGCGCGGCGCACCGTGCACGCCAGCGGCAAAGACGGCCAGGCCATCAGCGTGCCGTATGACCGGCTGATCCTGGCCACCGGCTCCAACCCCTTCATGCTGCCGATTCCGGGCAAGGATTTGCAGGGCGTGCTGGCCTACCGCGACATTGCCGACACCCAGGCCATGATTGACGCGGCCACGCAGTACCGCCACGCCGTGGTCATTGGCGGCGGCCTGTTGGGCCTGGAGGCGGCCAACGGCCTGATGAAACGCGGCATGCAGGTGACCGTGGTGCATGCCAGTGAATGGCTGATGGAACGCCAGCTCGACCCCGTGGCCGGGCAGATGCTGCAAAAGGCGCTGCAAGAGCGCGGCATGCAGTTTTTGATGCAGGCGCAGACGCAAGAGCTGCTGGGCAATGCCGACGGCCGCGTGTGTGCTATTCGGTTCAAGGACGGCAGCGAGATCCCCGCCGACCTGGTCGTCATGGCCGTGGGCATACGCCCCAACACCGCCTTGGCCGAATCCATGCGCCTGCATGTGAATCGCGGCATCGTGGTGAACGACACCATGCAGACCACCACCGACGCGCGCATCTACGCCGTGGGCGAATGCGCCGCGCACCGGGGCACGGCCTATGGGCTGGTGGCACCGCTGTTCGAGCAGGGCAAGGTACTGGCCAACCACCTGGCCGAGTTCGGCATAGGCCGCTACCTGGGCTCGCAGACCTCGACCAAGCTCAAGGTCACGGGCATAGACCTGTTCTCGGCCGGCGACTTCATGGGTGGTGCGGGCACCGAAGAAATCGTCATGAGCGACCCCGGCGCCGGGCAGTACAAAAAGCTGGTGCTCAAGGACGACAAGCTGGTCGGCGCCTGCCTGTACGGCAACACCGTCGATGGCAGCTGGTACTTCAAGCTGCTGCGCGAGGGCCGCAGCGTGGCCGAGCTGCGCGCCAGCCTGATGTTTGGCGAAAGCAACCTGGGCGACGGCGGTCACGCCGGCCAGAACCAGGCCGCCGCCATGCCCGACGAGGCCGAGGTCTGCGGCTGCAACGGCGTGACCAAGGGCACCATCTGCAAGGCCATCAAGGAAAAAGGCCTGTTCACCATCGACGAGGTGCGCAAGCACACCAAGGCCAGCGCCAGCTGCGGCTCGTGCACCGGCCTGGTCGAGCAGATTTTGATGGCCACCGTGGGCGGCGCCTACGCCGCCGCCAGCGCCGCCAAGCCGGTGTGCAGTTGCACCGAGCACGGCCACCAGGCGCTGCGCGACGCCATCCGCGCCAATCACCTCATCAGCAAGGAAGAAGTCTTTGCCTTCATGGAGTGGAAGACGCCCGACGGCTGCCCCAGCTGCCGCCCGGCCATCAACTACTACCTGATCAGCACCTGGCCGAAAGAGGCGCTGGACGACCCGCAAAGCCGCGCCATCAACGAGCGCAGCCACGCCAACATCCAAAAAGACGGCACCTACAGCGTGGTGCCGCGCATGTGGGGCGGCGAGACCAGCGCGGCAGAGCTGCGCCGCATTGCCGACGTGGTGGACAAATACAAAATCCCCGGCGTCAAGGTCACGGGCGGGCAGCGCATAGACCTCTTGGGCGTGAAGAAGGAAGACCTGCAGGGCGTGTGGAACGACATCGCCATGCCCTGCGGCCACGCCTACGGCAAGAGCCTGCGCACGGTGAAAACCTGCGTGGGCAGCGAATGGTGCCGCTTTGGCACGCAGGACAGCAGCCAACTCGGGCGCGACCTGGAGCGCGCGCTCTGGCGCATGTACGCGCCGCACAAGGTCAAGCTGGCGGTCAGCGGCTGCCCGCGCAACTGCGCCGAGAGCGGCATCAAGGACGTCGGGATCATCGGCGTGGATTCGGGCTGGGAGATCCACATCGCCGGCAACGGCGGCATCAAGACCGAGGTGGCGCACTTCTTCACCAAGGTGAAAACCGCCGAGGAGGTGATGGAGGTCAGCGGCGCCTTCCTGCAGCTCTATCGCGAAGAAGGCTGGTACCTGGAGCGCACCACCCACTACGTGGCGCGCGTGGGCCTGGAGCATGTGAAGGAAAAGGTGCTGCAAGACCCCGCCAACGCCCAGGCGCTATGGGCGCGCCTGCAAGACGCGCTCGACGGCGAACCCGACCCGTGGTTCGAGGGTGAGAAGGCGCGGGTGGACGCGCGCCAGTTCATCCCCATTGCCGTCGCCTGAGCCCGGTATTCACTCCCTCGCCCCCTTGGGGGAGAGGGTAGGGGTGAGGGGGTGATGAAGCGCCAGGCCCACGTCAAGCCCCCTCACCCCCACCCCCACCCTCTCCCGCCAGCGGGAGAGGGAGAAATACCGCCAGCGACCGCTATTTTTTTAAACAAAACAGACTCCAGCGCCCACCACACAAGCGCAAACAACTATGAAAGGTATAGCAATATGAAGCCCGATTGGACCTACATCTGCCAACTCAACGACATCCCGCGCCAGGGCGCACGCCGCGTGGCGCGCCCGCAGGGGCTGGAGGTGGCGCTCTTTCGCACCGGCCAGGACGCCGTCTACGCCCTGCTCGACCACAGCCCCTACAAGGGCGGCCCACTGAGCCAGGGCATGGTGTTTGGCGCCAACGTCGCCTGCCCGCTGCACAACTGGACGATTGACCTGGCCAGCGGCCAGGCGCTGGCGCCCGACGAGGGCAGCACGCCGGTGTTTCGCGTGCAGATCGAGGCCGGGGCGGTCTACCTGCGCACCGACGAGCTGGCCAGCCACGCCCTGACGCAAAAACGCCCGCTGGCCGGACCGGCGCGGCGCGCCACGACATAACCCAACCACCAGGAGCACCACATGTCTTACCTAAGCCCTGCCGAATTCGTCACCAAGATGGTCGATACCGGCGAAGCCAAGATCCACATGTCCACGCGCGACACCTTGATCCGCGCCTTCATGGCCGGCGCCATCCTGGCGCTGGCGGCGGTGTTTGCCGTGAGCGCCAGCGTCATGAGCGGCTCGGCGCTGATTGGCGCGCTGCTGTTCCCGGTGGGCGTGTGCATGCTCTACCTGCTGGGCTTTGACCTGCTCACCGGCGTGTTCATGCTCACGCCCCTGGCCTGGCTGGACAAGCGCCCTGGCGCCAGCATTCGTGGCATTTTGCGCAACTGGGCGCTGGTGTTCGCCGGCAACTTCCTGGGCGCGCTGACCGTGGCGGGCATGATGGCCTTCATCTTCACCTATGGCTTTTCCGTGCCGCCCAACGAGATCGGGCAGAAGATCGGCCATATCGGCGAGGCCCGCACCCTGGGCTACGCGCAGTACGGGCTGATGGGCTGGGTCACCATCTTTTTGCGCGGCGTGCTGTGCAACTGGATGGTCTCCACCGGCGTGGTCGGCGCCATGATCTCCACCACCGTCAGCGGCAAGGTCATCGCCATGTGGATGCCCATCATGCTGTTCTTTGCCATGGGCTTCGAGCATTCGGTGGTGAACATGTTTCTGTTCCCCTCGGGGCTGATGCTGGGCGGCAATTTCTCGCTGATGGACTATCTTGTCTGGAACGAAATCCCGGTGGTGCTGGGCAATCTGGTGGGTGGCCTGGCCTTCACAGGCCTGACGCTCTACACCACGCATGCGCGCACCGCGCCGCAGCGGGTGCTGGGCTGAGCCGCTGGAGGAAAGGCTGGGGGGAAAGCCAGCGCGGTTGCAGCGCCTAAAATGACCGGTTCGCGTGCGCCCGGCCGCACGCCCTTACCGAATCGCCCCCAGCCATGCTCACCTTCCAACAAATCATCCTCAAACTGCAAACCTACTGGGCCGACCAGGGTTGCGCGCTTTTGCAGCCCTACGACATGGAAGTCGGCGCCGGTACGTCGCATACAGCTACTTTTTTAAGAGCATTGGGGCCAGAGCCCTGGAAAGCCGCCTACGTGCAGCCCAGCCGCCGGCCCAAGGACGGGCGCTATGGCGACAACCCCAATCGCTTGCAGCACTATTACCAGTACCAGGTGGTGCTCAAGCCCGCGCCGGCCAATATCCTGGAGCTGTACCTGGGCAGCCTGGAGGCCCTGGGCTTTGACCTGAAGAAGAACGACATCCGCTTCGTCGAGGACGACTGGGAGAACCCCACGCTGGGCGCCTGGGGCCTGGGCTGGGAGGTGTGGTTGAACGGCATGGAGGTGACGCAGTTCACCTATTTCCAGCAGGTCGCCGGCATCGACTGCAAGCCCGCCACGGGCGAGATCACCTACGGCCTGGAGCGCCTGGCCATGTACCTGCAGGGCGTGGACAACGTCTACAACCTGACCTGGACGGATGGCCTGACCTATGGCGACGTCTACCACCAGAACGAGGTCGAGCAGTCCACCTACAACTTCGAGCATTCGGATGCCGAGTTTTTGTTCACCGCCTTTGGCGCGCATGAAAAGCAGGCCCAGCATTTGATGGGCGAGCAGCTGGCGCTGCCGGCCTACGAGCAGGTGCTCAAGGCCGCGCACACCTTCAATCTGCTGGATGCACGCGGTGCGATCAGCGTTACCGAGCGCGCCGCCTACATTGGCCGCATCCGCAACCTGGCGCGCGCCGTGGGCAAGAGTTACCTGGACAGCCGCGCGCGCCTGGGTTTCCCCATGGCGCCCAAGGCGCAGGCCGATGAGGTGCTGGCGGAGCTGGCCAAGGCGGCCGAGCAGCAGCAGAAAAAAGCGGCTTGAGGAGCAACCACACTCCCTCTCCCCCTTGGGGGAGAGGGCAGGGGTGAGGGGGTGCCAGGGCCCAGCGCCCAGCCCGAGCCCACCCTCACCCCCACCCTCTCCCGCCAGCGGGAGAGGGAGTCAGACAAGATCACACACCATGACCCATTCAAACCTTCTTGTTGAACTCTTCGTCGAAGAACTGCCTCCGAAGGCCCTGCAAAAGCTCGGCGACGCCTTTGCCGGCGTACTGCGCGAGCAGCTTGCCACCCAGGGTCTGTGCGCGGCCGACGCGCCGCTCACCGCCTATGCCTCGCCGCGCCGCCTGGCCGCGCATATCGGCAACGTGCTGGACCAGGCGCCCGACAAGGCCGTGTCGCAAAAGCTCATGCCCGTGGCCGTGGGCCTGGGCAGCGATGGCTTGCCCACACCGGCGCTGCTCAAGAAACTGGCCGCGCTGGGCGCCGACGCCTCGGTCGTGGCGGGTCTCAAGCGCGTGCATGACGGCAAGGCCGAGCTGCTGTTTTATGACAGCCAGGCACGCGGCGCCACGCTGGCCCAGGGCCTGCAAAAAGCGCTGGACGAAGCCATTGCCAGGCTGCCCATTCCCAAGGTCATGCGCTACCAGCTGCAGGACGGCTGGAGCAGCGTGAACTTCGTGCGCCCCGCCCATGGCCTGGTGGCGCTGCACGGCAGCGCCGTGGTGCCGGTGACGGTGCTTGGCCTGGCGGTGGGCAACAGCACGCATGGCCACCGCTTCGAGGCGGCCGTGGACCCGGTGGTGATCCATGACGCCGACAGCTACGCCGCGCAGCTCGCCGAGCAGGGCGCGGTGATCGCCAGCTTTGCCGAGCGCCGCGCCGAGATCGCGCGCCAGCTGCAGGCGGCGGCCGACAAGATTGGCGGCGGCGTGCGCCCCATAGCGGACGATGCGCTGCTCGATGAGGTGACGGCCCTGGTCGAACGCCCCAACGTGCTGGTCTGCCAGTTCGAGACGGAATTCCTCGCCGTGCCGCAGGAATGCCTGATCCTGACCATGAAGGCCAACCAGAAGTACTTTCCGCTGCTGGACGCCTCGGACAAGCTGACGCACCAGTTCCTCATCGTCAGCAACATCCGGCCGCAGGACGCCAGCGCCGTCATCCAGGGCAACGAGCGCGTGGTGCGCCCGCGCCTGGCCGATGCCAAGTTCTTCTTCGACCAGGACCGCAAAAAGACCCTGCAAAGCCGCGTCGCGCAGCTGGCCAAGGTGGTCTACCACAACCAGCTGGGCACCCAGGGCGAGCGCGTGGAGCGCGTCAGGGCCATCGCCCGGGCGATTGCCGCGCGGCTCGGCGGTGCCGAACTGGCGCAGCAGGCCGACCAGGCCGCGCTGCTGGCCAAGACCGACCTGGTCACCGACATGGTGGGCGAGTTCCCCGAGCTGCAGGGCACCATGGGCCGCTACTACGCCCTGAACGACGGCCTGGACGCGGCGGTGGCCGACGCCATCGAAGACCATTACAAGCCGCGCTTTGCCGGCGATGCGCTGCCGCGCGGCGCGGCCGGCGTGGTCGTGGCCCTGGCCGACAAGCTGGAGACCCTGGTCGGCATGTTCGGCATAGGCAACCTGCCCACCGGCGACCGCGACCCCTTCGCGCTGCGCCGCCACGCGCTGGGCGTGATCCGCATGCTGGTCGAGAAGGACTTGCCGCTGGATCTGATCGAACTGGTGGCGCTGGCTCAGGACAAGTTTGGCGACAAACTGAGTGGCGTCGATGCCATTCAAGGATCGTTGCAGCTTGTTGACTTTATCTACGACCGCCTGGCCGGCTCCCTGCGCGAGCAGGGCTACAGCGCCCAGGAGGTGGACGCCGTGCTGGCCCTGCGCCCGCAGCGCCTGGCCCTGGTGCAAAAGCAGCTGGCGGCGGTGCGCGCCTTCTCTGCGCTGCCCGAGGCCCCGGCCCTGGCGGCGGCCAACAAGCGCATCACCAACATCCTGAAGAAGGCCGAAGCGGTGGATGCCCATGTCAACCCCGAGTTGCTGCAGGAGCAGGCCGAGCAGGATCTGTACGCGGCCCTGCAGCGCTTCGTGCCCGAGGCCGACGCGCAGTTTGCCGCCGGCGATTACACCGCCAGCCTGCAGACCCTGGCCGTGCTGCGCGCGCCGGTGGATGCCTTCTTCGATGACGTGATGGTGAATGCCGAGCAGCTGGATCTGCGCCTGAATCGCCAGGGGCTGCTCAAGAGCCTGCACGACGCCATGAACCGCGTCGCCGACCTCTCGCGCCTGGCCGCCTGATGGCCATGGCGCAGGCGGCGGCGCCGGGGGCAGGGCAGCGCGGCGCCTGGCTGCTGTTTGCCCCGCTGGCCGCCTGGGTGGGCCTGCGCTGGGTGCTGCAGTGGCTGCAGGATCGCGCGCCCCAGCCCGCAGCCTGGCCCATCACCCCCTTCGTCGGCGCGCAAGATCCCTGGGCCTGGCTGCGCCCGGCGGGCATGGCCATCGCCGCCCTGGCATTGCTGGCCCTGCTGGCACGCGCCTGGGCGCGCCGCCATGGCTGGCGTGCGCCGCTGCGGCTGCTGACGGCCGCCTGGCTGCTGCTGTGGACGGCGGCCTGCGCGGCGCAGCTGCAATCGTTCTTGAACCTGCGCGCCCTCGTGCCGCAAGCTCCGTTGCAGGCCGAGCTGCTGGGCGCCCATGCCCAGCCGCCGTCGCAGCGCTCGCTGGGCGGCCAGCTGTGGGTGCTGCGCATCGCTGGCGAGGACGCGCCGCAGCAGGTGCTGGTGCCGGACGCCGCCGCCGCTCAGGTGCCGCTGCATGCGCGCCTGAACCTGCGCTGGGCGCGTGGGCGCTGGCATGGACGCTACCTGAGCGGCTGGGATATGCTGCCCGTCCAACCTTGAGAGTGCTGCGGCCATGAAACTCGCCATCCTCGACCGTGACGGAACCCTGAACGCCCTGGGCGACGGCTTCATCGCCTCGGCCGCCGACTGGACGCCCCTGCCCGGCGCGCTGGAGGCCGTGGCGCGGCTGAACCATGGCGGCTGGCATGTGGTGCTGGCCACCAACCAGCCGGGCCTGGGCCGCGGCCTGTTCGACGCCCAGACCCTGGTCGCCATCCACGCCAAGATGCACCGCCAGCTCGCCGCGCTGGGCGGGCGCATAGACGCGGTGTTCTACTGCCCGCACGCCGAGACCGAGGGCTGCAACTGCCGCAAGCCCGCCCCCGGCCTGATGGAGCAGATCCGCGAGCGCTATGGCGCCGATGGCGACGAGATCCTGGTTGTCGGCAGCTGCCCGGCGCATCTGCAGGCCGCCAGCGAGCTGGGCGCGCAGCTGCATATGGTGTGCACCGGCCGCTCGGCCCACCTGGACCCGCTCCAGCCGCTGCCGCCAGGCTGGCCCCCCGGCACTCGCGCCCATGCCAGCCTGGGGGCGCTGGTGGACTATCTGTTGCCGCAGGGCGAGGCGGGCCTGCCCGCCGCCTTGTGATGTTTACTATTAAGTTTGTAGCTGTTTGCGCTTTATGGATAAGCGCCAAAGGCCAAAAACACCTGACTATGAACATGCCGCAGAGGCCCCTCACCCCTTCCTCTTCCCAAAGGGGCGAGGGCGACCGGTTGCGCCGGTTTTACTCCCTCTCCCTCTGGGAGAGGGTGGGGGTGAGGGCTGGCAACCGTATCTGAAGCATGTGCCTAATCAGGCAAAAACACTGAAAACTACCCACCCATGGCCTTGATTCGCTCGCTGCTGCACCTGCTGGTGATGATCATCACCGTCATTCCCTACACCACGGTCATCCTGCTGGTGCGCCTGCTGGGTGGCAGCCCGGCGGCGCGCTACCGCGTGGCGCGCGCCTGGCTGGCGCTGTGCGTGGACTCGGCGCGCTGGATCGTCGGCATACGCACGCGCGTCGAAGGCATGGAGCATCTGCCCAGGGACAGCACGCAGGGCGCGGTGCTGCTGGTCAAGCACCAGTCGGCGTTCGAGACGTTCTTGATGCCGGCCATCATGCCCCACGCCCTGGCCTATGTGTTCAAGAAGGAGCTGCTGCGCATCCCGTTCTTCGGCTGGTCGATTGGCAGCCTGGACATGATCCATATCGACCGCAGCCAGAAGGCGCGCGCCTTCGTGCATGTCATCAAGCGCGGCAAGCAGCTGCTGGGCCAGGGCGTGTGGGTCATCATGTTCCCCGAGGGCACGCGCACGGCGCGCGGCGAAAAAGGTACCTACCAGGCCAGCGGCGCGCGCCTGGCGATCGAGGCCGGCGTGCCCGTCGTGCCCGTGGCCGTCACGTCGGCGCGCTGCTGGCCGCGCAAGGCGCTGGTCAAGACCCCGGGCATCGTCGATGTCTCCATAGGCCGGCCCATCGCCACGGCCGGGCGCAAGTCCGACGAGCTGATGCGCGAGGTCGAGGACTGGATAGAGTCCGAGATGCGCCGCCTGGACCCCGACGCCTACGCCCCGGCCCGGGACGCCTGACGATGCTGCTGCAAGGCCTGCTCGATCTGCTGGGCGGCGCGGGCGATGCGCCGCCCGCCAAAACGCCCGCGCCGGCCAGGCTGGAGCGGCCGCGCCAGGTGCTGCTGGCCGGGCAGCCGGTGCCCTACAGCCTGCAGCGCGCGCGCCGGCGCTCCATAGGCTTCAGCGTCGGGCCCGACGGTCTGGCGGTGCGCGCGCCCGCCTGGGTCACGCTGGCGGAGGTCGATGCCGCGTTGCAGTCCAAGGCCGACTGGATTGTGCGCAAGCTGGCCGAGCAGCGCCTGCGCCGCGAGCAGCAAGAGGCCACGCGCATCGCCTGGGGCCATGGTGCACGCCTGCCCTACCTGGGCCAGCCGCTCACCGTGCTGCTGGCCGGCCGCCAGCCGGCGCGCGCCAGCCTGGTGCCGGCACAGGACGGCGCGCATGCGCTGCACCTGCCGCTGGCCCAGGGCACGGCGCCGGCCGAGGTGCGCGCCGCCGTGCAGGCCTGGCTGATGCGCGAGGCGCGCCGACGCTTTACCGAGCGGCTCGACCATTTCGCCCCCCTGCTGGGCGTGCACTGGACGCGCCTGCGCCTGTCCAGCGCCGCCACGCGCTGGGGCAGCGCCCGCACCGGCGGCGCCATCAGCCTGAACTGGCGCCTGATGCATTACCCGCCGCCCATCATCGACTACGTGGTGGCGCATGAGCTGGCGCACCTGCGCGTGATGGACCACAGCCCGCGTTTCTGGAGCGTGGTGCACAGCGTGGTGCCCAACCATGCCCAGCTGCGGCGCCAGCTGCGCGAGCAGCCGGCGCCGCTGTGGGAATAGGACTGTTGAACATGAACCAAGCCGCAATCGACCAACCCCGGCCCGCCGATGGCTACGCCGGCGACATCAGCCCGCAACTGGCCTGGCAATGGGCCAGCAGCGGCCAGGCGGTGTTGGTGGACGTGCGCTCGGACGCCGAGCGCGACTGGGTGGGCCATGTGCCCGGCGCCCTGGCCGTGGTCTGGAAGCAATGGCCCGGCATGCGCCTGAACATCGACTTCGACGCGCAGCTATGCGCCGCCGTGCCGCCGGGAACCAAGGTCCTGCTGCTGTGCCGCAGCGGCGTGCGCTCCATCGCGGCGGCGCGCCGCGCCACCGAGCTGGGCCTGCAGGCCTACAACATCCTGGAAGGCTTCGAGGGCGACCCCGACGCGAATGGCCAGCGCAACCGCCTGGGCGGCTGGCGCTTTCATGGCCTGCCGTGGCGGCAGGGGTGACGATGGCCCACCCTGCGCCCCCTCTGGCTTTGTGGATGCATACTTTTTTTGATAGCGCACCGCGCAGTGTGATTGCGCCTTGAGGGCTGTTTCTCCCTCTCCCGCGTGCGGGAGAGGGTAGGGGTGAGGGTGCAAAAAACCGGGTGTTGCGCGGCATCACCCCCTCACCCCAACCCTCTCCCCCAAGGGGGCGAGGGGGTTAAAAACCGCGCTAAACAAGCGTTGCTCACCATCAATAAAAACAATAGCTGCCAGCGCTTGATACACAAGCGCTGGCAGCTATTTTGATGCTGAATGAAGCTTAGCGCGCCAATGCCGGAATGCGCAGCTTCTGGCCTGGGTAGATCTTGTCCGGGTGGCTCAGCATGGGCTTGTTGGCCTCGAAGATCACCGGGTATTTGTTGGCGTCGCCATAGAACTTCTTGGCAATCGCGCTCAGCGTGTCGCCGCGCACCACGTCGTGGTACTGGGCCTCGGGCTCGGGGTTGGTGACCGACATCTGGTTGTCCACGCTGGTCACGCTGGCCACGTTGCCGCAGCACAGGGTCACCTTCTCCTTGACGGCCTGTGTGGGGGCCACGCCAGCCACCGTGACCTTGCCCTCGGCGCCGTCGAACGTGACCTGCACATCGCTCACGCCCAGGTTCTGCGCGGCGATGTAGTTGCCAATGGCCTTGCCGGCCTGGGCGTTGAGCTCGGCCGGCGTGGGCGCCGTGGGGCTGGCTGCATGCGCGTCCTTGCCGCCAAACAGCTTTTCACCGGCTTCCTTGATGAATGTGAACAGGCCCATGTTTCTCTCCTATTGGTTGCAATCAAATCAAGACGGATGAATGTAACGGCAGATGGGCGTATAAACCGCGCTTTGACAATTCTTCGCATTCCGCTGCCTGCAGCGCCGTGCGCCGCAAAACTTTTGGATAATCGCGCCCCATGACATTTCTGGCCATCGACGTGGGCAATTCCCGCCTGAAATGGGCGCTGTACGCGGCGGCGCGGCCCGGCGCCGCGCTGCTCGCCCATGGCGTGGAGTTTCTCGACCACATCGAGCGCCTGGCCGACGGCCAGTGGGCCGATCTGCCCGCGCCCACGCACATGCTGGGCTGCGTGGTGGCGGGTGACGCCGTCAAGCGCCGCGTGGCCGAGCAGATGGACCTGTGGGACGTGCCCGCGCGCTGGGTCGTGCCCTCGGCCGAGGAGGCCGGCGTGGTCAACGGCTACGACCACCCCTCGCGCCTGGGCGCCGATCGCTGGGTGGCCATGATTGGCGCGCGCCACCATCTGCTGGCCCAGGGCCCGGCGCGTCCGCTGGTGCTGGCCATGGTGGGCACGGCGGTGACGGTGGAGGCGCTGGACGCCGAGGGCCGCTTTCTGGGCGGCCTGATCCTGCCCGGCCACGGCATCATGCTGCGTGCGCTGGAGACCGGCACCGCCGGCCTGCATGTGCCCACCGGCGAGGTGCGGCCGTTTCCCACCAACACCAGCGACGCGCTCACCAGCGGCGGCACCTACGCCATCGCCGGCGCCGTGGAGCGCCTGTACCAGCACCTGCAGCAGCATTGCGGCCAGGAGCCCCTGTGCCTGATGACCGGCGGCGCCGGCTGGAAGATGGCGCCCAGCATGGCGCGCCCCTTCGAGCTGGTGGAAAACCTGATCTTCGACGGCCTGCTGGAGATCGGCGCGCGCCGCTTTGCGCCGGCCGCAGCCTGAGCTATTCCCCGTCGTCCAGGGCTGGGGCAGGGTGCGCCGCCGCGCCATAGGCCCCCGCCAGCCGCGCCAGATGCGCGCATTGCGCCGGCTCCAGGTAGGGCAGCAGCAAGCCCAGCGCATGGCGCGCGCCGCCCAGCAGCGCGGCCTGGGCGCCTTCGGGCTCCAGCGCGCGGCGCGGGTCGTGCACATATTCAAAGCTCAGCCAGTAGGTGGCCACCAGCACCATGCAGTTGGCCGTGGTCTGCGCCGCGCCGTCCGGTGGCAGGCGCAGCGCGCCGCTGCGGCCCAGGGCGGCCAGCAGCGCGTGCATGGCCTGGGTCTTGGCGCGCAGCAGGGCCGGGAACTGCGTCTCCAGCTGGCGGTTGCGCGACAGCAGGTTGTTCAGGTCGCGGTACAGAAAGCGGTATTGCCAGACCAGCTCGAACAGGCGGTGCGTGAAGAACCAGGCGTCCTCCACATCGGCCACGTCGCCACCGGCCTGCAAGAGCTCGCCCAGCGCCTGTTCGTACTGCGCGAACAGCGCGTTGACGATCTCGTCCTTGGCGCGGTAGTGGTAGTACAGGTTGCCCGAGCTGATGCCCAGGTCGGCGGCAATGGCGGCGGTGGAGACATGGGGCTCGCCAAAGCGGTTGAATAGCGCCAGGCTGGCTTCGAGGATGCGCTCTGCCGTGCGGCGTGGGGCTTTGCGGGCCATGGCCGTCCTCCGATGGTCGTGGAGACCATGGCACTGTACGCCGCAAGTGGGTCAAATCGGTGTCAGCCTGCAGCCCGTTGCGGGCGCGTGGCCGTCAATCCCCGGGCTTTTTGTCGTGCCGCCCGGCCAGGGCGTCATCCAGCGCCTCTTCCAGCGCCGCCACGCGCTCGCGCAGCGCCTGTACTTCCTGCGCCGTGGGCACGCCCAGGCGCTGCAGAGCCTTGGCGACGCGCTCCTCGAAGATGCCCTCCAGCCTGTCCCACTGGCCGGCCGCGCGCTCGCTCAGGCCCGATGCCAGGTGGCCCATGCGCTGGGCGGCCTCGCTCAGCTGCTCGCCGGCGGCGTCCTGGGTCTTGCGCTGCAGCGCCTGGCCCTCGCGCACCAGGGCCTCGAAGACCTTGCCGCCCTCCTGCTGCGCCTTGGCAAACGCGCCCAGCCCGGCCAGCCAGACCTGCTGCGCCGACTCGCGCGCCATGCGCGGCAGGTCATGGGCGGGGTTGGGGTTGGAGGTGTCGTCGTCTTCGGGTGCGCGGGCCATGCTGCTTCCTTGGTGTGATGCGGCCATTGTGGATAACTGCCGCGGCATGGGTATAGGCAGATGGCCCTAATCCATACATGACGGCCGGTTACGTCAGTCAACGGGTCAATGGGATAATCCCTGGCTTTGCCCCTGCGGCGCTTACCTTTTGCGCGAGAGATTTTCCCCATGATCCTGGTCACCGGCGGCGCCGGCTTCATTGGCGCCAACTTCGTACTCGACTGGCTTGGCGGCTGTGACGAGCCCGTGCTCAACCTGGACAAGCTGACCTACGCCGGCAACCTGCACAACCTGGCCAGCCTGGAAGGCGACGCGCGCCATGTCTTCGTGCAGGGCGACATCGGCGACACGGCCCTGGTGGAAAGCCTGCTGGCCCGCCATCAGCCGCGCGCCATTGTCAACTTTGCCGCCGAAAGCCATGTGGACCGCTCCATCCACGGCCCCGAGGACTTCATCCAGACCAACGTGCTTGGCAGCTTCAGGCTTTTGGAGGCTGTCAGGCACTACTGGAGTGCGCTGCAAGCTACACAAAAAGAAGCGTTTCGCTTTCTGCATGTGAGCACCGACGAGGTCTATGGCAGCCTGAGCCCGCAGGCGCCCGCCTTCACCGAGGAACACAACTACGAGCCCAACAGCCCGTACAGCGCCAGCAAGGCCGCCAGCGACCACCTGGTGCGCGCCTGGCACCACACCTACGGCCTGCCGGTGCTGACCACCAACTGCAGCAACAACTATGGCCCGCTGCACTTCCCGGAAAAGCTCATCCCGCTGATGATCGTCAACGCCCTGGCAGGCAAAAACCTGCCCGTCTACGGCGACGGCATGCAGGTGCGCGACTGGCTCTACGTGCGCGACCACTGCAGCGCCATCCGCCGCGTGCTGGAGGCCGGCAGGGTGGGCGAGACCTACAACGTCGGCGGCTGGAACGAAAAGCCCAACATCGAGATCGTGAAAACCGTCTGCGCCCTGCTCGACGAACTGCGCCCGCGCGCCGATGGCGAAAGCTACGCCAGCCAGATCAGCTACGTGACAGACCGCCCCGGCCACGACCGCCGCTACGCCATAGACGCGCGCAAGCTCGAGCGCGAATTGGCCTGGAAGCCCGCCGAGACCTTCGACACCGGCATCCGCAAGACCGTTGAGTGGTACCTGGCCAACCCGGACTGGGTGGCCCAGGTGCAAAGCGGCGCCTACCGCGAATGGGTGGCCAAGCAGTACGCTTAATCTGGTAAGTCGTGAATGGTGAGTGGTAAATGGTGAAAACCAGCGCGCCACTTACCATTTACCACTCACTACTTACCATCTGCCCCCATGAACATCCTGCTCTTTGGCAAGAACGGCCAGCTCGGCTGGGAGCTGCAGCGCAGCCTGTCCGTGCTGGGCCAGGTGACCGCGCTGAGCCATGACAGCACCCAGCTGTGCGGCGACTTTGCCCAGCCCGATGCCGTGGCCGACACCGTGCGCGCCCTGTGTCCCGACGTCATCGTCAACGCCGCAGCACATACCGCCGTAGACAAGGCCGAGAGCGAGCCCGCGCGCGCGCGCCTGCTCAACGCCACCACCCCCGGCGTGCTGGCGCAAGAGGCCGCGCGCCTGGGCGCCTGGCTGGTGCACTACAGCACCGACTATGTGTTTGACGGCAGCGGCGACCGGCCCTGGACCGAGGACGACGCGACCGGCCCGCTCTCGGTCTACGGCGCCACCAAGCTGGAGGGTGAGCAGCTCATCCAGCAAGCGGGCTGCCAGCACCTGATATTGCGCACCAGCTGGGTCTACGCCGCGCGCGGCGGCAACTTCGCCAAGACCATGCTGCGCCTGGCCCAGGAGCGTGAACATCTCACGGTGATCAACGACCAATGGGGCGCGCCCACCGGCGCCGATCTGCTGGCCGACGTCACGGCCCACGCCCTGCGCCAGCTGCAGGCACGCCCGCAGGACGGCGGCCTGTACCACTGCGCCGCCGCCGGCGAGACCACCTGGCATTCCTATGCAAAATACGTCATAGGCCAAGCCAGTCAAGCGCAAAAAGCTATACAAATAAGAGCAAAAAAGATCAGCCCCGTGCCTACCAGTGCCTTTCCCACCCCCGCCTGGCGCCCGCTCAACTCGCGCCTGAACACATCCAGACTGCAAGCCACCTTCGGCCTGACCCTGCCGCCCTGGCAGCAGGGCGTCGCGCGCATGCTGGAGGAGGTTGGTAAGTGGTGAGTCGTGAGTGGTGAGTGACCCGTTGCCAACCACTTACCAAACAATGAAACCTCACAAGAATCTTGAGCTGTGGCAGCAGGCGATGGTGTTGGTGCAAATGGTCTACGAGGCGACTTCTGGTTTCCCGCGCGAAGAGTTGTTTGGCTTGACCAACCAGATGCGCAGGGCGGCCGTTTCCGTGCCATCCAATATTGCCGAAGGCGCTGGGCGTGGTGGCGAGAAGGAGTTTTTGCATTTTCTGAACACTGCACAGGGTTCACTCAGTGAACTCGACACCCAGATTGAAATTGCAGGAATGCTGAACTTCCTGCGAACAGACGAACTTTTGAACCAGTCGGACCGTGTAGGCAGGCTCCTGACCGGCCTGATCAAGAAACTACGCATCAAAACCCCATGACCGCACCACTCACCACTCACCACTCACCACTCACCAGAAGAAAAGGCATCATCCTCGCCGGCGGCTCCGGCACGCGCCTGCACCCGGCCACGCTGGCCATCAGCAAGCAACTGCTGCCGGTGTACGACAAGCCCATGATCTACTACCCGCTGTCCACCCTGATGCTGGCGGGCATACGCGAGATCCTCATCATCAGCACGCCGCAGGACACACCGCGCTTCGAGCAGCTGCTGGGCGAGGGCAGCCAGTGGGGATTGAACCTGCAGTACGCCGTGCAGCCCAGCCCCGACGGCCTGGCCCAGGCCTTCCTGATTGGAGAGCAGTTCCTGGCGGGCGCCCCCAGCGCCCTGGTGCTGGGCGACAACATCTTCTACGGCCACGACTTCCACGAGCTGCTGGCCAACGCCATGGGCCGTGATGCCGGCGCCAGCGTCTTTGCCTACCACGTGCAAGACCCGGAGCGTTACGGCGTGGCCGAGTTCGACGCCACCGGCAGGGTGCTGTCGCTGGAAGAAAAGCCCAAGGCACCGAAGAGCAACTACGCCGTCACCGGCCTGTACTTCTACGACGCCCAGGTGGTCGATCTGGCCAAAAGCCTCCAACCCAGTCCGCGCGGCGAGCTGGAGATCACCGACCTGAACCGCCTGTACCTGGAGCAGGGGCAACTCAACGTCGAAATCATGGGCCGCGGCTACGCCTGGCTGGACACCGGCACGCACGAGAGCCTGTTGGAAGCCGGCCAGTTCATCGCCACGCTGGAGCACCGCCAGGGCCTGAAGATCGCCTGCCCTGAAGAAATCGCCTGGCGCCATGGCTGGATCGACGCCGCCCGGCTGGAACAACTGGCCCAGCCCCTGGCCAAGAACGGCTACGGCCAGTACCTGCAGCGCCTCTTGAGAGAAAAGGTCTACTGATGAAGGCCACCCGCCTGACCATCCCCGACGTCGTGCTGATCGAGCCCAAGGTCTTCGGCGACGCGCGCGGCTTCTTCTTCGAGAGCTTCAACCAGAAGGCCTTCAACGAGGCCACCGGCACCCATTTCCAGTTCGTGCAGGACAACCACAGCCGCTCCGGCCGCGGCGTGCTGCGCGGCCTGCACTACCAGGTGCAGCAGCCCCAGGGCAAGCTGGTGCGCGTGGTGCGCGGCGCGGTGTGGGACGTGGCCGTGGACATCCGCAAAAGCTCGCCGACTTTCGGCCAATGGGTGGGCGCCGAGCTGTCCGAGGGCAACCAGCGCCAGCTGTGGGTGCCGCCGGGCTTTGCGCACGGCTTCGTGGTGCTCAGCGAATCGGCGGATTTCCTCTACAAGACCACCGACTACTACGCGCCGCAGCATGAGCGCTGCATCGCCTGGAACGATGCGCAGCTGGCCATCGCGTGGCCCTATGCGGGCGAGCCGGTGCTGTCCGCCAAGGACCAGGCGGGCAAGCCCCTGGCCGAGGCAGAGCTTTGCATGTGAGCGCGGCACCGGCGGCAGGCGGTCAGGCGGGCACGGCGCTGAGGGTCGCCCTGCTCGGCACGCGCGGCATTCCCGCGGGCTATGGCGGCTTCGAGACCTTTGCGCAGCAGCTGGCCGTGCGCCTGGTGCGGCGCGGGCATCAGGTCACCGTGTATGCCGAGGCCGATCGGCAGGGCTTGCCCGACACATGGTACGAAGGGGTGCGCATCAGGCATGTGCAGCGTCCGCGCTGGGGGGCGGCATCGGTCATCGGCTACGACTGCCGCTGCCTGCGCGATGCGCGCCAGGGCTACGACCTGCTGTACATGCTGGGCTATGGCGCGGCCTGGGCCTGCTGGTGGAACCGCAGAATCCTGGGGCAGAAGGTCTGGCTCAACGTCGATGGCCTGGAGTGGGCCCGCAGCAAATGGGGACACCTGGCGCGGGTCTACCTGCGCGCCATGGAGTGGGTGTCGTCGCGCGCCCCCACGCGGGTGCTGGCGGATGCGCAGGCCATCGCCGACCGGTATGCCCGCCTCTACCCGCGGGGCGCTCCCTGCAGCTTCATCGCCTACGGCGCCGAGCTGCCCGCCGTTTCCTCCCGGGCATCGCACGATCTGTCCCGCTGGAATTTGCAGACTGGGGAATACGTCCTGGTCGTGGCGCGGCCCGAACCCGAGAACCATGTGCTCGAAATCGTCGAAGGCCACGCCCGCTGGGGAGGAGACTGGCCACTGGTGGTCGTCGGCGATGTCCGTCCCGTGACCCCGTACCAGAAGCGGTTGCTGGCGCTGGCTGGCGACAAGGTGCGCTTCATCGGCGGGGTGTACGACGCGGGCCTGTTGACGGGCTTGCGCATGGGGGCAGGCTGCCATGTGCACGGGCATTCGGTCGGGGGCACGAACCCCTCGCTGCTCGAGGCGCTCGCCTGCGGCAACGTGGTCGTTGCGCATGACAACCCCTTCAACCGCGAGGTGGCGCGAGATGCCGCGCATTATTTCCAGACGAGCCAGCAGCTGGCCGAGGCCCTGGAGCGGGTGCGTGCGCTGACTGCGCCCGCGCGGCAGGCCGTGGCCGCGCGCGCGCGCGGCATCGTGGCGCAGCACTACACCTGGGACTCGATCGCCGCGCAGTATGAGAACCTCATGCACGCCGAATGCGAGGGCATCGCCGCGGGGGCCTTGCATCGATGAGTGCAGCATCCTGTGTCCATGCCGTGGTGGTGTCCTACCGCAGCGATCCCCAGCGCCTGGCCCGGCAGTTTGACCGGCTGCTGGAGCAGGTGAGCGCCATCGTGTGGGTGGACAACGCGTCGGGGGACGGCCTGCGCGCGCTGGCGAGCCGCTGGCCTGCCGAGCGCCTGCATGCCATCTGGCTCGGCGACAACCAGGGCATTGGTGCGGCGCAGAACCGGGGCATGGAGCGTGCGCTGGCGCTCGGCGCCTCGCATGTGCTGTTGATGGATGACGACAGCCTGCCCGCGCCCGACATGGTGCCTCGCCTGCTGGCCGCGCTGGCCGCGCACCCCCAGGCCGCGGCCGTGGGGGCGTGCCACGTCGATCCGCGCCGCGAGACCGGGCGCACGCCCTTCAGCGTGGTGGCCGGGGGGCGACTGCGCTGGCTGGAGTGTTCCGACGTCCGGCAGGTCTGGGAAGTGGACCATGTGATCGCCTCCGGCTGCCTGATCCCCGCAACCGCACTGCAGGCGGTCGGCTGGATGCGGGAAGATTTCTTCATCGACTGGGTGGACACCGAATGGTGCCTGCGCGCCCGGGACAGGGGCTACCGGATCTATGGCGTGTGCGCGGCGCTGCTGGACCACACCCTGGGTGACAGGGTGGTACGGGTGCTGGGGCGGGAAATCCCCTATCATGCACCGTGGCGGCATTACTATCAGGCACGCAATTTCGTGCTCATGCTACGCGCATGCCGAATGGGTCGGGTGCCTAAATTTCATATGGTGCTTCGTCAGCTGAGACGATTCATCGTGTTCTCTATCCTGGTGCCAGGGCGCTGGCAGTATTTCAAAATGTGGGTGCGAGGACTCTTGCACGGTTACCAGGGGCGTTCTGGGCCATTGGTGCGACCGGGCAGTAGGTGAATTTCCAATGAACAATGACCACGTGAATGCGCAGGAGCCCCGTCAGAAGCTGGGGGAAATCCTGCTCGCCGGGCAAAAATTTTCGCGTATCGACCTGGAGCGCGCTCTGTCCGCGCAGCAGGAAATGGGTGGCCTGCTCGGCCGCGTGCTGGTGCGTTTGGGGTTGGTATCCGAATCTGATGTGGCGCAGGCCGTTTCGCAGCAGTTGGGCGTGCCCTTGGCCTCCGCGCAGGATCTCACCGACGCAGTGCCGGAGGTGGAAGGCCTGTTGCCAGAATTTCTGCGTACCCATGCGGTGTGCCCGATCCGGGTGGAGGGCGCAGAACTGCACGTCGCCATGGCCGTGCCGCAGGATGCCTTCGTGCTCAAGGCCCTGCACCTGGCCACGGGTCTGACCATCAGGCCTCATCTGGCACTGGAGGGTGATATCGAGAAAGCCCTGGCCGAGCCCGTCGAAGAGGCTGCGGACGAGCGCGAAGGCGGTTTTATCGACGGCCTCGATGGCGGCGACTTCGTCGAGCACCTCAAGGACCTGGCTAGCGAGGCACCTGTCATCCGCCTGGTCAACACCATCATCGGCCGCGTCACCGACCTGCGCGCCTCTGACATCCACCTGGAGCCTTTCGACGATGGCCTGCACGTGCGCTACCGCGTCGATGGCGTGATCCACCCGGGCGAGATCGTGCCGCCGCGCCTGTCCGCAGCCGTCAGCTCGCGCGTCAAGCTGCTGGCGCACCTGGACATCGCCGAGCGCCGCCTGCCGCAGGACGGGCGCATCAAGACCCGCGTGAAAGGGCGCGAGCTCGACCTGCGCGTCTCCACCGTGCCCACGGTGCATGGCGAAAGCGTGGTCATGCGCGTGCTCGACCGTGCCAGCGTGCGCCTGAACCTCGACACCATGGGCTTCGCGCAGGACACGCTCAGGCACTTCAACGCGCTGCTGGCGCGCCCGCACGGCATCCTGCTGGTCACCGGCCCCACCGGCTCGGGCAAGACCACCACGCTGTACGCCGCACTGTCCAAGATCGACTCCGAGGCCAACAAGATCATCACCGTCGAAGACCCGGTCGAATATCAGCTGGAAGGCATCAACCAGATCCAGGTGCACCCGCAGATCAACCTGACCTTCGCCAACGCCCTGCGCTCCATCCTGCGCCAGGACCCCGACATCATCATGATCGGCGAAATGCGCGATGGCGAAACCGCGCAAATCGCCGTGCAGTCGGCACTCACCGGCCACCTGGTGCTGTCCACCTTGCACACCAACACGGCGGCCGGCGCCATCACCCGCATGCAGGACATGGGCGTCGAGAGCTACCTCATCACCTCGTCGGTCAACGGCGTGCTTGCCCAGCGCCTGGTGCGCACCCTGTGCGAGCATTGCAAAGAGGCCTACGAGCCCGGCGCAGAGCTGCGCGCCAGCACCGGCCTGGCGCGCTTTGCCGACGCCGGCCGGCCCCTCTACCGCGCCGTGGGCTGCGCGCATTGCCGCCAATCCGGCTACCGCGGGCGCACCGGCATCCACGAGCTGTTCGTGCTCGACGAGCCCATGCGCCGCGCCATCATCGACGGGCGCGACGCCAACGCTCTGCATACGCTGGCCATGCAGGGCGGCATGCACAGCCTGTACGAAGACGGGCTGCGCAAGGTGGCCGCCGGCGTCACCTCGCTGGACGAAGTGGCGCGCGTGACGCAGGACCAAAGCGATGCCTGATTACCTGTGGCGCGCCGCCACGGCCGCGGGCAAGATCGAAGAAGGCCGCCTGGCCGCCGCCAGCAGCGGCGCGGCGCTGCAGCAGCTGCGCGCCCAGGGCCTCACGCCGCTGCGCATCGACGATGCCTCCGGCATGCCCGCGGTGGGCTCGCCGCCCGCGCCCGGCAGCGGCCCGCTGGCGCCGTCCAAGGCGCGCGCCGCCAAGGGCCCGGTGAATGCCGCCGACGTGCTGGCGCTCACCTCGGAACTGGCCATCATGCTGCGCGCCGGCCTGGCGCTGGACAACGCCCTGCGCGTGCTCATCGACATGGCGCACAAGCCCAGCCTGCGTGCGCTGGTGCAGGGCATCCTGGACGCCGTCAAGGGCGGCACACCGCTGTCGCGCGCCCTGGCCGCGCACCGCGAGCTGTTCGGCGACTTCTACATCAACATGGTGCGATCGGGCGAGGCCAGCGGCCAGATGTCCGCCGTGCTCGACCGCCTGGTCGAGCACATGGAGCGCCAGCGCGCCCTGCGCGAAAGCGTCATCTCCGCCACCATCTACCCTGCCATCCTGCTGGGCGTGGCCGTGCTGTCGCTCATCGCCATGCTCGGCTTCGTGGTGCCGCAGTTTGAAAAACTGTTCACCGACATGGGGGACGCCCTGCCCCTGCCGACGCGCATCGTCATGGAAATGGGCCATGCCTTCCGCCAATACGGCCTGGTCATGGGCGTGCTGGCGGCCCTGGCCGTGGTGCTGCTGCTGCGCTGGTTCAAGTCGCCGCAGGGGCGGCTGTGGTGGCAAACGCGGCTGCTGCGCCTACCCCTGGTCGGGCGGCTGGCGCTCAAATACCAGCTCACGCTGTATGCGCGCTCGCTCGGCACCTTGCTGGGCAACGGCGTGCCCCTGCTCACGGCCTTGCACATCGCCACCGAGACCGTGGGCAACACCCTGCTGCGTCAGGCGCTGGCCAAGGTGGCACCCATCGTCAAGGAGGGCGGCAAGGTGGTGCAGGCCATCACGGCCACCGGCATTTTTGAACCTTTGGCCATCAACCTGATCCGAGTCGGAGAAGAAACCGGCCGCGTCGGATCGATGATGCTGGAGCTGTCCAACATCCTGAACCGCGAGGTCGAGACCGGCATCAAACGCCTGCTGACCCTGGTCGAGCCCGTGCTCATCCTGGTGCTGGGCGTGCTCATCGCCGCCATCATCGTCTCCATCCTGCTCGGCATCCTGTCCATCAATGACCTCGCCGTATAATCTACGTTTGCCCAAGAAAGCCGCTTTTATGGCCCGTAGCGCACCTTTTACCCGCCGAACCCATGCCCGCGCGCGCGGCTTCACCCTCATCGAACTGCTCGTCGTCCTGGCCATCCTCACCTTGCTGGCCGGCCTGGTCGGCCCCAAGGTGCTCAATCAGCTGGGCGGCGCCAAGTCCAAGACTGCGGCCGTGCAGATCGCAGATCTCGACAAGTCGCTCGAACTCTTCAAGCTAGACGTCGGCCGCTACCCCAGCACCGAGGAAGGCCTGGAGGCCCTGGTCAAGAAGCCCGGCAGCGCCAACGGCTGGAACGGCCCCTACCTCAAGGGCGGCCTGCCCACCGACCCCTGGGGCCACGCCTACCGCTATACCAGCAGCGGCGGCAACATCGAAATCCTCTCCCTGGGGGCGGACGGCGCACCCGGCGGCGAGGGCGAGAATGCCGACATCCGCAACACCCCCTGACGACCGCGTACGGCGGCGGTGATCCATGCGGCGCGTGCGCGGCTTCACGCTGGTCGAGTTGCTGGTGGTGTTCGCCATACTGGCCCTGCTCATGGGTTTGGCGCCCATCGCCTTCGATCGCATGCGTGACGCCGCCAACTACCGCGACACATTGCGCGGCGTCATGACCGAAATGCGTGCGGCCCGGCAGCAAGCGCTGGTTGCGCGCACCGAAACCCGCTTCGTCGTCGATCTCGCGCAGCGCAGCTATCGCGTCGATGGTCACAAGGCCCACGCCATTGCGCAGCCTTTGCAGGTGCGCGTCACCATGGCTGGGGTGGAGTCCACGGGGCAAGAGGCAGGCATACGCTTTTTCCCAGGCGGCGGAGCCACGGGCGGCAGCGTGGACATCCTTCGCCCCTCGGGTGAAGGGGCGCGCCTGCGCGTGGACTGGCTGTCGGGCCGCGTCTCGCTGGAGGCCGTGACTCCGTGATACGCGCCCATCGGCGGCGGCGGGTGCTGCGCGGCCTGTCCCTGCTTGAGCTGCTCGTGGCCCTGACCATCATGGCTCTGGCCGTGGGCGTGCTCTATCGCGTCCTGGGCGCCAGCGTGCGCAACGTCGGCATGCTGCAGGGCCAGCAAGGGGCTGTGCTGCTCGCGCAGTCCCTGCTGGCCACCAAGGATGCCGTCGCCCCCGAGGGCTGGAGCGAGGCGGGCGACTCTGCTGGCTACCGCTGGCAGGTGCGCAGCCAGCCCTATGGCGCCTTGTCGGCGCAGCCGGGCACCACTGCACTGCACGAGGTCGCCATCAGCATCCATTGGTTTGATGGCGGCCAGCCGCGCCAGATCGAGTTGCACACCCTGCGACCGCAGCGCCGCCCGGTTGCCCCCACCACGGGGGCTGGATCATGACCCGGCCACCCATGGGCGCAAAGGGTTTCACCCTCGTGGAATTGCTCGTCAGCATGGCCCTGCTGTCCATGGTGATGGTGGGCATGCTGTCCGTGATGCGCTCCATGGCCCAGGCCCAAGACCGCGTGGAACACCGGCTTGACGACTCCGACGACTTGCGTGTGGCAACCGCCTTCATCGACAACGTCATGGGCCATGTCTCCGCCCGCAAGCCGCAGCGGGCGCTGCAACCGGGAGAAAGTCCCTTCCAATTTTCGGCCCGTCCCCAGGAACTGATCTGGGTGGGCGTGATGCCGGCGCGCTTTGGCATGGGCGGGCGCAGTTACTTCCGGCTGGCGTTGGAGGCGGGGCAGGGTGGCCAGGCCTTGGTGCTGCGCTTTGCGCCGTGGGACGGGGCAGCCAGGCCGCCCGACTGGAACGCGGCCCAGTCCTATGTGATTGCACCCGTGGTCACATCGTTTGCCATGTTTTACGAAGACGCGTGGCAGCCCGTGCCGCAGTGGGTCGGCGCATGGCAGCGCGTGGACAGCCTGCCGGCGCGGGTGCGCATAGAACTCGCCACGGGCACAGGGCCGTGGCCCTTGTGGATCGTGCCCATGCGGGCGCTGCCGGCCAACCAGCCCGGTGCCGCCCGCTTCACCATGGGGGGCGAATGATGCGACGCAGAAGCACCCCCGGCGCGGGCCGGCGCGGCATCGCCCTGGTCGCGGTGCTGTGGATCGTGGCCGCCCTGAGCATCGCGGTGACCGGCATAGTGCACACCATCCGGTCGGAAACGCGCGCCATCGGCGCATCGCGCCGCATGCTCGACCTGCAGGCCGTGGGCGAGGCGGCCATCATGCTCGCGCTGCAGGGCATGACCGCACCGCCGCAGGCCGGGCAGAGGGTGCCGTGGCGCCGCGTGGACTTGCCCTACGACGGGCGCGTCGTTACTGTCGAGGTCAACGCCCTCAACGGTTTTGTGGACATCAATCGGGCCGCGCCGGAACTGCTGGCTGCGCTGTTTGCCGTGGCCGGCGGGCTCAAGGGGCCGGCCGCCGCCGCCCTGGCGCAGGCCACCGTCCAGGCGCGCCAGCAGCCCGATGCCACCGGGCAGCCGCTGCGTTTCGAGGCCATCGAAGACCTGATGCGCGTGCCGGGGGTCGATTACGACCTCTATGCTAGACTGCGCCCGCTCATTACCGCCGACGCGCTGGGATCGGGCAAGGTCAACGCGCAGGCCGCCCCGCAGGAGCTGCTGGCCGTGCTGGCCGACGGCAACCTGGCGCGGGCCGCCGCGCTGTCGAATGCCCGCCTGCAAGGCGCGCCGACGATGGACACAAGCACGCTGCGCACCGATTTCATTGATGGCGGCGTCGGCACCCGCTACCGGATGCAGGCCTTCGTGCCCATGGCCGACGGCTCCCTTGGCGTGGTTTTGCGCACCGTTGACCTCAACCCCGACCAACGCGCCGGCCTACCGTGGCGCATATTCAACGCTGAAACCTGGATGCACGTACCGCCGGAAAAAGGCGGGTGAATCCCATGTCCCCACCAACCACCTCTCTTCAACTCTTTGGCCTGGATCTGCGCCTGCTGTGGCAGGAGTTCCGTACCGCCTGGCAGGCGGCTGCGCAAAGCCGTTACCTGGCCTGGCTGACTCCGGCCGCGCCGGTGCGCCTGTTGCGTGCCGACGGAACGCAGGCGCTGTGGAACGGCAGGCGTTTCGCGGCCGAACCGGCAAAGGGCCGGGCCGCCGAATTCGAAGCCATCGAAGTCAGCGATGACCTGGTGCTGCGCAAGCGCCTGCACATGCCCGAAATGCCGGTCGCCGCAATCGCCCAGGCGGTGCAGCTCGAAGCACAAACGGCCTCGCCCTTCGCGGCCGGCGACCTGGTGTGGGGGTATGACATCACGGCGGCCACTGCCGCAGGCGCGCGCAGCGTGGAGCTCGTCATGGCCGAGCGTGCCCAACTCGGACGCTACGTTGAGCAGCAGCGCCACCGCCTGGCGCCCGCACTGGCGCGCGAGCCTGAAGTGTGGGTGATCGGCAGCGGCGGTCAGCCCATCGTCCTGAGCGGCTGGGGCGAGCAGGCCCGGCTGCGCGCCGCTGTGCAGCACCGCCGCGCAGCCTGCGCACTCATTGCCAGCGCCCTGCTGATAGGCCTCGCCATGGCCGTCACGCCATCGCTGCAGCTGCGTGCGCGCTCCATCGACGCCATAGCCGCCTTCGAAAGCCTGCAGCGAGAGGTAGCCCCGGTCGTGGCGCAGCGCGACCAGTTCACGCGTTCGGTAGAGCGGCTCGACGCCGTGCGCAGCGTACTCGCCGAACATATCGACATGCTGCGGCTCATGACCGCGCTCACCAAGGCCCTGCCCGACTCCACCTACCTCCAAAGCGTGCAGACCCAGGGGCTGAAGCTCAGCATCCACGGCCTCACCTCGGATTCTGCCGCCCTGATGCAAACCCTGGGCGCCGTGCCCGGCTTCAAGGAGGTGCGCGCCCCCATGGCCGCCACGCGCGCCAGCGGCGCCGATGCCGAGAATTTCCGTATCGAGATACAGCTCGACCCCGCCGTATTCGCCTTGACTGCCGGCACCCCGGCCCAGGACGCGCCGGCGCAGCCGGCAGCCGCTCCAGCGCCGCCCGCGGCCGGCGCCAGCGCGTCGGCCGAACCCGCCAGCGCCGCGGCACCGCGCAAAAGCCGCTTCACCTCGGGGGGCTGAACCCATGGCACATGGCATGTCCGCACCCACCTCCAACGCCAGACTCATGCAGCAGTACCTGGGCAGGCAAGTTCTCGTGCCGCTGGCCACCGTGGCCTGCCTCATTGCGCTCGCCGCCGTCGGCGGCCTGTACGTCTACGACAAACACCAATGGGTGCAGGCGCGCCTGACCGACTTTGTCGAACCGCGCTACGCACGCCTGATGGGCCTGAAGGCCGGCACTGAGGCGCTGGCCATGGCCAGCACACGCGCCGGCGAACTCGAAGCGCTGTACAGCCACGCCCCCGACCAGGACTCCAACCAGATCGGCAACGACGCCCAGCAGCGCGTGCGCAGCCTGCTCACGGCCGCCGGCATGACCATCTCCAGCAGCCAGGTGCTGCCCTCCAAGGAAGAATCCGGCGTGGAGCGCATCCCCCTGTCGGTGCGCGCCGAGGGCGACATCGTCGCCCTGCAAGGCGCCCTGGTGGGCATGGCCGAGCAGCGCCCCGTGGTGCTGCTCGACGCCATCAACATCCAGGCCCAGGGCGTGCCCGAGCGCGGCGTGCAGCGCCTGTCGGTGCAGTTCAACTTCCTCATACTGCGGCGCCTGTCGTCATGAGTTTGGTGATGAAACGCCCCATCCTGGCCGCGCTCGTGGCCCTCAACGTCGCCCTGGGCCTGGGCCTGGCCGCCATGTGGATCACCCCGCAGGGACAGCTACGCAACCTGCAGTGGGTGCGCCCCGCGGCCATACAGCCCGATTTCCAGCAAATGCTGCCCGCGCTGCCCACGCAGCAGCCCGTGTCCACCAGCGCCTTCCTGGCATTGCTGGAGCGCCCGCTGTTTTCCAGCACGCGCCGCCCGCCGCCGCCGCCGCCGCCGCCCACCCCCGCGCCGCCGCCTGATCTGCTGGCCAACGCACAGGTGCTGGGCATCTACCAGTCCGGCGCGGCCAGCGGCATCATCGTGCGCATCGAGGGCAAAGCCCGCCGCATTCGCCTGAACGAAAGCATCAATGGCTGGCAGCTGCAATCCGTGCAGGAGCGGGCCGCCATATTCACCAGTGCCGGCCAGACGCGGGAACTGCCGCTGCTGCGTGCCAAGGTCGGCTCCGCCGCGGCTGACCCAATGCCGCGCGTGCCGGCCACGGCCAACGCGCCGTTGCCGCCCCCCACCCCTGCAGCCGCGCCTTCGGCGCCCGAGGCAGCCACGCCGCCGCCGCCCGCCGCCCCAGCCGCCGCCCCGCGCAAAAGCCGTTTCGGCCCGTGATCCGGGCCATCAACGCATACCAGTCATGACCCCAAGCAACAAGCACATTTTTTCTCTGGCCATCGCTGCCGCGTGCTGCCAAGTAGCGTTGGCACAGCCCGCCGCGCCAGCGTCCGGCGCCATGCCCACGGCGCAAGCCCCGGCCCCGGCTGCCAAGCCCGGTGACGACCCCGGGGCCGACGCCGCCACCAAGGGCGAGCCACGCATGCTGCGCGGCAACGACCAGGTCATCGCGCCGGCCAAGGCGGCGGCGCCGCTGACCGGCGCGCCCATCAGCTTCAGCTTCGAAGAGGCGCCCATCGCCGAGGTCGTGCGCACCATCCTGGGCGACCTGCTCAAGGTCGAATACCTGCTGTACCCGCCGCTCAATGGCGCCGTCACCCTGGCCACAAGGGCACCCGTGGCCCCTGACCAGGCCGTGTTCCTGCTCGAAAGCGCACTCTCGGTAAATGGCCTGGCAATGGTGCGCGACGCGCGCGGCAGCTACCACGTCGGCCGCGCCGATGCGCTCAAGGGCGTCAGCTCTGGCGTACGCCAGATCAACACCGCCGCCATGCCGCCCGGCATGGGGCCCATCATCGTGCCGCTGCAATACATAGGCGCGGGCGAAATGGCCACCATCCTGCGCCCCATGATGCCCGCCGACAGCCTGCTGCGCGTGGACAACGTGCGCAACCTGCTGATCCTCGCCGGCACACGCAGCCAGGCCGAAGGCTGGCTGGAAATCGTCAACACCTTCGACGTAGACCTGCTCAAGGGCATGTCGGTGGGCGTATTCCCGCTCAAATACGCCTCCGTGGCCGAGGTCGAGGCCGCCCTGCGGCTCATCGCGGGCGGCGGCGGCGCCACCGCAGCGGCACCAGGCGGGGCCGCAGCGCCCCGGCCCGGCGCCACTACCACGCAATCCACTGCGCAGGCAGGTGCCGCCACGCCCGCGGCGCTGGCTGAAAACAACCCCCTGTTTGGCGCACTGCGCGTGCTGCCCATAGAGCGCATCAACAGCATCCTGGTCGTCACCCCGCGCGCCGCCTACCTGGACCAGGCGCGCCGCTGGATCGAACGCTTCGACCGGCCCAGCGACGGCGGTGCCGAGCCCCAGCTGCACATCTACCGCGTGCAAAACGGCAACGCGCGCCACCTGGCCGGCGTACTGCAGGGCATTTTTGGTGGTGCACCTGCCGGCGGCTATGCCAACAGCGGCGTGGCCCCCGGCCTGGCCACGGCTACAGGCGCGACGGGCGGCTACCCGTTGGGCGGCGCGGGGCAGGGTGCCTTCGGCAGCAACGCGCTGCAAACTCCTTTCGGCAACCGCGGCCTGGGTACCCAAGGCGGGTTGTCTTCCGGTTCCGGCTTCAACACCGGCCTGGGCGGTACCGGCGCGGGCCTGGTCAATGCCCGCCCGCAGCAAGGCAACCTCCAACCCGGGCAGCAGCTGGCGCCCGTCACAGCGGCCATAGGCGGCGTGCGTGTCATGTCCGACGACCTGAACAACTCCGTGCTGGTGTGGGGCACGCGCGCCGAGTTCGAAAAGATCGAAACCACCCTCAAGCGCCTCGACCAGCCGCCCACGCAGGTTCTCATAGAAGCCTCCATCATCGAAGTCACCCTCAACGACAACCTCAACTTCGGCCTGCAATGGGCCTTTGACGGCAGCGTCGGCGGGGGCTACCAGGGCGCTGGCCAGCTCAGCTCAGGTGCCGGGGCGATAGCCGCAGCCACGGGCAGCCTGGCCACCGCCGCAGCGCAGGGCTTCACCTATTCGCTGGTCAACTCGGCCAGCAAGATCCGGGTGGCCCTGAATGCGCTGGCCAAGAACACCAGCGTGAAGATGATCTCCAACCCCTCGCTGATGGTGCTGGACAACCACCTGGCCATGATGACTGTGGGCAACCAGATCCCCGTGCTCACCAGCACCACCGACATCCTCACCGGCACAGGCGCGGTCACCAGCACGGTGCAGTACCGCGACACCGGCGTCAACCTGGCCGTTACGCCCTCGGTCAACGCCGGCAACCTGGTGTCATTGCAGATCGACCAGACCGTCACCGACGTCACCGACACCATCAGCGCCACCGCCAACAACCAGCCCACCTTCATGCAACGGCAGATCAGCAGCAAGGTGGCCGTGCGCTCGGGCGAATCCATCGTGCTGGGCGGCCTCATCAAGGACAGCGACACCCGTGGCAAGGGCGGCGTGCCCCTGCTGCAGGACCTGCCCCTGGTGGGCAACCTGTTCGGCACCACCACACGCAGCGGCGCGCGCACCGAGCTGCTCGTCATCATCACCCCCAAGGTGGTGCGCAGCGACATCGACGTGCGCGAAATCAGCGAAGACCTGCGCGACCGCATGAAGGGGCTGCTGTCCATCACCCCGAATCAGGTGCCAGCTCAGCCAGCGCCGGTGCTGCCAGCGGGGCCGGCCGTGCAGCCGCCACTGGCCCCGTAACTACTCTCATCATCAAGAAATATCAAACGCAATGAAAAACATCAAACTCCGCTCACTGCTTGCTGCCCTGCCTTTGGCCGCAGCCGCCCTGTTGGCTGGCTGCGCATCCGTTGCGCCGTCCACACCTGAAACCATTGTTCAGCAACGTGCGCAAAAGCGTTTGGAGCTCTTGCAGGTACGCGACTTTGACAAAGCCTACGAGTATTTGGCACCGTCATATCGTGCGGTCAACAGCCTGCAGGCCTACCGTAATGACTTTGGTAGCGGCGTTGGCTGGGTTGATCCCCGCGCCAGCAGCGTCAAATGTGAAGACGAGAACCGCTGCATCGTTACCGTGAACCTTGGAGTGCGGGTGGTGGCGCCCGGATTTTCCAAACCGATTGAGTCCACCTTTTGGGAAATCTGGGTCAAGGATGAGGATCAGTGGTGGTTCTTCAAAATCAGCAACTGACGCGCAGCGGGATAGCCTGGTTAAGGTGAGTGGTTGATTGGCCAGCTGCCTTAACTGGTCTTGCCCTCATCCCCTCCACCATGTGGGAAAAACTGGATACGGGAAGACGGGCGGTGGTGCTACTAGCGCTGACCGGCCGCTCTGTCTGGCTCTCTCTTGGGGTGTAATGAGCTATATTTTTAATAGCTCCTGGCGCCGTATTCACGGCGCAAAAGCCTGTTCTCATTATCATTTTTCCGGGTGCAGCGACGCGGCCGCCGCGGACACGCGCCTGCCGGCAAGATGCCTGCACCCCGTCAAGGCGCGGCCATGACCGAGCTGCTCACAACCGCCGCCAACAACTGGCGCGCAGTGCTCGCCGGGCTGCAGCCCTGGTGGCCCGTGCTGGCGGTGGCCATGGCGCTCGAAGTCATGCGGCCGGGCAAAAAGCTGCATTGGCCCACCGTCATCGGCAACATCATCTACATACCTGTTGGGCTGACGCTGGGCATGACCGTTCTCGGCACCGCCCTGCACACCCTGCAGGGCCATGTACCGCAAGACCTGCTGCACTTCAGGCAATGGGCCCATACACCGGCACGGCAGATAGGGCTGTGGCTGCTGTACCTGGCCTGCTTTGACTTTCTGTACTACTGGCTGCACCGTGCCCAGCACCAGGTTCCCTGGCTGTGGCGCTACCACATGGTGCACCACTCCGACGTCAACGTCTGCGCCGCCTCGGTGGGCCGGCACCACTGGCTGGAGGAAGGCTTTCGCTTCTTCATCATCACCGGCCCGCTGATCGTGCTGATGGGCGGCGCCAAGGACGCGCCGGGCTGGGTGCTGGCCTTCATCGTGCTCAACGGCATCCTGATGCACTGGAACGTCGCCTTGCGCTTCGGGCCTCTGGAGCGCTGCATCATCACCCCGGCCTACCACCGCATCCACCACTCCATCGAAGAGCGGCACTACGACAGAAACTTCGGCGTGTTCACCCAGCTATGGGACCATGTCTTTGGTACGCGCTACGTTCCGCGCCCCGGCGAATACCCCGAAACCGGCATCACCCAACTACCCCACCTGCGCGCCTGGGCCCTGCTGGCGCCCTGGCCGCTGGTGTGGCTGGACAGGCGGCCGTCAGACAGTCTCCCAGGCTCCGAGCCAGCAACCATGGAGCCGGCAAAAAAGGGTTGACTGTCGTCCCGGCGAAAGCAGCGCTGGTGCAGTGTTCGACGCTATCTGGAACATAAAACCGCGCCTTTTCGGCCTGGGCGGCGTTGCAAATCCTCGCGATAGCTACGGCTATCGCTACGGTTTGCGCCTTGCCCAGATCAAAAATCCATCGGTTTTATTTGTTCCATCAAGCATCAAACACTGCACTAGCTGTTTTGGCCCTGGGAGCGCCGGCGTCTCGCCGGCATGGTTGTTGGTAGCACCAGCGCTCGGGGCTGTTTCTCCCTCCCCTTCCGGGGGAGGGTGGGGGTGGGGGCCAGCGACGCTCGGGGATTCTCCATGCCGGCGGGACGCAGGCGCTCCCAGCCACCGCTCCAACCATCCGCCTGAGGGCATGGGGATCTAAGCATATTTTTGGTAGCGCACAACGCTTATGTGAAGCGGGTTTCAACTCCCTCGCCCCCCTGGGGGAGAGGGCGGGGGTGAGGGGGTGATGGGCGCGGCGCTGGCATTGGCCACCCTCACCCCCACCCTCTCCCGCCAGCGGGATAGGGAGAAACAGCCGCAAAGCCTCGTTGATATTGCGTCACGCGCTATACAAAAAATGTGTAGATACCCATGCCCAGAGGGTGAAGGTGCTCAAACCGGCGCCCAACGGGTGCAGTGCGCCATCCAGCAACGCGGCGCAAGCGGTCGGCTCAACCCTGGCTGAAAAACCGCGGCGCCTCGCCCCAGAAATGCCACAAGGCGTTCTCCTGCGCCAATGCCTGCTGCAGGTGCTGGAACACCGCATCGGCCAGCGCCTGCACGTCGTCCTGCGCGGGCACCTGGGCAATGCGCAGCCAGCGCGCACCGCTGCGCACGTCAAACCCCGTCACATACACCGTCACCGGCACCCGCATGTCCTGCGCCAGGCGCAGCAAACCCTTGGGAATGCGCGCCTGCATGCCGCACAGCGTCACCGGCAGGCTGGCATCGACCTGGTCGGCGGGAACATCCACGGCGGCAAACACCTGCTCGCCCCGGCGCAGTGCCTGGATCACCGGCCGTAGGCTGCCCGACACCACCAGCGGCGCATTGCGCAGGGCGTTGCCCACGCTGCGCGTGCGCGCCAGCACATAGCGGTGCAGCACCGCGCGGCCGGCAAATGGAGTGCCCTCCATGGCCGCCACCAGGGCGTGGGCGCGCAGGCCGTGGGCGCCGGCGTGGCGCAGGGCCCACATGCCCGCGCCCCAGTGAAAAGTCAGGCACACGCCGGCCTGGTTCGCATCGGGCCATTGGCCATCCACAACGAGATGCCGGTGCATGAAAGCGTCCGATCGCGTGGCGGCCAGGTACTGATCGGCATGGTCCACCAGCGTCACCAGGCGGCGCAGGGCCAGCCAGCGCGCCTGGTCACCGGCGCGCACCTGGCCCAGCGCCTGGGCCTGCTGCAAGGCCGCCTGGCAGGCCGCGCGGTACAGCCAGGGCAGGCGCGCCAGCCGCTTGAACACCGCAAAACACCAGCGCCAGGGGAGCAGCGCCGCCAGGCCGGGGGCCAGCACCAGCTCTGCGGCATCGCGCAGCTCGGTGCGCAGGCGTTGTCTGGACCAGCGGCCCATGCCTTTAGCTCCAGTGGTGCGGCAAACGCACCAGCCCCGGCGTGGACCGGGCAAACACCTGCTGAAAGCGTGCGCAGTCCTTCCACTCGTCATACACCACCAGGCCCGACGCATCGAACAAATAGGCGCTTACGCTGTACTCGCCGGTGTGCAGCGGCAGGTCGGTAAAGGTGATGCTGGCGCACCAGGAGCCTTCGGCACTCTGCTGCACGGCGAAACCATCCACATGCGTGCCGGCCGTGGTAATGCCTATGCCGCCGCCGGCCTGCTCCAGCATCACCGCCAGGTGGGGCCGCTCGCCCGCTGGCGTGCGCGCGCGCAGGGTGATGCGCAGGTCGGGCGTGCCCAGGCGCGGGCAGTCACCGCCGCTGGCGGGCAGCAGGCCGGCCACATCCACGGACTCCAGGTGGGCATGCTCGGGCGCCGGCCCCACAGGCGCGGCGGTAGCACCCGTGGCGGCCAGGGCGGGCTCAGGCTCCGCATCCGCCGCCCCGCGTTGCTGCGCACGCACATGGGCCTCGTAGGCGGCCACCACCTCCATGGTGGGCCCCAGCGCGCGCGGGCTGCCCTGGTGCAGCCACAGGGCCTGGTCGCACAGGCGCTGCACGTGGTACAGGCTGTGCGAGCAAAACAAAATGGTGCAGCCGTTGTTGCGAAAGGCCTCGATGCGCTCCACGCATTTCTTCTGAAAATGCTGGTCGCCCACGGCCAGCGCCTCGTCGATGATCAGCAGCTCGGGCTCCATGGCCGTCACCAGCGCAAACGCCAGGCGCACCACCATGCCCGATGAATAGGTTTTCACCGGCCGGTCAATGGCCTCGTGCAGCTCGGCAAAGGCAATGATGCCCGCCTCCAGCCCCTGCATCTGCGCCGCCGTGATGCCGATCAGGCTGCCGCCAAAGTACAGGTTCTGGCGCCCCGTGAAATCGGGGTGAAAGCCCGCGCCCAGCTCCAGAATGGCCGTCACGCGGCCGCTGCGCGCGATCTGCCCCTCAGAGGGCTGCATGGTGCCCGCCAGCAGCTTGAGCAGCGAGCTCTTGCCCGCGCCGTTGTCGCCTATCAGGCCCAGGCATTGCCCGCGTTTAAGCTCCAGCGACACGCCGCGCAGCGCCCAATGGCTGCGGTAGTTGCGCCGCCCGCCCAGCAGGCTCCACAGCCGCTGCTGGGGCGACTGGAACAGCCGGTACTCCTTGCCCAGGCCGCTGACCTCGAGCGTCGTGGCCCCGGCGGGGGGGCTTTCAATGGTGGACGATGGCAGCAGCATTTAACCTAGGTTCAAAGCCAATCCGTCAGTTGGTCGCGGCTGCGGCGCAGCAGCAGGTTCAATAGCAACGCCCCCAGGGCCAGCCACACGGCCATACCCACCCAGGCGGCGGGTGCGGGCCAGGCGCCCTGCAGCAAAATGGCCTGGTAGGCGCCCACCCAGGCCGTCATGGGGTTGAGCCACAGCGCCCAGGCCCAGCCGGCCGGAAACAAATGCGCCGGAAACAGCACCGGCGACAAAAATACCCCCAGCGACAGCGCAAACGCCACCACCTGCATGGTGTCGCGCAGCGCCGCCGCCAAAATGGCCAGCGCCGCGCCCCACAGCGCGCACAGCAGCACCTGCAGCAGCACCAGCAGCGGGTAGGCCAGCAGCGCCGGGGCAAACCCATGCAGCGGCGCATAGGCCAGCAGCAGCAGCGCCAGCAGCGGGGCAAACACCACAGCGCTGGCCAGCACCGCACGCGCCGGGAACAGCATGGGCGGCAGGGCGTTCTTTTGCAGAATGGGGCCGGCCTCCACCAGGCTGGCCATGGCGCGCCCCAGGGCGTCGGCAAAGGCCATCCAGGGCAGCATGCCGGCGATCAGGTAGGTGCCCACGGCGCGCGTGGGCGCGCCCTCGCCCAGTCGCATGGCAAACACCACGTCGAACACCAGGTAGTAGGCGGCCACGGTCAGCAGCGGCTGGGCATAGGCCCATACCGCGCCCAGGGCGGTGCCGGCGTAGCGCGCGGCAATGTCGCGCCGGGTGAGCACCCAGCATAGGCTGCGGCTACGCCACAGGGCAAGGGCTTGCGTGATCAGTGCCTGCATGGCGGGTGCAATGCGGCTGGTGCGCGTGCTCTACCCGGGCGCAGGCCTTGGGGCGGGCGCATCGTTACGACTACTTGGCAGGGATCTTGGAGAAATCGACGGCCGGCAGCTTGGTCTTTTCCGCTGCCACAAAGGCCTGGAGCAGGGCTTCATCGCCCTGGGCCTGTGCGCGCAGGCGCTGGATGGCCTGCTGTTGGGCCTGCTTCTGTGCCTTGCCGATGATTTCGGCATAAAGCTCGTCGCGCGCCTCGTCATAGCTCCGGGCCTTGGCTGGAACGCGTTGCTCCAAGCGGATGATGTGCCAGCCAAACTGGGTCTTGACCGGCTCGCTCAGGTCGCCGGGGTTGCGCAGCGCGTCCACCGCCTGCTCGAAAGCGGGCACCATCTTGCCGGCTGTGAAAGACCCCAGGTCACCGCCCTTGCGGGCACTGCCGGGGTCGGCGGAGTGCGCCTTGGCCAGGGCTTCGAAGGATGCGCCGTCCTTGATCTGTTGCAGCAGCTGCAGGGCCTGTTGATGTGCGGCCTCGTCGGTGCCGCGCACCAGGATATGGCGTGCATGGGTGCGCTGCGGGGCGTTGAAGCGCTCGGGCTCGGCCTTATAGCTGGCGCGGGCCAGGCGCTCCACCGCATCGGCCTGGGGAGTGGCTGCGGCGCTGATGTCATGCACCATGGCCTGGGCCAGCAGGTTGTCGCGCAGGGTTTGCAGTTGTTGTTGGATTTCGGGTTGTTTGTCCAGGCCCTGGTCCTGGGCCTGGGCGGCGAAGGCGCGGCGCAGGTAGATGGTGTCCACCACGTTGCGCAGCATGTCGGGGTCGGCAAACAGCTGGGCGCGCAGGGTTTCGCCCTGGCCTGCCAGCTCCTGCAATACGTCCTGGGTGGTCACTTGTACGCCGCCACCCTGCATCAACACTCCATCGACGGCGAGGGCTGTGGAAAAAGGCGTGACGGCCAGGCAGGCGCTCAGCAGGCTGGCGCGCAGCTGGCGCGAAATGGATCGCAATGACTTCATGGAAACTATCGACCGTGTCGAAGAGTAGAAAACGAAGAGGACAAAAGCAATGGGAATAAAAAAGGCGGGGAAAGTTCCCCGCCTTTGCTGCCATGCAGGCTAGATCAAGCGATTAGCGTGCGGTGCGGTGCTTCCACGTGCCACCCAGGTTGGCACCCGAGACCTTGGCCGCGGCGTAGCCGATGATCGGCAGGCCGTTGACCAGACCGGCACCAGGGTTTGCACCTGCAGGCGTCTTGATGCTGAACCAGCCTTCAGTGCCCAGGCCGCTGCCCGTGTTCAGGTTGCTGCGTGCAATGGTAGCGCCGAGCACGGAGTCACCAGCGTTGTTGAACGACAAAACGTTGGTTTCGCCGCAGAACTTGATGTTGGTATCGGGCGAGATCACGAAGGTGTTCTTCGTCTGCTCTTCGCGGTCATAGCCGCGCATGGCGCCGGGGGTCACGCAGGCGCGGTTGGCATCGCCGTTGATGGCGGTGTTCGCAGCATTGAAATAGGCGTTGCCAGCACCGCCGCGGAGCATCAGGCGGTTAGCAGCCGGCAGATGGTAGCCAATAGCCACGGCGTAGCGACGCGTGGGCATGGAGAACACCCAGTCAGTCGAGAAACCGGCTGCCGTCAGATACTCGTTGGTCACCGAGCTGGTGGCCAGGGTAGCCGACAGGCCGTCAGCCTGCACCTCAGGTGTCACGATGTTCGCAGGGTTGCCAGCGACCGTATTGAAATAAGGCGTGGACAGATCCGGCAGGTCGTAGTTGGCGACCTGGCTGGCGAACGAGGCGTGACGCAGCAGAGGGTCGGCGGTGAAGTTCGCAACGGTACCAGCGGCGCCGTTGATCTGATAGACGGGGGTGTCGGTCGTCTGGGGGAACCAGACGATATTGCCTGCGTTTCCGCCGGCGGTTTCCACAGCCACGGCCTCGCCCGAATGGGAGGCAAAACCGGTGACGTTCACCACCGTCCAGTTGGCCATCAGGCCACCGGTGGGCGATTCATAGCCACGGGTGCGGGCGTAGGCATCGTTCTCTGCATCGGTTGCAACGGCAGCGGCGGGAGCGGGGTCGATCAGATCCACGGCCTGCGCGTCCATGACGGACGAGGTGCAAGGCGCCTTGCCACCCACGTGCTTGATGGCCGTGTACAGGGCGCTATCGGCACCAGCGGCGGCGGTACCAGGGCGAATGTCGGCGGTGTTCAGGATTTCGATGTAGCCTTCGCGGGTCTGGGCCTTGTCGCCGGCTTGCACGCGGATGGTCTTGAAGCGGCCGTTGTTGGCATCCTTGATGTCAGCGGCGGACGGCAGCGTGCAGCTGTTGTCGTTGGTCACCAGGCGCGAGAAGCCGTCGGCGTCGGCAGCCACTTCGGCGGCCCAGACGTCGCCGGGCGACAGATAGATGGTGATGTCAAACACGTCGTCAGAGTTGGCGGCGCCGCGGTAGCGCAGCTTGACAGCCTTGCCGTTCGTGGTGTCGGTGTTGACGATGTTCAGCAGGGTCTTGTTCGTGCCCTGGGTGGTGAAGTAGGGCACAGCCAGGATGTGGCCCACGCCGGTCACCGTGGGGGTCAGGCCGGTGGCATTGGAACCCGTTGCAATCACGGCTGCGTTTGCGGCACCTGCGGTCAGGCCGCCAACCATGGCAGCAATGCTCAGAGCGAGAAGATTCTTTCTCATGTATGAACTCCAGTTAAAAAATTGAAAGCGCAACTACCAAGATTGATTACGCTGATTGATGTTAGCACAGGCTTTTTGGCGTTTGACGGCCGCTTTCCCCTCCCGTAGCGCGTTGTGTTGAAAAACAACACCACGGTGCAAGGCTGCTGGTTCGGTGGCCGGATTGCTCCGCATTTCGATAGCAGCCCGGGCGGGTTGGGGGGCAGTGTAGCGGGCCGCGACGATGTTGCAAGCGTTTTGATACAAAGATTGCGCATAAAACATGGTAGGCGTTGTTTTTGTGCCTGTTGGCCTGGCACTGTATACGCCGGCCCGCAGGTGTGGAAATCAAGTCAAGTATCAAGGCTGGTACTTTTGGGCGCGCGATGCGCGTAAGAGTGTTCGCCAACACGCGGCGGACGTGGGGTGGGTGCTGATATTCGCGTTACAACCGATTCATTCCATTTCTAAATCACCCGTGTCGTTGTTGCTTCGCCTTGTCGTGCTACAGCACTGCCTGCGGCTTCGCGCCTAGACACGAATGATTTAGAAACGGAATCAGATGGTGCTTGTTGCCCACCGTCGTATCGTTGCCCGTAAGGTTTGCTGCGCCTTGGCATCCAGAGGCATGTTGCCCACCAGCGCCATAGCGGCGTCCAGGGTCACGTAGCCGTACTGCAGCAGTGCGATGCAGAACTCTCGATCCTTCTCCCGCGCAGCCACAGCCTTGGCGAGGAAGAGGTCAAGAGCGTCCAGACAGTACCCGATGCGATCCTGGGTATTGCGGTTCTGGATGCGATGCACCCGCTGCATCCAATCGGCTGGCAGGCAGGCCGTTTCCGGCCCCACGCCTTGCGCGTAGTAGCCGTAGGTTTCATGGAACTGCGAGCCTTCGCCGATGGCACCGTCGATCCTGTCGGCCAACTCCGGTGCCTGCAGGGGTTAGATGTCTGCTTCCATGGACACCGTGAACACATCCCCGGGCCGGGGCACCGCACCCAGGATGGACTGGCTGCCGACGATGACAAATTCGTACTGGTCGGTGATGTCACCGCTGGCACGGATGATGTGCTCCAGCTCCTCTCGGGTCACGGCTGCTCCTCGGGCGCATCTCCCATCTCGTTGCCCATCTCGATACCCTTCCTGAGTTCACCCACCTGTTGCAGGATGGCCTGACGAGTCTCGGCCGGCAGGATCGTGACCAGCGGCGATGCCTGGCGCAACTGCTGCGCACGGCGTGTGCGGGCCAATACCTTGCGCCAGGCGCCTGCCTTCAGGATGTCTTCCCACTCACGCCACAAGGCGGCAGAGCGAACATCTCCGGTGGCCAGCCAACGCTGGAGTGTGCCCTGCGCCTGCTGCACCAGGGCGGGGCCGGCCTTGGCCAGCCGCACGGCTTCTTCGTGCAGGGCCAGGCTTTGTAAATCCTGCAGTTGATGCCTGGTTGGGTCGGCGCGCACGCGCACTTGCACCACAGGGGCCGGATGCCGGGAACGCGCGGCGGCGGAGCCCGCAGGCGCCGGTTGCAAGACATCGCCCGCCAGCAATGCCAGATCGCCGCCAACACCCAGGATGGACATGACGCGCAGGTAGGTGCCGATGGACGGTGCCGGGTCGCCCGACTCGACCGCGCGCAGGGTGTTGCGCGTCATGCCTGCGCGCGCTGCAAGCTCTACCGTACCCAGGCGCTGGGCCTTGCGCAGGCGCTTGAGGCGGTCGCCCAGCTGCAGGAGCAGTTGGCGTTCAAGGAGGGCATGAAATTCATCGCCAGTCATTTGCGCAATAATTTAACCAAATTTGAAGTTTTGGATAAATTATTAATCATTTTCTCAGCACAACGCTTGATTGACGCGGGTATTGCTCCCTCTCCCCTCGCGGGAGAGGGGAGGAGGGCCCAGCGCCGCAACCTGTGTAGATACCAATGTCCAAAGGGGGGAAGGGCTAAAACCCATGCCGCGCGCTTGCAGCATGGCGCCTACGCCGTGCGTTGCAGCCGTTGCCGCTCGCCCGTTGCGGCGGGGTGGTAGATGCGCCGGTGCAGCGTGGCGCTGCAGGGCAGTGGGCTTTGCGGCAGCCAGCAGGTGTGGCGCGGCTCGCAGGCGGGGTGGAAGTAGGGGTCTACCTGGTCTATCCAGCCCTGCCAGCGCGCCAGGAAGGCGGCCGAGTCCTCGGGGTGGGGGTCGTAGCCCTCGGCCTTGCCGCGGGTGAGCGATTCGTGGTGCAGCAGGGTGGCGCGCGGGCAGTACAGGATGCGCCAGCCTTGTTCCAGCGTGCGCAGGCACAGGTCCACGTCGCCAAAGCCGACGGCCAGAGTTTCGTCGTAGCCGTTTATGGCCTCGAAGGCGTCGCGGCGCATCAGCAGGCAGGCGGCGGTGACGGCGGCGACTTCGTGCGTGGCGATGAGGCGGCCCTGGTGGGCAATGTCCACGCGGTCGGGCGGCAGGCGCAGGAATTTGCCGTAATGCTCGGCCACGCCAAAGGCGCCCACGCACACGCCGGCATGCTGGATGGTGGCGCGGTCGGGGTAGAGCAGCTGGGCGCCCACCATGCCCACGCCGCTCTGCTGGGCCAGGGCCAGCATGTGTTCGAGCCAGCCGGGTTCGATGGCTTCGATGTCGTTGTTGCAGAACAGGTAGTGGGTGTAGGGGCGCTGCAGCTGGCGCACGGCCCAGTTGTTGATGGCCGAGAAGTTGAATGGCCCGGCGTAGCGCAGCACGGTGGTGCCGCTGGCGGGCAGGGTGGCGAAGTAGGCGAGGGATTCGGCGTCGGTGGATTCGTGGTCTATGAGGATGATGTCGTAGTCCACCGCCGGTATGGTGGCGCGCAGGCTGTCGATGCATTGGCGCACCAGGGCGCCGTGGTTCTTGGTGGGGATGATGATGGCCACGCGCTGGTCGGGCGCGGGTGTATAGCGCGGCGCGAAGAAGTTGAACGAGGCGCCGGGCTGCACCTGGCCAGCCAGGCCGACGCGATCGAGGTGGCGCTGCAGCACACCGCGCGATATGCGCATGACCTCGTCGGCCCGGGCGTGCCCTGCCGATGCCGGGTGGGTGCGCCATTGGTACAGCACCTCGGGGATGTGGACGATGGTTTGGGCGCGTTCGCTGGCGCGCAGGATGAGGTCGTAGTCTTGCGAGATGGCGAGGGTTTCGTCCAGCCCGCCCAGCTCGCGCAGCAGCGCCGTGCGAAAGCCCACCAGGTGCACGATGTAGGGGTGTTCGCGCAGGTATTCGGGGGAGAACACGGGGCGCAATACCTGCTGCAGCACGCTGGCGCCGTCGGGGGTGACCAGCACTTCGTCGGAGTAGAGCAGGTCGGGGTCGTCCTGCTGCACGGATTCGGCCACGCGGTACAGGGCCTGGGGTTCGAGCAGGTCGTCGTGGTCCAGCAGCACGGTGAACGGGCTGGTGCACAGCGCCAGCGCCTGGTTGGTGGCGTGGGATACGCCGCGGTTGGCATCGCCCAGGTGCAGCTGGATGCGGCTGTCTCGGCGCGCGTAGTCTTGCAGGATGCGGCGCACGTGGGGCTGGTTGGAGGCGTCGTCGGCAATACACAGCTGCCAGTGGGGGTACCACTGGTCTTGCACCGAGCGCAGCATGGCGTGCAGCATGGGCTCGGGCGTGTTGTAGGTGGGCACCAGGATGCCTATGGTGACGGGGGCGCGTAGGCCGGCTATGGCGGCCTGGATGGCGGGGCCGGCGGTGGCGGCAAAGTGGGCGCGGTGTTGCTGCCAGTCGGTCAGCGGCATGCCGCGCCCGAGGGTGGCCAGCACGGCCTTGACGCTGCGCAGCCCGCCATCGCGCCAGGCGGCGCGCAGCTGGCGCAGGTTGGCCGCCAGGTTGGCGCGGTCTTGCAGCAGGTGGCGCAGGCTGCGCGCGAGCAGGCGGAGTTTGCGCGGCAGGTGGCGCAGGCGTTGCGGTAGTGGGGGCACGGTGTGGATGTTTGTGAAAAAAAGGCTGGTCAGCGACTTGTCTCAGGGCGTTGCCATGGGGCTGCGGCAGGCTCCTTCGCCCTCTGGGCTTGGGTGTGCACACATCTTTTTGATAGCGCAACACGCTTGCCTTGTGAGGGCTTAACTCCCTCGCCCCCTTGGGGGAGAGGGAAAAACACCCACAAAGGTTCGCCAATGCAGCGTAAGTTGCTATGAAAAAATCTGTTCATGCACAAGCCCTCTGGGGGAAGGTGGGGATGGGGGCTGGCATACATGGCGAGACGTGCGCTGGCGTCGCCGGCCCCCACCGCAGCCCTCCCCCAGCGGGGGAGGGGACAATGCGGGTAACTAGGGCGTGGCGGGCAGGGCGGTGGGTGGGGGCTGTGGCGCGGATTCGTCGGGGGGCACCAAGCCGGCGAGGTAGTCGCTGTCGTAGGACCAGGCGGGCAGGGTGTCGTCGGGCAAGGGGATGTGCAGGCCGGGCGCGGGCAGGGGGGGCTCGGCGCCCACGTAGTGCCGCGCGCGCAACTCCAGCAGCAGGGCCAGCCAGTCGCCGGGGGGGGTGTTCCATGGGTGTATCCAGCTCCACGGGCGGCCGGCCAGTCGTTCGGGGAAGGCGCCCAGGTCGGTGGCAATTATGGGCAGGCCGGCCTGCAGGCAGGCGCTGAGTGTGTAGCTGTAGGTTTCGGGCCAGCGCGCGGGGAACCAGATCAGGTCGGGCTGCAGGCGCGCCAGCAGCAGGGGCAGGTCGGCGTCTTCGTAGGCGCCGTGCACGGTCAGGCTGGCGTGGGGTTGCTGGCGCATGGGCAGGTGGGGGTAGCCGAGCAGGTGCAGTTCGATGGGGGCCTGCAGGCGGGCGGCTTCCAGCGATACGATCTCCAGCGTTTCGCCGCCCTTGATGCGGCTGAGTGCGCCGACCACGAACACGCGCAGGTTGGCGCCGGGGGACAGCCGGCGCGGGCCGGGTTGGGGCAGCGGGGTGCCGGGCGCGATGTCCAGGTGCGGTGCGTGGCGTATGTTGGCGGCGGGAAAGTAGTGCGCCATGCGTTGGGCGGCGTCGCGGCTGGGGGCGAGCACGGCGCGCGCGCCGTTGAGGAACAGCCGGTGGCGCAGGCGCCAGTCTTCTATGGTTTCCCCAGTGGGGGCGGGGCGGCCGCACAGGCATTCGGTGCATTGGGCCACGCCACGTTCGCCGCAGTAGGCGTGGTTTTCGTCCACCAGCGCGATTTGCGGGCAGGCGTTGTAGTAGTCGTGGGCGGTGAAGTCGTAGGTGACCTGCAGTTGCTCGGGCAGCCGCATCAGGTCGGGGTGCAGGCCCAGCAGGTGGTGGTAGTGCACATGGGCCACGCCGATGTTGCGCAGCAGGGCGAGCAGTTCGTCGGCCTGTTCCAGGCCGTGGTAGTCGCGCGTGAAGGCCTCGCCAGGGGCGTCCCACTGCAGGCGCAGGCGGTGGTCGGCGAGCGGTGTGAGGGTGAGGAAGTGGGCGCGGCCTTGCAGGTGGGCGCTGAGCTCATGCACGTGGCGGCGCGTGCCGCCACCTACGCCGTGCAGCACGGCGAGGATGCGCGGGTGCGGGCTGCTGTTGAGCCTTGCGATGTCCAGCGCCTCACGCCAGGCTCGCGCGGGGTCCTGCGCCAAGTGGGCCTGTACGGTGGCTTCGTAGTCGGGGTGCAGCTGCTGCAGGATGGCTTGCGCGGCGGCCTCGCGCGGGCTTTTGGCGGCGCCGAAGCTGACGCCACCGACGTGGCGCACGAAGGTGTCCACGGCCAGCAGGTGTTGCCAGCCGTGGCGTGCGGCGCGCATGCAGAAGTCGTTTTCTTCGCCGTAGCCGGTGCCGAAGTGGTCGGCATCGAACGGGCCGGTCTGCGCCAGGCAGTCGCGGCGTATGTACATGCAAAAGCCCACGGCGGTGGGTATCGGCACGGCCATGCCGGCGTTGGTGTGGGCGCACAGGGCGTCCAGGCTGGCGGTGTTCTGGCCCGGGGGCAGCGGGTTGTCTGCGCAAAAACGCGGGTAGCTGCAGATGGTGGCGTTGTTGGACAGCGGGGTGACGGTGCCGGTGTGGCTTTCGCGGTAGGCGGCCTGGCGCAGGCGGTCGAGCCAGTCGCCGGCGACTTCGGTGTCGCTGTTGAGCAGCAGCACGTCGTTGTCGGCCGACAGTGCCATGCCGCGATTGACGGTGTGCACGAAGCCGAGGTTTTCGGCGTTTTCGAGCAGGGTGATGCGCGGCTCTTGTTGTGCTTGCTGGCGCAGCCAGTCGGTGAGTTCGGGGTTGGGGCAGGCGTCGTTGATGACGATGATGCGCGTGGCTGTGTGTTGCCTGCTTCCCAGCACGGATGCCAGGCAGCGCTGGGTGTCGGCGAGGCCTTGGTAGACGGGGATGATGATGTCCACGACGGCGGCCGGGGTGCCGGTTTGCGGGGTGTGGACAGCGGCGGGTGTTTGGGTGTCTGCTGCGGTTTGCGCCATGCTGTCAGGTGCCGCTTGTGGTGCGGGTTGTGTTGGCGCGTTGGCGGGTGGCGCAGGCTGGGCTGCGGCAGGGGCCGCAGCGGGCGTGTTGCCCTGCATCAGGTGCGCCAGCTGCCGCTTGAGGCGTGCGATGGGCCGCGTGGCGCGCATGACGCGGGAGTTTTCCAGCATATGCATCTGGGCCTGTAGTTGCTGCACCTCGTTCTGCAGCAGGTGGTGCAGGTGCTGTAGTTGTGCATGTTCCTGCGCCAGGGGGTGCAGGCGTGCAAGCTCTTGCCGTGCCTGATGATGCGTGGTTTGCAGCTGGGCCAGGGTGTGCTCGGTGTGTGCGGCCTGCGCCTGCAGGGCCTGCGTGCGTTGTGCCAGGGCGAGGTAGTCGGCGGACATGGGCCAGCCCAGTTCCACTTCCAGCACACTGGGGCCGGCGTGCATGCATTGCGCCAGCAACGACGTGGGTATCGGCAGCTCCATCCAGGGGTCGTCGCCCGTGAGCAGCAGCAGCACGGTGCCAGGGGCGCTGGCCGGCGCCGGTGCCCAGGCGATCTGGTTCTGGGGCTGGGCGCTCAGGTTTTGCCCTTGGGGCGCGTCGGCTGTCCAATGCCACAGGGTTTGGGACTCGGCGTTGCACAGCCGCAGACGGTGCAGATGCAGAAAACCGGGCCGGTCGGCGGGATCGAGCCGCAGGCCGGGATAGTCCATGGAGCAGGCGGGTAGTTCAAAGCGCAGTGTTTGCCGCAGGCTGCCGATGGTGCCGCTGGCAATGGTCTTGCGGGATTCGTCGTAGGCGCCAGCCTGGCCCCAGTACAGCTGTGCGGTGAAGGCCGCGCCATCGGGTGCCGCATCAACGGGCGGCGCTATGGCGCTGGCAGGGGCGCTGGTTGGGCGCACGCTGGCGACAAACTGGTAGCTGAGCGCGTCGGGCAGTGCCAGCAGGTAGCGCGTGAAGGCGGGGGGCAGGCTGTCGGGTGTGCGCTGGAATTCGGAGTCCCATAGTTCGCGCCGTATGGCTTGCAGGGCGTTCACGGCCCAGCCGTTGTCCTGCAGCAGCCTTTGCAGCGAGCGGCGCGTGAAAAAGCGCAGGTGGGTTTGGTCGAGCAGCCCTTCGGGGCGGTAGCGGAACTCGCCGTGCATCAGCTCCAGGGTGAGGCCCGCGTAGGCTGCGTTGGGCACGGAGATCAGTAGCCGTCCGTCTGGTTTGAGCAGGCTTTTGCAGGCCTGCAGAATGTGCTCGGGGCGGCGCAGGTGTTCGAGCACGTCGGCGCACACGATGGCGTCATAGTGCCGGCCAGCGAAAAGCGTGGGCAGGCTGGCGGTTTCCAGGTCGGCAACTTCCACCCGGCGGTAATGGGCCTGTGCGTGTGTGGCTTCGGCCTGGTTGAGGGTGACGCCATCGCAGGTGCAGCCGCGCGTTGCGCTCAGGTGCAGGCCGAGCGCACCGCTGCCGCAGCCGAGATCGAGCACCTGGCTGCCTGGGGGCACCATGCCTGCCAGAACGGAAAGCGAGCTGCGCTCCTCGGGGCGGATTTCGCGCTGATAAAAGTGCAAGTCTTCATTGCTTGGCGTCATGTAGGGATTATGACGGGGCTCGCCTGGCCGAAAGCCGTCATGGCATTTGCGGCGACAATGGCAGGCTTTGCCGGTGCCGCAGAGGCCGCAGCGAGAACAGTTACATAGTCGGCCCGCATGCGCCGATAGGATCGGCGCGCGATGCTCTTGATTTCTTTTACGGCCTTTTTGATTTCGACCCTGGTTGCCGGTGCCGTGGTGCGTTGGGGCCATGGCCATGCGCGTTTGTATGGGGCGGATATGCCGCAGCGCTTCCATGCGGGCCATGTGCCGCGCCTGGGAGGGCTGGCCTTGCTGGCAGGGGTGGGTATCAGCTGGGGCTTGGGTGCCTTGCAGTCCACGCTATATGGCGACCCAGGGTCGCTGCGGCTGGGGCCTTGGGTGGGACTGTGGGTGGCGGCCTTGCTGCCGGCGGTGGTTGGCGGCATGGCCGAGGACGCCACGCAGCGCCTGACAGTGCGCTGGCGGTTGCTGTTGTCTGGTGTGACGGCGGTATTGGCGGTGGTGTTGCTCGGTCTCAATGTGCCACGGCTGGATTTGCCATGGCTGGATGGCTGGATGCGGTTGGCACCGTGGCTGGGCACGGCCATTGCCTTGCTGGCGGTGACGGGCCTGCCGCATGCGTTCAACATCATTGATGGCTATAACGGCTTGGCGGGGGCAGTGGCCTTTGCCGTGTGCCTGGCATTGACGCATGTGGCGCTTCAGGTGGGCGATCGCAGCCTGGCCGTGATGGTGGTGTGCACGGCCGGTGCCACGGTGGGGTTTCTGGTCTGGAACTACCCGCGTGGAATGCTTTTCGCCGGCGACGGTGGTGCCTATGTGTGGGGTGTGGTGATTGCGATCGCCAGCATTTCCCTGGTGCAGCGCAACCCCGAGGTGTCGCCCTGGTTTCCGGTGTTGCTGTTGATTTACCCGGTGTGGGAGACGATGTTTTCCATTTACCGGAAGTTGGCGCGCGGGGTGTCGCCGGGGGTTGCCGATGCCTTGCACTTTCATCAGTTGATTTATCGGCGCATCGTACGCCGGGTGTTTGATGAGGATGTGTCGCGGCGCATGCTCAAGCGCAACAACCGCACCTCGCCCTATTTGTGGGGGTTTACCTTGCTGACGGTGGTGCCGGCGGTGCTGGCATGGAAGAGCACGGGGCTTTTGATGTTGTTTTGCGCGCTGTTCATGGTGTTGTACGTGGTGGCTTACGTGGCCATCGTGCGCTTCAAGGTGCCGGGTTGGATGCAGGGCTGATGGGTCTGGGTGCGCCTGGGGCGTCGGGCGCCTTGGCCGCGCTGGCGTGGGTGTGTTGGTTCCAGCTGCTGGGCCAGGGCGTATGGCATGGGTTCTGGCGCGGCCGCTCGCCAGGCCGTGAGGTTCTGCCCGGGGTGCTGGAGCTGTTTTTCCAGCAGGTGCTGGGTATGGGCGCTGCCATGGCGCTGCTGCTGCTGTTGGCGGTGGCGGGGCTGTTTCATTGGCCAGGCCTGGCGGGCGCGATGGCCGTTTCGGTGTCGGTTGCGGCTTGGGTGGGGCGCGGCAGGGCGTGGTTGCTGCCAAGGTGTGCCCCGTGGGAATGGCTGGCGCTGGCGTGCGCGGTGCTGTTGGCGGTGGCGGTGTCCTGGCGTTTCCCTGGGGCCTGGGACGATACGGCGTATCACCTGCCCATGGCGCGCACGATCGTCGATCACCACGCCTTGGTGGCCAACGAGTGGCTGCGATTCCCCTATTTCCCCGCGTTCATGCACCTGCTGTTTGCGGCAGGACTGCTGGTGGATGTGTGGTTGGCGCAATGGCTGGCGACCTGGCCCGTGGTGTTGGCGTTGTTGGGGTTGATGGGCGCT